>Ga0180301_10003992_pt1 | contig 11430 bp, 11 predicted proteins | sample GuaBasSediGuay16_FD_121797 | JGI IMG/M metagenome (GOLD analysis project Ga0180301, IMG submission 121797) | Subseafloor sediment microbial communities from Guaymas Basin, Gulf of California, Mexico - Guay16, Core 4569-2, 12-15 cm | ecosystem: Environmental > Aquatic > Marine > Hydrothermal... | reverse complement strand
GAGTAAAAATAATGCAGGATAATTGGATAGGAAAGTCAACCGGAGTTGAGATAGATTTCAAAGTCGAAGGTAAAGATTTAGAATTGAGATGTTTTACTACCAGAGTCGATACTATTTTTGGAGCAACTTTTATTGCTTTAAACTCTGAGCATCCTTTTGTAAGTGAATTGGTAAAAGATGCTTCCAATAAAGAGGAAGTCGAGTCTTTTATAGAGAAAATAAAGAATCAATCTATGTCAGTAGCTCAGCTAGAAACAGCCCAAAAAGAAGGAATCTTTACTGGAAAATTTGCTATCAACCCTATGACCGGCGAGAAAATCCCTATTTGGATAGCTAACTACATACTTAGTGGTTATGGTACAGGAGCTATTATGTGCGTGCCAGCACATGATTCTAGAGATTTAGAGTTCGCAAAAAAGTATGATTTAGATGTCATAGAAGTTATTCAAGGCCCTCAAAACAGTGTTGATTTGTTATCCCAGGGCCAGGCATATGAAGGCGAAGGGCTTTTGGTCAACTCCGATAAGTATAACGGAATGAATTCTGAAGAAGCTAAAATAAAAATTGCAGATTTTATGGAAGCTAATTCAATAGGTAAACGTGCAGTTAATTTTAAATTAAGAGATTGGTTAGTTTCGCGACAGCGTTATTGGGGTGCACCAATACCGATTATTTATTGCGATTCTTGTGGAGAAGTTGCTGTGCCCCAAGAAGATTTACCGGTTAAATTACCGGAAGTAAAAGAATTTCTGCCTACAGGCCAGTCCCCTTTGACTTATATAGATGAATTTATTAAGGTAAAGTGCCCTCGCTGCGGCAAGGATGCCAAGCGTGAAACAGATACCATGGATACTTTTGTAGATTCAAGCTGGTATTATTTGCGTTATATATCCCCCAAAGAGGCCAAAAACATTTTTATAAGCGAGGATGTAAACAAATGGCTTCCTGTTGATCAGTATATAGGAGGTGTCGAACATGCGATTTTACACCTTATGTATGCAAGATTTATAAATAAGTTCTTACAAGATGAAGGGCTGATTGATTTTGCCGAACCATTTAAAAGGTTGTTTACTCAAGGTATGATTGTGAAAGATGGGGCTAAGATGTCAAAATCTAAAGGCAATGTTGTCTCTCCGGATTATATCATTGATAAATATGGTGCTGACACTATGAGGCTTTATATTTTATTTATGGGCCCTCCTGAGAAAGATGCTGAGTGGCAGGATGAAGGCCTCCAGGGTATTTGGCGGTTTATTCAAAGGGCTTTAAGGCTGCTGGATTCATTGCCTGAATGCAAGGAATCTGAGGATGAGCTTGGTGCTGATGAGCTTGCTTTACTTAAGAAAATTCATGCAACCATAAAAGCAGTGACCAGAGATTTAGAAGGTAATTTCCAATTTAATACTGCAATAAGCCGTATTATGGAATTGGTAAATCAAGCGCATAAGGGGGCATTTTCCGGGTCATTAAGAAAAAAAATACTGAAGCAGGCAGTAGAGACTGTATTCTTACTTTTATCTCCTTTTACCCCTCATATGAGCGAAGAGGTAAATGTAATTTTAGGCAATAAGCCATCGGTTTTAGACAGAAACTGGCCACAGGCAGAGGATAAATATTTGCATGAGGAGGAAGTAGAGGTGGCAGTTTTGGTAGGAGGGAAGGTAAGAGATAAATTAATGGTAAATATCGGCTGGGCTGAAGAAGAAGTGTGTAAAAAAGCCCTTGAGCTTGAGAAAGTAAAAAAACTAATCCAGGATAAAACTCCCAAGAAAGTCATCTACGTTAAGAAGAGATTAGTAAATATTGTCCTATAGTTATTCGAATAAATGTTTTGTCTTACCCGCCAGGAAAGAATAGTAATCCTTTGTATAGGAATTTTGATTTTAGCCGGTAGTTTGGTTAAACTCATGAATCAAGCACCGCAAGAGACGCCCCTTTTTGAGACTACCAAAAAAATATTAATCAATGTAAACACTGCTTCCCTAGATGAGCTGGATAAGCTTCCCGGTGTAGGTGCAGCTATTGCTTGCAGAATAATTGAATACCGCAAAAATTCTGGGCCATTTTTGAATTTAGCAGACTTAAAGAATGTAAAAGGTATTGGCAAAAAAAAGATTCAGGCTATGAAGGATACGGTAACCTTTAAGTAAGGTGGGATTATGGAAAATCTAAGATTTACCCCGTTAGAAGCATCTGAGCTTAGAGAAAAAACAAAAAAACTTCTAACGGGGTTTACTAATTTTTTTCTATTCGGATTTTTTTGTTTAGGAATAGTTTTAGGCAGGAGTTTCCCTTCATTTTTGACTTATCTTTTGTTTTCTTTCTGCTTTATCACAGGTTTTCTTGTCTTTCATAAAAAAAATAAATCATTTGTATCTGAAATTCTGCTTTTACTCTTTTTTCTGTCATTAGGAGGCCTTTGGTATGTTTCCTCCCGCAGTGATATTGACAGTTTTTTGCATAAAGAATCTGAAATTACTTTGAAAGTTATCTCTTTGCCCGGTGAAAAATCAACCGGCAACACTTTTAGGGCACAGATAAAAGCTGTTGATTCTCATTCAACCGGTATCAAGGCAAAAGTCATTGATGCTACGAGAAGATTGGAATAATTGAACACTTATAAGTTTAAGGCTAAGTTAGCTAAAAGAAAGTATAAAGGCAGAAGTTTTTATTCTCTTTGGGTAAAATCAGGCACGCCAGTGAAGGAATTGCCGCTTGGTTTTTTTGATTCAGTAGCTAAAAAGACCTCAAATTATATTTTAGGTGTATTTAGAAAGTATTGTTGGCCTCAAAGCTACAGGTTTTTAGGCTCGGTGTTTTTAGGAAGAAGAGAGTTGTTATCTGGCGAAAAAGAAGCCTTCTCTAATGCTGGGGTCTCTCACCTGCTTGCTATAAGCGGCCTGCATATAGGGCTTACATGTTTGATTTTGTTTTTTGTACTCAGGTTTTTTAATATAAGGTTTAGAGCCAGTTTGATTATTTCATTGGTCTTTCTTTATTTTTATACCTTTCTTACCGGAGCAAGTTTTTCAACCTTGCGGGCAGCTATTATGTATTCTGTTTTTGCCTTCAGCTTTCTTTTGAAGAGGAAGACACATCTTTTGAATTCATTGGCTTTAGCAGGATTTATTATTGTTTTGGTCGAGGCAGAAGCTATTTTTAATATAGGGTTTCAGCTCTCACTCACTTCAGTACTGGGCATAATTTTGGGGTTCAAGATTTTTAAAATAAGAACTCTTAAGAATCCAGCTTTAAATTACATAAAACAGATGTTCTTTTGTTCCCTTTTTGTTACCCTTTTCATAACTCCCCTGATTTCTTATTATTTCGGAAAATTATATATTTTTAGTATCTTTTATAATGTAGTTCTGATTCCTTTTTTTACTTTTATTTTGGGAGTAAATTTTTTGTTGCTAATTTTTTCGCCAATTACCTTTATAGGGCAGTCTTTAGGAGTACTTCTTTCTTTGTTTATTAGACATTTTATTAGGTTAATTTCGTTTTTTGGGGAGTTTAGGTTTTCTTATCTGGAGTTTAGTTTTGGGCTAGAGAATGTCTATATTTACTATGCTTTTTTAACCGGAATTTTGCTTATCTTTACAGTTCGAAAAGTTGCGATTTCATCGAAATACTTAGAAAAAACAGCGTATATTTAAAAGTTTGACCCGTTCGACGGCCCCGCGCCGACGGAGAGGCCGCTCAGGGTCAATCCTGAGCCGTTAGTCGAAGGATTGACAAGAAAGAACCCTTCTGGTATAGTTTTGTTCTATGAGCCCCGTTAGAAATAATAGTATATCACGCAATAAGACTGGTGTCTTTCACTTTGTTAGAAAAATAATTTCTAACGGGGTGAGAAGAATACTGATTTTATTGGCTTTACTCTCCTTTTGTCTAGATGCCCATTCCTTTTGGATTTGGTCTCCCAAAACTAAAAAATGGAAAAATCCTAAATATTCAGCTTTAGCCACACCTTACCTTCAATATAAACAGGCACAGAAGTTTTTTGATGAGGGAAAATATAAAGATGCATATCGAGAGTTTAAGAAACTGCTTGCCAATTATCCTGATTCAAAAGAAGCAGCAGAAGCACAATATTTTCTTGCCTATTGTTTAGAAAAGCTAGATAAACCCTATGAGGCTTTTTTGGAATATAGGAAGGTTATTGATTCTTATCCGAACAGCCAGCGTATTAATGAAGTGGTAGAGAGGCAATATAACATAGGCGAATTCTTTCTAAACAAGGAAAATAAAAAATTATTGGGAATGTCATTCTATGACTTTGTTGAACATCCTTCCATTGAGATTTTTACTGAAATAGTAAAGAAGGTGCCTTATTCAGAGTATGCACCCCGGGCTCAATATAAACTGGGTATTATCCTTATGCAGCTGGGCCGCTATAGCGAAGCAAGAGATGCTTTTCAAAAGACTCTTGATAATTATCCTGATAGCGAATGGGCTGCTCCGGCTAAATATCAGCTAGCAATATCAACATCAAAAGCTTTTCCTGGGACAGATTATGACTCTACTTATTTAAAGGAGGCAACTGAAAGGCTTGATGAATTTATAGAAGAGCATCCTGAGGCAAAAATTTCTTCTGAGGCTGCCGACCAGCTGCAAACATTAAGAAACAGAGAGGCGAAAAAGCTTTTTGATGTGGCTCAGTTTTATGAAACCCAAACTCAATATGACAGTGCTTTACTTTATTACGAAAAGGTGGTTAAGAATTATCCTGATACTGATTATAATCTTGAGGCATTAGCGAAGATAGATGAGTTAGAAGAATTAATAGAAGGAGATATTACCAAGGAAGAATTGCTAAGGCAAGAAAGAGAAGAAGAAGCTAAAGCCAGGAAAGAGGAAAAAATAAGGCTAAAAGAAGAAAAAAAATTGCAAAAACAACGGTTCCACGATGAAAAAATAAGAAAAAAACAAGAGCTAAGAGAAGAAAAGTTAAAAGAAAAACAAGAAAAAATTGCCCAAGCTAAAAAAGCCCGTCAGGAAAAAATAGCTGCTAAGAAAGCTAAAAGAGAAGAGCTTATTCGAAAGAAAAAGGAATTAAGGGAGAAGAAATTAAGAGAAAGGCAAGAAAAAATCGCTCAAAAAGAAGAGGCTATAAAAAAACGCCGAGAAAGAACTGAAGGCCTGGAAAGGGTAGAAGAAATATACTATAGGGCTCTTACCCTTTTTGCTGAGGAAGACTATGAGTCGTCATATGAGAATTTTAAGGAAGTCGAGGAAATAAGCCCTGGTTATAAGAATACTCATTACTATATTAAAAATATTCTTACGCTTATGGAAAGAAAGGAGTCCGATGATTAAATATCTTAGTGTTTTATTAATCTTTATTTTAGTCGGGTGTGGCTATACAACAAGCGGGTTCGTTTCTGTTTATGAGGAGGATTCGATAATCATTGAGCCAGCTGTGAATGATATAGATATAACTTCCGAAACAAGGAAATTCGCAGGCTATACAACTTTCCCGATTCTGATAGAAAACAAATTGACTAATGAAATAATTAATAAATTTAATATTGACGGCCACTTTAAAGTAGTAAGCCAAGGCCCTAACGCCTTAAGGCTCAGTTGTGTTGTAACTGACTACACCAAGGAGACTTTGCGGTATGAAGAAGAAGATGATGACGTAGAAGAACAAAGGCTACGTTTGTATACTCAGGTAAAATTATTATCTTCCAGCGGAGAGATCTTAAAACATGAGCAGGTAGTAGGAGAAACTACTTATTTTCTTACAGGTGCTCAATCAAAGAGCGAAACCTCTGCTCAAATAGATTTAGTGGATGACACAGCAAGAAGAATATCAGAAGCAGTCATAGAAGCATGGTAAACCCCGTTAGAAATAACAACTTTGACCGGAAGAAGAACGAAATTTCTAACGGGGTAAACATCAGAGACAGAGCTTTTTTAATTTCCGGAGATAATTTTCATCAGCGCCAGCAGGCTTTAAAAAGCATAAAAAAAAGAATACTTAAAGAAAAGCCAGCTGCTTTCAGCATTCTTACCCTTTATCCAAAGGAGTTGACTCCTAATGGTTTAGCTCAGAAATTATTCACTACCTCTTTCACTAATAAAAAAATCGTAATCTTTAAAAACTTCCATGATTTGCCTTCCGCTGCTAGAAAATTTATTTTTGATAATCTCAAAAAGATATTAATTAATAATTATGTTATTTTTGAGACAGACAAAGATAATTATCAATTGCAGAAAAATAAAAAATTTCATTCAGACAGACTTTTTGCTTTTATTTTAAAAAGAGCTGCATCCTTTAGGGTAAGTTCGGTGGATAGGAGCTTATCTATAGAAGATTTTATCGGCAGTATAAGAAAAAATGATTTAGCTAATTCCTTGTATGTTTTGGAACGCTTATTTGAAAATTCTGCTAAGGCCAGAATTCTAGGCCCGCAAGTCCTAGGTATACTTGTTAGAAAATTTTCTTATATTAAGGATCAGTCTAAAAAAGAGGATTATTTCAAGCATTTATTACAAGCAGACAGGGCGATTAAGGAAGGGGGGGCAGATGCCCGTCTTGTTATTGAAACCCTTCTTGTAAAGCTATTAGGACCTCAGTAAAATTTTGATTTTGATATAGAACTTTCGTCGTTTTTATTTGGAAGAAGCTTTTGTGACCAGCTTAGATAAGCGGCTTTTTTTCCTTGCTGCTTTGTTTTTGTGGATAGTTTTTTTGGCCGCAGCTTTATCTAAAGCTTTGTATACATCGGTAAGCGCAGCTTTAGATGCTGGAATATCTTTACTTTCTACTGATTTTTTTAGCTTTTTTATTGCAGCTTTTAGGTTTTGCTTGGTCCGCAGATTATTTTGTTGTTTTTTCTTATTTTGTCTTAAGTCTTTTTTTGCTGTTCTTCTTTGTGGCATATTTTCTCCTTGTTTTAGTTTTTAGGATTTTATAGGAATAACCAAGATGTGTCAAGTATTTTTTAATTCTAACCCATGCTTAGAAAAGTCGTAAGAAATACATATATATTAAGCTTAGGCACCTTATCTTCGCGGATTTTAGGCTTTATCCGCGATGTGCTGATAGCTAATTTTTTCGGTACCTCAGCAATTTTGGAAGCATTTCTTGTTGCTTTCAGATTGCCTAATATATTCAGGAGTTTATTTGCCGAGGGGTTTTCGGATTCTGTGGCAACCCCTGTACTTTCTGAGTATCATAAAAATAAAGAAAAGATATTCAATATCGGTTCACACCTAGTGTCTTTGTCTGCAATTGTTCTTTTGGCGGTTACTTCCTTAGGTATAATATTTGCTAAACAATTTGTTATCCTTATCGCTCCGGGATTTATAGCCGAAAGCGCTAAATTTAATCTAGCCGTATCTTTTAGCCGCATAACCTTTATCTATCTTTTTCTTATCGGGCTTTCATCGATTATTACTTCTATACTTTACTCCTTAAAGAAATTTTTGATTCCGGCAATTACCCCGGTGTTTTTAAATATTTCTTTTATTGTGGGTATACTGCTTTTTAGCAGGTTCTTTAAGAATTATATTCTTACGATTTGTGTAGTGGCTGCGGGAATTCTCCAATTGATTTTTCCTTTTATTGCATTGAAAAAGCAAGGCTTTGCATGCCGGTTTAGCTTGTCGGAAGCTTTAGCTGATAGGCAAATTTGGAGAATGCTGAAATTATTTATTCCCCGCATATGGTCTAGTTTAGTTTATCATTTAAGTATTTATGTCGATACTATATTTTCTTCCTTAGCCTTTATTGTCGGCCAGGGAGCCTTGGCAGCAGTATATTATGCCAATAGATTGATTCAATTTCCCTTTGCTTTGATTGCTCTTTCGATATCCAGAGTCGCTATTGTTGATTTATCTTCCTACCATAATCAAGGTAATATGGAGGAATTCAAAAAGCTTTTTGTTTTTTCCTTCCAGAATATCATTTTCTTTATAATTCCTATCTCCCTTATTTTTACTTTTATTCCTAGAGACATAATTGAAGTTGTTTTTGTAAGAGGAGAATTCGGCGCTCATTCTTTAGATATGACCTCATTAGTTTTTTTCTTTTATTCTTTAGGTCTATTTTTTTTCTGCGGCATAAAGCTATTAGTCAATTCTTTTTATTCCTTAAAAGATACTAAGCTACCGGCTAAAACAGCAACTCTTGCTTTGTTGGTAAATATAGTCCTTAGCGCTACGCTGATGTTTTTTGTGGGTATTAGCGGTGTTGCTTTAGGCAGTAGTTTGGCAGCAATGTTTAACTTCTTTCTTCTTTATCACTTCTTAAAAAAACGCATAGGTTATATTGATTGGCAGGATACAAGAAAGGAATTTTTAAAGGTTTTTATTCTAGGCGTTGTTGTAGCGTTTGTCTGTCGATTCATCCTGGATACAGTACTTATCGGTAGGTATCTTACGATGTTGGCTGCCTTAGCTTGCGCTTTACTTACATTTGTTTTAGGGGGGTATTTACTTAAGATAAAACACATTCAGCATTTTAAAAAATGGGTATTAAGAAAAAGTTAAAATCTCTACCTATAGGTCCAGGAGTATATATTATGAAGTCAGCTAAGGGTGAAATCCTTTATGTGGGCAAGGCCGCATCTTTAAAATCAAGGGTAAGCAGTTATTTTACAGGTTCTAAATCAGCAAAAACTCAAATTTTAGTAGATAAAATAGCTGACATTGATTTTGTTGAATGCGAAAGTCCTCAGCAGGCTTTGATTTTAGAGGCAGCCTTAATTAAGGAAAAAAAACCAAAATATAATATTTCTTTACGGGATAATAAAAGTTATCCTTACATAGAGATAACCAAAGAGAAATTTCCCCGTATTTTTATCTCCAGGCCTAAAAGAAAGACCGGTAGCATTCTTTTTGGACCGTATCCAGTGGCAAAACCTCTAAAACCTGCCCTTGAGACAATAAGAAGAATTTTTCCCTATTGTTCTTGCAAGCGATATCCTAAAAAGCCTTGTCTTTTTTACCATCTTAATCTTTGCCCTGGGCCTTGTACAGGTGAGGTGTCAGCTGCTGATTATAAGGAGAATGTAGATAATATTTGTAAAATATTACGGGGTGAAAGAAAAGAGCTGATAAAAAAATTAGAGAGACAGATGCAGCAATTAGCAAAAGAAAAAAAGTTTGAGGCAGCCGCAAAAATAAGAGATAAATTAGTAGCTGTGGAAAATCTGTATACAGGAAAGCCTAGGAAACACCAGCTACTTTCCTTAAAAGAGATTTTAAAATTGTCACATATACCTTTATATATTGAGGCTATAGATATATCTTCTTTGGGCAGGTTTGATTCAGTAGGGTCTTTAGTTGTTTTTAAAGATGGTATAGCTGACAAAAGTTTATATCGCCGCTTCTTAATACGTCAAGCTAACAAAAAAGACGATTATGCTATGGTAGAGGAAGTTACTCAAAGGAGGTATTCAAGACTGCAAAGAGAGGACAAGCAGATGCCTGATTTGGTAATCATCGATGGAGGCCTTGGCCAGATAAATAAAGCTAGCAAAGTGTTGAAAGAATTAGGGCTGCCTATAGCGGTTATAGGTATTGCAAAAAGAGATGAGGAGATATGGTTTCCAGGTAAGTCCAAACCTTTACGCATCTCTAAGAACAATCCTTGTTTACATTTGATTCAGAGGATAAGAGATGAGGCTCATAAATTTGCTCATAGTTATCAACTGATAAGACGCAGGAAGAAAATGGGATTATAATAATGACAGAATTTGAGATAAAAGTATTAAAGGTTGTATCTAAAATTCCTCTAGGTGAGGTTCGTAGTTATAAGTGGGTAGCAGAGAAAGCAGGTAGGCCCCGGGCTTGGAGAGCAGTAGCTAATGCCTTGAAGAAAAATCCTTTCCCTTTATTTATTCCTTGTCATAGAGTCATAAAATCTTCGAGGTCTACAGGGGGATATGCTTTAGGCAGCGACCTGAAGAAAGAGTTAATAAAATTTGAGCAAAAAATAAGAGATATGATACAATAGTTATTAGTTATGAGTTCGTAGTTCGTAGACAAATATATTTCTGCTAACTACTAACTACGAACCATGAACTACGAACTAGATCGGAGGTTAGGATGAATTTTAAAGAGATTTTAGACATAATGATCGAGAAAAATGCCTCGGATATTTTTATAAGAGCCAACAGTAATTTAAAGGGGAGGCTTTATTCTCAAATAACAGCACTTCACGAGCACGTTTTTAGTCCTTCTGAAATAGTAGAAATAGTGGAAGAAATCACCAAGGACGTAGATAAAGAGAATTTAAAAATCCGCAAAGCCTGTGAGTTTACCTATTGGTACAAAGAAAATTGGCGTTTTCGTATAGGTGTATTTTATCAAAGAAATACCTTAGCTATGGTAATAAGAAAAATAGACCTTCGTATTCCTTCTTTTGGCGAACTTAACTTACCGGCTACTGTCCTTGAGAAATTCTGCCATGAAAAAAGGGGGATAATTTTGCTTACCGGTATAACCGGAAGTGGCAAATCTACCACCATAGCCAGTATGATTCAGTATATCAATGATAATTTTGGCCGTCATATTTTTACTATTGAGGAGCCGATAGAATTTACTTTTCAGGATAACCTTTCTGTTATAAATCAGAGAGAAATTGGTTCGGATGTAGGTAGTTACAGAGATTCACTGCGGCAATTCGCCTTACATTCACCTGATGTTATATATATTGGAAACATACGGGACGCTGACACTTGTCACGCAGCTTTGACTGCTGCCCAGACAGGAGTTTTAGTCTTAACTACGCTTCATACCGTGAATGCTACTTCTACTATAGAGAGGATTATAAACTTTTTTCCTCCTCATCAACATAGTTTCATCATTCATCAACTTTCATTTCTCCTAAAAGGCGTATTTTCTCAAAGGCTCCTGCCCCGGGCCGACAAAAATGGACTTATTCCTGTTTATGAATCCATGACTTTAAGTCCGACTGTCGCTCGCCTTATACGAGAAAATAAGGTTTGGGAAATACCTAAATATATCGCTTCAGGCGATGTTTACGGAATGAAAAGCTTTCATCAAGGCTTACTAGAGCTTGTTGAGAAAGGTAAGATCACCACAGAAATTGCTTTAGAATATGCCGACAAGAGAGAAGAATTAGAGATGGATCTGCGGGCAAAAGGTTTTATATCTTGAAAGAGGCATCGCCCGGCCCTTTTTAACCCTTAAAAATTAATCATGCAGGATGTAGAAAAACAAATAGTTGATTTAGAACAAGAAATAAAAAGTTTAAAACAAACGCTTAAGATTCAGGACAAAAAGTCTTACATAAAAGAACTGCAATTAAAAATGTCAGAGCCTGGATTTTGGGAAGATTCTAAGGCTGCAGCAGGGGTAGTTTCTGAGTTAAAGGATGCAAAAAGCGATGTTGATGATTGGGATGATTTAAATAAAAGGTTAAAGGATTTAAAGGAGCTTGTAGCTCTTTCTGAT
>Ga0180301_10003991_pt1 | contig 11431 bp, 14 predicted proteins | sample GuaBasSediGuay16_FD_121797 | JGI IMG/M metagenome (GOLD analysis project Ga0180301, IMG submission 121797) | Subseafloor sediment microbial communities from Guaymas Basin, Gulf of California, Mexico - Guay16, Core 4569-2, 12-15 cm | ecosystem: Environmental > Aquatic > Marine > Hydrothermal... | reverse complement strand
TGTTTTCATAATAACTATATAGGTATTATATATATAAATAGATTTTGGTGTTTTATTATATATTTTGCGTAATTAAAGCGAAAATCAAAACCTAATCACTAAATTTTGGGAGAGAAAAGGTTTATAACTATTGTATAGTTCCTTGCAAATATTTTTGTAGTGTTGACACCTTCTCCCTCCAGAGTTATGTTATATTTATTGATTATACTTTGTGCTTTGGATACATTGAACTGTCCACTCCCCAACTCCACCTTCCCCCCAGAAGCACAAATCATATCTATCGCTTCCTGTATGGGATGATCAATCCCCGTTATAGAGGTATCAGTAGCATTAACTAACTTATAACTTACGCATTCCTGAGTTGTGAAGTTGTAAACTGAGCTGTTGGAGTAGATACTAGAATTATCGGGGTTATAAGAGTAAACCCTGTAATAGTAAGTTGTATTTGGCTGCAAACTCCAGAGCTTTATTTTTGGATTTTGAGTATTGTTTTGCCAGGATGACCACGAAGAATTACTTAAATCGGGGTTTGTTGAGTAGTTTATCCTATTATTCCAGGTATAGTTTGTCAGATTCCACAAGATCCATACTGTCGTTGCCATTGGTGTTGCGTTTCTCACATTTGTTATATTCGGTGGTGTAAAATCAGCTGTGAAAGTATAATTTTGACCTATATCCAGAGAAGACTCCGTATCTGTTCCATTTGTGCAGTTAACATACCAATAATGAGTCCCTTCGCTCCAGGACTGATTAGAATAAACTGTCCAGCTTGTGTTTGCTGTAATATTTGTTGAGTAATTTACTGGGTTGCCATCTAAGTACAGGGTGCAGTTTACTGTTCCTGCTAATGTCCCGGTGTGATTATAAATAAAGTGTAACGATTTGTTGTTTAGGTTTGTGTAGGAGTTGTTTTCAGGTGACATGAGATAGACAGTATGACCAGCTGCCATACTCCCTCCAGCAAACAACAGCACAAAACAGATAACTGCCAAGCTCACTCCAGAAAATAAGTGACCATATCGGCTATGTTTTTTTTCTCTGCCTTCCTCAATATTTTTCGTTTTCATGATTTTATTGTTCAGTTTTTGTTTTCATACCTTCGCTCCCCGTATGTAATAGTGTGGTTTTCATAGTAGGTTCCACTCCGCACATAATTATATCTGCATTCCTAATATATATAATTTTTGAATATAAACTTTCCTTATTTTTATGATGTCTGCAAGCTCAAAACCCTGTAATTCCAGACCTTTCCAAAATTAGAGACCTAATAATTTAGCTATTATTCTTTCAAATTCCTTGTTTTAAGAATGGTGTTTCCTTTTTATTTGACATCAAAGAATTTCCAAAATTCAAGACCTGTTTTGCTCTAGATATTTCCAGAATCCTTCCAAGATTTGGGACCTGGTCTGGATACAAAATTATGGGCTTTTTTGTCTAAAATCCTAGGCTCAACACTTCCAGAATTGTGGGCTTTTAGGAAGTTTGGAAGAAATTTGGGGTTTAGGGAAATTTGATAAGAGAAGCCAGTTATTATCAAAACTAAGTTGATAAGATTTCTTTTTAATGAAGCGATAATGCTGATCCAACAATTTTTATTTTTTATTATTACTAACAATAAGTTAACAAAGAACCCCAAATTCAAAATATTTAAAAAGGATTTTCAATATATTCTCTCTTAATCTTTTAGATGCACGAATAATTAAATGCATGTAATCCTCTCTCTTAAATATATCTATTTCAATTCCATTTCCTGTTATTTCAGTAAATCCACAACATCCTTTTTTTTCAACTTTATATCTTGAAATTAATTCTTGACGAAACTGATTGTATCTTTTCTGTGTATTTTTATCAACTTTTATTCTCAAATATATTTTATTACCTCTCTTCTCTTTGCAAACGATTTTTCCTTTGATCATAATTTTTTGTTTTGGAATTTAAATTAAGGGGCTCAAAATTTCAAAGTTGGTATAGAATCACTTATTAAAGCAATTTAAATTCTCCCATCCCTCCAGACTTTTTTATTTTTGAGATAACTTTCTCTGCTTCATTGAGTAAAGTTTTTTCTCCTTTTTTTGGATTTGTTGTTTTTAATTTCAACAAAAATTTTGTGTTTCCGATATAAATTGCTTCAACACCTCTTAATTCATTTAAACTTTCTTTTATTAAATCAATTCCATTTCCGAGATTTGAATGTAATTCCAGTTCCCCTTTAAATTCATATGTCTTCATTCCTGCTTTAAATCTATCAACAATTTTAGAAAACTCTTCTCTGAATTCTATCTCTTCTCCTCTTCTTAATTTTTCAATAGCCTTATAAACACTTCCATATTCCTTTTTAAGTCTCAAAATTTCTTCTTGCACTAATTTGTTTTTAATTTTGTTTTCTGCGCAGACTCTCTGAAACATTTTAACAGATTTTAGCTCAAGAGAATATTCTTTTAGTTTTCTTTCTTTATCATGTTTAGAAATTCCTTTTAATGAAATTTCAACCATATGATCAATTTTGATAATCTTTCCAACAATTAACTGACCTACTTTAATATTTTTTTTCAGATCTCTAATCCAGAGTCCAGGAATATTGGAAACATTCAAAAATCCTTTTAAATTGTATTCTGGTATATTTAACTCAACGGAATTTGAATGAACTTCTTCAACCTCTGCAACAACGAGTTCTCCAATTTTTGGTTTGTCTTCCATAACTTAAATTAAAAATTGATAAGTTTATCTGATAATATAAAAATTAAAAAACAAAAAACTAAAATTTGTTATTTTGGTTTTTTTAATTTAGTTCCACTAACCCAAGGTATTTTATCCTTTATTCCGATTGTCAGATAATCATTTACATCAGAATATCTCTGGATAATTATATCTTTACTGGTATGGTCTGCAAGAAGTTCTCTATATCGTTTTGCCAATTCTAATATTTTTTTATCGGTAAACATATTCTTATTATACTGAGGGATTGTGATCCTAATAGACCCGTCTTTATCTATTATATGTATATATCCAACAGGATGTCCATTTCGGTATAAATCCTCCGGATGACATTCATACAAACCATATTCTGTGGGGGTATATTTTTTTACTAAAAGTGGTATTTTTCTCTCTTCTTCTTTGATCTCATCTACTAATGGGTCTGGGATATTTTTTGTTCTTTCATCAAACTCCTCTTTAGTTATTAAGCCTTCTGAAAACTCTTTATAATACTGAATAAATTTTTTCTCATTTGCTTTTCTCTCACTTTCATCTGATATACCATCTTCCTCAATGTTTACTGGTATCCATTCCAAACTTTCCCTAATAAGGTCTTCTATCATTTTCACCACTAATATATAATGCATTTAAAGTATTTATAGTTTTCGGTGATGGAATATATAGTTTATAGTATATAAAAATATATTAATTTGCCATAAAATTCTGAGGTTTAGCAAAATTCAATAACTCTTGCAAGCATAAACATAAACCTTTGCTTCTTTCCCGCAGACAATGCATTTTTTGTTTTTCGGCTTTTCTTCCTCTGGATACAAAGTTCCTGCAATTTCGCAGATTTCTTTTAATTCAGTTGCACATTTCTCTCCACCTGCATCTCTTGAGCAGAAAGGGATTTTTACAAAACCAAAATTAATTTTTTTCTCCAACTCTTCTTTTGTATCTGCTTCCAATATTGCTTTTTCAAAAAATTTATTCGCTCTCTCTTTTAAATTTTCTTCAATTTCTTTTTCCAATTCTTTTATTTTCTCAATTAATTCTTCCGTTCTAACAGAAATTTTTTCTCTCTTATCTCTCCTAAATAAACAAATTTCGTTTTTTTCTAATTCTTTTTCCCCAATCTCAATTCTTATTGGAACTCCTTTAAGTTCCCAATCATAAAACTTTGACCCAACACTTTTGTCTCTTTTATCAATTTCAACCCTATAATCTTGCAATATTTTTTTTAATTTTTCGCAATATTTTAAAATTTCATTTTCTTTTCCCTTTTTCAGAATAGGGATGATTATAATCTGGATTGGAGAAAGAAAAAACGGTAAAATAAGACCAAAATCATCCGAATGTAGAGAGATAATTGCTGCAACTGTTCTTGAAATTGGTGGTCCATAACAGGTCTGATAAACAAAATTCTCTTTTTCATTTTCATCAACGAATTTTATATTAAAAGGTTTTGAAAAATTCTGCCCCAGATAATGCGTGCTTGGCAATTGCAATCTTTTTCTATCCGGCAGAATTGTATCCGCTGCAAAGGTGAAAACGGAGCCTTTAAATTTATCCCACTCCGGCCTTTTAAAAAATAAGAATGGTATGCCTAATTTGTGATAAACTTTTTTTGTGATTTCCATATCTTCTTTTACCTGATTTAAAGCTTCTTTTTCTGTTGCAAAGGCATTATGCGCTTCTATCCATAAAAATTCTCTTGTCCGGATTAAAGGTTTTGTTGCTTTTGTTTCATATCTGAAAACAGAGCAACTCTGATATAATTTTAAAGGTAAATCAACATAAGATCTTATCCAAAATGGATAGATGGAGTAGAAAGATGTCTCTGAGGTTGGCCGCAAAGCAAGTTTTCTTTCTAATTTTTTATCTCCTGCTTTTTCAATCCAAAAAACCTCGGGGGCGAATCCTTCAACATGCTCTTTCTCAAGTTCAAAATTTTTATCTGGTATTAAAGCAGGGAATAAAACTTTTTTATGCCCTCTATCTTTCAATTCTCTTTCCCAGATTTCATAAATTTTGTCAATTATTTCCATCAACCATGGCCTGATTATATTAAATCCTTTAACATTATATCTGTCTTCAACTAACTCTGCTTTCTCCAAAATCTGCAAATACCATTTAGAGAAATCCTCTTTTCTTGCGTTCAATTCTCTTGGCTTCTCCATATTTAAATTTTTTACTAAAATAATAGAATGAAGGCAATATCGGCGAAGATTGTGAAAGCATTAAACTCTGGGAGCATATTAAATTGCGCGGATAACGGTGGAGCGAAAAAAGTCCAGATAATATCATTTAAAACTTATAAGGGGAGAAAAAGAAGATATCCAAGAGGTGGAGTTGGAGATGTTGTTACCTGTGTTGTTAAAAAAGGTGTGTTCAAGTTAAGACATAAAATTCAGTATGGTGTTATTATAAGACAAAAAAAAGAGTATAGGAGAAAAAACGGAATAAGGGTTTGTTTTGAAGATAATGCATTGATATTGGTAGATAAAAAAATCAACCCAATTGGTTCAGAGATAAAGGGCCCAGTAGCAAAAGAAGTTGTTGAGAGATTTTTACAAATAGGTAAAATCAGTTCTATTGTTGTTTAATAATGATTATAAAGATAAAAACAAAAGATTTCAATTTTCAGAAAACTTTTGATTCTGGGTTGTTTTATTTTTTCTATGAAGATGAGCCAATCAGAGAGGTTTATATTGGTGAACTTGTAAACTTAAAATTTAAACAAATCAAAAATGAATTAATAATCTCCTGTTCCAAGGAACTTAAAAAAGAACATAAAAACAGTTTGGTCAAGAGAATAAAGTACTGTTTCGGGTTGGAAGAAGATTTAACAGAATTTTATAAAATTTGCAAAAAAGATGTTGTTCTTAAAAATTATCTTGACAAAATAAAAGAAACCAGAATCTTTTCAGCTTTCTCTGATTTTGAATCTTTAGTTGGGGCAATAATTTCTCAAAATAATTCTTACAGAAATTACAGAAAACAGATGCTGGCAGTTTACAAAAAATTAAATTTCATTCAGGAAAATTATACAGAGAAAAATTTGTCAGGGTTAAAATTAGGTTATAAAATTCCTTTTTTAGTTTTTCTTGCCAGAAATTTTGGAAAGATTGAAATCAGTAAAATAAAGGGAATAGGTAATTACTCAAAAAACTTGTTTGAGATTTTTCAGAAAAGAAATTACAACAGCTTTTACATTGATTGTTTAACCGAAAAAATTATGAGAGAAAAATACAAAATAAAAGGAAATTTGGAAGAAGAAAGCAAAAAACTCTGGGGAAAATACAGAGGTCTTGCAGAAGCCTATTTGCAAAGATTCTTTGAAGTTAAGTGATTTAATTATTTTTAAATTGATTTATGGGAAAGACAAAAACAAGCAAGATGAGGGGTTCAAAAACCTGCGGATATGGTTCTAAAAAGAAGCACAGGGGAAAAGGTTCTAAAGGAGGAAGTGGATTTGCAGGTTCAAAAAAACACAAGAAATTTAAAATTCTAAAAGAGAACCCAAATTATTTTATTCACAAAAAACTTAAAAAAAGAAAGGAAGAAAAAATAATTAATATTAGAGACTTGGTAAAGTTTAAGGAAGAAAAAATAAACTTAAAGGAACTTGGTTACACAAAATTGCTTGGGGATGGGGAAATTAATAGAAAGTTAGAAATAGTAATTGATAAATTCAGCAAAAAAGCAGAGGAAAAAATCAAAAAAGCTGGAGGAAAAATAACAAGAATAAATTAATTTTTAAAGAATTATTTAATGGGTTTATTGAATAAATTGCCTGGTATTTCAAATCCAAAAACAAGATTGAATTTTAAAGATAGACTAAAATGGACCGGTATATCTCTTTTATTGTTCTTCTTGATGGGCCAAATAGTGGTTTATGGAACTACTGGGGAAGGATATGAGAGATTTAGACAAATTTCTATTTTAATGGGTTCGGAATTTGGAACTCTTGGAACTTTAGGAATTGGTCCAATAGTTACTGCATCTATTTTATTGCAGGTATTAGTTGGTTCAAAAATTATAAATTGGGATTTAAATACAAGAGAAGGAAGAGCAAAATTTCAAGGAACGCAGAAACTTCTTGCAATCCTTTTTTGTTTTTTAGAAGGTTTTGCTTATGTTTTGTTTGGTGCTGTACCGGCGAGCAATCTCTCATTAATACCAATTGTTGGTTTGCAAATTGCTCTTGGAGGATTAATAATTCTGTTTTTGGACGAGGTAATAATGAAATGGGGGATTGGATCTGGAGTTTCATTATTTATTGCAGCAAGGGTTTCAAAAGAGGTATTTGTTGGTTTATTTTCTCCTTTTGGTGAAATCCCTGCTGGAACAATTCCGCAAATAATTTATGGTTTATCTGCTGCAAACTTTACTCTTGTCGGTATAGCACTAATAAAAACTATTGCAACATTAGGAATTTTTGCTATTTGTTTATATATGCAATCAATAAAAGTAGAAATTCCTTTGGCTTTCTCTCAATTAAGAGGTTTTGGAAGAAGGTGGCCCCTGAATTTCTTTTATACATCAAATATACCAGTAATTTTAGCTGCAGCAGTTGTTATAAATATTACAATGATGGGAGCAATGCTTGATTCAAAAGGTGTAAGCATTTTAGGAAATTTTGATGAATCTGGAACTCCTATTTCAGGAATTGCCTATTATTTATCTGCTCCTCATCATATCCTTCAAAATGCTTTGTTTGGCCTTGGGCAGGTAGATTTAATAAGGGTTCTAACTTATTTGGTTTTTTTGACAATCCTGTGCGTTATATTTTCTCTGTTTTGGGTTGAAACTGCAAATATGGGTCCAGAAGCAGTTGCTGAACAAATTTCAAGTATTGGAATGCAGATTCCAGGGTTCAGAAAAGATAAAAGAATTTTGGTGAAAGTATTGAGCAAATATATTTATCCTCTCACAATAATTGGTGGATTTGCAGTCGGAATTTTGGCTGCTCTTGCTGATTTCACTGGGGCTTTAGGAACAGGAACGGGAATTTTGCTTACAGTGATGATTCTGCACAATTTTTATGAAAGGATTTCTATGCAGTATTTAGAGGATATGCATCCTGCTGTAAGAAAATTTTTTGAATAAATCTTCTAATTTTACTTTTTTTAAAACCTTTATTTATGATAATTCCAATAAGAGTGATTATAGGGAGAGAAAGAATGGCTTTAGATTATATAGAGAAAGAAATAAAATTGAAAAATTTGGATATAAAAGCGATCTTATTCTTAGAGGACTTGAAGGGTTATATTTTTCTTGAGGGAGAAATGGAAGAGATAACAAGAGCTATTTATGGGGCACCTCATGTTAGGGGAATTATAAAAAAACCGGTAACAATAGAAGAAATAAAAAGATATTTGGTAAAAGAGAAACCAGCAACAGATTTAAATATTGGAGACATTATAGAAATATTGAGTGGTCCATTTAAAGGAGAAAAAGGAAAAATAACAAGGATAAATGAAGCGAAAAAAGAAATAACAGTAGAATTATTGGAGGCTGTAGTTCCAATTCCTTTAACTATCTCTATAAATGTTGTGAGGTTGATTGAAAGAAAGAAGTAGATTATTTTCCAAATCTTCTTTCTCTTTTTTCAAAATTTTTTAGTGCTTTCAAGAAATCTTTTTTCTGAAATTCTGGAAATAATTTTTTTTCAAAGTATAATTCAGAGTAAACTGATTGAAAAGGAAGAAGCCCGCTTAATCTTTGTTCTCCAGAAGTTCTGATTATTAAATCTGGCTCTTCTTTTAACCAAAGATGCTTTTTAAACTCTACCTCAGTTATTTTCTTCTTACCTTCTAATAGAATTTGATTTATTGCAGAGATTATCTCGCTTCTTCCACCATAATTAAGGAGAACGTTCAAATTGAATTTTTTGTTTTTCTTTGTTTTAATTTCAATATCTTTGAATAATTTTTGCAGATTTTTTGAGAATTGTTTTATATTTCCAATGATTTTTATTTTTATTCCTTCTTTGTCAATTGCTTTGTCTGATAAAATTTCCTTACATTTCTTCTCAAACAACTTAAAAAGAATTTTTTTCTCTATTTCTGACCTTTTCCAGTTTTCTGTTGAAAAACCCCATATTGTCAAAGTTTTTATTTTAAATTCTTTGCACCAGACCACAATATCAAAAACTTTTTTTATTGATTTTTCATAGACTTTTTCTATTGATATGTTTGCATTTCTTGCATATCTTCTATTGCCATCTGGAATAATTGCAATATGTTTCAACATAATATTTTATTGATTTTATATACTTATATTATTCAATCATGGGCCAGCGATTTTATATTTTCCAGAATTTCTTTTAATTCTTCAGAATTTTCAACATAATACACATTTCCATTTAATTTTTTTATGTATGCTTCAATCTCAAAGTTCAATCTTTCTTTAACAAAAGGTTCATAAACTATAACAGAATAAGGAACTCTTTCCCCTGCTCTTGCTTCTGGATGTATTGCCTTTCTTTTTGCTTTTAATCCAAGATTATTTTCAATAAAAAACTTCTGTAAATAATAACTATAAACTAATTCTCCTAAAGAACCTAAGCTGTTGCCCAACATTAAAATAACATCTCCAAAAATACAATGTGTTACGTCTTGCTTATACCAATTGTTTGTATCAATAAATTCGTCAAAAACTTTTCTTCCATTAACTTTTGCTTCCATATAAGGTTTTAAGTGGATTATTCCAAAATCTTTATCAGATAAAGGAACGGTTCCAATAACTTTTCCTTTACCTAATTTTTTATATTCTTTAGCAATTTCAAAAGATATTCCCTTATCAGGGAGTAAAACAATTTCATAGCCACTATTAACTAAAGTTTTTGCTATTCTTTCTATCTCTCTTTTAAATTCTTCTTCATTTATTTTGAGTAGATTATAATAGTGATATCTTATGTCTCCTGCGCCAATTAAACTAATTCTTAATACCATATAATGAAACAAGAAACTTAATTTTTATAAATGTTACGCTGGCTCATAACTTTTACATTGCTCGATTACACATGTTACTCAAACTTAGCATATGCTCAGGGAATATAACAGTAGATAAACGGGTTCATGGATGCTATGCTACTTGTCCTAATGAACCTTCGACTTAACTTTGTTAAATCGCATATGTTAGCTTCAATTTGAGAGCCCTCGCAAGAAAAGGATGTCTGCTATTTGTTATATAACGCAACTATCTTGGGATGAAATATTTTATTAAAATCTCGTTTAAATGCTTCTAAACTTTCATATCCAAATTTTAACCAGCTTCTATCAATTATATGTCTTAATATTTCCGAAAATCTCACCTCATCACCAAGGTTAAAACCAAAATAAGTTATTGCTTTAATGTCCCCTTCTTTCGTTAATTCTGTAATACATTTTGGGTCATCTTCAAAACCAGTACCTGCCCATGGATTATTACACTCTACTCCTTCGTCTCCGAGATAAGGGCAAGCTTTACAAATAGCATCTGGTGAGTCAATAAGTTTTACATGCGGATTTTCCATAAACAATTGATTATATACTCGAAAACAATTTCGAGCAAATGTAGGATTATAATGTTCTTCATGTTTCTGAAAATAAAGAAAATAATCATACTCTCCTATATTCCTTAAACTGTTAGGTTCATTTCTTCTTAAAGCCCTTTCTATAGATTCAAGATGATGTCCTCTTATTTCGACTATTCTCATATTGATACTAATTTTTTAAATCATTTATAAAGCTTTTTATTAATTACCACTAATAAGAACAAGCTCAGGATCTTAAACTTTCTCACCTATGGCTCAATCTTCTCTTTCGGAAGAGGAAACTAACAGCCGTTTTACAACTTCATTTTCGTTTCGCCAAAATCCTGCCTTGCAGGACTTCGCTTAATTCCGATACACTATATGCAATTTGCTTCGCTATGGCAGATTTAGGAAAATTTATAAATCTTTAATTTAATAAACTATGAAGAACGCACTTTTGATAATTGATGTTCAAAAATTTTTATAAATGAATTTACAAGAGAGATTCCTAACAAAATTGTAGATTTTGTAGAAACGCATAAATTTGATTTTGTTTTATTCTTCAAGTTTGTAAATTCTAAAGAGTCAAACTTTGTAAAATATCTAAACTGGCAGAAAATGTTTGATTCTCCAGATACTGATATTATTTCGGAATTAGAGAAATTTGTAACAAAGGATAATGTCTTTACAAAGTCGTCTTTCTCTGCCTTTAAATCAGAAAAATTTTTGGAATTTCTAAAAGATAATGAAATCAAAGAATTGTATATCTGTGGTTTTGATACCGACGGATGCATTCTTTCAACAGCAATAGAAGCATTTGATTTAGGATTTAATGTTAAAGTTCTACAAGATTTATGTGGTTCTCATAATGGCAAAGAATATCATAAAAATGCCATTGAAATATTAAAAAGAAATGCGGGAAGCCTGCTCGCAAACTCTGCAGATATCTAATGAAATTCTTGCCACATTGGGCTTTGGCTCTTTCGGTTCAATAAAAGAATCTACCTAATATTGGCGAAAGCAAAACCAGAAAGAAAATTGCAGAGCAATTTATTATCAATATTTGCAATTCCATTCTTTAAAAAATCTATCCAAAAATTGTTCCATGAATTTATGTCTTTTTTCTGCGATTTTTTTGGTTGTTTTTGTGTTCATTAAATCTTTCAGCAAAAGCAATTTCTCGTAAAAATGATTGATGCTTGTTGATTCTGCTTT
>Ga0180301_10003990_pt1 | contig 11432 bp, 14 predicted proteins | sample GuaBasSediGuay16_FD_121797 | JGI IMG/M metagenome (GOLD analysis project Ga0180301, IMG submission 121797) | Subseafloor sediment microbial communities from Guaymas Basin, Gulf of California, Mexico - Guay16, Core 4569-2, 12-15 cm | ecosystem: Environmental > Aquatic > Marine > Hydrothermal... | reverse complement strand
TTGCTACAGAAGATCCGGCAGGACCTGCTCCGACAACCAGGACATCCATAAAAACTCTTTTTGAAAAATAAAAAATAAAAAGGTGCCTGATCCTAAAGGGCTTTTCCGATTTCTTCAGTAATGTTGTGAGCTGTTTCTCTTTGCTGTCCGATTTCTTCAGTAATGTTGTGAGCTGTTTCTCTTTGCTGTCCGATTTCTTCAGTAATATTTCTTGGTGCTTTACCAGTTTTTTCTTTGACTCTTTTTACTTTCTCCTTTGCCTTCTTCAACCCTGTTTCTGCCTCTATCTTTTGGGTCAGGTTTTCAGCCTCTTCAGTTGTCAGGTTCAGGACAGCCTTAAGCTTGAGCTTGATCCTTTCCCTTTTTTCTTGCATCTTCTGTTGGACAGCTTCAAGGTGCTGGGTCACTCTTTCGAACGCTCTCTGCAGAGCCGGTTTTGCCTCTTCAGGGGCCTTTGCTATTACCTTCTGGGAGACGTGCTGGATGACCACAAGGGCCTTCAGGGTCAGGTTCTGAAGCTCTGCCTGAATGCCTGCTACTTTTTTGGCAGCTCCCTCGGATATCTCGGCAGAGCCGTCCTCTGGTATCGCTTCCAATGCCCTTTCTGTCTCGTTCAGCATCTCTTCATATCCTGCCACTGCTATTTCTGCCTCCTTTGTCTTGTTCTTCTTTGCCATCTCTTTGGCTTCCATCAACCTTTCCTCTGCGATCTTTATTGCCAGCCTTGCCTTGGCTTCAGGATCCCAGGTAAGCCAAAGCTTAAGCTTATCGAATGCCGTGTCGAAGATATAGAGCGGATTATCAGGTCCGATGCCACCTGTTTCAGCCTCTATCTGCGTCAGAGTTTCATTTAGCTGGGTTTCGTTGATCTCCTGAGCCATCACCGGTACTGCAAGGATCAGGGCAGCCAGCAGGAATATTGCTATCCGCATCTTTCACCTCCTGCTTGATTTTTGGAAAAGGGTAGATAATTAAACCATCTGAAACATCCTGAAACTATTTCTTAAGCCTTATCAAGTTCGTGTTTCCTCTCGGTACAACCTCTATAAGCCCCATCTCCTGCAACCTCCTGATTATCCTCGAAACCTTTGCTTTCGAGAAATCGACCTGTTTCAGGATATCCCTCTGCCTTAGCTCACCCTGCTTCTTTATTAGGCTGAAAACGAGTTTTTCGTCTGGGAGCAGATACAACTTTTCCCTCGGCTTCCTGAAGTAAAACCAGAGAAAAAGCAGGATCGGGATCGGCAAGAGCAAGAGAAGCCAGGAAAGGGATTGCTGGGTTCCGAAGATCACAAAGATCGTCATGCTGTCCTTTCCGAGCCTTCTCTCCCAGCTAAGGTATATCCTCTTTCCATCCGTGCTTATCTCTGCCTCAGGAAATGACCTCTCGAGCCAGGAGCCCTGAGGCAGGGCAAGCCTTAGTTTCACCCAGGTTCCCTCAGGGAGCTTCAGATCGAAAAGGAAGAAATTTTTGCTGTTCTTCTCAAGAGGACTTTTAGCTTCCCATTCGATCCTGCAATCCCTGACCACCTCGACAGGATTTCCTGCCGGATTACCATCAATCCAGATCTCTGCATCCTCAGGGAGCTTCAGGGAAAAGGGATTTTTAACATCCCTGATAAGGAAAATGCCATGAGCCTCATCATCCAAGCTTATATTCCCGTCAAGCTGGAGGCCAAGGGCTGCCGGAAGTAAAAGGATGAAAATGAGAAATGCTTGCTTCATAAATAGAGTTTGAAAATTTAATTATATGCTTGCTGTCCTCAAGCTTGATCACAGGCCGAAGAGGGACGAAAGGATAACGACCCATTGCATCCTCGTCTCGAGAATCTTCGGAGTGAAGCGGTTTTTCTATACAGGAGAAAGGGACCCTGATCTCGAGGAAAGGATCGAGAAGCTTCAGGAAAGGTGGGGAACGGGCATTCAGGTGGAATGGAGAAGGAGCTGGAAGGAGCTTTTCTCTGAATGGGACCCCTGCCATCTAACGATGTACGGCCTGCCCTTCAGGCAGAAGCTCAAAGAGCTGAAAAGCTCGAAAAGGCTTCTGATCGTCGTTGGAGGGCCGAAGGTCAAGCCGGAGATCTACAGGCTTGCAAGATGGAACCTTTCTGTCTCGAACCAGCCCCATTCAGAGGTTGCTGCCCTTGCCATCCTCCTCTGGGAGCTGAGGGGTCACAGGTTTAGCAGATTTAAAGGAAAGTTGAGGATAAGGCCCTCTGCCAGGGGAAAGATCCTAACCGAGCAGGACGACCCTTGAGACCTCTTGCTCATCCAAGATCCTATATCCTGCTTTTTTGGCTATTTCCTCTGCAAACTGCCTGACCTCCTGATGATCCGGCATTGCCTCCCTCGGCAGGAGCTTTCTCGAATGTCCCAAATGCATGTATGCCTTCACCTCGACCTTTTTCGGCTGATACCTGCTGATAATCCTGCCAAACTCATCAGCCCATCCCATATTCAAGCCCTTTATTGCCGTTATCCTCAAAACCGTTCTTTTGAAGCTCGAAAGCAGTTCAAGCGATTTCAGCATCCTTTCCCATGCATCGGGAAGCCTTGAGCGGTTCAGCTTTCGATGGGTTTCTGCAGAAATGGCATCGAGCGAAAGGTAGAGCTGGGTGGGTTCTGGTAGGTCTGAAAGCCTTTCAGGAAGCATTCCGTTCGTGACAAGATAGGCTGTGAAACCTCGGGATTTCAAGAGCTCGATGAGTTCCCCGATTTTAGGATAGAGGGTCGGCTCACCTATCAAGCTTATAGCTGCCTGGTTCGGCCTCTGGGCTTCCTTCCATTTTTGAAGGTTCGTTCCAGAGAACCCCTTAAAGCCTGAGAGGAGCTGCTTCTGTGCCTCCAAACAGAACTCCAGGACCTCCTCTGGTTCCCTCCATTCCGGTAGATTGGATTCCCATTCTCTGGGTCTCCAGCACTTCAAGCAGTCATTCGTGCACCAGAGAAATGCAGGGGAAAACTGGAGACATCGATGGGACTGGATACCGTAGAACTTCTGCTTATAGCAAAACCCTCTGTCTTTCAGGGAAAGCTTGCACCAGTGACAGAGCTTTACGGCTGTATGTTCCCATACCTTGTAATGCCTTTTGGTAAAGGCTGAGAGGTTCATCTAAATTTTATCAGGATAAGATTTAAACAGCATGCCATCAAACCGAAAAGACCTGCAAGGTAGAAAGCTGCCTGAAGCGATAGGAGGTCTATCACAAGCCCGCCCATTAGTGGGGCAAGGATATCTCCGAAGCCTGTCAGCATCTTAACGAATCCTATCTGTCCTCCTCTTTCTGGTTTCTGGGTCAGGTCGTAGAGAGATGTCTTGAACCCGATTCTCCAGAGATAGTAGCTCAAGCTTATCACCATCAGGACAGCAAAAAAGCTCAACCAGGTCGAGCTTAGGGCATAAAAGAAGGTTGCAAGGGAGAAGGAAAGGCCGAAAAGGAGCATGGAAGATCTCCTGCCTATCCTGTCTATCCAGGAACCTGACCACCATGCCATCCCTGAAGAGAGGAGATAGGCAGGAAGGAGCAGGCTGAAAAGCTGCGGTGTTGATATCCCAAGATTCTTTGCGAGGATGAAAAACCCAGGGAAGTAAGCAACACCGAAGTTTAGGGACATGAAAAAGCTTATCCCTGCAATAAGGAGAAGGGGACGCGATGGCCTTTTCATCCTTATCCTAAAGCTCTGCTTTCTGACTTTTTCAGGAAATGTGAGGAAGATGAGAAAGGAGAGGAAGATGAAGAAGGATGCTATCCAGAAACCGAAGGCGAGAGTTGCAATACTAGTTATCAAAATCCCTATCAGGACAGAACCGGCTCTGGAAAGGGGGTAGAGGGAACCGAGCTTTGACACAACCTTTGCCCTTATCCGTTTCGGAAAGCTATCTGCTATCAGGGCATCCTGAAGCGTGCTTGTGAGGTTCTCTGAAAACTCCTTCAAGCCCTTGAAAAGAACGAATTGAAGAAGTGATGTCAGGAAAGGGAAGCTGGCAAGGGATGCGCTGTAGAGCAAAAGACCAAGGGACATGAGCCGCTTCCTTCCGAAAAAATCCGAAAGCCTGCCGACCAAAAGCCTCGAAATCACCAGGGCTATCCCTGCAAAGCTAAAGATGAGCCCTATCTGAGATGCCGAAAATCCCTTTTCGATGAGATAGTTCGGGAATATCACGAAGATTATCCTGTCTGCAAACATCCCGAGGATTATCAGAAAGCTGAAGATCCAGATAGGTCTCATTTCCATGCCTCCAGGTCCATCACCCTGTGGTAGGTCCTGGGTGAGTACTGCTTTACTTTTACGTCTGAAAGGATCCTGAAGCTATATCCAGCCCTTTCAGCAGCCCTTTTAAGCTCTTCTTCCTGAAGAAACCTGTCAAGGTAGTGGAAATGGATGATCCCTTTGGGCTTGAGCATCCTGAAAGCTGCGTCCAGAAAACTTTCTGGCCTGAATATCCATCCGAGGATTATCCTATCAGCCCTATCCTGCAAGTCCTTTGCAAGCTCCCTGCAATCTCCCACCCTTGCAGAAATGTTCGAGATTCCGTTAAGTTGGCAGTTCCTTTCAAGCTGCCTGATCGCCTCCGGATTTATGTCTATCGCTATTATCCTGCATTCCGGGCATGCCTTGGCTATCGGGATCGACCAGTAACCTATCCCGGCAAACATGTCTATAACGGTTTCCCCTGGTTTCACCAGCCCCTGCATCCTTTCCCTTTCCCTTCTGTTTCCAGGAGACCACATGAACTTTGAGAGGTCCAGCTCGAAGAGGCATCCTGCCTCCCTATGGATCGTTTTTAACCCATCCCCTGCCAGGACCTCGATCTCTGGCTTTCTCTTCTTCCCTGAGATCTGCTTCAGGAAGCAAACAGTCTTTATCTTCCCCTTAAGCATCCTTTGAGCCCTTTTTCTACCGGGATTTTTTCTGAGAACGAGTATGTCCCCAATTATCATTCCTCTGGTAGAAGAACCCTTGCCTTGCCTTCCTCGAGAACGACCTTCACCCTTATCCTTGCAGGAGGCTTCTTTATACCGGAATCCCAGAGCTTTTCGTTTATCCTCGGGGATATCCAGACATCCCGGGTTTTGAGATGTCTCTCCACCCAGCCCCTGATCTCCCTTACAGCCCTGGGTGTCCTCTTTATCCTCGTCTTCTTCAGCCAACCCTTCCTGAGAGGTATTGTGACGAGTCTTTCGGTCATGCCTTAAGCTTGTCCCTCCTCCAATGCCTTGGTATTATCCTTATCCTCCTCGTTCTAGCCCGCTTCAGCCCAAACTTGCGTATATCTGCCCATCTGGGGGCTAACCTGAACTTCCCGGCTGCTGAAAGCCTCAGCTTCTTTCCAGCAGGCTTGTTTCGGCTCATACCCTCCTGATCCTGAACTCCCTCTTTTCTGAGAGCAATTTTAAGATCTCCTTTAACTTCTCCTCTGATATCGGCTGCCTTATCCTTCCTGCCTGGTAAAGCTCTATAAGGTAAAGCTCGACCTCTGCAGCAAGCTGGGGATTTGCGATCCTCACCCTCCCCAGCCTTTCAGCAGCCTCTCGTGTGAGGGTTTTCCTTAAGACCTCCTGCTTAAGCTCCTCGAGCTTTTTCAGCTCTTCAGGACCGATCCCATTCATTTTGCAGCCTCCTTCAAGAGCTCCATTCCTTTTTTAGTCAGATACCTTCCCTTCTCCCTTTTCTCCACATATCCCTTAGCTTCGAGTTGCTGAAGGACCCTCCTTATCACAGCGCCGGAAGCCGGATACCTCCTTTCGGGTTTATGTCCACGGTTTTTCCTTGAGGAGTATTCCTTTCTAAGCCTTGCAACACCCAGCCCTGGCTTGAGCCAGATCTTCCTCAGGATGGATGCTGCCCTTCTCGCCCACCAATCTGGCTGCTGAGGAGGCCTTTCCTTTGCAACCCCTGTCTTTACGAATTTTGCCCATTCTGGTGGCTCAAGCTCCTTCTTAAGCTTCTGGGTCAGGTTCTCTATCAGCTTTTGGGCAGGAACGCTTCTGACAGACATAAATGCTTTTTGATTTAGCTATTTTTTAACTTTTCTATACGGATATCTCCTGATGAAACCGCATCTCATACACTGCCAAACAACAACCTGCTTATCCGCCCTGGTCCTTATTCTTAAGGTCTTGCCTGGCTGAAGCCAGCAATGACAGCGGCGGCATATCCTTCTTCTTTCCCTTGGCCTGAGATTGTGACGGAGACAGATTCTCCAGATAAGTTCAGCATATCTGTCAGCCCTTTCCTGCTTTCCCTGCCTGCTCGCTTCTTCAGCGAGCCGAAAAAGCCTTTTAACCCTCTCCCTGGCTATCCTCTTCCTTTCCTCTTTTTTCATACCTTAGCAGGACCCTGTTTTCCCTTCCTGAAACAGGCTCTATCCTTACAAGACCTTTTTTTCTGAGGGATTTCAGGATTCTCGATACTTTCGCTTTCGAGAAATCGAGCTGTTTGGCTATCTGTTTTTGCAGGAGCTTCCCTTTATTCTGCTCTAAAAGCTCTACAACAGCCTTCTCCTCAGGAAGCAGGACCTCTGTCAGGATCTGCCTCCTCATCTTCCTCAGCCAGAAAACAGCCAAAAGGGCCGGAATAGGTAAAAGAAAGAGGAGCCAGAAAAAATCGAAGCCCTTGAGAGGACTTTGATAGCTGACAGAGAAAACCATCCCCTCTCCTGCTTCCAGCCGATCCCTTTCCCAGTAAACGATTATATGCTTCCCGTCTGTCATCACCTTTCCGTCCCCTGGCAAAAAAGAGGCATTTGCCGGAACCTCAGCCAGGACCGCCTGTTCAGGCAGTTTTATGAAGATGATCGCTTTTCTGATCTTGAAAGGAAAGGTATAATCCAGCCTTACGGTCTTCTTTTCTCCTGTTGTCCAGCTGTCCTGTGATGTCCAGAAATCCAGGATAATGCTTTTGTTCGCTTCTGCCTGCATCTGGCATTTGATTCCGTTCTCTATCCAGCACTCAGCCGGAAAATCAGGGTTCAGTTTCAGGTCCCAGACCTGATAGGGCAGGAGCCACTCAAGCTTTTGGACAGGTTCCGAAAACCTCAGGATCACGTGATGCCTGATACCTCCGTCTTCAAGGCTCGCCACAGCAGAGAAGAGATCGACCTGAGCAAGAGCCGTCGGTAGGAGGAGAAGCATAAGGAGACAAAGGGCCCTCATATTTAAGATTGTCATCCAACCTTAAAATGATGATAGAACCCCATCAGCTTGAAAGGATAGCCAGGCAGGTAGCGAAAGCAGAAGCCGAAAGAAAGGAAATAGCAAGGAAGATAAAGCTTGAAAGCTACCCTGTCAAGCCTGTCCAGCTGAACGGAAAGGTGGCGGCTGTTGACGGTGGGTTGATCAGAAAACCGCTTCACGGTTTTGACTGCTTGCTTTACAGGGCTGTAGCGGTTTGCTTTCATTACAAATCAGGAAAGCTCCAATCCGTTTCCTACCTTCCGACCAGAAAGCCCAAGATAAACCTGGAGCTATTCGAAAATCTTTCTGAGCTCGACTGGGTTTATGCTTCTGGCCTTTACAGGCTTGAAGCAGAGCTGAGGCTTGCCCTGGAATGCCTGAAAAGCTGGGAACCTGATTGGCTGCTGCTGGACGGTCCTCTCTATCCGCACTATGCTGAAAGGCCCGGTAAGGGCTCGCAGCTAAAGCAGAAATGGGAGGAGATCCTCGGGCTTTACAGGCAGCTTTATAAGCAGCAAGTCCTGGGGATCGTTGAGGATTCCAGGTCCCAAATCCTCTGCTCTTCCCTCTCCAGGCTTTATCCAGAGTTCAAAGAGGTTCTTGAAAGGTCAAGGGACACGGCTCTTTTGACCCTTTTGATGAAGGAATCTGAAAGAACCAGGGTTTTCGAACCAGAGGAGAGCATCGTCCTGAAAGAGCTCGGCCAGAAGATTAAAAGCTTCTATCTCAAGCCCTCGCGCCATGACAGGCCCTATAGGGTCGATTTCGTCTCAGGAGATCCTGATGCAATAGCCGGGTTGCTTTTGGCTATCTCTTCCAAGGGTTCTTATTCTATCCCTGCACCCCTGATCGAGGCAGATCTGAACGCAAAGCTTTCGGAAGAGGATTTCGAAAGGTTCTACTCAGCCCTTTCCTCCAGAATACCTTCTGTCGGGATCCAGAAATTAAGGAGAGACCTGCGACCTATCTGAACAAAACAAAAAGAAAAGGTAAAAGGATTCCTTTTTAGGAACCCTTTTACATGCAGCGGAAGTCGTTCTTCATTGCCCTTGCTGCCGCAGCCCTCGTATCGTCAGCATTCAAACCGGCGATCACGAGAGCCTTCTTGCCGTTTGCCAGCTCGTATTCCTGGATGAGCTGTGTTGAACCGCCGCAAGCTGCGACCTCTTCATTGAACTTTGCGACGCAGTCCTCACCCTCTCCAAGACCCATCACCTCAGCCACGAGCTTGTTGGCGCACGGACCACCGATCAGGATGAGATCGGAGCCAACGTCCAGGCCAACCTCATTGTCGAGCTTGGTGATAGGCTCTTGGATGAGGACGGGTGCTTGAACTGCTCCACCTGCTGAGATTACTGGGTTTTCACCAACAGCTACTCCAACTATTGATGGTACTTCAGATGTATAGATGTCGATTGAAGCATCATCGATTATTTCATGGCCGTAAGTACCTGCTTGTGTGAGATAATAGGTGTTTTCATTATCCTCATCGTTATCACTGGTGTTAAATCCTGTTACTCTGACGCTTGAAACACCATCAGAAGTACATGTAAAGTTTAAGGTTATGGTGTTTGATGCGAGATCGGTGTAGGAAGGTTCTGTTATATTTACTATGAGATATTTGCTATTAGTCCAGGATGAGCTGTTAGGTAGTGTGATTGTTGCACCTTGTTCAGTTACGAGATCGATGACATCTCCAAGCTTTCCTGCATAGTTGTCAACCGTTATTATTCCAGCAGTCGAGTTTAGCAATGTGAATTCAAACTCGTAACCACCGACCCAGAATTTTCCTGTTACATTGGAAGCATCGATGATCTCTCCTGTTGCGAGGTTCTTAAGCTTGGAGACGTTATTTGTTTTGTCTGTATCGGTGTACTGCAAAATGTAGGTAACATCACCTTTTCTGACAATAAAGTATTCACCCTCTGTAATGTTGCAGGTTGCTGTGTTATTGCAGGCAACTGTGATAATAGCATTTTCGTCTTCATCCGTGAGTTCGAATTTTTCTGAGCTAGTGTTACACCATGCAATAGGTGCTTTTGATGTTTTTGCACCGTCCTGATTAGTGAAAGTCAAAACTACCATATCACCATCAGGTTCTACTGTTATTTTGTCCTTGAAGCTCTCGTCATCGAGAGCCGGTGTTATACCACCATAGGTAATTTTGAAAGCTTCGAAGACGGGGTCAACGAAAGAGTCACCTTCGAGTAGATAGGTTTCATCTTGGACTTTGTACGGAATTGTTATTTTGTAAATCAAATCACCAGAAGCGGTAAAGCTTATATCTTCGGTTCCTTCAATAGGAGTAGTTGCTTCACCCCTGTAAACACCTTCTCCTGCTTTTAATGTCCATTTGTCGGCTCCTGCTGAAAGAACCGCATAATCGTAACCCATACCACCACCATGTACTGCTGATACTCTTCTGAGCCATACTTTCGTTCCTGCAACATCGATAAGATCTCCTTCACAGTATTTTTCTGGTGAAGAACCGTCTATTGCCAAGTCAGCGCAAGTAATCGTATAACCTGCTTCCTGTTCAGGTTCTAGGACAGAATAAAGTGTTATTGTGTGAGTCTCACCTTCTACTGTAAAGGTGAAATTCTCACCAGTAGAAATTGTTTTTTCGCTTGTGCCTCCCCTGTAAAGCACTATTGACTCGTTTGAAAGATCGCTCGGTCTTGGTGAGAACTCGAAATCGATGCCCAAAAGGTTAATGCTTTGTCCTGCAACCTCTGAAGCATTCAAACCGCTCGGGAAAACGATTTCGTAGGTGTAAGCTGTTTCTCCTGTATCGAAAAGTACATTAAGAACTGGTTGAGTAACATCTTCAGGATTGTCGTTGAAGTCTACTTTCTGGTCATCTAGAGATAGATACTGATAGTACTTAACATTTTTGACCTCCCCAGATGCGAGTAGTGTGGGGAGATCTCTTTCAGTGAATGTTTCTTTTACTTCGCTGAAAGGTTGCATTAGGTAAAGATTCTGAGCTCTTGTGGCTACTAAAGCCCCGCCCGAGACAGTAAAGCTAAGAGCAGCTCCCGGTACAGGCTTCGTAGCATAGCCTGCCAGGGCGGCTGCAATGTCAGCTGCTGCGGCAACGTCCTTTGGGTAGGCGGTTGCGTCAGCAGCTGAGGAACCGATAACGATCAGGGGCGAAGTGATCTTGTTCGTGTCGGTGACAACATAGTCGCCGAGGGATGCGGGTGAAGCTGCTGCAGCAAAGAGCATGGTTGCTCCTGCTGTCAAGGCAGCAAGGGTCCCTGCGAGGATCCTTTTAATATTCATTTATCTACCCTCCTTTACTCGTTCTCCCCACGGCTTTCGACCATGGGCTCACTGAATTCATATAGAAGTTTTGATGAAAACCCTATATATAGGTTTCGTGAAACAATTTCATGAGCTGAATGAAAAATGAAAAATTTAAGTTAGAAAATAAAAAAATTAAAAATTTTTAATAAAATTGTTTCATTCTAGAAATTCTGCAGAATCTATTATTCCGTCCCCGTCGAGATCAAGTCCCCGGATCACGTGTATGGCCTGCTTTGGGTCGAAACGGTTTCCTGCACAGGCATGATCCGGATTCTGGATCAAGGCCAGAACTGATCCGCGGGTCCCTGAAAATCTTATTCCAGCCAAGACTAGCACTTGCTTTTTCGGATTCCATGGGTTTTTCAAAGTGAGCAGAACTCCGCATTCCTCATCAGAATAGCTCTTTCCTGAAAGGTCCGATCTTATCCTTATTCCGTTCTTGAGTTCTATCCTTACAGGAGATTTTCTCATGACCTTTTGCGTTATCAGGTTCACCATAGGTCCTCCTATCAGGATCAGGTTTTCTTTCAGCTCTGAAGGCTTGACCTGGGTGTCGAGTCTGTAGTTGGGCAGGAGGGCTTCTTCTGAATGCAAACCGAGCCATAAAGCCAGATCTATCGCACAGCAGGCATCAGAAGCTCTTGCTCTGAAGGGACCATGGGGATCAGGAGACCCGACGATTAGAAGGCAGTCAAGCTTTCTTTGGCTGATAAAAGGTCTGAGCTCGAGCGCTCTTGCTATCTTTCTTCTTGCAGGTTCTGGCTTTCCGAAAAGGAGCAAAAAGGCAGGGTGGGTGAGCTGATAGAATCTTGCAAGAGTCCCGTGTCTTTGCTCCTGGCTCACCTGCTGAATAACTCCTGCTTTCAAAAGCTTTTTGAGATGGTAGTAAACCTTTTGTTCATGAATACCGAGCTTTTTAGCCAGGTCTATCGGGCAGGATGGCCT
>Ga0180301_10003986_pt1 | contig 11439 bp, 5 predicted proteins | sample GuaBasSediGuay16_FD_121797 | JGI IMG/M metagenome (GOLD analysis project Ga0180301, IMG submission 121797) | Subseafloor sediment microbial communities from Guaymas Basin, Gulf of California, Mexico - Guay16, Core 4569-2, 12-15 cm | ecosystem: Environmental > Aquatic > Marine > Hydrothermal... | reverse complement strand
CTAGAGCAGAAGAGTATGACTTTTCAAGACTTGTTCATGTGACAGATGTGAAACTAATAGGAGATGAGATAAGAATATATTGTCAACAAGGTTCAGTAGGTTGGGATGTAGTTCAATTGAAGATACCAACAGAACTAGCTGATACATATGTATACGGTCAGTATATTACAAAATTTGAAATAGATAAAGACTTATCATATTGGGAAAGAACTGGTACATTAACGGATATTGAATTAATACAAGATGTACCAGAAACATTAAAAATAACTATAAGAAATACAGGGCAAGTGTCTGCATTTGCTCAATTGAGATGTAGACCTATAGAGCCTGAAAATCTATTTTCAATAATAGAGTTGCCAACAAATGTGTTATCTGATAAAGCTATAGAACCTGGAACAACATATACATTTGAATTGCCTGTTATTCTTAAGGGAACTCCTGTAACGTTTGAATTTTCATTTGAAGTTAGCATTTGGTGTGAAGCAGATATGCAAGACAAAGTTACTGTATCAGGAAAAGCAATTATGTCAAGTGCTAAACTTGTAGTATATACTATTGGAGATGCTTATAAAGCAAAAATATGGTTAAATGATATGCTATTACCGAGAAATAAAGGAACATACTTTCAAGGCGTTCTTCAACCGGGAACATATACAATAAGATTTGAAGTATTAGAAAACTTTACTTCTCCACAAATTTATGTAGATAATGTTCATGTAGGTTATGAAGAAGCTGAAATAACTCTCAGAGAAGGAATGGTTACAGTTGTTAAAGCTATATATGCATCATCAACTGAACAATTAATTGTGGAATTTGTATCTTGGGACGATAAAGGATTATTTGGTTTATCACCAACATTTAATCCATTATCAGATGACCGTCCTTATGTGGGGCAATATCATGTAGTTAGATTAAAAATAAATGTCATAGCAAAATATGGAAGCATACAGGGAGACCTTAGAATTGTAATATTAACAGATGAAGATAAAACATACGCTACAAGTGAGTATACAATAGCATTAGGTTCTGGTGCATCAAGAATTTACAGTTGTACATTTACATTAGGAAACGCTAAGAGTTATCATTTCAGAGTAGAATTTCAAGATACTGTAATATATTATAACCCTAATCCCGAAACTAGACCTGAGGTTTTTGTTATCCCATGGTATTTATCAGATTTAGTATATATATTAGGAGGCGTAGGTGTTCTGATAATCATAATAGGAGTTATAGTCATTTATATTAGCAGAAAACCTATAATAATAAGAAGTAAGTAAGAAAAGGAGGTGCATGAATGAAAAACAATATATTTTCATGGATAATGATATTTCTAGGGTTATGTCTACTTGGTGCTGGAATAGCAAACATACTTGGATACATCAACTTTGAGATTATAGACACTAATCCACCAAATGTACTCTACACGTTTCCAACATCAGCTTCCTATAGACCAGATGAATTGACAGAATATGTTGCTTATGTTCAGGATAAAGAATCTAAAATCACAAGTGTAACATATACGGATGATTTAGTATCAGTAAACCTTGAGATAGTGCCTTATACTCAAATAGAACATCAATTAAATATTACTTCCCCAACAGGGACTCAATGTAAATATCCTGATGTAAATATAGACGGGATAATAGATGTGACTGATGTAAATCTTGTATCTGACCACTATGGTGAGTATGTAGATGCTAGTAATGATAAATATGACATAAACAATGATGGTTATATCGGTACAGATGATATATCTATAACAGCAAGCTTTGTATATACTGTTAGCGTAAAAGCAGATGTAACTGAAGTATATCCCGAAGGTAATTACGCATTTACTATTGTAGCTATTGATGAATATGGAAATCTGAGAGAATATACAGGATGGTTCGAAGTTATCAGTGATTATACTACACTAAAGGGAACATGGAAAATAAATGATATGATAGTTGATGATGGAACAATTATTAATGATTTATTAGAGGATGAAATTAAGTTGTCATTTATCAAAAGCTCTACAGAATCAATCCCAGATTCAGATATTACAGTCATTGCAAGAGTAGGTGAACAGACATATGCCCTAGACTATTTAGGTAATGGTAAATGGGAAAGAACAATTAAATTGACAAAAACATACACAACTATAACTCTAGAAGCTTATACAAATACCAACGAAATAAACAAGATAACTGTGACTGTTATATTAAAAACACAACAGTACCCATCGTATGGATTGTTACTCTCAATAATTGGGATAGCTCTGATTGTTTCATCTGTAGTTTATATGAAGAAGTAAAACCATTTCATAGGGAATAATAATGCGTAGGAAAGTAAAATATTTAGCTACTGTACTTGCTATAATAGTTGCTTTTGCCATAATAGTGTATATGTTAAAATTCTATAGTTGGATGCCTATACCCTTTAGGTTAATTAGCGAAAAAAGAATACTAGTACACGATGCAGAAACTATGGAACCGTTGCCAGGAGTTACAGTAGAGATTATAGCTTCTCCAACAGCTTTCCATTATATGGGAGATGTTGTTTATATTGATGGTACAAAAGGTATGGACTATAAAATAACTACTGAAGACTTAGAAGCAATCAGTGACCGACATGGAGCAGAAGAAGGGTCACCTAACTATGATAGTTGGTTTGACTTAAACAAAGATGGATACATAGGTACAGATGATATAAACATTGCTGCCGACAATGCTGGTTTAACGTTAATAGGTACATTCAAGTCAGGTGTTACTGATGAAAATGGTTATGTCACATTTACTGATATACATATCGGTGCCGTTGTAGAGTCAAGGTTGTATAACATAACAGTTTACGGTGAAAGAGTGAGAACAGAAAAATTTATAGAAGTAGATATCTATAATCTACCTTACTTAGCAGTACATTCAATTTATCCACCTGAGATACAAGACATTAGCATATCATCATCAGTTTCTCCATTTGAAGTTAACGTACCTATAACTTTTAAGGCAACAGTATATGATAGAGACGGTACAATAGTCTCATATGTTTGGGATTTTGGTGACGGATATTCTGCAACTAGTAATCCCGTTTCACATACATACGAATCTTGTGGAACATATACAGTAAAATTGACAGTAACAGACAATGACGGATTATCAAGTTCTGATACAGTTGCAGTTAGAGTCACATCTAAACCAATAGCATATTTAAAAGCGAATCCAACTTCTATACTCGTAAATTCTAAAGTAAACTTTGATGCATCAAACTCTTATGACCCAGATGGAGGAACAATAACATCATATTATTGGAATTTCGGTGATGGGCAAACAACAACTACTACATCATCAACTGTCAGTCATACATATTCTTCTATTGGAACATTCACTGCTACAGTAACAGTGACTGATGATGAGGGGCAAAAATCAAGTCATAGCGTATCTATAACAGTTTATGCAGAACAAGGATATGCTGATTTCACATATTCACCCGACCTTCCATATGTTGGAGAAACTGTTAACTTTGATGCCTCATCTTCAAAGGCGAGTACAGGTGCAACCATAACTGCATATAAATGGGACTTCAACTATGATGGTATAATAGATAAAACAGTTACAAATCCTGTTGTAAGCTATAGCTTTGCATATGAAGGAACATATACTGTCAAACTCATAGTCGAAGACTCAAATGGTTACGTATATGAAAAAGTACATAGTGTAGAAGTTATAGTTCAACCAGTAGCAGATTTCACATATACAGGAGACCTCATTGAAGGAGGCACTATAACATTAGATGCTTCCCCATCAGTTGGGAAAGAACTTCAATATGAATGGTTAATGGATGGAGAAAATCGAAAAACAGGTATAACTGCAACTTATGAATTAACATATGGAACACATACATTCACATTAACAGTTACAGATATTAGAGGCACAACAGATACTAAGTCAGTAACAGTTACAGTCTCATCGGGTCCAGTAGACATAACATTACTAACTAATCTGCAATTTCCACCAAATACATTAGTAACTGTAAAAGTTAAAATAACATCTTCAACAACAGGAGACCCTGTCGTTAATGAAGCAGTAAAAATAAGTATTCTACCTGTCCCAGAAGCGGGATATACAGGAACAACAGCTACAGGTTCAACAGACTCATCAGGAATAGCAAGTATAGATATAGTTTCACCCCCATCATCATTGTATACATACACTCTTACTGTTGAATGTAGAGATACAAGCAAAAGCTATAGTTTGACTGTAATGAGACAACTACTTGTTAAAACAGTAACATATGATTATGAACAAACATACAAGCCTGGAGACTATGATTTCCTGATTGAAGGCAAAGTATTAGATAAAGAAAGCTCACAGATAATATCAGATGCATCACTTAAAGAATTAACACTTAAAGACAATTACGGAAACATAATAAGTCGAGATTATATCTACTACACATCAAGTGCGGGATTATTCACTGTAAAAGCAAAAGTTTTTGATTACTTCAAGAGCATTGACTCAAACTTTAACTATGAAAAGAGAACATTAACATTAACAATGACATTCTACAAGGCGGGTTTCATAGATGGAAAACTTAATGTTACAGTTGTCATGTCTGCTCCAACAGTAATGGCTGTTATCAGTAGCACTTCACTTACACAAGGTGCAGATTCTATTGTGATTGCATTCAAAGATAAAAGCGGAAATCCATATGAAGGACTTCTTGAAGACAACGTAGAAGTAATAATAACTACACCATCGGGTAAAGTATATAGTACAAGAAACGAATTGAAAGAAAGCTACGTCTTTGATGTTGCAACAAAAAGCATGTTAATAGCATTCAATTTTGATGAAATTGGAGAATATAAAATTACAGTCAAATATTATGACTTACCATTCTCACAAAGCACTCAAAGTTTTGTAGTAACAGTAAAAGAGCCACAGTATATACCACCTATTTTAACTAACCCAATATTTTGGGCATTTATCTTTGTTGTAATTGCATTTCTGTTACTTAGAAAGAGAAAAAAGTGAGATAAGATGAAAAAGCATATCTTGATATTAATTCTACTTGCTCTAAACATGATAACTATAATACCTTACAAGTGTCTATGTCAATATCAATATGTCTTGACACCTGATTTTCCAAAAGACACAAAAATACCAGTAAACATAGAAACAACACTTAATGCAACAATAAAAGATAGCTCAGGACTTCCACCTTCAACATCAATAGCTGTACGAATAGAAACAAGGTGGGAGTCAAAAATAGTCTATTCAGAACCAAATACGGGAAAAGTAAGATTCACTCTTAAACCACCATCAAGTTATAATAAAGAACCACAAACAATCACATTTAGCTCAGATGCGGGATATTTTGAAACAGTAACAACAACAGTTATATGTGTTCCAGCAGTTATTGTTCAAGCATCATATGCACCTATACAGCATTATGACCCAATTGAAGGAAAAGACATAGTTTTGAACTTAACGGCAGTTGATTCAGAACATTACTCTACGATAATAACTCCATCTATGTGGGAAGTAGTGAAGGTTGAAACACCATCAGGTACTACTGCTTTATTTCTTCCTCCATACGAAGTTGCAACTGGGGTATATCAATTATCTATAGATGTTACTCCAAACACGATTAATTCTATTTATAAGATAACTGTCAAAGCATATTATGAAGATTACATAGCTTATCCATCTACATTTGAAGTTCTTCTACAAGCACCAATTATTGTAGTTAAATATGTCTTTGCTACTGGAGAAAGCATAACAATAACACCTGAAAACAGTGGTTCAGGATTAGAAGTTAAGAAAGGATGTCAATATTTCGACATGTACTTCTATGACTTTCAAAATAGACCGGTAAAAGTTAATGCACTTTCAAATGACTTTGACATAGTGATTACAAGCTCAACTGCACAATTCAGAAAAAACTATGGTGTCACAGTAGAACAAATATCTGACAACTGTATTAGAGTCTATTTTCCACTAGAAGAATCTTGGTACATCATAACACCAACTATTACAGCTTTCATTGGGGCAGAACCTGTAACAGCAACACAGAATGAGCTTAAAGTTGCAACTGTGAGAATGGGATTTAACATTTTAGATTTCATACTTTCTATATGGTTTATGATTCCGTTAGCTATTCTAGCAATACTTGTAATAGTTAAACTTGCTAGGAGAAAGAAGGGAAATGAATAAGAAAACTTTTATTATTGCAACTTTCATTTTAATAATTCTAACTTTAATGAACACTTCTACTACTAAAGCTTGGGGACCCATAACACACGTATACTATACAGAAAGAGCTTTAAAGCAGTCAAGTACAAGCACTATAACAGAAATTATTGAAAAACATAAAGATTATTTCTATACTGGTGTCATGTATCCTGATGTAACAGTGCTTTATTACTATACAGAATGGACATCATATTCAGCTACACATGCATGGGAATTTCAAAGAAGACTGTGGCAAGATGCAAAAGACAGAGGAAGCGAAGAAGCAATGGCATTCGCTTTAGGTGTAGGAGTTCATTTATTACAAGATTCAATAACACATAATTATTGGATACCATACAAAATTAGAACAACATTTGTGCAGAACAATATTATTCATCCACTATCTGAAGGCTTACTTGAAGCAAAATTAGCATCAGAAGACCCGCAAGCAGAGTTTATTGCATCAAAAGCATTTATAATGTGGAATGTTCCATTCAGTGATGGAGACTGGAGTGATTGGGGATACAATCCTACACCAGCAGAATGGTGTGACAGAATACTAGGTAATCCTGGATTTCTAGATGAATGTGCAACATTTTCAGACATTCTAGGCTCTGGTTCTTTCTATACTAAAGGTTATGTTATACCAGAATCTGGAGGAATATGGGGGATTTATAAAGCAATATCTGATGCAATTGCACCTTTCGTGTCAACAGATGATGCTAATCAATATATAAATCAAAGCATTGAAGTAACTGTTAAATGGTTCAGTGAGGGACAAGGAGATAACCCAATAGTTTATGTAGGTGAAGTTGACCCTACAGGTTATGATGCATTAAAATCTGCTGACAATTTTGTAGTTAATTGGACAATAACTGTAACTATAATATTTATTCTGTTAGCAGTTGTCTATTACTTCAAGAAGAGGTAATAAATATGGACATATCAGACATACTCAAAGTACTTATTGGCATAATAATTGGAGTATTAATAGGATACTATTTTGAAACAGTAATTTCACCATATACGGGTGGCTATAGTTTGTCTACAACATTAACAATAACACCTTCAACTAATAGCACAACTGTATTGATTAATCAGACTGTAACGTTTAATGTTGAACTTGATGTTATATTTCCAAGCGAGCTTTCTTCAGTTGAATCTTATCTTAGACCTTATATTCTAAAAGGGCTAACAATAAAACTTTATATGAATAATTTGAATAGTACATATTTTTGGTTAATTGATACAGAAGAAACTGTATATTCAGCTATATCGGGGAAAGGTCGAGCAACATTTACATATACATTTGAAACTACAGGTCTATATACTGTTAAAGCCGTATTTGAAGGAACAAATTTGCTTAGAGCATCTGAAAGTGAAATAAGAATAACTGTAACTTAGTGTGTGAAATTTGAATGAACAGAAAGCTTCTTCTACTATTCATTTCGCTTATATTGGTTACAATCATAATTGTTATATTTTACGTGAAACCAATGTTGCTGTTTAGTGTGGCAACAAAAATTGAAAAAAGATACTTCAGAAACGATAAAAGACTCTTAACGGAACCTACTAATGCTCTATATTCAAAAGAAATTTTAAGTGAAGGTTCTCCACAGTTTATGTTTGCAATGAAAATATCAACATCAACAAAAGGTAACATAACTAACTATATAACATTACTTAAAGGCGAGTTTAACTATAAAGATTTAACACTAACAATAGTCACTGTAGACATACCTGAATTAGAAATAAATCTCTATGATAGTGTAACAGTAAGCTTTTATTTGCAAAGAAACACAGAATGGGTATTTGTTCAATCTTTCACAACAGAAAGCTTAGAGGCAACATTTGTTGGAGGAAATTCTTGGGACATATCATTCTATTACAAAGTATCTCAAGATTACAATGTAAATGATAAAGCTTTTTGGTTCTATTACGGAACAGATGACACTTGCATATACAATTTCAGATACGGAATAGCATCACCAGAAGCAAAATTTACATATTCACCTGAAAATGTCATACAAAACATAGATGTTACATTCAATGCTTCAGAATCAAAAGGATTAATACAAGAATATACGTGGCTATTCTATGAACCATCAGGCAACCTATGGTCAACACAATATGGCAAAACAGTAACTGTCAAATTTCCTGAATGTGGAAATTGGAAAGTTACATTGAAAGTTAGAGATAGCTATAACCAAGTTGATGAGGAAACAAAAACTATATATGTTGAAGAATATGTTCTCATACCAGATTTTACATATACATTTCCAGCTTATGTGGGTGAGATGGTAACATTCAATGCTAGCAAAACATATGGTATGTTTCCACCGTTTACTTATCATTGGAACTTTGATGACAAATATACAGCAGAAGGTGAAACTGTTATTTATACATTTGAAACAGAAGGGCAACATATTGTTAAATTAACTGTAACCGACAGTAATAACGTATCAAATAGCTCAACAAAAACAATTCTTGTCAGAGAAGTCCCGAAAGCTGTTATCAATTATTCACCAAAAAATCCAAAAACATATATTGCTATAACACTTGACGGTTCACAATCTTCAGGCACAAATCTTACATATCGTTGGCTTATTGATAATGACTATGTACTATTTGGAGAAAAAGTTGAAGTTACATTCGATACCGTTGGAACACATTATGTTTCTCTAACTGTTAATGACAATTATAGAACAGACACTGAAACAATATCCCTGTATGTTGAAGAATATCCTCTTGAACCAAACTTCACGTTCTCGACACCAATTTATGAGAAAGAAACTGTGACATTTGATGCATCAACAACTATAGGAGACTACCCTCCATTTGAGTATAGATGGAACTTTGGGGATAATTGTGAAGCAGAAGGAGAAAAAGTTACACATGAATATGCATTTAGCAAAGATTATACTGTAACTTTATTTGTAACTGACAGTAATGGAGTAACTGTTTCAATCCAAAAAACGGTGCATGTTAGAAAATTACCGAAGGCAGTTATACAATATTGTCCACAAGAACCTTCAACATATGAAGAAGTAACATTTGATGCATCACAATCTCAAGGTGAAGAACTACATTATACATGGCAAATTGAAGAAGAAATACTTGAAGGAAAAATAGTTAGAAAAGTATTTGTAAGTTCCGGAGAAAAGAGAATAAGTTTGACAGTAACAGACGGGTATAGAAGTGACACAACTAGTATTACTATCTATATTTATGGACGCCTACAGATAACACTTGGGTTCATTCCAGTACAGTTTTATAATAAAGAAGAGCTATATGATTTAGTTGGTAATTTTTCTGTTACAGTACAAGATACATATGAGAAGATTAGTCCAGATACTATAAACGTTAACATAACAAGTGAAAATAACAAGATAGACTTGTACAGCATAATAGAAATAAGTAAAGGTTTGTACCAATTAAGAGTTGGGGTTTATAATTATTTCAAAGACATGAAAACTAGAAGTGTTAAGATAACTATAACAGTTTCAAAAGAGCATTATCAACCAGCAACAGCAACTGCAATTGTTGAAATGCAAGCTCCACAAGTGTTTGTTGGCATAATATCTACTCCTAAGTTAAATGATAAAGAACTTCTATTTAAGATAAAGAACGTTTATGATGAACCTGTTATATTACCTACAGAATATATCAATGTGACCATAATAAACTTACAGACTGGAGAAACAAGAACAACTAATAATGCTCTAACAATAGAATATGTTGGGGACGGAAACTACAAAGTATATAATGTTGATTTTTCAACGGTAGGTCAATATCTAGTAAATGTTAGAATTTACTTTGAAGGAGAAGAATACAGTTTTAGTTTATTAGTAAAAGTTTCTGAAGAATCAATTTTTGAGCAGATTATAAAAAATCCAGTCTTGCAATTTGCAATCATAATAACTATAATATTAATACTTTATTTCTCATTCAAAAGAAAGAGAACTTAAAAATATAAATATGAGTTTTCACAATTTTATCAATGAAAGAGGTGATGAAGTTGAAAAGGACTAATCTACTGTTCATAATAGCGACTATAACTCTGATGCTTTTAACATGTATTCCAACAAGTACTAGCAACACTGAGATAACTGAAACAGACGCAGACACTAGAGTCATAGCTTCATTTGACCCACGAACTTATCCGCTACAGATAATCTATGATTCAGAAAGAAACTTAGTCTACATAGCACTATATGCCTACAGATACTCAGGTGGACAACTCTATGCAAATCAATGTGGAATAGTAATTGTCAATGTAACAAAAGTTATTTTGAACGAATCAGATTTCTATACTGTTAAGATTCCACCTATACCACCTGCACTCACGAACGGCACTGGCAGATTTGTAGCATTAGATGAATATGGAAGAATTTGGATACGGATATCCTACGAAAATATGTATCAGGGATGGGCTAACTTAACATGCTATGACTTAAATACTGACACATGGCATATATCAAAAATACCAGTTAAAGACAATACTGCAATTTATTACAAAGGTTATCTTTGGTGTGTAGGTACACTAGAATACAATAATTACTTGCTTAAAGTTGATGTGTCTGGAAGCGAACCTGTAATTGTACAAAAGTACTACATTCCCGGAGGGATATATTCAATAAAAGGTAAAGACAACTATCTGTGGATATCTGTTATTAACAAGAATAAACTGTACAAGTTTAATATAGAAACAGGATTAATTGAGAAATCTGCAACATTAAATTCGCCATGTGGTATAGATTTTAAAGATGGAAAAGTCTATGTTGCAGAAAGCTACTTATACACTGATTATCAGCCCGACAATGGCACAATAGCTGTCTTAAATGAGACAACATGCGAGTTGCTAACAAGAATAGAAACAGCTAGACTAACAGTAGGTGGTGTAAGAGAAGTTCTTATTGATTCTGCTGGAGTATTATGGTACACTGACCAGTCAGACCACGTAGGCATGATAAGCCCATTAATGAATAAAACATTCAAAGCATTCGGTGATGCATGTTACTACATGACTGAAGTGCCAGGAGCATCAGTGTGGTTTACAAGTAAAGGTTCTGCTCACTTAGAAGCTGTTGAAAGTCCAATAGTTGCTTTAGACGTTAATATTGAAACAGCAAACCTCGGTGAAGTAAGTCTACTAGGTACATATCAATTTCTAAAAGAAGAACGGACAGTTGTCAGCATACACATAACCAAACCAGAGAATGTTTACTAT
>Ga0180301_10003985_pt1 | contig 11442 bp, 14 predicted proteins | sample GuaBasSediGuay16_FD_121797 | JGI IMG/M metagenome (GOLD analysis project Ga0180301, IMG submission 121797) | Subseafloor sediment microbial communities from Guaymas Basin, Gulf of California, Mexico - Guay16, Core 4569-2, 12-15 cm | ecosystem: Environmental > Aquatic > Marine > Hydrothermal... | reverse complement strand
GGAGAAGCCCTCACCGAGACACAGAAAAGAGAAGTCGCGCAAAACCAGACCTTTACCACCGGAAATAGGCGCACTCCAGGACGCTTTCGCGGCGCACCTCGGAACGCGAGTGGAGATAAGATTATCTCGTAAGGGAGGGCGTATATCGATAGATTTTTACTCGGAGGAAGACCTTAAACGTATTGCCGAGCTACTGGCAGGAGATTGATTTGCCGACAAAACGCGGAATGACAATATTGTTTGTGCCTCATGACCGGAAGGAATCTCTCACCGTGCGACTCGAAGGGTGGCAGATTACAGTGGGAATTGTTGTTTTAATCGCGGCGGTTCTACTTTTAGTTTTAGGCGTAATAATGGGTGGGAAATCAGTTAAACTGCTCGCCGAAAATAGCGCTTTAAGGTCGGAAATAGAACGGCTCAGAATCGAGAGGGTTAAGATAGCTCGATTGGAACGCGAATTAGCGGAGACGGAAAACCTCCGCCGATGGATGGAAGAGCTTATCGGTATCGACGAGAACCGCGAAAAGCCGCCGGTTCAGATGGCTACAACAGGCGGAGGGGAGCTTTTTTCGCTCCTTGAAAGCCCATTCGAACCGAGATTGCTCCCCAAACTAAAAGACGAGGTCGAAGACCATATACGACGCCTCGAATTTATCCCCAGAGGATTGCCGGTTAAAGGCCCGATTGCAGCGCGTTTCGGCGAAATGGGCGGTAAATTTATGACACCGCATACGGGGGTGGATATCGCGGCACCCGAAGGGAGCATTGTCCGGGTGACCGCTGCGGGCATTATCTCAGAAATAGCGAACGATAAGCAACTCGGTATAACGGTTACGGTCGACCACCTCAACGGTTATGAAACCCTCTATGGGCACCTTAGCGCGGTTTCCTGCAAGAAAGGAGATTGGGTAGAATCGGGAGACAAGGTTGGCACTGTGGGCGAGACAGGCCACGCGAAAGGCCCTCACGTCCACTATGAGCTGACGGTCGACGGTCGAGCGATAGACCCGATGGGTGATACGTCGAATACAGAAAAGGGACGATAAAATGTTTATGAAAGCCGAAGAAGGAAAAACCGATACTAAATTGAATACTATTATCGGCTCCGGAAGCCTTGTTGAAGGCGATGTTATCGTCGAGGGCGGCATTCGTGTCGACGGTTCGATAGTCGGCAATCGGGTAGTCGCAAAAGGGCCGTTGACGGTCGGCCGTGACGGCAGTATTAAAGCGCCGTCTATCGAGGCCTCAAGCGCGAATATCGGTGGGAAAATCGAGGGGGATATTAAGGTAAAAGAAACTCTACGCCTCGAAACGACAGCCCGGATTTACGGCAATCTGGTTATGAAAGTGCTGATTATCGAGGAAGGGGCCAGGTTCACCGGTAATTCCAATATGTCGGATGGTGAAAAACTATCGGAGAATTCTTTATGATTATTGTGGATATCGTGTGGATATCGTAACTTATTGCAGTAAAATACATTATCTTAGAGTCGCAAGGATATCCACCCGAATTACTAACACCCTAACGTTTTACAACGGAGATGGTTAGGCCATAATCGCGACCCATTTCCACAGCCACAAGGATAATATGGATAAGTTCCTGGACAAAATAAAGGAAACCGAAAAAAAAGGCCAAGAGCGTATAGCCGACGCAAAGAAACGCCTAAACGAGAAATTAAACGCCGCACGCGATAATATCGAAAACGCCTGTGATGAAATCGACCGGCGGGCTAAAGAAATAATCGAAAAATCCGTGTCCGACGCCGAAAGCCGCGCGAAAGCCCGTGCCCGCGAAATCCGCGAAGCGCAACAGAAGGAAATGCAAGAGCTTAAAGACCGTGTCCGCCCGCGTATGGAAAATGCGGTAAGAAAAATCGTCGAAGCATTTGGAAAATGGCAGTAATTCCGATGAAAAAGGTGGGCATTCTATCCCACCACAGCGATTTCGAAAAACTCGGCTCTCGCCTCGCCGAGCTTGGCGTAATCCAGATATCCAGTGGGGAGGAAAAACCCGCCGAGGTCGGTCAGGAATTGGAACACCTACTTTCGAGGATAACGAGGGCCATAAACTTTTTAGATTCGAAAACAGATAAAGAGCCATCGAAACTGAAACTATCTTTCGACCCTCTCGCCGAACTTGTAACCGATTTCGATATAGAAAAAGCGCTTTCGAAAATAGAAACGGACCGCCAACGGCTCGAGAAATCCGTCTCGAGGGTTAATACCCTAACACAAATTATAGAAAATTTGAGACCGTATGAATCCGTGCCCTATCGCCTCGATGAACTTACGGATTCGCCGCAGATAGGTATTCGTCCGGGGTTTCTGCCGAAAGATTTCGAGATTTCTTTCCCCGAAAAGGAGCAACATCTCGCCGAGTTGGTTCATATCAAAGAATACAAAACGGGGCCTCACGGCAAATACATTATGGTTGTTTATCACCGCTCTATCGAGGATGCTATCGACCAGATTCTCGCGGATTCCGATTTTGCACTATTCCATCCGGGCGAATTAACCGGAACACCGTCCGAAGAGATATCTAAGGCTACCGCCGAATTAAACGAGTTGAAAAAGCGAATTCTCGAGACAGAACGGGTTATGAAAGTATCGGCGGAGGAACTTCTACCTATATTATACGCTATTCGAGGTTATCTAAAGGCAGAGCTGAACGAAAAACGCCTTTCCGATATCGCGGAAAAAACCGAACAAACTCTTTATCTTACCGGCTGGGTTAAAGCACCCGATATAAGCGCTTTGCGAAAAAGTCTATCGAAAGATTTCGATGCCGTAATGGTCGAACCGATTAACCCTGCGGAAGGCGAGTCCCCGCCGGTCGCTTTGAAAAACCCACCGGTTATCGAGGCTTTCGAAATAATCACCGACCTTTACGGTCGTCCGCGTCCGGGTATGGTCGACCCGACCCCGTTTATTGCGCCGTTTTTCCCGGTTTTCTTTGCATTATGTCTTACCGATGCAGGTTACGGTCTTCTAATTAGCCTTCTCGGTGCAGGATTTCTTCTTTTCGGAAATCTTGGTAAAGGTTCCCGGAAGTTTATGCGATTTATTCTCTATTCGGGAATTACTACTATCATAATCGGCGCGCTTGCGGGAGGCTGGTTCGGCATGAACCTTTCGGCCTCGAACAACGTAATAGCAAAAGCCTTGCTTTCGGTCAAACTTTTCGACCCGTTGAGCAACGCCATTGAATTCTTTGCCGCGAGCATATTCCTCGGCGTAATTCAGGTATCCGTGGGTTTCGGCATCAGCGGTTACGTTGGGGCAAAGGAGGCCCCGAATGCTGCGCTTCGCCTTAAAGCGATACTGATGTCTGCCGCGTGGATAGCCGTAACTTTAGGTGCGGGGATATTTATAGCTAATTACCTCATTCCGGAAGCAACCGAACCGTTTCTGGGAATCGCCGTAACGCTTCTAAAATACGGAGCTATCGGGATAATCGCCGTTTCGATAATACTCGGTATCGCGGGAAAACGCGGTATCGGGGGTTCTATCGCCGACGGCATCGGTTTCGACGGCTTATACGGCATCGTCGGCCTTTTCGGCGACCTTCTGTCATACGCGCGGATTCTCGCTCTCGGCCTCTCGACAGGCGTAATCGCCGGGGTAATAAATATTATTGCCAAACAATTATCCGTGATGATACCCGGCGTCGGTTTCGTTTTCGCCGCGCTGCTTGTGATTATTGGGCACATAGTATACACGGGCATTTCGGCGCTGGGCGCGTTTGTGCATCCGGCGAGGCTACATTTTGTGGAGTATTTTACCAAGTTCTATGAAGGGGGTGGCGAACCGTTCGAGCCGTTCGAAAGAAAGATAGAGGGCGTGGAAACAGCAGAATAGCTTAGTCGATTGAAAACAAAATTCCAAATCTACAAGGAGGAAGGATGTCGAATAGAGTTTTAATCGCGCTGGTGATACTGGCGATATTGACCGTCGCCACGGCACTCGCGCAAGAGGAAACCGCCGCAAGTAAATCTCCCGGCTGGTTCCGCTGGGACGCCGGCACGTTGGCACTTATCGGTGTGGCTTTTGCTGTCGTTCTCGCTGGTTTCGGCTCGGCTATCGGGATAGGTATCGCCGCGAATATGTCGATAGGCGCGATGCACGAACACCCGGGGCTGTTCCCACAGTTCTTACTTTTATCGGCGTTACCGGGGACACAGGGCATTTACGGCTTTGTGGCGGGGTTTCTGATTATTCTGTGGACAGGACTCCTAAACGACCCGAGCCAACTCGCGTCGCTGACCGTTCTGAAAGGATGGCAATTCCTGTTCGCAGGAATACCGGTCGGTCTTGCAGGTCTGGTCTCGGGGATACACCAGGGCAAAGTGTGCGCATCGGGTGTGGGTCTGGTAGTCAAGGACAAAGCGAATGTGGCGAAAGCTATGACTCTTGCGGCGTTTGTAGAATTCTATGCGATTTTAGGCCTTCTCGCCAGCGTCCTGGTGCTGTTATCTATAAAGTAGAAATAGAAAACATATAGGGCGGCTGTTTTATACGGGTAATTATCAACCTGAAACCCGAAAAAAGTGTCAGAAATATGGGAATAGAAGGTATTATCAATAAGATAGAATCCGAGGCCGAAACCAAAATTAGCGAACTCGAGCGCGAGACCGAAGAGGCGATATCGAAAATCGAAGCGGAAATCGCCGAGCGAGAGAAGATAAAACTGAAAGAGGCCGAGGAACGCGCCGCAGCCGAAAGCGAACGAAGATACGAGCAGGTTATTAGCCGCGAGGAAGCCCGACTGCGAATGGAGTTTCTCAAGACCAAACAGGACCTTGTGTCAGAGGCATTCGAGCGGGGATTCAAAGCGATAAAGGAACTTCCGCCAGACGAACTGAGGAAACGATACACCGATATGCTGGCATCCTATGGTGAAAAAGAGGGGGAGCTTATTGTCGGGAAATCGAACGCCGATATACTCGACGATGATTTTATGGCTCTTCTCGCCCGGGAAATCCCCGGTTCAAAATTCACCCGAAAAGTTTCGGACGATTTCGATTACGGTTTTATGCTTATCGCTGGCAAGATTCAATACGACGCCCGGCTCTCCGAGATATTTGCCGCGATGACCGAACGGATTACAGACGAGGTCGCAGCCGAACTTTTCAAGAAACCGCCGGAAGGTAGAAAATAATGAATCTCGACGCGCCACTGGTGATTTCCGGAGATACCCGCTATGCTTACGCCACCGGTGTAGTCCGTGGCAAATGGGCCAAACGCCTCGGCAAAACCGAATTCCTTCGACTTATAGACGCCGAAACCGCCGATATAGGCAAAGTCCTCAACGAACTCGGCTTTCACAACGCCGCTGAAAACCCCGAAAAGGCAATCGATACCGCGTGGGTTGAAGTTATCGAACTGGTCGAATCCCTTTCTCACAATCCTGAAGTTTCGGGCGTTCTCAGGCTCTTCACAGATTTTACAAACGCTTCGTTGGCGGTAAAAGCACACCTTTTCGAGTTCGATAATGAGAAATACCACCTTCCGGGCGGAAACGCATCCGCCGAGCAGCTCGCCAGGGTAGCCTCCGGCGAGACCCATATTACAGCTGTTCCTAAAGAAGTCCGGGAGGCTATGCGCGTTGCCAAGGCCCTCTACTCGGCGACGGGATTACATCTGATAATAGATGTCGCCACAGACAGCTATTTCGGGACGATATTCGTCGATAGGCTTATGGAAAGCGGCAGAGAGTTCCTTCGCGAATTCGCACGACGCTGGGCGGATAGTAAAAACCTGACCAGCTACCTCAGAATACGCATCGCAGGAATACCGATAGAGCATTTCAAGAGGTTTTTTATAGAAGGTGGCCATATAAAACGAACGGAATTCCGTCTATTCGAGACTCTCGAACTGGACGCCATCCCGGCGCGAATGGTGCTCAGCCTTTACGGTAAACCGCTTGCTAACGCGGTTACGCAGCTTGTCCGTGAAAATGATTTCGAGCCGCTCGCCGATTATGTCGCCAGCATTCAGGAGAGTTTTCTTCGGCAGAATACGTATGTCAGTTTCGGTCTCGAAGTATTGATGGCTTACGCCTTTCTCCGCTGGCGGGAACTTCGCGCCGTAGGGGCTATTCTGAGAATGAAAAAAGCCGGTATCGACCGTGAGAGAATAATCGAAAGGGTTCGCTATGGAGACGTATAAAACGGCGGTTGTGGGGGATATTGCGACCTGTCTCCCTTTCCGGGCGATGGGAGTCGAAGCCGTTATAGCAGAAGAGACCGAAAATCTATGCGAAGCAGTCGATAGACTTATCAAGTCGCGCGAATACGGCGCTATCTTTGTTGCCGAGAACATTGCAGAGAGATTATCGGAAATAATAGAATCCGCTCTCTATAAACCGTTACCGTCGATTATCCTTATCCCGACCGTAACGGGCAGTCTCGGCAAGGGCAGAAACGTAATTAGAGAGACGATGAAACGCGCAGCAGGCAGGGATATTATGGGGGAAGAGGATTAAACATATACAACGAATTATATCAAACGGAGGATATATGTCCGAGGAAAAAATAGGTCGAATTGTTAAGGTTTCCGGGCCGCTTGTCGTTGCCGAGAATATGACCGGGGCAAAGATGTATGATGTTGTCCGCGTGTCGGATAAACACCTCGTCGGCGAGATAATCGAGCTTGTCGGAGATACCGCGTCGATACAGGTCTACGAAGAGACCGGTGGTCTCGGCCCCGGCGAACCCGTATACCTCGTTAACATGCCTCTCTCCGTAGAACTCGGCCCCGGCCTTTTAACATCTATTTACGACGGTATCCAGCGGCCTCTCGATATAATTGTCGACAAAACGGGAGATTTTATCACACGCGGCGTTACCGCCGACCCTCTGCCGAAGGATAAAAAATGGGATTTCGTTCCGAAGGTCGAGGAAGGCCAGAAGGTAACCAGCGGCGACATAATAGGCACCGTCCAGGAAACGGTTATTATCGAACATCGAATTCCAGTGCCTCCGGGAATTAGCGGGATGGTCGAAAAAATTGAATCCGGCGAACACACAATCGAAGATATAATCTGTGTTATTAAGGATGACGAGGGCAAAGAACACAAGCTTAAGATGTATCACAGGTGGCCTGCGCGAACCGGTCGGCCGTATAAAAAGAAATACCTTCCGGAAATGCCGCTACTCACCGGCCAGCGACCAATCGATACGTTCTTCCCCGTTGGCAAAGGCGGAACGGCTTGTGTTCCGGGGCCTTTCGGCAGTGGAAAGACCGTAATACAACACCAACTCGCGAAATGGGCGGACGCCGACGTTATCATTTATGTCGGTTGCGGCGAGCGCGGCAACGAGATGACCGATGTCCTCAATGAATTCCCCGAACTAAAAGACCCGAAAACCGGCGAACCGCTGATGTTGCGCACCGTATTGATAGCGAATACGTCGAATATGCCGGTTGCCGCGCGTGAAGCCTCGGTTTATACCGGTATTACAATCGCCGAATATTTCCGCGATATGGGTTATTCCGTCGCGTTAATGGCTGACTCCACCAGCCGCTGGGCCGAGGCTATGCGCGAAATTTCAGGTCGCCTCGAGGAGATGCCCGGCGAGGAAGGCTATCCGGCCTATCTCGGGCGACGTATAGCGGAATTTTACGAGCGTGCCGGCTGGGTCGAAAACATGGGAACGGAAACTACAACCGGGGCATTGACCGTAATAGGTGCAGTTTCCCCCCCCGGCGGCGACCTCGCCGACCCGGTAGTCCAGGCAACGTTGCGAGTGGTCCGCGTTTTCTGGAGTCTCGAAGCAGAGCTTGCATACCAGAGACACTATCCGGCTATTTCGTGGATAAATAGCTATTCGCTTTACGGCAAAGTTTTCGACGATTTCTACAGGAAAAACTATCCGGAATTCCCGGCAAATCGAGATAAAGCGATGGCGATTTTACAAACAGAGGCTGAATTGTCGGAAATCGTTAAACTCGTCGGCGCCGAAGCGCTGGACCCATCCGATAGGCTGACACTCGAGGCCGCGCGCAGTATCCGCGAAGACTACTTACAGCAGGACGCTTTCCACGAGGTCGATACATACTGCTCCGCAAAAAAACAGGATATGATGCTCAAAGCGATTCTCGAATTCGAGGAGGAAGCCCGCAAAGCTCTCGAGCGCGGAGCGCCGTTCGATAAAATCGAAAGCCACCCTATTCGGGAAGAGATAGCCCGAGTGAAATATGTCGAGGAAAAGGAAGCGTTAAAGAGAATCGATTCGATAATAGAGCGGTTGCCGAAAGCTATGACGGAACTGGTGCCAGAAGAGGTGGGAACTTCGACGTAAAAATGTCAAATGTCAAAACAACTTGATTGTCATTCCCGTGAAAGCGGGAATCCAGGGGTGGAGCGGGAGCGCTAGACCCTAGACCCTAAACCCTATACCCTTTCTTAAAGATGAAACCATCGCAGGTAAATAAAAAGCTTATATGGGATTTCGACTGGGACGAGTCGGAATACGACACCGAGGAGTTCGAGCGGTGGTATGTCCGGCGCGTGCTGACCGAGGGGATGTCGGAGGACATATACCGCATAGGGTTCGATAATGTATGTAAATATCTGCCGGACCTTCGCTTACCGAAAGCGATTCGGCATTTCTGGGAACGTTTTTTCAGGGAAATATGGCCGAGAAGCGCATAATAACGGATTTCCAGATGGATGTTATGGCCCGGTTTGGCGAGTCTGAATACCGGGAGACTTTCTACCTCACAGGTGGAACAGCCCTGGCCGAATTCTATTTACGACATAGATACTCGGACGACCTGGATTTCTTCACTCCTGTCGAAACGTCATTCGAACGGCTGGCCGACTTCCTTGAAAACCTTGCAAGAATGGTCGATGCGGAAGTCGAATTCGTGCGGAAATTCGAACAATATCTCCGCGCGATATTTACCCGCGGTCATGATATAGTGATTACGGATTGGGGTTACGAGACGCCGGTGCGCCTCGACGAATTGCGAGAGGACCCGCGTTCCGGCATATTCTACGATAGCGTTCTCGATATAGGCGCGAACAAGATAAGCGCGGTCTACGGCAGGACGAGTATTAAAGATTTTATCGACCTTTACTTCCTCGAAAAAGCCGGTTACCCTTTCGATATGCTTTATCAACGTGCGCCGGAGAAACATATCGGAATCGATGATTATTGGATGGCTTTCGCCCTGTCGCAGATAGAGGGTATCACTGAATTACCGCGAATGATAAAGCCGGTTACGATAGAGGAACTTCGCGAACATTTTATCGCTATCGCCGACCGCATTTTCCCCGGCACGTAGGGGCGAGGCATGCCTCGCCCGCCAATCAAGGAGGAGTAATATGGCTGACGACATAATCCTACTCGACGGCATCAAATATCTGCGCTACACGCCGAAAAAGGAGGCCGAGTTCGAGCGGATGGTGGTCGAGAATGCAAAGGAAATATTCGGCGAGAACGCGATATATCTGGATATAAAGAAAAAAATTGCCAATGCGCTCGGCGCGGGAACAATACCCGATGGCTATCTCTTTTATCCCGAGGAAAAGAGGTTTGTGCTCGTGGAGGTCGAACTTTCCTCGCACGATGTTTATAGCCATGTTGCAAAGCAGTTAAATAAATTCGTCAGCGCTTTTCGCAATTATCGCAGCCGACAGAAGATAGCAACAACGCTGCGCGATTACATCGAATCCGACCCGCTGCTCCGCGAGCGAATGGAAGGACTGACAGGAGACAAGGGGCTTTACGAATTTCTCCTCAACGACGTTTTCGAGGCTCTGCATGAGACGGGGAATTTCGAGGTATTCGTTATTATCGAAGAGAAAACGGAGCAGATAATCGAGGCTTTGAGGTATCTGAATTTCCAGTTGGATATACTCGAGGTCGCAATCTACGCCCGCGAGGGTGCGGAGAGTGTGAAGGCGATGAGGTTTAAGGCGACCTACCAACTACCACCCCCGCCCCCTCCACCCGGTGGGTATGGCAGACTGAATTGGTTCCAGAAATGTGTGCAAGAGAAAATCAAGCAAGGTTATACGATGGCGGAAGCCGGAAAAATTTGTAAAAACCTAAGGGAAAGACCGAAGAGTAGCAAGCTAAACGAAGAATCCTTCCTTGCTATAACCGACAAAAACGGCAAACGGGTTTTCAGGCGTATCCTAGATTTTGCGAAAGAAAAGGATTTCCTGATTCGATGGGGGGCTAAAGGGTTTTCTTTCAATGCAACACGAGGGGGAGAGTTTGTTGCGCTGTTTTTCGGATATTCGCCCGATTGTGTATTCAAACAGAGTATTTATACTGGATTCGAGGAGTTGAGGAAGAAAACCATAAACGCTGAAGTGATTATCGAGGAGATGAGGAGCAATCTACTTGAAATGGGTATCTTCCAGGAGCTTTCTGGGCAGAATAAAAGAGAAAATATCAAATGTGTTATTGATTTCCGGCTAGAAGATAATCAGATTTCAAGGTTCTTAAAAATTATCGAACAGACTGCAAAAAGAATCGAATGGAAAGCTTAACTCGTTCCATTGTTCGTAGAACCTCTTTAAAATCGCAATTTAGGTCGTTGAAAACGGGATTGGAGTCTTTAGAAACTTGACACGAGTCTTGCAAACAGAAGAAAATGTCTTTAAAAAGTTGACAGGGGTCTTGCAAACGGAAGAAGAAGTCTTGAAAACGCAAAAAAAGTCTTTCAAAAGCCTGAGCAACAATAACTTACGTAAAATGTGCAATTTTTATACATAAATCGACCGGTTTTGAACGAGATTATCGCAAAACGCGAAAAACACGATGAGAAGAAAAACCACAATAACCGGAGAAATACTATGAAAAATCACTCGATAGGCTATTTCCCTATCCATGTCGAGACGAACGACGACGGCTTTCTCGCGCGCTGCCACGACCTCGAAGGCGCATTCGCCGAAGGGGATACTATACAGGAAGCTATCTTCAACTGTATCGACGTAATCCAGATGATTATCGAATACCGGAAAGAGCGAGGCGAAACAATCCCGGAAAAGGTAGCGGAAATACCTAAAAAATACGGGGTAACCCTCGCTTTCCCGGTCGAGGTCTAATATGCCGTTGCGCTCGATGAGTTACAACGAGGTAATTACTCGCATTAAGAGATACGGATTCCGTTTCTACAGGCAGGGCAAAGGTTCGCACGAACTCTGGGCCCGCGATGAGGACGGCAAAGTCGTGCCTGTCCCCAGAACATCGAAAGACATTAAAAAGGGGACTGTTCGAGCAATAATCCGAATCGTCGGTGTCAGCGTTAAAGAATTCATGGAATAATTTCATCCGAAACTAATATAGTATAATAAATGAAAAACGCCGCCGTTATAAATCGAATGGTCGAGAAACTCGTCGCCGAATACAAGCCCGAGAAGATAATCCTTTTCGGCTCGTATGCGTGGGGCAACCCCGACCGCGACAGCGATATCGACCTGTT
>Ga0180301_10003984_pt1 | contig 11454 bp, 7 predicted proteins | sample GuaBasSediGuay16_FD_121797 | JGI IMG/M metagenome (GOLD analysis project Ga0180301, IMG submission 121797) | Subseafloor sediment microbial communities from Guaymas Basin, Gulf of California, Mexico - Guay16, Core 4569-2, 12-15 cm | ecosystem: Environmental > Aquatic > Marine > Hydrothermal... | reverse complement strand
GGTATATGTCTTCCAAAGGATCTTAGGGCTTTAATAACTGTCAGCGAGAAACTTGGTTTTGATCCGATCCTTTTTAAAGCCATTTATGAGGTTAATGAAGCTCAGATTAGACATGTTGTAGAGATTGTTGAAATGCTGCTTGGAGATTTGAGTGATAGAGTTGTGGCTATTCTTGGTCTTGCTTTTAAGGCTGGTATCGACGATGTTCGTGAATCACCTGCTATTAAAATTATTGATCATCTTCTTGAAAGAAACACTAAGGTTAAGGTTTATGATCCTTTAGCTATGGATAATGTCAAGACTGTTTTGAAGGACAGAGTATCTTATGCTTCATCAATGTACGAATGTATCAAAGATAGTGATGTTGTTATTATTGTTACTGACTGGGATGAATTTAAGAAAATGGAGATTAAGAAGCTTCGAAGTCTTATGAAAAAACCTACAATTATTGATACGAGAAGAGTTCTTATCGGTAAAGCTCCAAAAAACAGCAAAGAAATTTTATACACAGCGATTGGACGCCCTTTGTCACCTAAACCACCTAAGAAGAAAAATGAGAGTTAATATCTAAGATACTTTAGCTGATTCGTTAGTACGCGAAGGGGAAATAAAGAATCTTACTGAGATTATCGAATGGAGAAAACAAGTGTTGCGCCGACGATTTGGTACTACTGATTTAAAACATATAAGGATTACATATGGCTTGATGAGTGAAAATGCTATGAAATAAGAACAGACTACACCCGGAGGCATAACTCTCTTAACATGGGGCAACCTCGTTGAAGTATATAGAGTACATTACAAGGGAAGTTCCTAATTCGCCGTGACTTGACAACATATTAACTATAGAAATCGTAGAAAACAGGACACTTATCATGCGGAAAAGCTTTATTGATGCAATAAACAAATTGAAAAGTGATAAGAGAGAGTGTTGAAGAATGGAAATGGGAAAAGATAAACAAACTTTATGTGGAACATAAGTCTGGTATTACAGAGTTTAGCAGGAGGCCTTATCCTTTAAGCAGTGGATTTGACACGGTAAATTCGTGAGGTACTGGAACATTTGGAGGATACAAGGTGATATATGATCGTAGACTTCGCCAACTTAACTAATAGTGTAATAGTAGAATAATAATTGCTGGAGGACAAAGCGAACACATTACAAGCAATCACTACGAGGGCCTTCTTAATATATATACGATAACCTCTTCTATACAATACTCATGAAGACTTCGTAGAGGAGGAAGTGGAGGCAATATGAATATTTAAACCTTAATTCATCCGCTATTTTTAACACTTAACAGAATTCGTTTTTCTAAATGAAATTACGTTTCTATCCAAGGCTTTCCTATCCCTACATAAATCATGTTTGGCGGAAGATTTTTATATTCAATTAGATTTCTAGAGTCGACTACAGCCATTTTATCTTTGCCACTTAGCTTCTTAATGTTATGAAAATCTAGTTTTTTGAACTCTGGGTGATCGGTCGCTATAATTACAACATCTGCTCCCGTAAATACTTCTTCAAAATTAGATGCGGCCTTAAAACCTAAACCTTGAAGTATAGAAGGTTCTACATGCGGATCAAAAACTCTAACTCTATACCCTTTTTTCGTCAGTTTTTTTGCGATTTCTAAGGAGGGGGAGTTTCTAACGTCGCTGGTGCCTCCGCGAAAAGCGGCGCCTAAAACAGCTATGATAGGTGCATTGCCACCTAATCGGGTTGTCACTTTTTCAACAAGTTTAACGACTTCTTTAGGTCTTTTTTCGTTGATTTTTCTTGCTGATGAAGTTAGCTCAAGCTTAACTCCTAGATTTTTTGCAGCCCACATTAACAAGTATGGATATACTGGTATGCATATTCCTCCAACCCCGGGTCCTGGTTTATGAACGTGTGAAAAAGGTTGGCTGTTGGCCGCTATCCTAGCTTCCTCAAAATCTATCCCCAGGGCTCTAGCAAGATCGGCTAACTCGTTGGCGAGTGCTATGTTTACATCACGATAAACGCCTTCGATTAGTTTCTCAAACTCTGCGGTTGTTGCACTTGTAACTTTAATAACCCCTTTCTTCGCTATTTTCGAATATAGTTCTGCTACGATTTCTGTAGACTTAGGTCCGACACCACCTACTATTTTCGGGTAAGATTCTTCAATATCGCGAACAACATGCTCAACCATAACCCTCTCAGGAGAATGTGCAAGGAAGAAATCTTCATCAGCTCTTAACATGCTTACAGACTCTAGCATGGGTTTTATTCTGTTCATGGTGGTTCCGGGTGGGAGACTAGTCTCAACTATAACGATATCGCCTTTTTTAAGGCCTTTGGCAATCTTAGTGGTAGCGTCGTCTATGGCTGTGAAATCTGGCTTGTTCTCGCTTGTGAATAACGGTACTGCAATGATCTTCACTTTGCTTAGTTCAGAGGCTTTAACGCCATCTGTGGTACTATAAAAACTGTTTTTCTTAATAGCTTCTAAAACTGTTTCAACAACTAAGCCGTCTGGATGTTCAATAATACTCTGATTAATTTTTTTAACCTTGTTTTCGTCGACGTCTACGCCAATAACCTTACAGCCAGCTCTAATCCAAACTGCACAAATACCTAAGCCAACACCGCCAAGACCATAAACTGCTACCCTATCCATGATAACTACCGCCCGAAACTCAAGGAATCAAAATACACTCCACATATCCAGCACAAAAATCTTGTTCTTACACTTTATCATTCGAGGACTTTCTTTAAAATTTCTTCTATTTTTTTGGCATGTGGTTTTAAAACACGTCTAATAGGGCGAATACCTCTGAAAATGACCCTAAGGTTATGAATATCTTCCATAGTCAGGGCTCCGCTAACTAGAATGATCACAACATAAACGCTGAGACCTGCAAGGCCCCCAATGAGTAATTCAACGATAGCGTAACTATTAATCAACATCTGCAAAAAATAGGCTGTAAAAACGGAAGAAACACCGGCTAATAATATCCTAATAGAACTAGCAAGCTCTATGCCAACTTTAAACTCCATTTTAACAATAACACTATTAAAAGCGACTATTGCAATTCTTGCAACAATATTTGTAAGAATTAAGCCGATAATACCTAATGATGGTATAAGAATAAGACTAACTGGGATTCCTATCATTAAACTCAATAAATTGCTCATTAATATAATTTTCGTGCGTCCTTGTCCCCTTAATAAAGGGCCAAAACTAAGATAACCGAGAGGAGTGAAAAGATAAATAGCTGCTAACAACATTAGATAAAACGATGCATCAGGAAAGCTAGAGCCGAAGATTACGGTTTTTAATGGGTCAGAAAGACCTATAATAAGCGCAGTCACCGGAACTATCAGCAAGGCGATGTATTTTACGGCTAGTTTAAAAGTCGCATCGAGAAGATCCCTTTCCTTTACACCATCAATTTTTGAATAGGCTGGAAACATCACTGTTAAAATAGGCATAGTTAAAACAGGTAATGGGCTTAACAACATATTTGCAGCACTGTAATTGCCAAAGTCCCATTTACTACAATATCTGCCTGCTAAAAAACTATAAAATTGGTTACCAAAACCACTGACTATACTTGCAACAGCTAAAGGAAAACCGAAGCCTAAGAGAATACTAAGTGTACTTTTCCAGTTTAATTCTTCGTTTGGAACAGGAGGCTCGTAGCTAAATTCTTTATATTTTAAAATCTCCCTGGGGATGAAGACGATTCCAAGAAAGCCAGCAGCAAAATAACCTATCACATATCCAATTATGGCACCAAAGACACCGTAACCTAATAAAACCAAGGCTAGCGCCAAGCCGCCTTTAACAGCTGAATTAACAATCAGCATAGCCACATTATATTTTGTATCTTCAAACCCCAAAAAAACGTTCCAAGCAACGTTATAAAGCGCCCCGGCTAGCAAAACCAAAGACACTACTTTAATAAGTTGAGCTACCTCGGGTTTCCGATAGAATACAGCAATAGGTTTAGCTAGGATGCATACAAGGATGGTTAAGCAAGCGCTGGTAAAAATAACAAATATGAAAGCTGAAAGAATAAGTTTTTCCATTTCGTAAATACGTTTTTTAGTTCGAAGCCATGCAATATATTTTGTTAATGCTGGAGGAACCCCCCAATCACGGAAAAGCATAATTATGTTAATCGGAATAAGTACTAGCCCATAAAGTCCAAATTGCTCCTCGCCTAAAAACTTTATGACGAAAATCATTGTTATGAAAGATATTAATGTAGAAATTATCCGACCTATAGTTAAAATTGCTCCGCTCTTTAAGGTAACTTGTGCTGCCTTTAAAATTTCATCGTTCAAACTACTCACCAATATCGTTGCTAATACTGTGGACAGTTAAAAGCGGCATAAGAATGAAAGGATAATATAATTTTTAATTTTATTCTTTGTTGTATATTGAACTTATTATCGATATTTCCAATGTTCAAAGAATGGACTGCCAGTAACAGAGGGATAAGTTAGATGTAAGAATTAGGAATGTTGATTTAGATGTTTCTCTTAAGATTCTTTAAGACGATTGAAAGTACGACTTTACAAATAGTTCAGTGCGTGGATTTCAAAAGCGGCCTCTCATTTTAACCTAGTGCATATTCTGGCCTTCTCAAAGAGGAATGATCATCGTCCACATTGGAATGATAGTTTATCCATGTTTCAGTTATTTGCTTCTCAAATACCCAACTAGAACTTCAGGCTGTAATCTTAACATACATAAAAGTAGTGTTTCTATAAAGCTCCTTTGAAGTTTTTTCCTAGCTGCACCAACATCGTATAACCTTCTCCGGTCACCGGGGTAACGTAAATTCCATGAAATTGTTTTAATATACATACAGGGAATTTTATATGCTTTCACCTTAACTGCAATCTGAGTATCGAACAACAAATCGACATCTTCTATTAAGTTATATTTCTTAAAAAAATTCTTATTAAATGCCACCAGTCCTGAGGATCGTGCGATAAACGGCATATTGCTTAAAAACATCGCTACAAAAGTATTCCATCCAAAATATGGAATATGCCTAAAAAATACGATACTCTTTTGTGCATAGTGGATGTAATCCTTGATTCTTTGATCAAGAGCGATGTCTGCTTGCGTTAAAAAACATATATCGTTTCTCGCTCTTTCTACTCCAAGTTTATACAGGAAATTTAGATGAATATGCCAATTTGATAAGCTCTCGTTTTTAATAATTTTTACATCGATCTTATATATTTTTGCAAGTGATCTTATAACGTCTTCGCTAGAATCTGAACATCTATCTAAGATTATGATAGTCTCATTAGGATTTAGTTCACAAATAGTTGGGAAAGTACGTAAAAGCATGTCTTCTTCATTGTGAACCGGTAATACGACTGAAAATTTCATGCTTGTTCAAGCTCCTTCCCTTTTTATGAAACTAAACAGTGTAAATCTCAAGGCTTTTCCTTCATTAATCTTTTGAAATTGTTAGATTTTCAATTAATCTAATCCATTTTTCGCCGATTTTTTTGGTTGAAAATTCTTCAGCCCATTGTTTAGCCTTTCTAGACATCGCAGCCCAAACATCAGTAGATGAAAGAAGATATTCCATGTACTTTTTTATTTCTTTGGGCGACTTAGCTCTGAAACCAGTTTCAAAGTGTAACACGGTTTCCTTTTGACCGCCGCTATCAGCAACTATGGGAACGCATCCGGCAGCTTGAGATTCAACTGGAACAATTCCGAAATGTTCTCCTTCATTATAAGATGCCATTATCTTTGATGTGAGTAATATTTCAGTAATTTCTTTATAGGGCACATTAGCCTTCAACTCTATAGGATAGTTCTTCATTTGAAGTTTTTCGATTTTCTTCTTTAAGTATCTATAGTAACTTATATTTTTTTCACTTACACCACCCGCAATGATGAGCTTCGGTTTAAACTTATTGTATATTTGTAGATATGCCTTGATTACATGATTTATACCTTTCTTAATGTCTATTCTGCCAACATAGCAAATTTTATTCTCTCTTAATAATTCTCGCTTAAAACGGGTAAGATCAACCATAGGATAAATGACATGGAATTTTTTCTTTGAAATATAGTTTCCCCAGATGGCTCGAGCAATCTCAAAAGTGTAGTTAGAATTACATACGACAGCGTTTAAACGAGTAAGTTCCTTATAATGATAATACCAGTAGGGTATACGATAAATTAAACGTATTAAATCGTGTTTGTATACTTTCAGCTCGGTAGGAAAATGACAGTACTGAACTTTAATAATGTTATCAGAGACGACGCGAAAAATGGCGGGTTCGACGTTAGCATTAATAATAACATCAGGTTTAAACTTTTTTATACACCTTTTAACGGCGGAGCAGCTAGCAAATAAGATTTTCCATAATTTACCCTTAATTTTTTTCGAAAACCAGGAAGCCAGAAAAACCTTATCTATGTTTGTAAAACCATCATAGCATTTACCATTAATAGGCTTAAACCACGAACATACAGCAACTTTAAAATTATGACTTTTAAATATGTTAATTAAATCACTTGTAAATTTGTTTACTCCGCCATAAAGGTTTGGGTTGGAGATTACAACTGCTACTTTCATAATCTAAAATCTCCTTTTTATTATCTGTTTTTTCTTTTTACGTATATCTCACCGAATTACCTTATATCGCCTAATTCTTCTTGCTCTAATCCTAGCTAGCTCTTTCTCAAGGTTACGCTTTTTCTTTTCCTCCGGCTTAATAATAAGCCAAGGAACTTTTGTTAAAACTGGTATTCTAACTTGTGCAGGATGCCCATAAATCTTTATCAGTTTGAAGGAACAGAGGGTTTCGCCAAAGGCTTCTCCATGATCTGCAGTTACAACAGTTTTTCCAGGTAGAATGTCTATTAGTTTTTCAACGTAAGGCATAGCTAACCTCAGGTTTTCTTTGTATGCTTTAAAATGAATTTCTTTATCTATCGTGAGATAAAAATTTGACTGAGATATCTTAAGGATATGCCGTTTAATTGGTTTAGGACAAATTTTCCTCCCCTGCAGAACGGCTTCTCTTAACTCTTTGAGCGAATCGTCAGCAATCTCAGGAGCGGTAATATATGGGTAATGTGGTTGCATAAAATGAATTATAAAACGTTTTCCTTTATATTTTCTTACAGCTTTTAAAGCTGCTTCGTAAACACTCTCAGGGGGCACAACTCCTAATTCCTCGTCCCACCCAAAATTCCAAACTGATATAATTTTGTGGAATTTTCCTTTTAGATACTTATTAACAAATGGGTTTGCGGTAACATAAACGATTTCTTTGCATTTAGAATTAAATCTTTTATCTCCAAAGTTTTCAAGTAGAAAAGAAATCGTATCGGTTCCACGGGAAATCCTATACTCGAGAGTTCCTTTCATCTTTCTTTGCCTATATATCTCTTCAAATACATCATATCTACAAGCGTCTAAAATTATTAAGCTATCCCATGCCTCTTGAAGTATATATATACCGTTGTTATGTCTAAATAACAAAGGAAAAATTAACTTACGTAGAAATAAATCTCTCCACCAAATTATATTCTTGTAATTTTTGCGTAGGTTGGATAGAACCGTTCTCACATCCATAGAACTTCCTCGATTATATTTTTGAACTTCTTCTTGAAATTTTTTTCGCTAAATTCCTGCGCTTTACGATGAACCTTCCTTCTATCATTTGTAGGAGCATCTAAGGCGATTTGCAATTTTTCTGGCGCTTCTTTAATGGAGTGAAATTGATATTTCCTGGGTGTGAACTCCGCGGGTCCTCCATAGTCCCAAACAACTGGAATAAGTCCAGCGCACATCCCCTCCACAATTGCGATGCCGAAATGCTCCCCCCGCATGGTGTGAAATAAAACCTTAGCCCTCTTCATTAATAATAATAACTCGTTTAGAGATGCGTTAAAATGAAACGAAACACGATCTCTTACATTTAATTTCTCAGCCAAAGTTTTTAAGTAGCTTAAGTATGAAAACGCTAGTGGAGATATTGACCCAGCTAAGGCTAGTTTGACATCTTCAAGCTTAGATATGACTTTAATTGCCAGATGCTGTTGCTTTTCTTTCGAAATTCTTCCCAAGACTAAAACCAAATCATCCCTATCTCCCTCGTGGTATGCCCTGTTGAAGGTTTTAACATCAACTGGCGGGTATATGATTTCGGCTTCAACACCAAACAATTCTTTAATGGCTTCTTTACTAAACTTGCTGTTAGTTATAACTTTTACAGTTCTTTTTATGGCTTTTAACATTAAAGAATTTATTAAAAACTTATATGGCTCGAAATATGCCCTCCAAAAACCATGACGATATTTATTCGGATACCTCTTTCTTATTAAAGCAACAGTAGGAAAATGGCAATAGCAAATACTAGGAATGTTTTTCTTAAGAGTAAAACTTGGCAGAACATCTCCATGTGTATTGATCAATAGATCTACATTAAGTTTCATAGCTGGTATAATTGTAAGTATGCGTTGATAAATACTTAAAATCCTTAGTTCGGATGGAAATAGAGAGTAAACCTTATCTGCGCGGGCTTTTTTTCCAAAACTACGCCATATATTTGTCCAATTAGGCGGACAAACAGTAACTAAGTGAGTTTCAAGACCCATTTTTCTTAGCAATTCCATAATAGTAATACAAACTCTTTCTGCCCCTCCACAAGCATTTAAATTATAATGTGTAATCCCCACCTTCATGGAACTCAGCCTTGATTTTATTCTTTATCCTTTAAACTATAAACCTTAATTTTTCAACGTAAAGTATACATATAAATGTAAAGTTTTTCACTCAAACTCTAACGACTAATGTTCATATTATGTATCAAAATTTATCCCAATTATTCAACTCTTTAATATCTCTTGTTTTATTAGGACACTTACATATCTTGGATCCACTCTGATTGCTGTAGTTGTAATAAGAGAAGAACTTTAGAGAAATGCAGGTCACTGGCCTACCTAAATTAAGTTCTCGCTTTTAACTTTTTTAATGTACTCTTTATAAATTCTAAATGCTATCTTTGGCAGTCTAAAAACGTCTAAAAGACTAAGTATAATGTATGATCCAAAGAGAAAGTGTGCTACCAACTCTATGAATAAAACGTGAATACCTGTAGATAAAGTAAAAGGAAAAATCGGTACTTTGAAAGCGATATTAGAATAGTCCAGTATAAGTGCTCCCAAAATCAATGTGACCATTACATCACCTGTCAATCCAATTTGAACTTTTGATCTTAATCTCTTAGAAACACGTGCAGCAATGCCTTTAACATGTACACCCACCTCTGTGATGTGCCATCTTAATCTATATTTCAAAGCTTGAAGAATAGCTATCCCCAAAGCAGGCATGTACAGTTTGTAATGAATGAATATTGCCAATGGGATAAGTGTATGCCTTAAAGCACCTGCACCACTATCTATTAGTCCTCCACCTGTATTACAAGTATTCTTTAGCCTTGCAATTGTTCCATCTACACTATCTAATATCTCTAAAAAGAGATAGATGATAGCTCCGAGGAAAGGGTGGAAATAGGCCACAACCGCACTAGGAATAGCGAGAATATAGGTAATGAAGGCTACACTTTCTGCCCTAGTCTTAGATCTTAACTTTAATATTAAAAAAGTTATAAATGCGGCTATATACTTATAAAAAGCATGGGCAAAAATGCCCGCGCATCCTTCCTTACAAATCTTTACGGTTTCACTCACTGTCAGTTTATATTTAATATAATTGTTGATGCAGTACATCCAATCGTCAAAAGTGTTTACACCAAACCAACATATACCCTTTACATCAAAATATGTAACAATACCGTTTAACTTAGTAAGAGTTACATCAATTATATCTGTGGTATCGAAGTCACCGAGTTGATTCTCCTCTAACTTCAATGCAGTTAATACTTCACGTTTGACTATCATCAATCCGACTTCCAACGCGTTCCAATCTTTGATGCGTTTTCCATGTCTCACTATGATATTTCCCTCAATTAATGTCTTTGACTGGGATTCACTCCTTGCATATTTTCCTTTGGAATCGATAAAAATTAGCATTTTTTCTCTAGTTTTTTCATAAAATTCTCTAATTCTTAATTCTATACGGTTGCCCAGATGTTTTAGATCGTCATAATCGATAAAATGGTCTCCCATAACATATATGTATAAATCGCCATCATTAAAGTTTTTGAAAGCATGAAGTAAGTCGATGCCGTACTTGGTAGCATTCTTTAAAGAGCCAGCACCTTCGATTACAACTAATTTTTCGCCATATTTTGAAATTAATTCTTTACTGTGTTCTAAGAGTTCTGATTTTGCTGAATTGATGACAAGAACAACAAGGTCGACTTTTAATACGTTAAGAAATCCTTGAATATGATTTTCGACCAATGTTATATTTCTTACTTTTAACATTACCTTAGGACTAGCAAAATTGGCCATTCTCTTACCTTTTCCGCCAGCTAAAATAATACCAATTTTCCTCAATTAAGACCACCGAATAGTATTGTTAACTTTCTAAACCATTGATAAATTATTATTAATCAAACTTTCGTAGAGGTAAGAAAACATATTTGATTAACAGATAGTATTTTAGACTTAAAAGAATATCAGTTAAAGATTCTTAGTATTTAGGTAGTGGAAAAATATTAGTAAATTTTTGCATTTACGAAAGTTAGTTGAAAGTTGTTGTATTTTTTGCTATAACAAGACAGACCAAGAATAATTTTCTTGTTTTTCGAAGATAAGAAGTAACATGCAGATTTCATTTTTATTTAATGTTGTTCGTGGTGGTATTTTATTCGTCGAAGAGTATTTTTAGTATTGGTTTTTTGAGGTTTATTTGTTTTAGGAGTTCTTGTGGTAGGGGTGGATGTGACGATTATGCTTAGGTCTTCGTGAGTTATTATGTTGAGTCGTGTGTATGTTATGGTGGTTCCAAGTAGAATTATTGGGATACCGATGTAGAATGGTAGGTTGGGTGGGTATGTTAGGAGACCTGTTAGGGCTGTTATAGTGATGAAAGGTTTCCATCTTATTGTGAATTTTATTTTATGGGCTATTTAGATTGTTGTAAGGAAGCCTGTGAGAAAACCTGATTGATGCTAGGGATATTATTGAACTTAAAGATATTCCATGAATATAATATAGTATATGTTGGTGTGGGGAGATCTTGGATGGAGACGTAATTACCATTAAATGAAAATAGAGGGGCTGTTGGATTCATCTCCACTATCCTTGGACATGGTTTATCGATTTGATTCAAGATTTCTTGAGTGAATGGATGATGTTTGTAGTATTGATGAATATATTTAAATACTACATGTAGTATTTAATGTTGGTGTTTTTATGAAGGATAAGGTTACTAGTATTAGGATTAGAGAAGATCTTTGGAAGGCTGCGAAGATTTTGGCTGTTGAAGAGGGTGTTACGTTGAGGGCTCTTATTGAAGAGTTAT
>Ga0180301_10003983_pt1 | contig 11454 bp, 13 predicted proteins | sample GuaBasSediGuay16_FD_121797 | JGI IMG/M metagenome (GOLD analysis project Ga0180301, IMG submission 121797) | Subseafloor sediment microbial communities from Guaymas Basin, Gulf of California, Mexico - Guay16, Core 4569-2, 12-15 cm | ecosystem: Environmental > Aquatic > Marine > Hydrothermal... | reverse complement strand
TTACATCCCTAGGCTCGGCCTTCTCAATATCTTCGGGTCTTATGCCTCGCTTTCTAAGCTCATCTCTTATCTCTAGAAGGCGCAGTAGACGCCTAACCTCGTTCTCAATGACTTTCGGTATCAGTTCTAACTTCTGTACCCCCTTGATCTCGATCTTAGGCGTACCCTTTATCGAGATGTTTATGTCCTGCCTTATAGTGCCGATGCCGCGCTTAACCTTACCCGTAAGCCTCATGAGAAGCCCTATCTTCTCAGCAACTCTCCGTGCCTGCTCAGGGCTCCTTATATCTGGAGCTGTCGAGATTTCTATCAGCGGTATGCCCAGCCTATCTAAGCTATACACAACAACTCCGTCGCGTTCATCGATCTTGCGTGCCGCATCCTCCTCAAGTGCTATGGTCTGTATACCGACGCGCCCCTCCTCATCTTCTACGAAGCCCCCAATAGCTACTATTGCAGTACGCTGGAAGCCTGCTGTGTTAGAGCCGTCTATAACGATCTTACGCATAACGTGGATCTCGTCAACAATGTTCGCGTTGAGAGCCTTAGCTATGGCAAGCGCTATGAGCAGCGCCTCCCTATTCATCTCATGAGGTGGCTCCTCATCAAGCTCGACAAGGCAGGATGCCTGGGGAGGTGCTACGTACTCAAAAACCCTTCTTCGCCTCTCCTCAAATGCCGCTGCCTCATCAACCTCTCCTAGCTCGCTACGCGTAGCCCTTAGGAACCTGATGAACCTCGGTGCTTTTCTAAGCTCCTCATCGGACACCAGCTTAGTTGGACAGTTGCAGAATAGTTTATGGGCTGTGTCTAGCTGCTGATGGATCTCAAAACCTACTCTCAGCCCTATTGCCTCGTAATCTATATCCTTAGCCATCCCTATCACCTATGCCACGTGGGGTAGAGGTCGGGTGTGTGGACAGGGTTTATTTCATTGACGAAGTTCCTCAGCATCATTAGGCGCACCTCCTTAAGGTCGCGAGTCTGAGCAAGTACCCAGCTCAACTTTACGTAGGCTACCTCTGGCAGCATATCCTCTCCAGGGATAACACCCATACGTAGCAGCTCCCTACCTGTGGTATAGACGTTCATATTGACCCTTCCGAAAAGAGTTTGTGTGGTCATTACGACGGCTACGCCGCTTTCAATGGCTCTCTCAATAGCTTTGTGCGCGTAAACGCCTATGTGTCCGAGGCCTGTACCTTCTAACACGATTCCGTGGAACCCCTTATCGACAAGGTAATCAATGATCTCTGCCTGGAACCCCGGGTAAGCCTTTAAGAGCACAACCCTGTCGTCAAATCTCGGCTGAACGATCATGTCGTCAGGGCTTCTTGATCTCGGGATGTAGCGCTTGTTTAAGATCTCGATCCTGCGGTTTACAGGGTCTATGCGGGCTATTGGGAGGTCGTTTATGCTCTGAAACGCGTCCCTCCTGCTACTATGCATCTTCCTAACCTTCACGCCTCGATGTACTAAGAGTTCATTATCGCTAGGTGTCGAGTGCATGCACACCGTAACCTCACCTATAGGTAGCCTCGAAGCTGCTAGAACAGCTCCTACAATGTTCAGCGCAGAATCTGTACTAGGCCTATCACTGCTTCTCTGAGAGCCTACCAGTACCACTGTAACGGGGAGATTTCTCAACGCAAATGCTAATGCGCTTGCAGTGTAAGACATGGTATCGGTTCCGTGAGGCACTACCACACCATCTACGCCGCTACGTATAACCTTAGCAACGTGCTCCGCAATCGATGTCCAGTGTGAGGGGGTCATGTTCTCGCTTAGGAGGCTGAAGAGAACCTCTGCATCTATACTAGCGATCTCGCCGAGCTCGGGTATGAGCTCAAGCAGCTCCTCAGGAGTGAGCGCGGGTCTTACAGCGCCGGTCTCATACTCTACCTTGCTAGCTATTGTTCCGCCGGTGCTGATTATCTTAACTAAGGGTCTGCCCTTATGCGCTACGGTTCTAGGTGGAGGTGTTACTGCCTTTACCACCCGCTCCTCAATAACCTCAATCGTTGTCCCCTCATCTACTGAGACTCCTATGTTGTACCCGTTGTCGAGCTTCACCACTATTACGTTGGGAGAGCTGAAGGAGTGCCGTGGCATGATAAGACCTTCAACCACTACACCACTCGGCTTAACTATGCGCACTCTCGCCCCTACTTGAGCACCTTTCCTCTCTAGAAGGTCTCGCACCTTACCACTATATCCGGGCAGGGGATCCTCACTGCTCAAGACTCTCCACTCCGGGTGTAGTAGGCGGTTCGTGATGCGAGTAGTAAGTAAAAATGTGGCTTAGCCGTGCTAGCCTTTGCGAGCCTTAATCGATGATGGAGGTACCACTGGTGGAACTGGTAGCCCCTGTGCCTTCCTCTGCCTTATCCAATACTCCCTCCTGTTACGGACGCGTGGCACTAGGTTCCTCTTGGGCTTAGCTGGGATCTTCGGGGTCTGGTTCCTCACCTTACCTGCCTTAGTTAGCGAGCCGTGTGAGGGCATAGTATGTCACCCTAGACTTCCTGAAACGCACTAACGCTTAGGGCGATATATAAACAGATTGCGCTGTGGAGGTTGTGCCGCGCCTAAGGGCTATGGCGAACTGCATACAACAATTATATATGGGGTGGTGCAGAGAGGAGGACGGATCTAGGTGTATAAGGGATGATAAGGCTCTACATAGCGGATACGTTGATAGGGTCGTTCGCCCTAGATGAGAAGGGGGAGATAGTACTAAGCGTGCTTAATCCTAGGGATATAGGTAAGCTCGTTGAGGAGCTAACGAATCTAGAGGCGGGTAAGCCTCATACAAGCCTGCAGAAGCTCGTTGAGGAGCTCGTAGCGAAGTTCAAGCCTGAAGATACGGTTATTGTGATAGAGGACCCCGACCTTGGAAGGGTGTTCACAGAGAAGGGGTTCAAAGTAGAGGTTGTGGCAGGTCCAGAGCCCGTAGTGATGTTTAGGGAGAAGCTTCCCCAGGTGGCAGTGAAGCTAGAGTTCGTAAAGTCGGAGGACGAATACAAGGAGTTCGTCCATAGGCTTGGCGTAGAGCTTACCCGGAGGAAGCTGCGTGGGTATGCTCAGAAGCGTGACCTCCTAGCGATACAGGCTATAAGAGCAATAGATGACATAGACAAGACCCTTAACCTCTTCGCGGCGCGCCTACGGGAGTGGTACAGCATACACTTCCCTGAGCTCGACGACCTGGTCCGGGAGCATGAGGAGTACGCCAGGATAGTGGCCGAGATCGGGCTTAGGGAATCGATGGACGTCGAAACCCTGAAGAAGCTCGGTATATCGGAGGGCAAGGCGAAGCGCATAGCTGAGATGGCTAAGAAGAGTATTGGCGCTGACCTGTCGGAGATGGATATAAAGATGCTCCAGAAGTTCGCGGGTATCTGGCTAGACCTGCATAGCCTGAGGCAGGAGCTTACAGAGTACGTAGCTCATGTGATGCGTGAGGTCGCGCCTAACATAACAGCACTGGTAGGACCCCTACTTGGTGCAAGGCTATTGAGTCTAGCGGGCAGTCTAGAAGAGCTTGCAAAGCTCCCCGCTAGTACGATACAGGTTCTGGGTGCCGAGAAGGCGCTCTTCAGAGCATTGAGGACAGGCGGTAAGCCGCCTAAGCACGGCGTGATCTTCCAGTTCCCCGAGATAAGGCGCTCGCCTAGGTGGCAGCGTGGAAAGATCGCCCGTGCACTAGCTACGAAGCTCGCCATAGCTGCTAAGGTCGACTTCTTCACGGGTAGGTACGTAGGTGATGAACTGAGGAAGAAGCTTATGGAGAGGATTGAGGAGATAAAGAAGCTGTATCCGAAGCCGCCGAAGCGCGAGGAGAAAGAGAGAAGAGAGCGGAGACCTAGAAGGAGAAGGAGGAGAAGGAGGTGAGGCTCCCGTGTCGACCGTGACAAAGATATACGAGCATCCGCGGTACAAGAACGTCTACATAGTCGAGCTTGAGGATGGCACAGCCAAGCTAGCAACGAGGAATCTGGTGCCGGGTCGCAGGGTCTACGGTGAGCACCTCTACAAGTGGGAGGGGGTCGAGTACCGGGAGTGGAATGCGTATAGAAGTAAGCTAGCAGCGGCCTTGGTCAAGGGACTAAAGGAGCTACCCGTGAAGGAGGGTCAGAGGATCCTCTATCTAGGCGCGGGCTCAGGTACTACCATAAGCCACATATCCGATATCATAGGTCTCAAGGGTCGGGTGTACGGTGTTGAGTTCGCGCCTAGGGTCATAAGAGAGCTTGTAGTTGTAGCCGATGAGAGGCCAAACCTCATACCCATACTAGGGGACGCGCGAATACCGCGGAAGTACAGGTACCTAGTAGAGACTGTTGATGGGCTGTATGCAGATGTTGCACAGCCCGAGCAGGCGTCTCTAGTAGCCGATAACGCAGATATGTTCCTAAAGGATGGGGGCTGGCTGCTACTAGCGATAAAGGCGCGCAGCATTGATGTCACAGCTGAGCCTAGCGAGGTCTATAAGCGAGAGATAGACACCCTTAAGGCTCGCGGCTTCGAGATCATAGACGTTGTCCACCTAGAGCCCTTTGACCGCGACCATGCAATGGTGTATGCAATATACCATCGCAAGAAGTGAATGTTGAGCAAAGCTTATTTTAGCTAGCTATGCTAACTCTTTTAAACAGAGATGGGTATGAGGAAGAGTAGAGTGTCTATAAAGCAGTACCAAGAGATGATCGCGAGAGTACTCAGCGCACTAAGAGAGAGGTTTAGAGAGGTAATTAGGATAGAATATCCTGAGAGCTACGCAAAGAGGGCCGTAGACTTTGTTGTTGAGGATAGGGGCGTGCTTAAGGTATATCCCAGTATGCCATCCAAACACTCATGCATAGAGGATCTGCGTAGGATCGCGCGAATACTGGGGCTATCAGCAGTTGTAGTAACCAACAGGATCGAGGAGCGCGAAACAATAGATGAGGTTGTGCATCTGAGGTACGGTGTTAAGGTAGTGAATGAGAAGACATTCTCCATGTACCTAAGAGGGCTCAAGGTATTTGTCTACGAGTATAGAGGCTCGCTGTACACCCATATAGATGGGTGCAAGCTAAGGGAGCTCAGACTTAAGCATAGGCTCAGCCTGGGTGAGCTCGCGGGTATTCTAGGAATCAGCAGGAAGGCGCTTTACCAGCATGAGCAGGGCAAGATGGATATGAGTATAGAGACTGCCGAGAGGCTTATAGAGGCTTTTCCTGAGGATGCTGAGGAGGTCTTCAATTCGATAAACTTGTTCTCAACCGAGATCGTGCATGAGAAGGGGGAGGCAGAGGCTGTGCCAAGGACTGAGAGCGAGGCTAAGGTCATATCGACGCTAACGAGGGAGGGTGCAGAGGTGGCGGTTCTTAACTACTCACCGCCGGATATGATCGCCAAGGTTGGCGAGAATAAGCTGCTTATAGTAAGCGACAACGTTAGGCGGCTTGAAGAGAGGGTTAAGAAGCTGGAGGCTGTAGAGAAGATGAGTACGGCCATAAACGCTCTTGCCATAGCTGTGGGGCGCGAACGTGAACTAAGCAAAGACTTCGACCAGATACAGTTCGTTGAGCCGGCTAGGCTAAGGAACATGCTTCACGACCTTGTGAGGAGCTCTAGGGCGTGACTAGTGTTGTACGTACTACTAACGGGTAGGCCAGGTATAGGCAAGACAACCGTGTTTATGAGGGTATTGAGTAGGTTAAAAGAGAAGGGGGTGCGCATAGCTGGGTTCATGTGCCCTGAGGTACGTGAGGGTAGAGCGAGGGTAGGTTTCAAGATAGTAGATATAAGGACCGGCAAGTGGGCATGGCTCGCCTTACGCTCGGATAAGGCTGTAGAGATGGGTAAGTCGGGCAGTTTAAGGATAGGTAGGTATATCGTTATAGAGGATGAAGCGCTATCCGTTGGGCTTGGAGCTCTCGAGGGGCTGAGAGAAGTTGATGTGCTGGCGATAGATGAGCTAGGTCCTATGGAGCTGTCTATAGAGGCGCTTCGGCGTAGGATCAGTGAGGCTATATCTGAGGTTGGGAGGGGTATCCTAGTAGTTCATCGCTCGTTCAGAGATCAGCTCCTCTGGAGCGCTATTAAGAAGCATGGTTACAGGTTATACCAGGTAACGCTTAACAATAGAGATTCTCTTCCATCGGTTATAGCAGAGATGCTGCTTTCCTCACTAAGCGGCTGATTGCTATGGCTGATGAAGAGTTCGTTATCCGTAGGGAAGGGCTTGCACGGGTACTGGTACCTAACCCAGAACTGTATAGGAGAAGCGATGGGAGCTACGAGCCTGCATGGGCGCCTGTATTCTACAACCCCGCTATGGTTAGCAATAGGGACTCGACGATACTTATCCTCAACGCTGTTGGTACCAGGTTTAGGGTAGTTGCGGATAGCCTGGCAGGCACCGGTGTACGTGGTATAAGGATAGCCCTAGAAGTTCCTGCGGTAGATAAGGTCTTCATAAACGACATAGATCCTCGTGCCCACCAGCTGATAAAAATGAATGTGGAGTTGAACCCCGATGCAAAGCTAAGGGTAGTAGCAACGCGTATGGATGCAAATGAGCTTCACGGTATGCTTAGAAGGATCGGTATGAGGCCTGATTACGTTGATGTAGATCCCTATGGAAGCCCCGCGCCATTTACTTTCACAGCCCTCTACACTGTGAGGATTGGCGGTATAGTAGGTTTCACAGCAACGGATCTTGCTCCCCTAGGAGGAAAGTACCCTCTTAAAAGCCTTAGGAGATACCATTCATACGTTATGAAGACGGACTTCGGTAAGGAGCTAGCCATAAGGAACCTACTGGGCTTCATTGCGAGAACCGCTGGGATTATAGACAGGGCTGTAGAACCCCTGCTCGCATACCAGCATAGACACTACATAAGGATCTTTGTAAGGGTGTATTCGGGTGCTAAGAGAAGCCTAGAGATGTTCTCAAGGAAGATCGGTTACATAGAGTACTGCCCCCGCTGCGGCTTTAGAAGGGTTGTGCAAGGAATAACTACTCCTAGCGGTGGAGGACGCTGTCCTATCTGCGGTGCGAGAACAGTTCTCCTAGGCCCCCTATGGGTCTCAAACCTCGCAGATAGAGACGTTGTCGATAAGTCTCTAAGCCTTGCTGAGAAGCTCGAGTGGCTAAGCTCTAGGGAGGAGCTGAAGATTATCCTAGAGAGCATTAAGAGAGAGGACGCTATAGAGGTGCCATACTTTCGCGTGAGTAAGGTGGCGAGCTACCTCAAGGTTAACATGCCTAAGGTTACGCAGGTTATTGAGTGCCTTAGAGATATGGGTTTCTCAGCTGTTAGGAGTTACATGGAGCCCGACGCTGTGAGAAGCGATGCGGATTATAGAAGCATTAACAAATGCATTGAGGAGTTAGGTAAGAGAGGTTCGTAGAGTAAAGCTATAGCGTCCCCCCATTTCTCCTGAATCTCTCTACCAGCTGCTGTATGTAGCGTGTTAAGTATGGGCAGTGGCTGGGGCTGAAGTAGTTGCCCTCGTTGCACCTCTCGAGCTCCTTACACGTGAAGCAGGGGATCTCCAGGACCATATCGAGCTTCAACGGGATCTTTATGGTCTGTATAGGGCTTAGCACAGCCTCGAGCAGATATGTCGAGCGGCTATTCTGCTTAACGGGCTGCCTTCGCACTAGCCCCTTCCTTACTAAGCGTAGGACTAACCGGGCTATCTGCCTAGAATCGTAGTTCTTAAGCTCCTCAAATTCCCTAAGCTTGGATTGTAGGACACCGCCATTCTTTATAGTCTCTCTCTTTATCACCTCATACACTGCTTGCTCATCAGCCGTTAGGGATACGGGTCCTCTAACCGAGCTCAACCCGCTACACCACTGCGATACTACTCGTTTGCTGCAGTGGGGGGATCCGGAGAATAGTTACGGGTTTGAAGCTAATAAGCAGTAGATAGCATGTAATTCGAGCTCCGTCAAGAAGCTCTAAGGGAAAAAGACTGTGTAAAGTAATGTTTTAGCATGCTTTAGATGTAATATTTAGACCTTTACCTCTATAACTAGTTTATCAATTATATCCCTGTACCTATTCCTTATGGTAACCTCGGTAACCTGTGCAGCTTCAGCCACCTCCTTCTGTGTGCGCTTCTCATTCATAATTATCGACGCTATGTAGATCGATGCTGCTGCTATGCCCACCGGGTCCTTACCCTCGGTGAACCCTCTGCGTTTGAGTACATCAACGATCTTCGATGCGAGGAGCTGTACGTCTTGACTTAGCCCGAGCTTTGCTGCTATGCCCGGTATATATCTGCGTGGATCGATGAGGGCTATGGCCTTGTTACCTAGGGCTAGGCTTATCTCGGCACGGACGCGCCAGTACTCGTCGCTTGATACGTTGAGGAGTTTGAGGACCTCTATATGCCTTACAGGGATCCCGTGCTTACGTAGAGCAATCACTATTGAAGCAGCGACGTATGCGTTTATCTTATTCTTCTTAACAGTTAGCGTATCGAATATCCTTCTTATGAGTAGACCTGCCGTCTCCTTAACGACCTCAGGGGTCCTTAGTATAGCGCATATACGGTTCATGGTTGCTAGGGCTTCAACAAGCTTCTTATCCTTCTTCGAAACCCTCATCTTCTTATGGATGTAGCGTAGCCTCACCATCTTAGAATGCTCACGGTACCTCCTCCTGGATAGGTCTATGTCGGTGCTTAAGCCATGGTCGTGCACTTTGTACGTGTGTGCAGACCCTGTTCTCGATCTCCTGAGCCACTCATCGTAGTTGTAGGCTCTCCACTCAGGCGAGGTTACGGCTAGGTGCTCAGCTATCACCTCTCCGCTATCCACGCAGATCTGCTCTCCACGTTCAGCATCAAAGATTACGTGCTCAGGATCGCAGCTCAGCAGCGATCACCTCCTACTCCGCCTTCCCCTCCTCCCCTTCCTTCTGCTCATTACACGGTAGAACAGGACTGTTGATGGTGATACTAAGCTAAGCTTTGATGGGCTCAAGGGCTTCACAACTATATACGGCGAATCCACGCGCCCGATTATGTCAACGACCCTTCCTATGGCCTCGCCATCAGCGCCCACAACTATCGAACCTAAGGGGGGTAATGTACTCGGGTCACTACTCCTTACCACGATTAGGTTAGATGGTGTTATGTGGAGTACTGTGCCCAGCTTACGCATTTTTAAGCACCGGGGCGTGTATCGAGGCTAAAGCCAGTACCTTATTTTTAGTTTCCCCCAAGACTTAAGTTGACAGCTGGGTATTATCGTGTATCCTTTGCCTACTGCTATGCCACGGCTCTAATGGGGTGTTTAAAGGTGCTTATGCATAAGGTTATGGCGTGTAACTAGGCGCAGCATTTTTAGCTTGTTGGAACCCTTCCCTGAAGCTCTAGCAGAGCCTTAGCTATGAGTTTGATGAGTACGATCTTCTTGCCTTCGAACACAGCGATCACCTTACCCCTATGTCTGTACCAGGTACGGGGGTATAGCCCATCCTCGCTTCTGCACTCTATACCCAGCTTTCTACATGCAGCGAGTATGCTATTGACATCCGGGTTCTCGATCGCAAACTCTTTAGGAACGCGCCTACCTAGCCTTCGTGGAAGAGACCTATCGAAGTAGGCAGGCCACAAAACGTACTCCTTCTGCTGTGGCAGGGTTCTTACCTCAGTAGGACGGCGTTTACAACCCCGTCCTGCCCGGGCCTAGATGTTACGACGGCTTTGCCTAACTCCGTCAGTATCACAGACCCCTTCACTATTATGCCTCTTCGCGCGAACTCGCGGTTAGCAGGTGTTTCAAGCACTCGCAGTATCTTAACCTTCTTACCCTCTCCTGTCTCGGGATCAACGACATTTGCATAGGCGGTGCGCTTCAGCCTTATCTTGATATTCCCGCCCCGTACGCGTATTACCTCGCGCTTATCAACGTTGTCTAGTGTTGTTTCCGTAGGATAGCGCCCCAGCTCGTATTTTCTACGCTTCCTATGAGGTCTCTTCCTACCACCCGTGATCTTCTTAAGGTCGTTGCCCTGGTAGATAGCCATAGCCCTAGCCCGCCTCCACAGTCTATTAGAGGAGGGTTATAAGCCTTTAAAGGAGGCTAAGCGGTATGTAGGTCATAGGTGTGACATGCTTAGAAGAGGAGTTGACATCGCGTTCAAGATCGCTACCCTTCCCGGAGTCAACCGTTTAGCAAGAGCACTGCTTTCACTAGTGTACAAGCTATACGAGGAGTGGTTGTGGAGGCAGATAAGGGATGGACCTATCCCGCAGCACGTAGCTATAATACCCGATGGCAATAGGAGATGGGCTCGTAGAAGGGGGCTTATGACCAGTGATGGCCATGTGCACGGGTACGAGAGGCTCAAGGAGGTCCTCAAGTGGCTACTTGAGCTAGGGGTCAGGGCTATTACAGTCTATGCAATGTCTAACGAGAACTGCCTATACAGGCCGCCAGAGGAGCGTATACGACTATTCAAGCTTATCAAGAGAGGTCTCAGGGAACTGCTAGAAGATAGGGATGGCATTATCTCACGTTACAAGGTCCGGGTTAAGGTTTTCGGCAGGCTAGAGCTCGTACCTAGCGAGGTGTCAGAGCTCGCCAGAATGCTTGAGGATAAGACGCGCCTATACAGCGATAGGTTCTTAAATATAGCCCTCTGCTATGGTGGGAGGCAGGAGATAGTCGATGCTGTAAGACGCGTAGCGCTAGACGTCAAGAACGGGCTGCTGAGCCCTGAGGAGATAGATGAAGAGGTGTTCAGCAAGTACCTATACACAGCGCATATGAGCGAGATAGCGGATCCCGACCTAGTGATAAGGACATCAGGTGAGTTCAGGATAAGCAACTTCCTCCTCTGGCAGTCGGCATACAGCGAGTTCTACTTCTGCGACGTATACTGGCCGGATTTCAGAAGGATAGATCTGTGGAGGGCTATAAGATCCTATCAGAAGAGAGAGCGAAGGTTTGGGAGGTAGGTGAAGCCTCACGACGCTTCTTCTTACTAAGCTCTCGAACCGCTAGCTCAGCTGACACCGTTAAGACTATTATAGCTACTATCAGCAACGAGCTCGCGAAGCCATGCCTGATGAGCTCGCTCATCGCTATAGGTCTCTGGGCAGAGGTCAGCGTGATCATATAGCTAAACTCTTGTAGGAGCATATATAGCAGCACTATGTCTATCAGTAGCGCTACGTAGAACAGTACCCTGTAGCTGCCGCGTACTATCGCCCCCACAACCTTAGACAGCACAGGTATTGCCGATGCCATTAGGTATAGGTATGAGTAGTTCTTCAACACGCTGGCCACGGCGATGCTTAAGCTCGAACCCTGCTGCAGGTGCACGTAGAAGTCCATGGCGGTGAAGCTTATGGCTGCGAGGAGGGTTATCACTATCAACCCCGTTAGCAGTAGCTTCGCGGGTCTACGGGATAGGCGCGATATATAGGTGTCTAGGT
>Ga0180301_10003981_pt1 | contig 11462 bp, 11 predicted proteins | sample GuaBasSediGuay16_FD_121797 | JGI IMG/M metagenome (GOLD analysis project Ga0180301, IMG submission 121797) | Subseafloor sediment microbial communities from Guaymas Basin, Gulf of California, Mexico - Guay16, Core 4569-2, 12-15 cm | ecosystem: Environmental > Aquatic > Marine > Hydrothermal... | reverse complement strand
TTGCTAGTTGTATAATTGCTGATAGTTTATTAAACACCAATATTACCAAATCTGAATATTGCTCTTTCCATCTACTTATTCTTGATCTATCTGGAACACCTTTTAGTCCAAGATTTCTCCTAACTTTAGGGTTTGCTTTTAGATGTCTGATTAGTTGACAGTCGTTAAATCCTTTAAGTCTCTGATATATTAAAGTTCTTACTCTTGGCACATTTCCATATCCTCTTCTTCCTCTGCCTTTCTGAGGTGAAACTATCTTCTTGTTTACCACTAGTCTTATTAGATTACTTGCTTCCACAAACAGAATTTGTTAATTTTAATTAATTTCGCACACCTCTATATCAAAATATATATAAATAATTGATATTTGAAATAACAAGATATAACAAAAATAATTTTTGAACAGAATGTTTGATAAAAATTTTCAACTAAAGTGATTTTAAGATATTTGTTAAAAAATAAAAAATTTTAAATTAAGTTACAATATGGAAATCAAAATAACTTATGGTGTTGGTGAAGCTTCCACTAAACTTGCAGCTTTTGATAAAGCATTATTTGATGCTGGGATTGGAAATTATAATTTAATCAAATTAAGTTCTATAATTCCAAAAAGAGCAAAAATTAAGCTTGGAAAAATAAAATATAATCAAAAAGAGTATGGTTACAAATTATATGTTGTTTTAAGTAAATGTATAGAAACAAAACCTAAAAAAGAAGCATGGGCGGGTCTTGGTTGGGTTCAAGATCAGATTGGAAGAGGATTATTCGTTGAGATTGAAGGTTCTTCAGAAGAAGAAGTTAAAAATTTAATTAATAAATCATTAAAAAGTATGGAAGAATATAGATCAGAAAAATATGGAAAAATAAATCATAAAATCGTTGGAATAAAATGCAAGAACAAACCAGTTTGTGCATTAGTTTGTGCTATTTTTAAAAGTGAAGGTTGGAAACATGGTTAAAGTGGAAATTTTACAACACAATGGGCATAGTTTTTTATGGATAGATGGTTATCTTTGGATGTGGGATACTCCTCAAGAGAGAGAGCTTCAGAAAGAATTAGCCAAAAAAGCATACGGTGATGTTTTGGTTGTAGGTTATGGTTTTGGTATTGTTCAAAAATATTTATCAAAAAATTCAAAAGTTAAATCGATAACAACGATTGAAAAGTATAAAGAAGTTATTGAAAAATGTAAAAAATTATTTGGAAAAATTCAAGGAAAAATAATAATCGAAGATTTTTACAATTGGAAAGGAAAGAAAAAATTTGATTGCATTATAGGAGATATATGGCCAGATATATCATCCAAATTTTTGAAAGATTATGTAAAATTTAAGAATAAATCAGAAAAGTTATTAAAAAATAATGGAAAAATTCTAGCATGGGGAGAAGAATTCTTTGAATACTTGTTAAAAAATAAAAACATATTATGATTAAAATTAAATTGAGTAAAAAAATTGTTGATTTTGTAAGGAAGATTAAAGAAGATAAAAGAGTTCTCTCAATAATTGTTGTTGCAATAATTTTGATTTTTGTTGGAATTGGTTCAATTGCAGGATATTTTGTACTGCCTTCCTCAAGCATAGAAAATGAATTAGCTTTGTCTCAAGCTGAGTTAAAAACTTGCCAAAAAAATCTGGGAGAATGTAATAATACTACAGCAATTCTTTCAACTAAAATCTCTGAATTAGAGAAAAACATTTCAAAATTAACATCAAACTTGAGCAATTGTAAATTTAAAAAAGAAAATTACAAATCTTCCTTAGAGAATTGCACAAAAATGAAAAATAAAATCTCTGATGAACTTAAAAGTTGTAAAAAAGGTTTGATAACTGCTTTAAACAATTTGGATGAACAAAAGAAAAAATATAAAAAACTCAATAAAAGTTATGAAGAGATAAAAACAAATTTTGCAAAGAATAAATGTTGTCCTCTTCAGAAATTGGTTCCTGATTATAAATATTATGCTGTTAGTGAAAATGATATTCTTTGCTGTAGAAAAGAAGATAAAAATTACTTATGCGGTCCGGATGAAGAAAAAACTTCTGAAGAGGAAGTAAAACAATTAATTTGTTGATTTTTTAAAATTCTTATCAATAAGGGGTGTAGTTTGTAAATTATTACACTGTTATAATTTTCATAAAATTATGTTTTTTGTAGAGTTAAAAGATTATGAAAAAATTAATTTTGTTACTTTTTCTAATTTTTGTTTTTCCTGCAAATGCAGAAGTAATTCACAATATTTCTTTAGAAGGAGATTTAGCTGTAATAAACTCAACTTTGATTCTAAAATCAGATGAAAAAATAGATTACTGGAATTTAAAAATAATGTTGCCAGAAAATGCAGAAATTGTAGAACTAAAAGATGAAATTTCAAAAATAAATTACAATTTTTCAAAATCAGAATTAGTATTCAGAACAAACAAAAAGAAAGCAAATACAAGAATTGTGAACTTAATTTTCAAAAAGAAAATTGAAGAAAAATACGGACTTAAAATTGCTGATTTGGATTTGTTTGGTTTTGAAAATGAGACAACAATAATTGCAGCAAGAAATGTTCCTTATTTTTTTGTTCCTATGGCGCAGATAGAATATGGTAAGGAGATAAAAGCAAAGAAAAAAGGAGGTTGTAATTTAAGAATAATCTATGGTGGAAAAAAAGAGAGCGAACATTATTTTACAAATTCTAATTTTAATTTAAGTTTGGTTGAGAGATATTATTTTGTTCCTGAAAGAATTACTGGATTAAAAATTCCTGTAAAGTTTCCGGTTGTTGTTTTACAGGATGAAAAATATAATAAGGAATTAGAGAATTTTAGTTCTGGGACTTTTAGAAGAGGGATAATTTTTGTAAGAGAAAATTTGAGTGAAAATGAAAAAATAGCAACAATTTTGCATGAGACAACTCATGGTTTTAATTCTTTTGTTTTAGATTTTGATAAAACAAATATTTCTTGGTTTGATGAAGGTGTCGCATGTTATGTAACTTCTGTTATATTTAGAATATTGAATGAAACAAAACCGCAGATTTTTGGAGAAGAAATTAGATGGAGAAATGGAACAACAATATATTCCCTTAAACCAAAATTAAAACCAGAAGATTTATTTGAATATTATAAAAAAGGAGATAACTGGGTGTTGGATTGGAATCCTAAAAAATATAGAGATGAATATAAAAGAGAATTTGGATATAGTTATTCAGAATTGTTTATTAGAGAATATTTGTTTGAAAATGGAAGTTTGCATAAAATCTATAAAAGATTATTAGAGATTAATAAAAGTGTTGAGAATAAAGATGAAAGAAACAAAATAATTTTGGATATTTTTGAAAAAGAATTCAAACCTTGCTACTCACTAAATTTAGAGGAAATAAGAAATTGCACAAGAAAATTAAATATGATGAGTTTTGAAATTCCGGCAACAGAAGGAAAAGAAATTGTTTATAAAGTTGAAATTCCCAAAATTCATATTGAAGAAAATAATTCTTTGTTTTCTGATTTTGAAAATTTCTTTAATAAAATCTGCGAGATTCTTAATTCTTTTATTGAAAAGATTTTGGAATTAATATGAAAAAAATACCGATTCATTTGTTGCATTCGCAAACTTATTGTGAGTATCAAATATATTTGGAGTATGTAAAAGGTATAAAGGTTAAACCGACTTTAGAAATGAATAAAGGCAGAGAAATACATAAGGCTTTGGAGAAAGAACACAAAAAGAAAGCAAAGTTCAAGTTAAGTATAATAGATGCAATTAAAAAATCTCAAAAGGAAAAAATAACTCTCGTTGGTAGAGAAATTCCTGTTACTGGCAATTATTTGTATGGGTTTATTGATGAGATACATCTCATGCCTGATCAGATTGTAATAATTGATGACAAACCAAACAGTTATCCATTCTTCGCAAATAAAAAACAAGTTTTTGGTTATTGCTTGGCATTTGAAGAACAATTTAAAACAAATTTTAAATTGATTGCTTGCATCAGGAATAGAGATAGTAAAAAGATTGTCTGGAAAGAAACTTTTTCTGAGAATCATAAGGATATTGTTTTTGAATCTGTAAAAAGAATATTTGGAATCATAAATCAAAAGAAAAAGGCTGAACCAACAAATAAAATCAACAAGTGTAAAAGTTGCAGGTTTAGAAATGTTTGTGATATCTACAAAATTAGATTTTCTAAGAGAGATTAATTTTTAATCAAACAACAAACCATTTTCACAATTTGTTCAACATTGAATTTCTCTGTATCAATAATCAAATCATAATTTTCAAGTTTGTATATGTCTACAGAGTAAAGTCTCTTGTATCTTTCTCTTTCTTCTTTTTCTCTTTCTCTTATTTTCTTTTCAACATCTTTTAAATTCAAATTGTCTCTTTTTGCAACTCTTTTCACTCTAACTTTCAAAGGAGCCTTCAGCCAGATTTTTAACTCCGGATTTGCAAAATAAAAACCCATCCTTGAATCCAATACGCAATTCTGTTCTATTTGTTTTTGTTTTTCATCTATTTCTTTATCAATTTCTAAATTTTTCTCTGCATATTTTAAAAATTCTGTTAATTCCATCTTCTTTTCTTTTGCTAATTTCTTGAAAATTTCTCCTGCCGAGATATATTTATAATTTAATTTTTTTGCTAATTCTTTTCCAATTACTGATTTTCCTGCCCCTATCTGGCCAGAGATTGTGATTATCATAATTATAGGTTAGAGTAATTATACTTAGCACTTCATAAGATACATTTCTATCATTAACATTTAAAGAATGTCTAAGTGATCTCGGTGGGTGGAAGATATTTGATAAAATAATGGAAATGGCAATAGTGGTGAGATTTGGGGGAGAATAACTTTGATTTAATTTTTTGTTATTTTAAGTAACAAAAAGTATTTAAAGTTTTTTGTGGAGTTTATTTATGGATAAAATAGATACAATTTATTTTACTACAACTATAGGGGCTATGATAGCAGAATTTCTACAAGGACGTCCAGAGGTGGCTTTGTCTATTCCTCTCGCTGCTGCACCAATATATATGATGGGTGGTGAAATTGCTGCATATCTCAAAAGCAGGAGAGAAATAAAAAAATTAGATCCCTATGAAGCAGAATTAATTGGACATTGTGAAGTAGGAATAGATCATAAAGGGAGACCAACCTATAGGTATAGGTATTGGGAATAAAATTTTACTGATAAATTGATTATTTAAATTTTCAGTATGGCAGAAGATGTTGTAAAATTGATAATGAATAGAGAAAACATTAGAAATATTGGTATAGTCGCTCTATCAATCATAGAAAAACGACTATGACAGACAGGTTCTTTGCAGGGGGCAGGAATGCTTTCTGAGGAGTTGACAGGAAAATCTTTAGAACTCTGGAAGAAAAAAGAAATATTGAAAAAGGCAAGGGTAAAATATCCTTCTTTATTAGACTCTTTAAAAAAAATTAAACCTTTTTCAAATACCCGCTTTTTGGTTCATAAAGCAAGCCTTCCCTTTTCAATTTTTCTATTAGTTCCCTCCAATCTGAAATTCCCTCTTCCTCTGCCTGAGCTCCGACATCCTCTACTGACACCTCTTTCATTTCTTTTTCTAGTTTGTCAACAATATCCAATAAAACTCTAATTTTTGATCTCTGCGTTCCTGCAACAGAAGTTTCCATTCTGTCTATATCCAATTTATCTGTTTCAACATCAAAACCTAATTGTTTAAGACTTGTCCGCATAAGTCTTATTGCTCTCTTAGCATCTTCTTTTATTGTTGTATCTCTTAAATTTATTTTTGCAGAGGCTTGAGCTAATCTTATTAATGCCTCAAATTGCCTGAATGTTATTGGCACAATCCTATCCTCTTCTGAATACTTGCTTCTCGTTTCTATAAAAAATTTCTTAAATTCTTCCAAGGTTTCATCGCTCAATTTTACTTGTTTTATGTTTTGTTTTGAATAAGCAATGTATTTTCTCAATAATGAATGTTTTATCTCTGGCTCTGTTGTTTTTAAATCTTTTCTTGACAACAGAACATGGTCAACAAGTTTTCTGTCCTCTTCTATATTCGGAACATCTCTTAAAGCAAATTTTAAATCAAATCTTGATAATAATGTTGGTGGTATATTTATCTGGTCTGCAATTGGTGTATAAATATCAAATCTTCCGAGTTTTGGATTTGCTCCTGCTAAAACAGAAGTTTGAGCTGGGAGAGTAGCGACAATGCTTGCCTTTGCTATTGAAACAGAATTATGACAGACAATTCCATTGCCTATAAATGTTTTTGTTGGATCTACAGTTACATCATATACCCAAAATTTACCTTTAATTTTCTTTATAGATTTTATAGATACCCATTCCACAGGACTCTCAAGTATTGTCTTTATATCTATAATAAGAGAACTAACAGATGACAAAATTTCTTCGCATATTTTATTAACTTCCCTAATTGATTTTTCTAAAAGTTTTCGGTCTTTTTTAATGACTTTCCAATACCACAAATTTTGCTCACTCATTCCCATTCTCTTAGCAACCTCGTCTCTACTTATCCTAAGTTGCTCCCTGATTTTTTTAAATTCATTGTAATTTTTCACTGTAAATAATTTTTTATTTAATTTCTCTATTTGCTTTAATCTGTATTCAAATTTCTTCAAGATTTTAGCTAAAAGATCTTTTAATATAAAATCTCTTTTTCTAACATCAGTTAAAATATACTTAGCACATTCTTTATCAGATAATCTGAGTGTTCTTTTAATAAATTCTATTTTTTTCATTACATTTGGTATATGATTCCACTTACACGAGATTGTATTCTTGGTTAGCAGCTTGTTCAATTTATCTTTCCTCTTTCCGGTAAATCCAATTTTATTAGCAAATTTTTTTATATTTTTTTTACCAGAGATTTGTAATTTATAAGAGATTCTTTTTCTTTTTCCTTTTTTACTTTTATCAATATAAAGACCAGAGAATATACCCAACCTTAAACATAAAAATTGAACTTGTTCGGCAAGTTTTTTACTTGTAGATGAGAAAGTAATTGTTCCATAATTGCAATTTACAGATCCCTCTCCATCGAATAAACCTCTCAATAAATAAGCTATCTCAACATCAGGTAACTCAAAAACCCATTTTGGTAATTCTTTTTCATAAGGTTTGGTTAATATTTTTTCTCCTATTGAGTTAACAAATTCGTAAAGTGATTTGGAAATTGCTCTTACCATCGTTCTATTATCTTTTTTTTGTATGTACGGTTTTATATTAAACAAATTAGACAAAAGATATTTATACCTTGACAAGATTTCTTCATCTGAATTTGTAAAGCAGATTCCATTTTTTATTTTTCTGTTTACTTCTGCGTTTCCTTCTGAAATTATAAGACCCAGCCATTCACAAAATTCTTTGCTTGTTTTTTTAGGGATTTTTATTTCTTTTATTTTTTTATTTTTTAGAGGGATAAAATTGAATTTATAACTTTTTCCCTTGATAGGGATATAAGAGGGTGTGGGTAAATAATCTTCTTTTTTTAATTCATAGGCATTAACAAGTTTTATTTTTCCATCTCTTATCACAAAAATGGGATGTTGTTTGGTAACTCTCAAGCTTTGTCCTGTTACTAATTCAATTTCATAAAGTTCATTTTCTATATGTTTTCCTATCTCTATTATTTTGCAAGGTTTTATTTCTTTAAAATTTGTAGAAAGAATGTAATAATTATTTCTTGATATATCTTTACAAACTCTATCTTTATTATTATCATCTTTAAGATTATCTTCCACAAACTTACCTATTTTAGTTATTCTTCCATTACTTAAAATAATATTGGTATTATAATCATAGCAGCCCTGTTCAAGTGCTTCATGCATAGCTACCTGATCTTCTTTATTCATTTTTTCAAATTCATCTATAGCAAGCAATCCTTTGTTGCAGAGAACAAGAGCTCCGGCTTCCAGAACCCAACCTCCTGTGAACTCATCCTTTCTAACTGTTGAGATTAACCCTGCTCCAGTTATCCCCTTTCCGGAAACATATTTTGAACGAGGGATTAATTTTGAAACTAATTTAAGTAATTGTGATTTTGCTGTAGCAGGGTCCCCTACAAGAAGAATATGTATGTCCCCTCTTATCCGAGTACCATCTGGCATCTCTGCCGGAGTTCCTCCAAAAAGTTGCAATAATATTGCCTCTTTTATTTCTCTGTTTCCATAAATTGATGGTGCAAGAGAATTCACAAGTTTTTCATAAATGTCCGGTCTTTTTGCTAATTCTAAAATTTCTTTTTCATCTTCCTTGCTGATTTCTATTTCCTCTAATTCTTTTTCAGCAAGCTCAATGTAATTTGCCTCAATATAAATGTCTGATTGCGTTGCTTCTCTTCCTCTAATGTTTCTTGGAAGTTCTTTTAATATTCCATTAACAAGAATTCTGCTTCCTGGGTCTGTTTTTCTTTGCATTTCTGGAGTTGTTAGTTCTTTTTTTAAAAAAACCTTTACCTCCCCCGGTTTTTCACCTGATGTAATTTCAAATGGCTCTTGTAGAACAATCCATCTTGAATCATACATTTTTTTTTCAAGGAATTTAAAACCCCCTCTTTTTTTACAGAGCGGGCAGACAAAAGGTTTTATAATTGTTGGGCCCCTCTGTTCTAAAGAAAATTTTTCTCCACATTCTTGGCATTCATATACTGTCTCGTAAATTCTCGGTTTTATCTCAGAGGCAATCTTCACAATCCCTTCCACATTTATAAACTTGTTTATATGTTCCACTCTTAAATTTCTGATTCTTATACTCTGCGTTTTTGGTAAATTCTTAAACTCTATTTCTACTTTATTTTCTAAATCAAAATCCTGAATTTTTTCCCTAAAAAAAGCTAGAGTTTCTTCTGGATTCTCCAACAAGTATTCCGCTAACTCCGGATTAAACTTATCCAAATCAAAATAATCCAAAATTAAAGGTTTTTCATTTGTAGAAGCAAAAACTAACTCTTCTTCTTTTGTTTTTAGGAATTCATAAACTTGTTCTTTCAGATTTTGTTGATTGCTCATTATAAAACTTCTCATTAAATTTAGATAAGGATTTTGTTATTACGGTGTTATAATTAGCACTTTATTTAATTCCTCTAATGTACAATTTTTACTCGCAATCTTCGCAAACCCACAATCCTTTTGAAAATCTTAAATTATTTGTGAATTTTCCGCAAACTTCGCAAACCCCTTTAACTCTTTTTGAACTTTTTGCCCCTCCTCCTGGATGGACTCTTAACCATTCTATTTTGTCAAGCAAGAAACTTGGAAGGACTCTCAAAATATCTTTCATTGTTACAATTCCAACAACTTCTTTTTTTTCTAAATCAACAACAGGCAACCTTGTTATATTATTCATTAACATTTTATCAGAAATATGCATTATTTCATCATCAGGAGAAACAAATATTACAGGATTAGTCATTATCTCTTTTACTTTTGTTTTTGGAGATTTGTTTTTTGCAACTGCTTTCCTTACAATATCCATTTCTGTAACGATTCCGACTAATTTCCCATCTTCAACAACAAGGACATTTCCTACCCTGTATTCTTTCATTTTCTTTGCAGCCTGTTGAAGAGTTGTGTTTGGTGTCACTTTTGCTAAATCTGTTGTCATCACATCTCTTACCTTCAATCTTTTTCTAAAAAATGGAACTTTCATAAGATTATAAAGAAATTATTTATAATAGATTGGTTTAACAAAGCAATTGCCGAAGGCGAGTTGTTTGTTTGGTGTTAAATTCTTAGAAGGCCTGAATTTCAATGCAACATTCCCGAATGAAAAATCTAAAGTTTTTGCTTGCGAGCAAGCATGAAATAATAGATTTATCATATTACTGATCTTATGGGAAACAAAAATGAATTTGAAATATATGCAAAACAACTTGATATAGAAATTGGCAGATTACCAACATTAAAAGAATGGGTAGAGTATTGTGAAAGATGGCCACGACCTTCTGATGAAAATGAGCCAAAATATTTTCGCGGTTTTGTTACAACACTGAAGAAGATTCTTGAAATTTTGGGTGCTGGAGAGATAGAAGAATATCGCTGGCATGAACATATTTTTCCTGTAAGATTTAAACCAGTTTATAGTCCTTACTTTAGATTGGGTAAATTTGGAATTTTAAATAACGTACCTGTTACCAAAAATTTAGAAGGTATTATAGCTATTGGTTTTGACGAAGAGTTGGATTATCCAGACGAACACAAACCAGAACTTGTTGTGTTTTACAAAAACGAAGATAATGACTTCTACACAGATATTGATTTATATAAGCCAGAAAATTGGAGAAATGCTGTAAATGAATTCTTTGAAGTTGAGCGAGCCTACCAATTGCAATTAACGGATTTCTGATAAAAGAAGTTGAAGGCTTTTCGGAGAAATGAAATGGAAGATAGTTAAAATCATCATCTCCCCGTTAGATATAAGCTACTGCCAAATTAAATTGGTAATATTATTTATATTGAAAAAAAGGGAAATATGGAAGTGCAAAAAACTAAGGATTGGATTAGGTTTAAGGTGAAAGTGCAGCCTAAATCTTCAAGGAATGAATTTGCTGGTTTGTACCACGATGCATTAAAGATAAAACTAACCGCTCAGCCATTGGAGGGAAAAGCAAATAAAGCCTTGATAGATTTCTTAGCTGATTGGTTTGGAGTAAAAAAATCTCAGGTAGAAATCGTCAGTGGACAGCTAAGCAATATCAAAATTATTAAAGTGATGGGAGATGGTAGTAATTTAATGAAGAGGATAAGAGAATTGACCTCTTCTTAATTTTTGCCTTTTGTAAATCTTTACAACTATAATCAAACAGCTCAAATAAGATTCATTAGTTCACTTCTACTCAATTATTATTATCTACCTAGATTCAAAGAATTGATTTTCTTTGTTTCTTCAACAAAAACTAATCCACCTTTATTTCTTCTATCTTTATATCCATTGGTTCAAGAGGTTTATCAACATTAATTCCTTTTTTAATTGCCCATTTTCTTATACTTCGCACAACTAATCTTGAACCTAATTTTGCAATAGGTGCAAAAATCAAAAAGTTTGGCTTCTTTCTAGTTACTCTTTTTAAGCCATGATCTACTTCCCAGGCAAGATGCTTCCAAGCATGATAAATATGCAGAATCCTTCCTTTTGTAAGATTCTCTTCAATATTAAAGAACTCGTTCTTTTTCAAACTACCCATTGGAACAAAACTTAATGGAGTAACAGAGAAATGCGCTTTCTCACCAAGTTTTTCATGTAATTTTTTTTCCATCGTGATTATCAATCTTGCAGTATCAATTTCATCCTCATCAGTTTCTTGAGGCAGGCCAACTATGGTTGTATATGCAGGAAACCAGTAAAATTTGTTGAATGCATAGGTTCCGTTCAACAAAACCCAAGGCCATTCTTCAGCGCTGAATGGTTTCATCTTGTTGTTCGCAATCTTTTTTATTAATTCTGGAGAAGCTGTT
>Ga0180301_10003980_pt1 | contig 11463 bp, 9 predicted proteins | sample GuaBasSediGuay16_FD_121797 | JGI IMG/M metagenome (GOLD analysis project Ga0180301, IMG submission 121797) | Subseafloor sediment microbial communities from Guaymas Basin, Gulf of California, Mexico - Guay16, Core 4569-2, 12-15 cm | ecosystem: Environmental > Aquatic > Marine > Hydrothermal... | reverse complement strand
TGAGCCTGAATAAAAGGACCAGCTACCACCATCGATTCTTTATTAGCCAGGGCCACCCGCTTGCCCGCCTGAAGAGCGGCCAAAGTGGGCTTTAATCCTTCAATACCGGTAATGGCTGAGACCACGATATCATTTTCCGGTAAAGAAGCTATTTGAGAAGCTCCGGCTTCCCCGACTAAAACCTCAAGATGAGGGTCAGGAGTTTGACTCAGAAACATCTCAGCCGCCTGATTGGTCTTTAAAGAAACATATTTGGGCTTAAACTCCCGGGCTTGGGCCAACAATAACTCCACATTTTGACCGGCCACCAGACCTAAGACCTGATACTTTTTCCGGTGGTGGCGCAAGACCTCCAAGGTATTCCGACCAATTGAGCCAGTACTTCCCAGGATGGAAACTCGTTTCATCATCATTGAAGGCCCCTCATATTTTTAACCAGCGCACCAGAAAATAAAAGAAGGGAAAAGCAAAAATAAGGCTATCGACTCTATCGAGGAAGCCGCCATGTCCAGGAAGAAGATTAGAAGAATCCTTAACTCCTACGGCTCTTTTAAATAAAGATTCCACAGGATCACTTATTTGAGCCAAGAGATTGACAAAAAAAGCAAAAACCAGAGCTTTAATCCAGCCTAAGGATGGCCAAAGGAGTTGCTGGACCAAAAACCCACCTACACAGGCTGTAACCACGCCGCCTACACTTCCTTCCCATGTTTTCCTGGGGCTGGCAATCGGGGCCAGCGGTCGCCGACCCCATATCTTCCCCACTAAATAAGCCCCCGTATCGCCGATGAAAATCACGGTTAATAGAAAATAAATGATATAAGGTCCATAATTCTGGCGAATGGTAAAGGCAAAATTCAAAGTAAAACTAATATACACAACCCCGAAAAAAGTCAGGGCAATTGATTGAGGAAAGAGGACCACCTTTTCCACTGAAGAGGAAATCAGAAGATAATAAAACCCCACTATGACCAGAATGATAAAAAGCGCCAAATCCAAAGGAAAATGGGGAAAATAAAAAGTACTACCGATAATAAGGGCAGCTATCACTCCGATAAATTTCTGAGGCAAAACTTCCCGCCGTTGACAGAGAGCATAAAATTCGAGCAATGCAGCTAGAATAATTAACTGTAAGATAAGGAAAAAAAGCCAGTCTGGAGCAAACTGTATAGTGACAAAAATTATCGCCAGGAGAACCAACGCCGTGGGTAATCTTCTTTTCAAATCCATAACTCATCCTTTCTGATCTAACCAAAGCTGCTTAATTCCACCAACTTTGATTTTAAATCCCCAATCATCATCCGGGAATAATCAAGCCTGAAAAGGCAATTAATTTGAACCAAGGCCACCAAATCTTCTTTCTCTCCGTTGGTATTCAAGGACAGCTTCCAGGAAGTGGATCTTCCGAAAATCAGGCCATAAAACGGGTGTAATCCACAATTCAGTGTAAGCCATCTGCCAGAGAAGAAAATTGGAAATCCTCATCTCTCCACTGGTTCTAATCAAAAGATCTGGATCGGGAATACCAGCTGTATATAAAAATTTAGTGATAGTTTCTTCATCTATCTCGTCCGAGCGAAGAAGATTCTGCCGGACAATTTCTCGACAAGCATGGACAATTTCCTCTCGTCCACTGTAATTAAGAGCCAAGAGAATGGTCATCCGTTCGCCTTGCGCCGTTAGTTTTTCCAATCTTTCCAACTCCCGCCTGGTTCGGGGCGGAATTCCCTCACGTTCCCCGATAACTTTCAAGCGCAAATTATTCTCTAGCATGACTTTATCTTGCTTTTTTGAATATTCCTCAAGCAATCGCCATAGAGTATTAACTTCTTTCCGAGGCCTCTTCCAATTTTCTTTGGAAAAAGCAAATAAAGTCAAATAGGAAATTCCTAAACGGGCGGCTGTTTCCACAGCTTCCTGAACGGATTTTGCCCCGGCCCGATGCCCTTCCACGCGAGGCAGATTTCTTTGCCTAGCCCAGCGGCCATTACCATCCATGATAATGGCCACATGTTGGGGAAGACGGTCGAAATCTATTCGTAACAGTAGTTCTTCTTCTTTACTTCCGGGCTCAACGAAGCCATCCCATTCGGGTCGCATAATGATAACATTATAAGGAGACCCGGGATAGTTGTCAAAATTAGGTATCAGCTCTTCAGAAAGCCTCAAGCAAGGGCAGATACTGGGTTAAAAGTCAAGCAATAGAGTTGGGTGATGGGGATTTTGGGTGTCAGACACCGCCAATATGAGACACCACCAATATGTGTTGTGTCGCATAATATTGGGGTGTCAGACACCTTACTAAGGTGTCTGACACCTTCCATCACTGGTGAGTGTCAGACAGTGGGCAAAAAGACACCGTAGAATTGCAAATTGTGCTTATTGTCGGATAAGGGTTAAATATTGGCTCTTATATTTTTATTTTAAAGGACAAGGTCTTCACCTGAAACCTTTGATCAAACAGCCGTTAAGAAGGACTAACAGCCGACCAAATTTTGTTTGAGAATGAACTAAGTTCAGGTTTCCATCTTTCACCCATCGGAACATCATCAGTCAAAAAACCTAGTGTTCATCTTTGATGCCTAGGGCTAGCCAATCAAAAGAAATCAGGCTTGCCTATCTCATTTGTGATTTGAAATTATCAAATAAAAAGATTGTTCATTTAAATTCAGACTATTTTGGCCTTAATTTAATCCTTCTTGTTTCGTCTTCTTAACTCATTAACCTAAAGGTGCCAGGCGAAGACCTGAGCTCGACTTTCTTTTATCCAAAGGGGAAAGGTGAAGGCTTGACCTTACTCTCTTCAGTAGACCTAAATGTGTTTCTGTGCTAATTTATTAAGTTCATTACAAATCAACTGAAAAAATCAAAGACCATTGTGAGGATAAACGATGTGTTTAGGAATTCCAGCCAAAGTCATTGAATTAGCTGGCCATAACCGCGGTAAAGCGGATTACTTAGGAACAAAAATCCAAGTAGACTTTTCCCTCTTAGAAAACGTCAACCTTAATGATTGGGTCATTGTCCACGCCGGTTTCGCCATTGCCAAACTTAATGAAGAAGAAGCTGCCGAAACTTTTGAACTTCTTCGCGAATACGCCCGATTCTTAGAAACTCTTCCCTCAGAAAAAGAAAAAAAATGAAGGAACTTCGCGATCGTGAGGTAATTCATTCCTTACTAAAAACAATTGCTCAAAAAACGGCGGCTCTGCCTACATTACCCATCCGCCTAATGGAAGTTTGCGGCACGCATACCATGAGTATTCACCGGCATGGTTTACGTCCCCTCCTTCTGGAAGCTGGCGTGGAAATGCTTTCCGGACCCGGTTGTCCAGTCTGTATTACCCCGGATGCTTATCACGAAGCGGCAATTAAGCTGGTTTCCTCCACGCCCAATATTATTTTAGCTACCTTTGGAGATATGACTCGCGTGCCCACTCGCCTAGGTTCGCTCCAAACAGTGGTACCTGCTTCTGGCTCAGAGGTAAAAATTGTCTATTCTCCTGCCGAGTCAGTTACTCTAGCTAAAGCTAATCCCGAAAAAGAAGTTATTTTTTTCGGGGTTGGTTTTGAAACAACCATTCCCGGCATTGCCCTAGCTGTCCGCCAGGCCTGGCAAGAAAAAATAACTAATTATTCTCTTCTCTCGGCTCTCTGGGTAATTCCACCACCTTTGAGAGCTATTGTCGCCAGTCGTGATGTTAATCTGGATGGCTTTCTTTACCCCGGCCATGTCAGCGCTATCATTGGAGTTAAACCTTACCAATTTCTGGCTGAAGAGTACGGTTTGCCCGGAGCTGTAACCGGTTTTGAACCGGCTGACATTCTGCTGGCCATCGCCGCTATTCTCGACCTTATCCAGAAAGGACAACCAGCCGTGCTGAATGAATATCGCCGAGTTGTTCGGCCGGAAGGAAATCCCTTGGCCCTAAAAATAATGGCTGAAATGCTGGAAGAAAAAGATGCCTTCTGGCGGGGACTGGGCTATATTCCCCGCAGCGGCTTGCAACTCAAAGAAAAATATCAGCATCTGGATGCTGAAAAGAAATTTTCCTTAAAAATCGCGCCCGAAGAAACCCATTTTGCTGGGTGCCGGTGTGGAGATGTTCTTAAAGGAAAAATTCTGCCTCCCGAATGTCCCCTTTTTGGCCGGACCTGTCAGCCGGATTCTCCTCGTGGTCCCTGTATGGTTTCTTTCGAAGGAGCCTGCCTGGCTTTTTATAAATATGGTTATACCGGGGAAAAAATCTCTTTCTCCTAAGAATAAATCCTGACACCTGACAGGGAAAAATTACTTTTTTAGAAAGGAGCTGTTGATGAAAAAAATCAGTCTCGAACTGGGCAGTGGTGGGAAATTAATGAGGGATTTTATTACTCAAGAAATTCTTCAAACATTTCGCAATTCTTATCTCGAAGAGCTGGCCGACGCAGCTCTCCTGCCAGCCAATATAGCTTTGACTACCGATAGCTACGTGGTTGATCCCCTTTTTTTCCCTGGAGGAGATATTGGCACTTTATGTGTCAACGGCACAGTCAACGATTTGATTGTCTCGGGAGCTAAACCTCAATTTCTAGCTCTCTCTTTGATTCTTGAGGAAGGATTAGAGTGGACTCTTCTGAAAAAAATATTAAAATCCATCAAAAAAGCCGCCGATGAGGCTGAGGTTTTGATTACTACTGGAGATACGAAAGTCGTCCGTCAGGGGCAGGGAGATAAAATATATATCACTACAGCTGGGGTGGGGGAAATAATCGCCCAGCCATCCTGGGAGAAAATCAAACCTGGGGACAAAATCATTGTCACCGGCACACTAGGAGAACATAGTCTGGCGATTATGCTGGCCCGGGGGGAATTCGGCCTGGAAGCGGAAATTCAATCCGATTGCGCTCCTTTAAATTATCTCCTTCCTTGCTGGCAGGAAGGAGCTCTTTGGATGCGGGATATTACTCGAGGGGGACTGGCTTCGGTTCTTCATGAGCTGGCTGAACGACTCCCCTATCCGGTCATTGTCAATGAAGCGGCTATACCTCTTTCTCCCCCAGTTCAAGGAGCCTGTGAATTTCTCGGAATCGATCCTCTCTATCTAGCTTGTGAAGGACGGGCGGTAGTAGTGGCCGAAAAGAATAAAGCCGAGAAACTCCTTCATAGGATCAAGCAACACTCCTTAGGCCAAACAGCTGCTCTTATCGGTGAGGTGGCGACTTCCCCCGGACGTCCCGGTGAACTTCTCCTTCACACCCTCTCGGGCGGATGGCGCCTATTAGAGCCTTTAACTTCCGAACTTTTACCGCGGATCTGTTGAAGAGGGGATGAAAAAAAGAAAACTACTCAGTTTCTGCTTGGTACTTCTGGTTGTCCTGATCACAATTATTTTCTTCTTTCATCGCCTCAAAATAAAAGATTTCTTAACTCTTCCCTCAAAAAACCCCTCTCTAATTATACTCCATGAGAAATCCCTTAAAGGCCTAGCGGGTGAAAGAACACCTCTCACGCTTACTCTGCTCAACCGAACTAAATTCTCCTGGTCAAGTGGAGGCAAGAATCCAATTTATCTTTCTTACCATCTACTAGACAAAAACCAAAGAGTCATCCAATTTGAAAATGAACGTTTTCCCTTGCCGGTTAAAGTTCGACCAGGAAAACAAATTAATTTAACTATTAACCTGCGCCATCCTTTAGAAGCAGGCCATTATCTTGTCGAATTTGACCTAGTTAAAGAAGGTGCCTTCTGGTTTAAAGGCAAAGGATATTCTCCGCCAAAACTAGAACTAACTGTCTTGCCCCTCCTTTGGCCAGAGGATAAGCAAACTTGGTCCTTGAAAAAAGGCTCTTGGAGTAAAATCGAATTTTCCTCTCGAGAGTTTTCCCTTCTCTTAAAAATGATCCGTCTTACTTTGGAAAAAAACAAAGTGACTTTTCATTTAGGTCCAAAAAATGTTTACGGATTTCGGGCTGGGCTTGATTATCACCAAATTTGGCTTCGGGACAGTACAACCCTGATTCCTGTGATTAAATACTACTTTCCTCGTGGCTATCTTTTTTCTTGGTTGGAAGCCTTTCTGGAATCTCAAGCAGAAAATGGTTCTCTGCCCGATTGGCTTGATTCTCAAGGGCATTTAGGCAAGAACACTACCGAGTCTGATCAGGAAGCCAGCGCTGTCCAAGCTGCTTTTCTTCTTTCCCAGCTTACCTCTCAGGATTGGTTACTTCAAGACATCAAGGGCCACTCGCTGATTAATCGATTGGAGAAGGCTCTATCCTATCTTCTCCGGCATCGTTGGTCACCCCGTTTCTCATTAATCCGGGGAGCCCACACCGCTGATTGGGGAGATGTTGATCTGGTCGATGCCGACCAACAGGCAATTCAAATCGATGAGAGAACACACTGGACCGTGGATATCTATGACCAGGCCATGTTTTATTTAGCCTGTCGAAACCTCTCCACCCTCTTCCAGCAATTAAATCATCACCACCAATCTCTTTTTTGGGCGCAAAAGGCAGCAGGGATAAAGCGAGCCGTTCAGAAATGGCTCTGGGATCACCAGCGGGGCTATTTCCTTATCCATCGGCATTGCGATTCTCTCCAACATTCCTTTGAAGAAAAAGATATTCTGGCTGTTGGGGGAAATACCATGGCTATTCTGGCCGGCCTAGCTTCCCCACCTCAGGTTCACTCAATTATCCAAGCCATCATTTCCCGAAAAAAACAAGCCCAACTCCCCACCTTTAGTGCTACTCTTCTCCCCCCTTATCCTCCCGGCACATTCAAGCATCCTCTTCTTGATGAACCCTATGAGTACCAGAACGGCGGCCAATGGGATTGGTGGGGGGGGCGATTTATTCTGGCTCTTTTTGAACACGGGTACAGCTCTCTGGCCAAGCAAGCTTTAAGCGAAATTATTGCTCTGGTTCAAAAAAACCGAGGACTTTTTGAATGGAGCAATCGGGTCGGAATAGCTCAAGGGAGTGATTATTTCGCTGGTAGCGCCGGGGCTCTGGGCCAGGCTTTAATTGAAGGTTACTGTGGTCTTAACTTCGCTCGAGACAGCCTTAATTTATCTCCTCGACTGCAAAAAGATGAAGTTAGATTGCATCTTTATCTGCCAGCGCTGGATGCTTTTGTGGCTTATCATTACCAGTACCAGGAGCCTGGTCGAATTATTTTCACCTACAATTCAAATCTTTCTCTTCCGGGAAAAATCAATCTCCTTCTGCCTGAGGAAATGACCCATTCGCCCTTAAAAGTAAAGTTGGACGGACAGGCTGTTCCTTTTCAAGTCAAAATACTCCACCAGGATGCTTATCTCTGTCTCGAGAGTGATTACTATCCCCACACCTTGGAAATATCAATAGACAAATAATGCATTTATTTATATTCTGTCGCTATTTTTAATTATTTTGGTTCATAGTCATAATGGAAACCTCGAGTTGGTTAAGTTGGGGATGAGGTCCGCACCCGGCACTTTTGAATAACAAAATTTTCTCTCATATCTTAGTCAGTCTAATCAAAAACTCTTTCCCCCAGCCCATACTGCAGAGAAACCCAGGAGAGTCTTAAAAATAGAAAGGGAAGATAATTTTAAATCAGCCTACCAAAAATACTCCCCCTTGGAGGTTTTCTTTTAAGTCAAAGGAGCCAGGTGAAGAATTCCTCTGTTAAAATTAAATGTTCCCCCTCTCAAGTACCCCTTGTGACCATGAACAATTATTTTCGCCCCATGGAATAATATTCGAACCCCAAAGCTCTAACTTTCGCTGGGTCAAAGATATTGCGGCCATCAATCAAAATGGGATTACTCATGATGGATTTAACCCGGTTTAAATCCAAGTCCACAAACTCAGGCCACTCGGTAATAATCAAGCCAGCGTTGGCTCCTTCCAAGGCCTGATAAGGTGACTGGCAATAAACCAATTCGGGTTCCTTCTCGGGAAAAAGTTTCTTCATATTCTCCATAGCTTGAGGATCATAGAGCCGCAAATAAGCTCTTTCTTTTTGTAACTCACCAATGATGGCTATACTGGGAGCATTACGGATATCATCAGTCTCGGGTTTAAAGGATAACCCGAGCAAGGCAATTTTCTTGTCCCGAAGAATCCAGAGAGCTTGTTTAATTTTATCTACAAAGATCCGGATACGACGAAGGTTAATCCTATCCACTTCCTTCAATAAACCAAAATCAACTCCCATTTCCTCGCCGATGTGAATTAAGGCCCGGACATCTTTGGGAAAACAGGAACCGCCATAGCCTAATCCGGCTCTTAAAAATTGAGGACCGATCCGAGGATCCAATCCCATTCCCCTGGCGACTAATTCCACGTCGGCCTCAGTTTTTTCACACAATTCAGAAATTAGGTTGATAAAGGAAATCTTCATAGCTAAAAAAGAGTTAGAGGCATGTTTTATCAGCTCGGCAGTGTCAATATTGGTGACCAAAAGCTTCTCAGTAAACCGGGCGTAAATTTTTCGCAAAATCTTTTCAGCCCGTTTTGACTCTACCCCAATGATTATTCTATCCGGATGAAGAAAATCATGGACCGCTGAGCCTTCCCGCAAGAATTCAGGGTTGGAAGCTACATCAAAGTCCTGGTCGTTATGACGATACAAATTGATAACTCTCTTTATCCAAGCCGAGGTTCTAACTGGCACGGTGCTTTTTTCTACAATAAGTTTATAAGCGTTGAGATTTTCCGCTATCCGGCGAGAGACCCCTTCTACATAACTCATATCAGCTCTTCCGTCAGGAAGCTGGGGGGTACTAACACAGACAAATAAAACATCAGCCTCTCTAATTGTTTTATCTAGATCATGATAGAAATTAAGATGACCCTTTTTCAGATTTTTCTTCAACAACTCTTCCAAACCTGGTTCATAAATATGAGGTTTCCCCGCCAAGGCCAAGTCGATCTTTTCCCGGACTACATCCGTACCAATAACCTGGTGACCTAATTCAGCCAGACAAACAGCCGTCACCAAACCTACATAACCTGTGCCGATAACTCCAATTTTAATTTTCTCTTCCTCTGGAGAAGATTTTTTGGGAGATGGTTTTGTTTGTCTCATCTTATCAACCACTTCTTTAGGCCTTAATCACATGCTTATGGGTCCCCCTGATAGCGTTTCGAGTATCAATTATCAGAGAGGCTTGCGCCACAATCCAATCAAAATCATAAACAGAATGATCAGTGGCTACAATAACCGCATCCATTTTTCTTAATAAAGATTCATTCAATTCTTCAGACCATAAATCAAGGTCAGGATAATCTCGATGACCGAAACAGTGAGGCACATAAGGGTCATGATAACTAACCAGGGCTCCTTTGCGTTGGAGGATTTGAATAATCTTCAGGGAGGGGGATTCCCGCTGGTCGTCAACATCTTTTTTGTAGGCCACTCCCAGAACAAGAATTTTGGCTCCCCTAATGGCTTTGCCTCGATCGTTCAAAGCTTCAATTGTTCTGTCCACCACATAATAGGGCATTTGCGTATTTATTTCTCCAGCTAACTCAATAAATTTGGTGGAATAATCCACCTCTTTGGCTTTCCAAGTTAAGTAAAAGGGATCAACTGGAATACAATGCCCCCCATAACCCGGGCCTGGATAGAAAGGCATATAACCAAAAGGTTTGGTGGAAGCCGCTTCAATCACTTCCCAAACGTCGATGCCCATTCGCTCAAAAATCATCTTTAATTCATTGACGAGAGCAATATTGACCGACCGAAATATATTTTCTAAGAGTTTGGTGGCTTCAGCTACTCGACAGGAACTCACCGGAACCGTCTTAACTACAATCTGATCATATAAAGTTTGGGCCACCTTCAAACAAGCTGGGGTCACCCCCCCCACAACTTTGGGAATTTTATCTGTAGTATATCTGGTGTCTCCTGGATTTTCCCTTTCAGGAGAATAGGCCAGGAAAAAATCCTGGCCGACTACTAGTCCGGTCTCTTCTAAAATCGGTTTCATCTCTTCCTCGGTTGTGCCCGGATAAGTAGTACTTTCTAGAACAATCAACTGGCCCGGGCGTAAATATTCAGCCACAGTCCGTGTCGTCTTGAGCACATAAGAAAGATCGGGGTTACGGTGAGCATCAAGAGGGGTAGGTACACAAATTATTATTATTTCTACCTGGCTCAACTTTTGAAAATCAGTGGTGGGTTGGAAATTACCTTTCGTCAAAAAAGGCTTTAATTCATTCCCAGGAAAGTATTTAATGTAACTTTTACCTCTCCTTAAACAGTCAATCTTTTGCTGGTCAACATCAAAACCTACTACCTGAAAACCGTTAAGAAGAAATGTTTTCACTAGAGGCAAACCTACATAACCTAGGCCGATAACGCCGACAATTGCCTCCCGGGTAATTATTTTTTGGATCAACTCTTCTGGGCTTTTTTTCATCCGCTAACCCCCCTTTGCTGATACCATTTTATCGTGGCTCGTAAACCTGCCTCAAAATTAACCTTTGGTTGATAATCGAGATATTTTTGGGCAAGACTAATATCGGCGTAGGAGTGCTTAATATCCCCGGGACGCGGTGGGTCAAAAACCGGTTTTATATCTTTCCCGAGAATTCTATTTATCCACTCCACCAACTCCATTACGGTTATTCTTTGCCCGCAGGCAATATTAAAAATCCTCTTCTCAACTTCTGTGACTTCTGCGGCCCGAATATTAGCCTCCACTACATTGGCCACATAGGTGAAATCACGAGATTGAAAGCCATCTCCAAAGATCACCGGAGGTCTACTCTCGATCATCCGCTGGATAAAATTTGGAATTACTGCTGCATATTGAGAATGGGGATCTTGGCGGGGTCCGAAAATATTAAAATATCGCAGACAGATAGTGGATAGACCATAAAGCTGGTTAAACACTAGGCAATACATCTCCCCGACTCTTTTGGTAATGGCATAAGGTGAGAGAGGTTGTCCCAGTATATCTTCTCTTTTGGGCAAATTTTGGTCATCACCATAAACCGAAGAAGAGGAAGCAAATATAAATTTTTTTACCGCGGCCTCCCGAGCAGCAATTAATAAATTTAAAGTCCCAGTCACATTAATCTCATTACTCAAGCCAGGGTCCTCAACCGACCGCGGCACAGAAGGTAAAGCAGCTTGATGAAAAATCCAATCAATCTCCCGAGTAATCTTTTGACAAAGCGAAAAATCCCGAATATCTCCTTCCACTAGTTCAATTTTACTCACCACCCTGGCCAAGTTTTCTCTTTTGCCGGTGAGAAAATTATCTACTACCCGAACAGAATGCCCCCGCTCCAGCAACCCCTCAACCAGATGGGAACCAATAAAACCCGCTCCCCCAGTCACCAGACATCTCATGATTCACTTACCCTTTCTTCACTACTTTTAAACCGAGAAGCTGTCCTTCTGAAAATCTCTTTCCTTCACCTCCACTCTAAGTCACTCCTCATCGTTCCCCCTGTCTCTTTCTCAAAACCAAGTCACT
>Ga0180301_10003979_pt1 | contig 11465 bp, 11 predicted proteins | sample GuaBasSediGuay16_FD_121797 | JGI IMG/M metagenome (GOLD analysis project Ga0180301, IMG submission 121797) | Subseafloor sediment microbial communities from Guaymas Basin, Gulf of California, Mexico - Guay16, Core 4569-2, 12-15 cm | ecosystem: Environmental > Aquatic > Marine > Hydrothermal... | reverse complement strand
TTTAAACGTGTAATGCACTGCATTGCACTGTCATGCACAGTAAACCTGTGAGTGCTAGAAAGAGGATAATCTTAAAAGTTTTAGGGTGAAAATTTTTAGGTTGATAAGGGTTGGAGAGTCTTCAGGGTTATAGAGGTTTAACCTTAAAACTTTTAAGGGATGCTGGGGTTAAGGTTAGAGACCATATAAGGGTTTATAGGGGTGAAGATGTTTTTGAAGGAATTCTTATGCCTAGAATTGAGCTTGGAGAAAAAGAAAATCTAGTCATAAAACTTGCAAACGGATACAATGTAGGTGTAAGGGTAACAAGCCAAACAAAAATAGAAAAGGTGGAGGTAGAGGAAAAACCAAACCAAAACCATGTGGAGTTTAAGGTTGAAGAAAAAGAGGGTTTACCAGAAGTCTATATTTTGGGGACAGGTGGAACCATAGCAAGCAGGGTTGAATATAGGACAGGGGCGGTTTATCCATCCCTTACAACCGAAGACCTTTATAGGTCTATCCCAGAACTTTCAAACCTAGCAAAAATAAAAACAAAAGTTTTATTCAACATCTTCAGCGAAAACATGACACCAAAACATTGGAGTGAAATAGCAAAAACAACAGCAAAAATTTTGGAGGAGGAAAAAGTAAACGGTGTTATTATTGCTCATGGAACAGACACGATGGGATACACAGCCTCAGCCTTAAGCTTCGCCCTTCAAAACCCCCCAACCCCAATAATCCTTGTAGGCTCCCAAAGGTCTTCAGACAGACCAAGCTCAGATGCAGCCCTAAACCTAATAGGTGCTGTTAGAGCTGCAGCCTACGCACCCTTTGCAGAGGTTACGGTTGCTATGCATGAGTGGGTTGCAGATGAAGCCATAGTTTTTCATAGGGGGACAAAGGTTAGAAAATGTCATACAAGCAGAAGAGACGCCTTCCAGTCTATTAACACAAAACCAATAGCAAAAATGGTTGAAAACAAAATCGTGATGTTAACAGAGGATTATAGGAGACGTGGGGAGGGAGAATTAACCTTAAAACCAGATTTTGATGAGAGGGTTGCCCTACTAAAGTTTTATCCAGGATTTAACCCCCAAATAGTTGAATGGCTTATAGAACAAAAATATCTTGGTATAGTTTTTGAGGGGACAGGTTTAGGTCATGTAGGTAAATACTGTTTTGACTCTATTAAAAAGGCTGTTGACTCAGGTTTGGTTGTGGCTATGACATCCCAATGTATATGGGGAAGCATAAGAATGACCGTTTATGATACTGGTAGAGACCTACTAAGCCTAGGTGTAATCCCACTTAAAGACATGCTTCCGGAAACAGCCCTAGTTAAAATGATGTGGAGTTTTGGTCAAACAAAAAACCCTGAAAAAGTAAAAGAGCTTATGCTAAAAAACATTGCTGGAGAATATTCTGAACGTTTACCTTTATAGGTTTTGGGGGGTTAAAGTTTACCCACAAACCTACCTCCCCAATGTAAAGCCCAATACAACAAGGTTTTACAGTCTAGAACACCAGAGGAGAAGCTTAAAAACCTACAAATCTTCTACTCGATGATACCTAAACATAAGCATACCCAAAAACTTTGTATGAACATTAAACGTCAAATCTCCATCCTTAAAGCCCAAATAGAAGAAGAAAAAAAGAAAAGAAAAACTGGGAAGGGTGGAGGATGGCTTGTTGAAAAACATGGTGCAGCCCAAATAACCCTTATAGGGTTTACAAACTCAGGTAAAAGCAGCCTAATCTCAACAGTTACAAACGCAAAACCCCCAGTCTCAAACTACCCATATTCAACGGTTGAACCAGCCGTAGGTATGCTTCCATACCAAGACATCTATTTTCAGCTTGTTGAAGCACCAAGCCTCCAACCAACACTAGAAGAAACAAGCTGGAACCTTAAAATTTTAGGCTTAGTAAGGAATGCTGACGGAATAATCTTGGTTTTAGACCTACAAGAAGACACTTCCCAACAGTTTAAGCTTTTAAAAAGAATTTTGGAGGACTCAAAAATATTTGTTGAAAAACCTAGGGGTAGGGTTGTTATTGATAGGAGGGCTGATGGTTTAGGTGTTCAGGTTGTAGGTAAACTTTTGGATGCAACCCATGAGGATGTTAAAAACCTTCTTAACAGCTATAAAATCTATAATGCTACGGTGAAAGTTTATGGTGAAGCAACCTTAAACGATGTTGAAGAAGCAGTTTTTGGCGGTGTCCAATATAAGCCAACCCTAATAGTTGCCAACAAGTTTGACAGCGAAAACCTTAAAGAAAAACTTAAAACTTTGGAGGCTGAGGTTAATGGAAAACTTAAAATTCTCCCAGTCTCATGTAGAACAGGCAAAAACCTTGAAAAGCTTGGAGAAGAAATTTTTGGTTTAATGGAGATTTTAAGGGTTTACACAAAACATCCAAGCAAAAAAGAACCCAGCACAGAACCCATAATATTAAGGAAAGGTGCAACAGTCCTAGATGTTGCAAAAGAAATCCACAGCCAACTCTACGAAAAATTTTGGTATGCAAAGGTTTGGGGTTCCTCAGCCAAATATTCTGGTGAAAGAGTTGGGGGAGACCATGTTTTAGCCGACAAAGACATAATAGAAATTCATACACGTAAATAGGGGAGGGATGTAAAGAAAATGTATGATCCTGTAAAGCTTGCTGAGGAAACCGAGAAAATAGTTGTTAGGGATGGTTATCTAAGGAAATATTATCGTGTTTCTCGTCCTGGTAGATGGTATGGTGGCATCGCAACAGCCGACAGTTTTTAAGCCGGTAGTGTTGCGGATGCTGCCTTCGATGTGTTTTTTGTTGGAGTGGTGAACCTAGAGACCATCCAGATAGAATAGGCGAATTTTATAGTCCAGAACAGGTTTTTAGTAGGCTTGATAGTTGTGCAAAAAAGTTTGGTTATAGCCAGTTAAGGGTTAGTGGTAATGAGCCAACCTTGGGTAGGGAGCATCTTTTTAGGTTGCTTGAGCTTATAGACCAAACAAACTATAGTTTTATTCTTGAGACAAACGGAATTCTTATAGGTTATGATTCAAGCTATGCAAAAAAGCTTTCAAGGTTTAGATGTGTTCATGTTAGGGTTTCGATTAAAGGGACAACAAGCCAAGAATATGCCATGTTAACAGGAGCAAAACCAGAATCTTTTAGTTTACAGTTAAAGGCTTTAAAAAACCTTTTAGATGCTGGTGTTTCATGTCATCCAGCTGTTATGCTTTCTTTCAGCTCAAAAGAAAACTTTCAAAACTTTCTGGACACACTTAAAAACATAGATTTAAGGCTTGTTAACGAGGTTGAGGAGGAATACGTTTTTCTTTACCCACATGTTGTTAGAAGACTTAAAAAGGCTGGTATTAAACCTAAAATAGCCTACCAACCTAACAACATACCTGAAAACCTAATCTAACCAAAACTTCTCCTACTTCTACTCCAATAAAAAAGGTAGGGTTCAAGATAACCTGAAAATTTTCCAAATCTTTTTCTAACAAACTCTTGAAGCTTCCTATAGGTGGATTTTTGGCTTAAACCATAAAGCCTTACCAAAGCTCTCCTAACCCACACATCTATCGGAAACGTTTCTGTTCTACCCAAACCATAAAGTAAAACAGCATCAGCAACCTTTAAACCAACACCAGGCAAACCCACAAGAATTTTTCTTGCCTCCTCAACATTAGCCGTCTCTAAAAACCTCCAGTTTAAAGGTTTTTTTGCTAAGGTTTTAGCGAGACTAAATAAAAATTTAGCCTTATAGCCAAGTTTACATTCTTCCAGCTCTCTTAAGCTCAGCTTGGCTAAAAGCTTGATTGTTGGAAACTCCCATAAAACAACACCATCATCAAACCTAAACCGTCTACAAAACCTTTGTTTAACGTTTTCAACCATTTGTTCAAGTCTTTTAATTGTGGTGTTGGCTGAAAGCTGATAGGTAATTAAACATTCTTCAGGGTTTATATATCTGATAAGTCTAAGCCCAAAAAATTCTTCTATAAGCCTCCCTGCAACCTCATCCTCACCAAGCTTTTCATAAACAAGATTTAGGTTATAGTTTAAACCTAACTCCCTAAAAATTCTTAACCTAAAACTTTTAACAGTTTCCTCCTCAATTTCCCTCTTAGAATAGATTTTGACATGGACCTCTGGTTTTTCGGTGGAGCCTTCCTGCCAAACCTCCAACCCATAAAGTCTCCCATTAAACCATACAACCTTCCTATACCTTCCACCAATCCTACCCCAATTTGAGTTTGTATACTGTTCACTTTTCATGGTTAAATCTAGGTTTAAAGGACCTTTAATCTCCCAGCTTAAGATGGAAAACTTGTTTTTCATCATCTTTATGTTTATTTATAGACGGTAACAAAATCTTTTTAGAAGGGGAGTCTTATTCTCACGTAAAACCCTGATGATTAACGATGGACGGTCTGAAAACTGATGAACCGTTGCAGATATGAGGGGTGCGTAAGGAGGGTTAGACTCCTAGAAACCTTTTTATTTTTTTAACGTGAAAATCCTATAGAGGTTTCTTTTTTTGTCTACCCAAATTTTGTGTGGCTGATTTTATGGTTGAGGTTGGATTGTTTAGGGTTGAGGAGCTTCAAACAAAACCCACAGTTGTTTCTCCATCAACACCAGTTTCAAAGGTTATCGGTATCCTAAGAGACCTAAACATAGATGAGGTTTTTATGAATGTTAACGGGAAGATTGGTATAGTTTCAACCAAAGACATCCTTTCAACCACAAATTTTGCAACAAAGGTAGGTTCTATAGCAACCTACATCCCAAAACTATCCCCAAAAAACCTTGTTAGTGAGGCTGTGGAGGTTATGCTTCAGTATAGGGTTAAAGCCCTACCAATAATCCATAAAGAAAAAATTGTTGGAGAAATATCTGCATTCTCCATAGTTAAAGCCATAAAAGATTATGGTGGAGGTTTAGAGTTTAAAGCAAAAAAGCTTATGACTAGAAACCCAAAAACAATAGAAAGAGATGAGTCAGCTGCTAAAGCAAGAAATTTAATGGTAAAAAATAGGATAAGCCATCTTCCAGTCTTGTTTAACAAAAAGCTTCAAGGTGTTTTAACCTCAAAAAACCTGCTTTATGGAATGTTTCCCTCAGAAGCCTTAGAAGCAGGTGCAAGAGGTTTAAACGAGCTAAAAAGAATGAATTTTCCTGTTAGAGACTTAATGGATACTGATGTTTTAACATGCGACCCAAACGAGAAAGTTTTAAGGGTTGTTGAGCAGATGGTTGAAAGAGAAAAAAATTATGTTGTTGCCTCTCTTTGGGATGAGGTTCAGGGAATTTTAACAACCTACGACCTTCTTAAGCTTATTAGCTCAGTTGAAGAACTTGAGATTCCAGCTTATATTGTTGGTTTGCCTGAAAACCGTTTTGAGGCTGAGATTGCAAAATCAAAGTTTATAAGGACGGTAAAAACTTTAAGAAGAAGTTTACCCTATATTGAGGAGGCAAACTCTGTTATTAAAACTTCTGTTTCAAGGGAGGATAAGGAAAGAAAAAGGTATGAGGTTACGGTTACAATAAAAACACCAAAAAAACTTTACAAGTTTTCTGAGTCTGGATGGGAGCTTCCAACAATCTATGATAGAATTTCTGATAGGATGAAAAGGCTGCTAACAAAAAAGTTTACATCAAAAACGGTTAAACAGGTAAGAATGTTTGAAGCCTAAAAAAATTTTAACCTTAAAATCTCCCCTTTTTCTCTTAAACTTTTAAGTGTAGGAAGGGGAGAGGTGAAAAGGTTTTCCTTTACATGTCTACACGTTTAACTCTAAAAAGGGTGGCTTAACAAAACTTATAGTTGGAGGTTTACATGGAAAGGAAGGAAAAACCACGGAGCCTATCCTCAAAAAGCTTATAGAAGGTAAAAAACCAGCCTACGGAAAGCTTATTGTCATTCCGGCTTTATGTAAAAACAGGAAGTATGTAAGCACTTTAAACAAAGAATATTATGAGGGTAGGGAAGGAAAAAAGCTTTTAAGCCTAATCCAAAAATATAAACCTGAAATCTATGTTGAACTCCACTGCTACAGAAAATCAGCCTACAAGCTTTTAACAGACCCTAAAAGAAAAACCAAGAAAGGTGTCCCCCCTTTTGTTGAAATTTCCAGCGGGGTTTTAATGGGTTCTGTTTCACCCCACCTACTTTCAATGTTTAGGTTTAGGTTGGCTGTTGTTTTTGAGGTTCCATGTAAAAACCTTGGTTTAGCCTCTAAAACTGTTTTAAAACTTTTAAATGATGTGAAAAACGGTAGGGATACGGAAGATATATTGGGTTGTTGGAAGATAAAATATCCATATCAGATTAGGAAGGCTGAAAGTTTGCTTTATAGGTGGCTTGGAGGTGAGTTGGTTGATTAAAAAGTTAAGGATAAGGGTTGTTGTTGAAAATTCAACAAGCATAAGAAACATAGAGTTGGTGGGTAAACATGGGTTAGGCTTATTCATAGAGGCTGAAAAAGAAAACGGAGAAAAAAAGGTTATATTGATGGATGTTGGTCCATCCCCAGATGTTACCATCCACAACCTAAACATTCTAAAACCAGACCTAAGCAAAGTCAACCTAATATTTTTAAGCCATGGACACTACGACCACACAGGAGGACTTATAGAGGTCTTAAAAAAGATAGGTAGAAGTGTACCGATAATTGCTCACCCAAAAATTTTCAGCCCAAAATATACAGCAAACTTTAGGAATGTTGGAATACCTTTTACAAGGTCTGAGGTTGAAAAAGCTGGAGGAATGTTTCTTCTAGCAAAAAACCCTGTCAAAATAGATGAGGATATAACTGCTACAGGAGAAATTGAAAGGGTTACAGAGTTTGAGGATGTAAAAGGATTTGTAACCGTTGAAAACGGAATTTTTAAGGATGACCCTATGCCAGACGACCAAGCCTTAATCTTCAACATAAAAGATAAAGGCTTAGTTGTGGTCTCTGGTTGTGCTCATGCAGGAATAATAAACACAGTCAAATACGCTCAAAAAATAACTGGTGTAAGCAAAGTTTACGGTGTTTTAGGAGGATTCCATCTTGAGGGTGCTCCACAAAAAAGGGTTGATGCAACAATTGAGGAGCTGGTTAAGCTTAAACCTAAGGTTGTTGGACCATGCCATTGTACAGGGTTTAAAGCAATAAACCAGATTGCAAACACCTTCAAAGAAAACTTTGTTCTTGTTCAAACAGGAGACCTTATAGAAATTTAGCCTAAACCAAAACCATTATTTTTTATATTTTAGCTAAAAGTATTTTTGGGGGAGAAACCTTGGTAAAAATTCGTTGGCTTGGACATAGTGCCTTTGAAATTTCAACCCAAAAAATTACGGTTTATATAGACCCATTTTTGTCTGGTAATCCTAAAGCAGCCTTAAAGGCTAACGAAATTAAAAAGGCTGATTTTATCCTTGTAACCCACGACCATTTTGACCATATTGGTGACTCTGTTGATATTGCAAAAAGAACAGGTGCAACCCTTATTGCTGTTCCTGAGGTTGCATCTAGTGTAGGAGGAAACATTAAAACAGTTGCACCAAACATAGGTTCAATGGTAAACCTTAACGGCTTAAAAGTTGCTTTTGTTCAAGCATTCCACACATCGGATAAAGGTGCACCAACAGGGATAGTTTTTACCGTTGAAGAAAAAACAATCTACCATGCTGGAGACACGGGACTTTTCGGAGATATGAAGCTTATAGGTGAGGTTTACAATCCTGAGGTTGCACTTCTCCCCATAGGCGGCTACTATACGATGGGTCCTGTTGAGGCTGCTATTGCTGTAAGCCTAATCAAACCTAAGGTTGTCATACCCATGCATTATGGGACTTTCCCTGTGCTTGAACAAACACCTGAAAAATTTGTTGAGGAGGTTAAAAAAAGAGCTCCAACAGTTAAGGTTGTTGTTTTAAACCCTAGAGAAACCTACGAGGTTTAGGATGCCATAAAAACTGGTTTTGAATCTTTAACTATCTCCTTTTCTTTTTGAAGCATTTTTCTCATATTTTTAGGAAGGATAAACATTGTTTGATGGGTTAACCCATCATAAAACTTTAGATTCCTAATTTTTCTTTCTTTAAGCATCCTATCTACATCTTTTGGGTTTAACTTTAGTGGGTCATATTTTTTTGAGCCTAAAACAAAACCCCATGCTGAAGAATAAGCTGGAACATCAGCCTTAAAAGCTCTTGCAACAGGAAAAACAGCTTCAACAGTCTTATAGATTCTTGAAAAACATTGGGGGCTATGGTAAATTGAGGTTGCCTGAGTTACCATTAACCCATCCTTTCTAAGCCTACTCCTAACCAAACTATAAAACTCTTTTGTGTAGAGTAGGGTTGAAGGTCCCCCTTCAAGAGGGTCTGTTGCGTCAACAATTATCCCATCAAAAGACTCTTTAGGCTGTTTCTCCAAAAACTTTCTACCATCAGAAAAAACAAGTTTTACCTTACCGTTACTAAAAGAGTTTTTACAAAATTCACCCAAATACTTTTTTGATATTTCTATAACTTCCCTGTCAAGGTCGACCATCACAACAGAAACAACACTATCATACTTTAAGACCTCTCTTAAAACAGCCCCCTCCCCACCACCAATAACAAGTATGTTTCTAGGATTTGGATGGGTTACCATCAAAGGATGAACTAAAGCCTCATGGTAAACCCACTCATCTTTGGCTGAGGATTGAAGTTTCCCATCCAAGATTAAACATTTCCCATAGTCATAGGTGTCAACAACCTCAACCTTCTGATACCTTGTCTCACCAACATAAATCAGCTTTTTAATCTTATAGGAAAAGAAGGCAGTCTCAGTTAACGCCTCCCTATACCATACACCCCCAAGCTTCACCAACTAAACCTCCAACTACCTAACAAGAATCTCCTCAACAATTTTAGGCTTGGTTAAAGGTCCACGTCCCAACTCCAAAACCTTAGCAGCATTCGGTTTAATCTCCCCAATAATCCTCTTGTAAACCTTCCAAGGGTCCATCCTTGAACCACAAGTAAAAATGTCTAAGGCTGCATAACCCTTTTCAGGCCATGTATGGATTGTTAGATGGGATTCTGCTATTGCTATAACTCCTGTTACACCCTGAGGCTGAAACTTGTAGAAAAACTTGCCTAGGATTTTGCTTCCAGCCTCAAGTAGACCTTCAACAAGAATTTTCTCTAAAAACTTTTCGTTATCGATTATTTCAGGTTTACATCCGAAAAGTTCAACTAGTAGATGTTTACCTAGCTGGACGATTCTGATTTCACCCCCCAAATCTGTTTAAATACTCTAGAAGAATAAGGAATATTAAGGAGTTAAAAATTTTTATTCTCAAAGCAGGTTGATGGATGTAAAAATGGCAGATATGAATGTTTATGCCTTCTTTAAAGGTATGTGTCCAAACTGTGAAGGTGAAATTTCAGACCTAAGACTTTCAATGGGTATCCCATGCAACAAATGTTTACCTGTTGACGATGGGGAAATCGTTAAAGATTTCGAATCTAAAGATTTAACCTCCTTCAGAAAACATGTTTTAACACTTCTTAAAAGGTATGGAACCCTAAAAAACTATGAAGAAAAACTTCTCCCAGAAATCATGGTTGAGGAGCTTGATAAACTCTTTTCTAAGGCTACCCAAAGCAAGTTGTGGAGTGCTCAAAGAACATGGGCTAAAAGACTTTTATCCGGAAAAAGCTTTACAATTGTTGCTCCAACAGGTATGGGAAAAACAGTTTTCGGAATTTTTGTTTCACTTTACCTTGCAAGAAAAGGTTTAAGATGCTATATCATGCTTCCAACAACCTTACTTGTCCAACAGGTTTCAAAAAGGCTTTTAGAGACAATTAAAAGTTTAAGGTTTAAGGTTCCAGTGGCATCCTACCATTCTCTTCTCTCAAAAAAGAAGGCTGAGGAGGAGCTTCAAAAAATAGAGAAGGGAGAATTTAGGATTCTTGTAACAACCTCAAGTTTTATCGTTAAAAGGTTTGACCTAATTAAAGACAAAAAATTTGATTTTTTGTTTGTTGATGATGTTGATGCATTTTTAAAGTCTTCAAAAAACATTGATAAGGTTTTGCTTCTTTTAGGCTTTGAAGAAAAAATTGTTGAGGATGCTTTCCAGCTTATAAGGTTAAGGTCTGAGCTTAGAAGAGCTTTACGTCAAAAAACAGATACTGAGGCTGTGAATAGGATTAGGGAAAATATCTTAGAAATTGAAAAACGTATTAACGGTTTTATAGAGAAGGGTAAAATTGGGACGCTTGTTGTTTCAGGAGCCTCTATTAGGGCTAGAAGAACAAAAAGAGTGAAACTTTTTAGGGAGCTTTTAGGGTTTGAGGTTACCTCAAAATTTGAGGCTTTAAGAAACATTGAAGACCTATACTTGGAAACAGAAGACCTAAAACAGGGAATTCTAAAGGTTTTAAGGGTGTTTGGTGGTGGAGGACTTATTTTTGTCCCTATGGATAAGGGTGCTGAGTTTGCTGAGGAAGTTTCAAACTTTCTGGTTGAAAATGGGGTAAAGGCTACTGTCTACAAAAAACGTAAAAGTCTTATTCAAGACTATGTTGACGGAAAATATGATGTTCTTGTTGGTGTGGCTTCCCCAAGAAGTCCTCTTGTTAGAGGTTTAGACCTCCCTGAAAGAATTAGGTATGTTGTTTTTGCTGGTGTTCCAAAGTTTAAGATAAGCTTAGACATAAAAGAGTTTAGACCTGAAAAAGCAAGAATTCTGCTTGTAAACCTAAGAGATTTTCTTCCAAAAGAGGAGCAGGATAGGGTTGACAAGTATCTTTTAACCCTACGCCGATATTCAACAATGCTAAGAAGGGATGAGGTTATCGAGGTTGCACAAGCCATAATAGAGGGAAGAAGCCTCCAAGGTTTTCTTGGAAATATTCAAAAAGTTTTCATGGAAATTCAGGGCTTTTTAGAGGATATACTTGGAAGAGAAGAAGTTAAAAAGAAAATTGAGGAAAGCTCAAACCTTTCATCTGAAACTGTTGAGGGGAAGCTTTACCTAATAATTCCTGATAGTGTTGCGTATGTTCAGGGTTCAGGTAGAGCCTCAAGAATGTATATTGGAAAAATAAGTAAGGGTGCTTCTATCGTGGTTGTTGACGATAAAAAAGCGTTTAACGGTCTTGTAAAAGAGCTTAAATGGTTTATTGAAGACCTTGAATGGAAAAGTTTTGATGAGGCAGACCTAAAAAACCTCATTAAAGAAATAGACTCCGACAGAGAAAACATTAAAAGGATTAGGGAGGGAAAAATAACTCCAGAATTTAAGGATCCTACAAGAACAGCCCTACTTGTTGTTGAGTCTCCAAATAAAGCCAGAACCATAGCAAGATTCTTTGGTAGACCTACCAAAAGAACCGTTAACGAGCTTACAGTTTACGAGATTAACACGGGAGACCTTATCCTAAACATTGCTGCTACTGGTGGTCATGTTTTTGATTT
>Ga0180301_10003978_pt1 | contig 11466 bp, 6 predicted proteins | sample GuaBasSediGuay16_FD_121797 | JGI IMG/M metagenome (GOLD analysis project Ga0180301, IMG submission 121797) | Subseafloor sediment microbial communities from Guaymas Basin, Gulf of California, Mexico - Guay16, Core 4569-2, 12-15 cm | ecosystem: Environmental > Aquatic > Marine > Hydrothermal... | reverse complement strand
GTCTGGAACGGCAAGACCGCTGAGGTCTGTAATATCGTGCTGCCGTTTCAGGTGATCGAGCAGGTCGATGAGCCGCGAACGGAAGAGGCCTTGAAAGCGGCGCCGACCCTCTTTGATATGCAGACCGGCAGGCAGATTAAGGGCTGGAACAATAAACTTATCTGGGGCGATAACAAGCTGATACTGTCATCATTGAAGAACGGGCCGCTGCGGGAAGAGATCGATGCCCAGGGCGGGATAAAACTTATCTATATCGATCCACCGTTTGATGTGGGGGCGGATTTTTCGATGAATGTGGAAATCGGCGGCGAGACGTTGACAAAGAAGGCTGGCATCCTCGAAGAGATCGCCTACCGTGATACATGGGGCAAAGGAGCCGATTCCTTTATCGCTATGATCTACGAACGACTCGTTCTTATGAGGGATTTATTAGCCAACGATGGTAGTATTTATGTGCATTGTGACTGGCGGATGGATGCCTACATTAGGAATGTTCTTGAAGATGTGTTTGGTAGAAAGAACTTTATGAACACTATTATTTGGCAACGGGATTCCGCCGCCAAAGGTGCCAAGAAGACTTCAAAGCAATGGTCAAGAGAGGGAGATACTATTATTGTCTTTAGGAAATCAGACGGCGCTACATATAACACGGTATATAAGGACAAGCTCACTGATACCCAATTGCGAGAATATATGTATGAGGATCCGGATGGGAGGAAATTCAAGAAAGTTACGCTTGGTGACTACTCGGAACAATCCATCCAAACATTTCGAGAACTAAACTTAATCTACAAGACAAAGTCTGGTCGCGAATACAAAAAATACTACTTAGATGAGGCGAAATTTGCTATTGGTTCTATATGGACAGATATTGTAAACTTGTCTAAAGGACAACATGAGCAGGTTGGCTATCCCACTCAAAAACCCGAAGCCCTCGTCGAACGTATCATCAAGGCATCTTCCAATGAAGGCGATCTGGTGGCTGATTTCTTCTGTGGTTCGGGCACCATCGCAGTTGTCGCCGAAAAGCTGGGGCGTAAGTGGATCGGTGCTGACTTGGGCAAGTTTGCTATTCACACCACCCGCAAGCGGATGATCGGTGTTCAGCGGCAGTTGAAGGCCGAGGATAAGAGCTGGCGGGCGTTTGAGATATTGAATCTTGGTAAATATGAACGTCAGCATTATATCGGGGTTAATCCTGATTTGCGGGAAGAAGAAAAACAGCAGCAGTTGGAGGCCAAGGAAAAGGATTTCGTCAATCTCATCCTGCACGCCTACTGGGCTGAGCCTACCAGTCAGTTTAGGACGTTTCAGGGCAAAAAGGCGGGCCGGTTAGTTGCGGTGGGGCCGGTGAATATGGCGGTAACGCGATTGTTTGTCGAAGAGATTATCTTAGAGTGCCGTAAGCACCGTATCACCCGCGTGGATATATTGGGCTTTGAGTTTGAGATGGGCCTGTTTCCCAATATTTTAGATGAGGCCAAGACCAAGGGCATCGATCTGGCCATGAAATATATCCCGGCGGAGGTATTCGATAAGCGGGCGGTAGAGAAGAATCAGGTGGTCTTTCATGATGTATCGTTTATCGAGGTGAAACCGCTAATAAACGCGAATGGACGCGAATGTAGTAATATTGCGGTGGAGTTGACCGATTTTTCGGTGTTTTACTCGCAGGATTCCGTGGCCGCCGATGAGAAACTCAAAAACAATAAGAGCAAGGTTATTGTCGATAAGGGACAGGTGGTCAAGCTGACCAAAGATAAGGCCGGTATTATCAACCGAGAGATTCTGACGAAAAAATGGACCGACTGGATTGATTACTGGAGCGTGGATTTTGACTTTGAGAGCAAGCGGGAGATTATCCGCGTAAAAAACGCCGAAACCGGCAAATATGAAGAGCACTGGACGGGCGATTTTGTTTTTGAAAATGAATGGCAGAGCTTCCGAACCAAAAAAGACCGCTCGCTGGAACTAACCAGCGCCTTTCACGAATGTGAAAAAGGCCGCCGCAAGATAGCAGTCAAAGTGGTGGATATCTTCGGCAATGACACGATGAAGATTATCGAGGTGACGGTGTAAGGTTGAATTTGAAAGCAAATTCCAATACCGTCGAATTCGACCAGTTTAAAAATCAGGTGGGAGTATAAAACATGCATTTACTCTTTATCGATGAATCGGGGGCACTGGTCCCTATTGGGAAACAGAGTCCGGAAGACAGATTTGTGCTTGGGGGGATTATCATATCGGAGGACACATGGTTCAAGATTGACGCCGATCTGAAGGCACTGAGAAGAAAGTACAAGGTGGAGAAGGAAATCAAGTGGCGGTACTTTTACACAAGCCGGAACAAGGAGACGTCGCTTTCTCATCTTAGGGACGAACTGAAGGAGCAGTTAAGGACGGATATTTACAGCATTATCAGCCGATATAAATCGATCAAGATCATTTCCGTGGTTGCGGATGTGGCGCAGTGTTATGGGCGAAGCCATATTAACAGCGATGATGATCTTTACTGGTTCGCCTATAAGCGGCTCATGGAGCGTTTTCAATACTATCTGCAGGATCTGTCAAAAGAGGCAGGGACGAAAATGAACGGGATCGCTATTTGCGACCACAGGGAACGGAGACAGGACAGGCGATTGCAGGATATGCACTACAGAATGATGCATGGTCAGGGGGAGTACATCTCCAATTTTGCGAATATTCTGGAGGGTCTGTTTATAGTGCCCTCTCATTTCAGTACCGGGATACAGCTTGCGGACATGGTGGCGGGGGGTATTTATCGGTGGTATGCCAAGAATGACGGGCGTTTCCACAAGCAAATAGCCGGGAGAATCAGGAGGAGTCCGGGGGGGAAAACAGAGGGATACGGGATTGTGAGGCTACATTAAAAAAAAAGACGCCGTGTCAGGGTTTCCCCCAATCCTGCAGTTCGACGCAGTCACGGCGCTTAATAATTAATACAGCAAGCGGACGGGTTTGTCAAGGAAAAAATGTCGAAAAAAGGAAAAAGTGAATGGCGACTCATAAAGATTTCCCGAGTTCACCGTTTGAACCTGTTCTTTATTTCTACGATGTGCTCAGGGTGGTTGATATATTTGATAACGATACGATGAAGATAATCGAGGTGACAATATGAGTAAAACGCAGAAAATAGAAGTCCTTAACCGTGAAATCGCCATTCAAACCAGAAATAAAGCAGATTATATCTGCCTTACGGACATCTCACGGTACAAAAATTCAGAGCGTACCGATGATTTGATTAGAAATTGGCTGCGAAACCGAAATACCCTCGAGTTTCTGGGGATATGGGAGCAGTTGAACAATCCGGATTTTAAACCCGTCGAATTCGACGGGTTTAGAAAACTGGCAGGGCTGAACAGTTTCACCCTGACACCCAAGCAGTGGATTGAAAAAACCGGCGCCATCGGTATTCATTCCAAAGCCGGCCGCTACGGCGGCACCTACGCTCACAAGGATGTCGCTTTCGAGTTTGCCTCGTGGATATCGGTTGAGTTCAAGCTCTATCTCATCAAGGAATTTCAGCGTCTCAAGGAGTCGGAGCAAAAGCAACTCGGCTGGGACATCAAACGCAATCTGGCGAAGATCAACTACCGCATCCACACCGACGCGATCAAACAGAACCTGATCCCCCCGGAACTGACCCCGCAACAGATCAACCATGTCTATGCCAATGAAGCGGATGTGCTGAATATGGCCCTGTTCGGCAAAACAGCGAAACAATGGCGACAGAGCAACCGCGGCAAAAAGGGCAATATCAGGGATTACGCCAATGTCTCCCAACTGATCTGTCTGTCCAATCTGGAAAATCTCAACGCCCTTTTTATTAATGAAGATCTGTCCCAGAAAGAGCGGCTGATAAAATTGAACATTATCGCTATTGGGCAGATGAAACTCCTTACCGACGATTATGGAGTTAAAAAACTTGAAGGGCGCACATAATGGCGTTACACAAAGATTTTCCCGAGTCCCCCCATGCAATCCTCGACCCGGATATTCGCTGGTTTCCAGCCGATGAGGCAATGCGGGAATCCAGCTATGAAAAGCTGCTGCCGCCTCTGGTGCATCAATTGCGCCGCAAAGTTAAAGACTGGCGGGATGACAATTATACAGGGGCCGGCGATACCAGTATATCCCTGTTGAACTTCTGGTTTAATACCGAACATCTACTGCCCAAAGCCGACGGCACGATGGAAAAATTTGAATATTACTACGCCCAGCGCGAAGCGGTGGAAACGGTTGTCTATCTGTACGATGCGGTGAAAGTCAAGGATAAATACGACCTGTTGCGCTATGACTCTTCCGGTGCGGTGTCGGCAGTGATGTTCGATGAGTCGTGGAAACGCTTTGTTATCAAGATGGCGACCGGTTCGGGGAAAACCAAGGTGCTGAGCTTGATTCTGACATGGTGCTATTTTCATAAAATCTATGAGGTCGATTCTGAACTGGCACGCAACTTTCTGGTAATCACGCCCAATATTATTGTGCTGGATAGGATCAGGGCCGACTTTGACGGCTTGCGTATTTTCTTTGAAGACCCGGTGCTGCCGGATAACGGCTTTGACGGTCGCAACTGGCGCGATGATTTTCAATTGACCCTGCATATTCAGGACCAGGTCAATATCACGCGCAAGACAGGCAATATCTTTTTGACGAATATCCATCGTGTCTATAGCGGCAATGATATTGTACCGTCGGCAGATGATGAAGATACGATGGATTATTATCTGGGAAAGCGTCCCACGGGCGCGACCACCGATTCCAAGGTCGATCTGGGTGATATCGTTCGCGACATCGATGAACTGGTGATACTCAACGATGAAGCGCATCATATTCACGACCCGAGAATGGCGTGGTTCAAATCGATAGAGGATATTCATAACCGGCTCAAGCATAAGGATAAGTTTCTATCCCTGCAGGTGGATGTAACCGCTACACCCAAGCATAACAACGGGGCAATCTTTGTGCAGACGGTTTGCGATTACCCGCTGGTGGAAGCCATATCGCAGAATGTGGTCAAGCATCCGGTGCTGCCGGACGAGGCGAGCCGAACAAAACTATCGGAACGGCAAAGCTCCAAATTTACGGAGAAATATGCTGATTATCTCAATCTGGGTATCGAAGAATGGCGCAAGGCCTATGCGGAACACGAAAAGCTGAACAAAAAAGCCATTATGTTTGTGATGACCGATGACACCAAAAACTGCGACGACGTGGCGGCATATCTGGAAACTACTTACCCCGAACTTAAAGATGCTGTACTGGTGATTCATACCAAAAACAACGGCGAGATTAGCGAGTCAGTAAGCGGCAAGAAAGAGGAGGAACTGAGAAAGCTGCGCACGCAAGCAAATGCAATTGACGGCTGGGATAGTCCTTATAAGGCCATCGTGTCGGTGATGATGTTGAAAGAGGGCTGGGATGTCAGAAACGTTACCACTATCGTGGGCCTTAGAGCTTATTCTGCCAAGAGCAATATTCTACCCGAACAGACTTTGGGTCGTGGCTTGCGCAAGATGTATCCCGGCCACGATGCCGCCGAATATGTCAGTGTCGTAGGAACCGACGCTTTTATGGACTTTGTCGAGTCGATCCAGTCCGAAGGCGTTGAACTGGAGCGTAAGGCAATGGGTGAGGGGACCCAACCTAAAACACCAATCATCGTTGAAGTTGATAATGAAAACAGCGACAAGGATATCGAAAAGCTTGATATTCAGATCCCGGTCTTAACACCACGCCTCTATCGGGAGTATAAAAACCTCGACAGTCTGGATGTCGGGCGATTCGGCCATCAAAAGGTTTTATATCTTCAGTTCAGCGAAGATCAGCAGCGAGAGATTGTTTTCAGAGATATCACCACAGGCCAGATCAGTCATACGACCATGCTGGATTCAACCGGTGTGACAGATTATCGCTCGGTGATTGGTTACTTTACTCAGGTTATCATGAAGGATTTAAGGCTGATTAGCGGCTATGATGTGCTGTATGGGAAGGTAAAAACATTTATCAGAGATGAGTTGTTTGATAAACCGGTGGACCTTGACAGTTTGAATACCCTGCGGAACCTGTCCGAACTCCAAGCCAATAAGACTTTAGTGGACACGTTCAAAAAACAGATCAATGCTTTAACCGTGAAGGATAAGGGCGACGCAGAAATCAGGGATTATATAAAGCTTAGAAAAACACGCCCGTTCGTAGCTAAAGAGCAGGCATATATTATACCGAAGAAAAGTGTTTTCAACAAAATGATTGGCGACAGCCATCTGGAATTAGAATTTGCAGCTTTTCTCGAAAAATGTGATGACATTATTTCCTATGTGAAAAATTATTTTGCCGTAGGTTTTAAGATTGATTATGTCAATGCCGATGGTAATATCTCCAATTACTACCCTGATTTTATTGTCAGGAAGTCAGAAACAGAGGTGTTTGTTATTGAAACCAAGGGCCTGGAAGATCTTGATGTGCCTTTGAAAATGGAAAGATTGAGGCAGTGGTGTATTGATATTAACAAGGCGCAATCAGTTATCAGTTATGATTACATTTTTGTAGATGATGAAAGCTTTAAGAAATATAATCCCAAAACATTTAAGTCTCTTGCAGATTCATTCAGGGAATACAAAGAATAGGTGAATTTAAGTATAATAGCCCATTTTTATGCAACTATGGTTTTTATCCTGTGAAGGCCGGCTTGTTATGCGAGACACCCTATACAGTATTGCGATTTGTGTTGCGATCATTGCCGTCGCAGCAGGCTGTGGCAAAAAATCCTATCTGAACTTCCCCGATGGCTAATTCCTTCCAAAGGCACTTTGTCGAAAATCTGCACGAGAAGGTGGTTTGAATTCTTGAGTTTTCGAGGCAGATTTGATATTCTATTGGAAAAGATGCTCAGCGGCAGAATGTTATATGGGAAATCCCAGTCTATATTAGAAAAGAGTTTATGGAAAGTTAATTTTTGTACCCCCCGGCGTTCATGAAAGCAGAATATGGCACGTGAATAAAAATGTGAAAAGTGGTTTCAAAGGAAGAAAATGAAGAATTTGACAGCATTAGCGATATTTCTTGTTAGTACGAATTGTATGTTTGCAGAGACTATTTCGAGGTGTTTTGAGCTTCGGTATGTAAGCAGCGACGTTAAGGCTGACGGGGTGAGTGATTTTAAGGGGCCTCAAACAATCTTTGATGACCCCCAGCGGCTTGAATATCTTAAGACCTATGCCGAATACGCAAAGCGGTATTTTAACGATCCCGGTATGGATAAAAAGGTTGTAAGCCTCGAGCAGGCCATAGAGAGATTGAAGACGATCAAGCCTCAGCCTTTGCCGTCCGTTCGCAAAAGGCTGCTCCTGAACGATTGGAAGGCTTACGGTTACACAACCGGCAAAAAAGCGGCAACTCAAAACAGAATCGGTTATTATAACAGCCTTCCCGGGGCATCCGTTGAAAACGGAACTCTTGCTGTTGGACCTGACGAAAGGATAGTCCTGAAATTCAAAAAACAGGATTGGCGGATGAGCCTGGCGTGGCGGGTATTGATCGAGCCGGATTCTGTCTTCAGATTCAATATCGCAAGTGCGGCAATTATTGACTCTGAAAATATCAAATTACCGCCCGGCTGGACGGAAATCAAAGTTGAACTGGACACGGCCAATCAAAGATACAATGTTTATGTAAACGATAAACTCGAAAAAGACTTTGTACGATTTGAAAAAGAAACACGGGAGATATCGAGCTTCGAAATAACTACCGGCTCGAATCTCCGGATAGATGATATTTGGGGCGTTGGTTTCGCAAAAGACTACACAGACGGCACTAAAGCTTTGCATTCACGAGACATTCCTTTTTTGATAGACACCTTCATCGACGACGATTTCGAGATAGCCGGCGACATTAACGGCTGGACAAAAGCCGACTACGACGACAGCGGATGGGATACGGTCGATCCGCCTTATGCACACGGAGGAGAAAGATATAAGGAAGAAGCACTATACCTGCGGAAAATCGTTGTTATACCGACATCGAAAAGGGTGGAGCTGAATGCCGAATGCCTCGATCCGTCCGGCGAAATATGGATCAATGAAAAACCGGTTTACATCGCCCATAACAGGCATCCGATCTCACTGGACATCACGCGGTATATCGATTTCGGCAGGGAAAACCTTATCGCTGTAAAAGTGGACCCCTACAAAGCCAAAGAAACGATGCGACACACTTCATCGGATGAATACATCGGTTGGTTTGCCGGGAGAATGCATCTGGACTGCACAAGCGATGTGCATGTTAATGATGTGTTTGCGATCACGGAAAGCATTGGAGAGCTCGCCGAGATAAAAGCAGAAGTACTGATCAAAAAAGAAGAAGCGAAAAACTCTTCGGCGAGAGAGATCAAAAATCTTCAGGCATTCGAAGGGCAACTGCAATTAAAACTTTACAAGTGGTTCCCGCAGGAAAGTGCAAAGCCGGTTGCCACGGCTAAACAGGACATTATGATCAGAAACGGCAAGGAGGCGAAGGTAACTGTTCCTTTGAGAGTCGACACCCCCGAGCTGTGGAGTCCTGAAAAATGCAATCTGTATAAACTGACTGTCGAGATATCCGACAAGCAGAACAAGCTTATCGACGACTACGTGATTACTACGGGGATTCGGACGGTCGGCCAGGAAGGCGGCACTTTTCGGATCAACGGAAAACCGGCCATGATGAACGGCGCTTTGCTGTTTAGCATGCCGGCGCCTTTGGAGGTGCTTGCTAAATGGCAGAGATGCGCACCGGGAGAGTATATAGCAAAAGACCTGATGCAGATAAAGGCTATGAACGGTAATACCGCCAGAATGAGCCAGCATCATGGGCCTTCGATGTCTATTAACGATCCGCGTTATGCCGAGTATGGCGACCAGCTCGGGGTCATTTTTCAGTGGGCGACGACTTCATGGGTGCGGACGGCCAGTCCCTGGCAACTGGATTTTGAGGGTTTGCCGAAATATGTAAGACAAGTCAGAAATCATCCGAGCATTGTGATGTGGCAGCCGGGCAATCATCCTAAATTCCTGAATTTTGAAGAAGGCATGGAATGGTTTCAAAAAGTCTATGATGCGATCCGGCGGGTGGATAAGACAAGGCTGATTTGTCCTACGGCCAATTTGAGCCGATTGGGTAAATTGATAAGCGACGACGGAATGAGAGGTAGAAGAGGAAAAGTTAATGAAACCCCGCAAATATGGACGGCACAAAAAATTACACGAGGTTCGATGGAGTATATATCAGGCTACGGAAAGGATTGGAGCAGAATTAGAAAATGGCCTGATGCGAAGAAGTCTCAAAGCGAGCAGAACTGGAGTATGGGAAATTTTCGCGTGGATTATTTAAACAGCAGGCATAGAGCTTTCTTTGACTTTGAAAGCGAGGAAACCGCCGGTCAACCCAACTGGGATATGCGGAAGGGTAAGCCCGGATACCAGGTCATGTCTTATGAATGGGGCTACGATAAAGGTAGTATCGGCGACTATCTTACGACGGAGCAGTGGCTTGAGAGCCAGGCGTGGCAGGCCCTTAGCGGATTTGAGGCTTATAAGAAAAAACGCTGGCTCGATTACGATGGTTTGGCATGGTGCTGCTTGAGGGGCGGGGGAAATACCGCAACGTACCAGAAGCCCCTTATTGATTACTATGATCATGCCAAGCTTGGGTTTTATGCAGTCAAGATGGCTTTTCAGCCGGTTTTGGCCTGCAGTAAAAACGTCGATCTTGCGTATGGCCCGTCCGATGCGGTGCCTCTCGTCGTAATGAATCTTGGCGATGAAAAGAAGGTGGATCTGAAAATTGACGTCAAGACTCCCTCCGGAGAGATTGTGTTCAGCAAAACTTTCCCTGGAATTGTCCTGCAGGAGGGCAGAACTTTCAAAAACCTGGAACTGGATATCGAGAAAAAACTGAAACCCGGTTATTATGCGTTCGAATACAACGTGAGCCAAAACTAGCGCAGTCAGGCTGAGTTGCCGATGAATTTTAACCTTACACTGTTTCGTTTATAAAATGTATAAGAGCTATTAGAAAAGATGCTCAGCGGCAGAATGCTATATGGGAAATCCCAGATGAACCGGCTCATGCGAAATCCGATTATAAACGTTACACCATTGCCGGTAGATATAATTTTGAGCCTTTCCTGGTGGTATAAGCATGAGGGGATATGCTTTGACCGGGATTTTTTCTTTCATCCCACACGACGGGTTGAGGTGGAGCGTCAAATGGAGCAGGTCCTGTACGACCGGTGGGGCCGATACGGCCCTGGAACGGATCGCAACAAGAACCTTCCCCAGATCGGAGCTGTTCATCTTGCGGCCGGTTTCCTGCTTTCTGAAATGTTAGGATGCCAGGTTCTTTACAGCGCAGGCGCCCCCCCGCAGGTCATACCCGCTGATCGGGACAGTCTCGCCCTCGACCCGGATGCAGCCTTCCAGAGTGAAGCGTTTCGCCGGTTCTGTACCTTACGGGAGAGCCTTAGAGAAAAGTACGGTTACCTCGTCGGTGATGTGAATTGGGGGGGGGTGCTAAACCTGGCGATTGATTTACGCGGCCAGATGTTTTTTATGGATGTTCTTGACAATCCGGATCGTGCTTACAAATATCTGATCGGCTTATCGCAAGTCATCCAACGCTTCGTTGATGGTATCCGGAAAGAGACCGGTACTTCCAGCATTTCGGTGAATCGGGTGGTCCGTCATTTCAATCCTTCTGTCTTTCTGCATTCAGAATGCTCTGTGACCATGATCTCCGCCGAGCAGTACGAAAAACTGCTGTTGCCTGTTGACCGGGAGTGGTCGAGGCGATACCGGCCCTTCGGCATTCACTTCTGCGGAAAGGATCCCCATCGATTTGCCGCGTACTTCGCCCGGTTACCGCATCTGGACTTTCTGGACGTCGGCTGGGGCGGCGACGTAAAGACCCTTCGGCAGGCCTTGCCCGATACGTTCCTGAATCTCCGCCTGAGCCCGGTGGAGATTATTAATCAAAGCGACGACGATATCCACAGGACGATCGTTCGTCTGGTTCGGGATTCGGGTAATCCTTACCTGACCGGTATCTGCTGCATTAATATGGACGATCAAGTCACAGATGAGAATATCTCGGCTATCTTTGAGACGGTCGAAGAACTTCGAGGCCCGTTCATCAAAGATCAAAGTGGAATCGTGGACCCACAAGCGACCAGGGAGGAAGAATAGATATGGGTTTACACACAGCGGACTGGATTGTATTGGGAATGTACTTCCTGCTTGTCACCCTGATCGGTATCCATACTGCGCGAAAGATCAAGACCAGCAACGATTTCTTCATGCCGCGTAAGTTCGGCAAATTCATGATGATGATGTTTTCGTTCGGCACGGGCACCCATTCGGACCAGGCAGTCTCGGTGGCGTCGAAGAGCTTTACGAACGGTCTTTCCGGTAT
>Ga0180301_10003977_pt1 | contig 11467 bp, 11 predicted proteins | sample GuaBasSediGuay16_FD_121797 | JGI IMG/M metagenome (GOLD analysis project Ga0180301, IMG submission 121797) | Subseafloor sediment microbial communities from Guaymas Basin, Gulf of California, Mexico - Guay16, Core 4569-2, 12-15 cm | ecosystem: Environmental > Aquatic > Marine > Hydrothermal... | reverse complement strand
TGCTGGTCCGAGATTCTCGTATAGTCCTTGGTCGTGGTGTTGCCATGAAAATTCTTGTAGAGGTGAATTAGTTTGCCTCTTCTATTTAATTGTGTTTCATGTTCAAGATGTCCGCTAAATATTTCTTGTTCTACTGTTAGGGATGAAACCTCTGTTGATGATGAGTCAGTTGAGGAATATGTTGTTGCTGTTGCTGGAAACCCTAATGTTGGGAAAAGCACACTCTTCAATATATTGACTGGTGGTAAACAGAGAGTCGGAAATTGGCCTGGAAAGACAATTGAGAGGAAGGAGGGAGAGAGAACTGTAGGAAATGTAAGATTGAAATTTGTTGATTTGCCCGGAACCTACAGTCTTTCGGCTCTGAGTTTAGAGGAGGTTATTGCTAGAAGATTTATTGTTGAAGCTAAACCCAATGTGGTAATTAATATTGTTGATGCATCCAATTTAGAGAGAAATTTATACTTGACGCTTCAAATTCTAGAGCTTACTAAGAGAGTTGTGATTGCGCTTAACATGATGGATTTAGCTAAAAGTAAGGGTTTGAAAATTAATGTCAAAAAGCTTTCTCAAAAATTAGGTGTACCTGTGATTCCAATGATTGCAATTAGGGGTGAAGGTTTAAATGAGTTGATTGATACTGTGATGGAAATTGTAAAGAATAAAGTTAGTCTAACTGTATTTCAAATTAATTATGGAGATAAAATTGAAGATGCAATTTCAATAATAGTTAAAGTTTTAGACGAGCATGATATTTCCTCTAAATTGCCTTACCCATTAAGATGGATGGCAGTGAGATTATTGGAGGGAGATAGAGAAATTATTCGAGAAATTCTGGCTGTGGATAGTTCAATTATAACGAAGATTGAGCAGTTAAAGAATGAGTTGAGTGAAGTTTTGGGTGAAGATGTTGATGTAATTATTGCTGATAAACGATATGAGCTGATTGAAGAAATTATTGGTGATGTTGTTGAGAAGCCTTCTAAAAAGCCCTTAACTTTAACTGATAGAATTGATAGGATAGTTTTAAACAAGTATCTGGGTTTGCCATTATTGCTTAGCATATTTATGTTGTCCTTTATGGTTATTTTTAGTGTTAACATTGGTTTTCCATTGAATTTGATGTTTCCGGAATTAGAGAGCTTTAATTTGGCTAGTTTAATTGGTGATTATATTTTTGGATATATTTCTGATGTTGTTTCAAGTTATTTAATTAGTATTAACACTCCTGAATGGCTTGTTAGTTTAATTGTGGATGGGGTGATTTCTGGAGTTGGTTCCGTTTTGAGCTTTTATCCATTAGTCTTTACTGTTTTTATATTATTTGGTGTCTTAGAGGATAGTGGATATATGGCTAGAGCAGCTTTTATTATGGATAGAATTATGCGTAAATTTGGGTTGACTGGTAGAGCTTTTATGCCATTGATGTTGGGTTATGGATGTAATATTCCAAGTGTTATGGCTACTAGGATACTTCCAAGTGGTAGAGATAGATTGCTCTCAATATTGCTCAGTTCTCTTATACCTTGTCAAGCTAGATTGGCAACTTTTACGATTATAATTGCTGCATTTTTCCATAATTTTGCTTTACAGATAGCTGTAATGCTCTTCCTTTATGCTCTAAGCTTATTCCTAGTGGTTTTAATGGGAATTTTATTTAACAAGCTTTTCTTTAGAGAGGAACCATCTTTTTTCATTATGGAATTGCCTCCATATCATAGGCCTTCACTTAAAGTAGTTTTATGGCATGCTGAGGAGAGATCGAAGCATTTCTTAATTAAAGCTGGAACCATAATATTCAGTATTTCAATTATAGTTTGGTTTTTAACTTCCTATGGCCCTTCAGGATATGTCACGATGCCTGAGATGTCGTTTGCAGCTTTTCTGGGCAATTCTTTATCCGTTATATTTGGTCCAGTTGGTCTTAATGATTGGAGAATTGTTGTTGCTCTTATAACTGGATTTATGGCTAAGGAAGCTGTGCCTGAGACTTTTGCTATTATTTCTAATGTTAGTGATCCGATTGAGGCTGTTACTGTTATTGGGCTTACACCTTTGAGTGCATTTTCTCTGTTAATAATAACTTTACTCTATGTTCCATGCTTAGCAACTGTAGCTGCCATTTACAAGGAGACTAGAAGTGTTAAGTGGACGATTTTTACGGTTTTATATCTCTTATCTTTATCCTATCTTGTCGCTCTAATATTCTATAATTTAGGCTTAATACTTGGTTTCAGGTAGGTTGCAATGTTTTCCTTAGTTTTTATACTCAATTTTATTATAATTCCTGATTCAGATAGTATTTAGAGGTGTAATGTTGTCTGAAAACAAAATATCTTCCTCGCTTGAGGATTATCTTGAGGCCATCTATATTTTAATAAGAAAGCATGGATATGCACGGGTCAAAGAGATAGCTAAGCTGTTAAATGTTAAGAGTTCAAGTGTAAGTGAGGCTATATTGCGATTGAAGAGTTCCGGGTTAGTAATACATGAAAGATATGGTTTTATTAAACTTACAGATAAGGGGGAATTATTAGCCAAGGAAATCTATAGAAAACATGTAAAGCTATTAAATTTCCTTGTTAATGTTCTAGGCGTACCTGCTGAAATTGCTGAAAAGGATGCTTGTGCAATTGAGCATGTGATTAGTAAGGTTACTCTAAACAAATTGTTGGAGTTTGTTAAGAAATATACTTCTACAAGAAGTTAAATATATGGTTCGCTGAGTGAAAGAATATCTGGAGACAAGAGAGTATTGGGAAACCTAGTATTGTTGAATCTAATAGTTTGATGGAGATAATTAAATCGAAATTGGTATTCTGTTTATCAAAATATTTTTAAATAATTGGTATTCTAGATATCAATATGATTGAATCTCACAATCCTTGGTGGAAGGGAAAAGATTTTCTTAAAGAAGATAGCGATTATAGGAAATGGCTTAATAGTAAAGTAAAATGGGTTCCAAGTTTAATTAGGAAAATCAACTTAGTACCCTTCTCTTTGCATTTTATTATTGGACCAAGACAGGTAGGTAAAACTACTCTACTAAAATTGTTAATTAGAGAACTGTTAGATAAGAATGTGAATCCCAGGTCGATTTTTTATTATAGGTGTGATCAACTTGCAGATTATAAGGAACTTGACCTAGTGTTAAGTGAATATTTTAAGATTAAAAAAGCCGAGGGAATTAAGACTTCCTACATTTTTCTGGATGAGATAACATTTCCAAGAGAATGGTTTCGGACAATTAAGCTTTGGATTGATACTGGTAGGTTGGAGAATGATGTAGTAGTTTTAACTGGTTCACTCAGCCTATATGCAAGAGGTGAGATAGAAACTTTTCCAGGTAGAAGAGGTAAAGGAAAGGATTTTATCATGTACCCATTATCTTTTAGAGAGTTCATAAAAATTGCTGACGACCGATTAGCTGACAAGATAGAGAAAATAAAAGACTTGAATATCACAGAGATCACAGATAAATGCTTTAAAATGAGGCCGTGGATTGAGGAGTTAAATGATTTATTTGAATTATATTTGAAGTGTGGTGGTTTCCCTTTAGCTGTAAAATCTCTTTTGGAACATGGTTATATTTTGAATGAAGTGAAAGAAGTTTATATAAGTTGGCTGAGAGGTGATTTGATAAAGCTAAAGAGAAATGAAAGTTTAGCTAAAAGAATTTTAAAGGCAATTATTGAAAAATCACCTTCGATTATAACTTGGAATAATGTGGCAAAAGAATTTGAGATACGTTCACATAAAACAGTTTTTCACTATATCGATTTATTTGAAAAATTATTTTTAGTTAAGGTATTATATTACTTTGATCCGAATAGAGGAATACTAAATTATACTAAAGGGAAAAAAGTTCATTTAACCGATCCATTTCTATATCAAGTTTTTTCAGAGTGGTGTTTAACTAAAAGACCAGATAAATTTGCTGTTATAGAGAGCATTGTTGCATCACATATTGCTAGGAAGTATAGAGTAGGATATTGGAAAAATAAACTTGAAATAGATGTCGTTGTTCTAATTGATGATAAGCTTTTTGGAATTGAAGTGAAATCAAAACCTAAAGTGAGAAGAAGAGTTATCGGTAAAATAAAAGACACAATATATCTTACTAGTAGGTTATTTAATTTAGATCCATTAGCAGTTCCTGTGAGCATTTTCTTAGCATGCTTAGATGTGTAGCTTTATTATAAATATTTGAATAAGCCCTTCTTACAGTTGAATTGTTTCTAAGTGAAAATTTCCTTGAGTAGGTTGTTTAGTTTATCTTCATCTTCAATTCCCTTAATCAACACTTTTCCTGTAGTGTATATGTTGAATTCAATGTTTTCTATTAAAGCTCTAATAAACAATCCTCCTAAATTTTGGCTTTTACTGCTTTTCTCTAGAATTTTCTTTATTGCTTCATTTTTTGTTTCCCATTTTAATGTTAATATAAAATTGGCTTTTTCTCCACATCCTCTGGTTATCTGTTTTACATATTCTTTAATCACTATGCTATTTCCTCCACTTTCTTTAATATTTCAATCATTTTATCTATTTCCTCACGAGTGTTATATATGTAGTAGCTTGCTCTTGCAGTTCCTTGTTTTGCTCCTAGGATTTGGTGTAATGGTTGTGCGCAGTGATAGCCGCTTCTTACTGCTATTCCAAATTGATCTAGTATTAATGCAACTTGATGTGAGTCGAGTTCTCCTACGCTAAATGATATTATTCCTCCCCTTATCTTAGGATTGAGTGGTCCATAGAGCTTAGTTTTCTCTAATTCATTGAATCTCTTAATTGTATGTTCAACTAATTCACATTCATGTTTCCTTACATTTTCCATTCCAATTTTGTTTAGATATTCTATTGCTGCCATTAATCCAATTGCTCCTCCTATGTTTGGTGTTCCTGCTTCTAATTTTTCGGGTCCAATTGCCCAATCGATTATGCATGTTTTCTCTGCTTCCTTCCATTTCACATTCTTTATTGTTCCTCCACCGCTCATAGTTGGATTTAATTTTTCAAGAATTTCTCCTCGTATATAAAGCACACCTATACCTGTTGGTCCAAGCATTTTGTGACCGCTGAATGCAAGGAAGTCGCAATCTAACTTCTTTACATCAACTGGCATGTGGGGAACTGATTGTGCTCCGTCGACTAGCACTAGAGCGTCGTGTTCATGTGCTATTTTAGCTATTCTCTTAATGTCATTAATGGTTCCAACGACATTGGACATTTGTGTAACTGTAACTAGCTTAGTTTTATTGGTTATCTTTGATTCTAAATCCTCATAGTCCAATTCACCGTTTGACTTGACTTTAGTAAACTTTACGCGTAGATCTTTGATTTTTGATAGTGTTATCCATGGAGTTATGTTGCTATGATGCTCCATTAATGTTGTCAGTATTTCATCATTTCTATTTAAGTTTTGTAGGGCCCATGAATAGGCAATTAAATTTATTGCTTCACTAGTATTCTTTACAAATATTATTTCATTTTCTTCGGCACTAATGAATTTGGCGACTATGCTTCTTGCTTCTTCATATAATTCAGATGCTCTTTGACTAAGAGTGTGTACGCCTCGGTGAACATTAGAGTATTCTTCAAGGTAGAATTTTCTTATTGCTTCAATAACTTGAATTGGTTTTTGGCTCGAAGCTGCATTGTCAAAGTATATTAATTTATGACCGTTAATTGTTTTCTCTAGAATCGGGAAATCTTTTCTTATGAGATTTACATTCATGCAACCTTCCACCTAATTCATTTTTCATTTATAGCTATCGCTATATTTGGCTTCCTCATATTTATCAAATTAGCAGTGAAAATCTTTATATATAACATTGTTATATTTTTTGCGGACATTACATATTAATATTCTAATGTCCATGTTAATTTAACTGGATGTGCAGCTATGACTGATATAATTAGAAGCGTTAAAGATCTAATAGAAATTCATGGGAAACCTAAAAGGGAAGTTTATCTTGACTCTGAAAATTCTGGGCTGATTTTTCCAGAAGCTTTGGAGGAAATGATTTCTTGTTATAGGGAAACTGGATATGGTCATCCGTCAATTACTCATAAAATTGGTTGGATGTCATATGAGAAGATGTTTAAATCAACTCAGATTCTTGCTGATTTCATAAATTCTTCAGTTGATGAAATAGCCTATTTTCATAGTGGAACTGAAGCTAATAACGTAGCTGTTACAGGTCTCGCTAGAGCATATAAAAATCGTGGCAAGAAAATTATTGTTTCAAGTATTGAGCATTTTAGTGTGATTTTTCCTGCTGAAAAGCTGGAGAATTATGGTTATAGGGTTGTTAAAATTCCTGTTGATGAGTATGGTTTCATTAATGTAGATTCTCTTTCAAATGCAATTGATAAGGATACTTTACTTGTGAGTATTGCAGCAGTTAATCATGAGATTGGAACTATTCAAGATATTAGGGGTTTAGTTGAAATTATTAAGGATAAGAATCCTCAAACTATTTTTCATACTGATGCTGCTGATGCATTAGGTAAAATTAATTTTGATGTAGATAGATTGGGTGTTGACTTAGCAACTTTCAGTGGACATAAAGTTTATGGACCTAAAGGGGTTGGCGTGCTCTATATTAAGGAAGGAATAAAACTTGAACCTGTAATTTATGGTCAGCTGAGCACTCAGAGGCTTTGGCCAGGTGTGGAGAACATTCCTGCAATTGCAGGCTTTGCAAAAGCCATTGAAATTATACGAAATAACTTTGATACTTTCGTTTTTCACATGCGTTCTCTTAGAGATGACTTGATTGATGGTCTACTTGAAAATATACCTTATACCCTGTTAAATGGACCTAAAGGGGATAGACGTGCGCCTGATAATGTTAATGTAAGTTTTCTTTATTGTGAAGGTGAAGCACTTACAATTGAATTGAGCATGCGGGGAATATATGTTTCTAGTGGAAGTGCATGTACGAGTAGATTATTGGAGCCAAGTCACGTTTTATTGGCTATTGGAAGAAAACATGAGGAAGCACATGGAAGTGTTCTTATGAAAGTTACACCAATGCATACTATGGAAGATGTTAAATATGTGTTAAGTCAATTTCCTCAAGCTATAAGTAGAATAAGATCTCTTAGTCCACTAAAGCCGGAGGAGTAAGTAATGTCGACTCGTATTCCTTTACCCTATGGACCTAAAGTGTTAGAGTTATTTAGAAATCCAAAGAATATGGGGAGAATGGAAGATGCAACTGTTGTTGCTGTAACTGGAAGCTTAGCTTGCGGTGATATGATTGCTATCTATCTAAAAATTGATGAAGAAACACAGGTGATTAAGAAAGCAACCTTTGAGAGTTATGGTTGTGCAGCAAATATTGCAGCTGCAAGTATAATGACAGAGATGATTAAGGGTAAAACTCTTAAGGAGGCTTGGAATATTTCGTGGAGAGATATTTCAGAGGAGCTTGGAGGTCTGCCCTCAATTAAGTATCATTGTGGTGTTTTGGCTGTTGGAGCACTTAGAAGAGCTATAAGATCCTATTTTGAGAATAAGTCTAAACCAGATTGGCTACCTGAGGAATTAACGCATGAGGAAAAACATGCATTAGAAGAAGAAAAGCTTGTAGAGATGATTGAAAAAAGGATGAAGCGGAAAACTAATTGAGAATATTTAATTGTGGTATTATATATGGGCCCTCAGGTATTATGGTTATTTTCGGTCTCGCTTTCTTAACTATTTTCTCCGCTTCTTCCAAGGCTTCATAGATGTTTCTAGATGCTATCATGTGCATTTCTTCAATTATTTTCCTCTTCATTTCACTTATAATTATAATTGATGCTTTCTTCCGTATTCTTGCCAGAATTTGTGCTTCCCATTGATCCTTGATGGGTTCTTCTGCTTTTATTTTGTTAATAATTTCATCTGGATTTTCTGCTTCTGAAACTATTTCATAAAATTCATTATGTCCTCCTAAACCATCTTTACATTCAGCGGCTATTATTATTACCCCACCATTCCTCACTATTAATTCCGCAGTTGCCATTCCCTTAACTGCTTGGTAGAGATTCCTATCTAATGGATAGCCCCCATTGGTTGTAATTACAATGTCACTTTTCTCCTTAACTTTAACCTTTACTTCTTTTTCTAGAACTTTTACCCCTTCAATATGTGCTTTGACTGGGTGGCCTGAAAATAATCCTGTTACTTCAAATTTTTTATTTAAGGTTACATTTACTATGAAATCTAATTTCGTTTTCTTCATAAATTCAATCATATCCTCGTGGATTGGGTTTCCATTTAGAATTCCATATCTAGATTTTGGGTCAGCTATCATTTTGTAGCAATGATTATTATAAATAGCTTGTTCACCGGCAATTCCTGGTAGAATAATCTTTCTTCCACCAGAGTATCCTGCAAAGAAATGCGGTTCAATTAATCCTAACCCTATTATAATGTCGTGGTTATAAATTTCCTTGTTGACAATTATTGGTGTACTGTAACTTGTATGCTTATTTAGATTCGTTAAAAATGAATTATTTAATGCATCATGGCATTTGACTTCATATTCATGATAGATTTCCTTCCCTAATAGCTCAATAATTTCATCTTTATTATGAGGTTTATGGAGACCTGTTGCAATTAATATTCTTATTAATGCGTCTTTATTCACTCTTCTTATTTCTTCTAATATGGGTGGAAGAATGATCTTTGATGGAAATGCCCTTGTTTTATCTGGTGTTACTATTAGTATTTTACTTGCTTTTCTAACTACTTTCCTTAATGATTCGCTTTCTATTGGGGAATTTAAGCTCTCTAATAGTTTCCTTCTTGGATTTTTAATGGATCTTGTTTCTTTGGACTGGACGGTTTCCGCTTCTTTTATATTTAAAAGAATCCACCCTTTTCCGTAGGGTAGTTTTACTTGCATTCTTTCACCATTACTTTCCTTTAAGCTTATTGACGGCTTTCTCTGCCCATTTCGGATCCCTTAACATCTCTCTTCCAATAGCCACTAAGTCAACTCTTCCTTCTCTAATGACCTTATCAGCAAATTCTGGGTCTTTTATTCCCCCCACTCCTATTATTGGAATTTCTACTACTTCTCTTATTTTTTCAGCTAATGGTATGAAGTATCCTTGTCCAGTTAAATGGGCTGGTCTTGAGCCGCAAAGTCCTCCTGAGACATCTATTATGTCTACTCCTAAGCTTTCGAGTTTTGCTGCAAATATTCTACTTTCTTTTATAGTTAGGCCTCCAAGCATCATGTCATCTGCTCCAAGTCTATAAAGCAATAATTTGTTTCCAATGACCTTTCTTACTTTTTCCACAACTTCAAGTGGAAATCGAAATCTGCCCTCCATGGTTCTTCCATATGCGTCTAGTCGTTTATTTGTTATTGGTGATGTGAATTGATTTAGTAGGAAGCCGTGGGCACCATGTATTTCAACTCCGTCAAAACCTGCTTCAATTGCTCTTTTTGCAGCTTTTTCAAAGGCTTCTAACACTCTTTCAATATCTTCTAAAGTCATTTCTTTTGGTTCTTCAACTCCTCCCGGAACCATTATTGGTGATGGTGCTATCGGCTTTATGCCAGTAATTTTACTGGAAGCTTTCCCGCCGCCATGATTTATCTGAATAACTACTGGCTTCATATATTTATGTACTTCATTTACTAGTTGCTTTAATCCATCAATTAGCTTATCATTATATATTCCTAGTTGTCTGGGAGAAATTTTTCCTTCTATTGAAACATAGGAGTGTTCTATTATTAGTAATCCTAAATACTTGCATCTATTAACATAGTGTTCTATTAACTCATCTGTGACGTGTCCTTCTTCTGTTGCAAGTTCAGTGGCCATTGGAGGCATTACAATTCTATTTTTTAACTGAAAGCCTCTAACTTTAAGAGTGCTCAATAGCGATTGCATAATTATCACAGAATAATACGCGGTATACTTTAAAATAATTAGGCATAAGTGTAATAGCCTAAGTCATGATTAATGTTAATGCAGCTGCTATCAATCCCGTCAAATAAATGCCATCAAACGTTCCTGCACCACCAATACTAACTATTCTTGCTCCCACCCTTGGAATTTTATTTAAATTTAATAAGTCTGCTCCAATTAGTGTTCCAAAGGTTCCAGATATATATGCTATAACTGTAGGATTACTTATTGGTGGAATAAAGCATAGTACCACTGATACTATTGAAGTAACTACTGGTGGAATTATTCCTGGAACTGCTATTCCAAATCCTGGAACTACCCTTGTAATCCTGTTTATAATATATGATATGGCAATTAGCGCTACCAGAATTTTAATGTAGGTTGAAATTGGTGAAATCTCATATACTGGTATATTATAGACAAGCAAGTATAGTGATACTATTGATGGAATAATAGCCCCACCTAAATTAACTGCAACAATAGTTCTTCTAACTCCCCAGTCAAAGCTTGGAACAATCCAAGTTATCCCAAAGATCCTTATCTCTCTAAATGCTACTACTGGGTGTTTAGATTCAATATGGAATATTGGAATATTAATGTGGCTTCCCATAAGTGATGAGAAGAAGATGAAAATTGCAATGATTGGGGGTATCTTTAAGCCCTTAACTAGTATTGGAACTAAAAATGAAAGAAATAGTAGGATGAAAAATGTTGAAAATAACAGTATCAAGAAGTAAACAATTGAGAATGGTCTATAAACAACATGTCTAACTCTATAAGTCACCTTAATCCTCCTTCATGAATCTAATAAACTTATCATCCTCAATCTCTATAATTCTCCTATCTATAAGCATCTTTAAAGCTCTCTTCAAACTTCTTCTAATCTCCTTCCTATTTAATGGAGATCCATAAAGTTTCTTTGCAACTTTCCTTAAACTCCTACTCTTAACTAGCTCCACAAATATCTTCTGCTCCTTGGAATCAAGTTCTTCTCCTAAATATTTTAATGATAATTCAGCAATTTCAACTGGTTTAAGTCCCAGATACGGATGTCTGCCTTCTAATTCACTAATTCTTTCAACTACTTTGAACTCTATAATTGTAATCCACTCATTAGGGTTAATTTCACCATACAGTCTATCTAATTCTTCTAAAAGCTCCAGCAAATCTCCAAAGCCATCCTTAACAGCATCATAATCAGTTAAATCTTTCAATTTTTTATGATCAACTCTAATAATCTTAGCTCTACAAATAGGTCTACCACCACTATGAATAATAACTTCATCATACCTAGGTCTAACAATACCCCGTCTAATCGTAGTCCTCTTTATACCCTCAAGTATCTTCTTAGCATACTTACCACGAATCATAAGACTCCTACCAATATACTTTACCCTATCCCCCTCAACCATAATTCACATTCACCACTACTGCTCTACTAATACAACTTAACAAAATTTAAACACTAACCTAAAATGATAAAGTTAGAACTTTTATCATAAATTCCATACAAATCAGCTCAGTTCCCATGATTAAATCCAAAAGA
>Ga0180301_10003976_pt1 | contig 11472 bp, 13 predicted proteins | sample GuaBasSediGuay16_FD_121797 | JGI IMG/M metagenome (GOLD analysis project Ga0180301, IMG submission 121797) | Subseafloor sediment microbial communities from Guaymas Basin, Gulf of California, Mexico - Guay16, Core 4569-2, 12-15 cm | ecosystem: Environmental > Aquatic > Marine > Hydrothermal... | reverse complement strand
GTGAATGACCGGCGCGCCTCTCTCGATGAAGACAGCGAGATCAAGCCCGCTATGAGGTCGCTTGTCCAGAAGGAGTTCGGCAGGGGTGCGAGCATTCCTATTGTTCCTTTCCCGACCGATGGGTCATCCGTGCAGGACACGCCGAGGCTTACTCTAGTGATGATCGACCCAGAATCTGAATGGACGGGGAGCGGAACACTGCGCGAACAGATCGCGGAATGGACCAGGCAGCGTGGTAAATCACCAAGGCTGTATCCCGGGTCGCTCGTTTGGTGTCTCAAGAAGCCGGGACGTGACCTCCGCGACAAGGTGGAACTCTGGCTGGCATGGAAGCGCGTGGCCAAGGAAATTGCCGAGGGAACCTTGGGCGGCGATTTCGACCGTGCTGAAAGGGCGGACGTTCATTCTAAAGTATCGGACGCTGAGGAAGCGGCCAAGGACGAGGTGTGGGGTGGTTATCGTTTTGTTGCCATCGCAGACAGCCAGGAGCCGGATGGACTGAAGACCATTGATCTCGGCGCAGGACATTCCAGCAGTGGCGAGACGCTTTGCGGACGCGTTATCACCGCACTGAAGTCCCAAGCCCTTCTCAATGAGTCCGTAGGCGCGGGTTATATCGAGCGTAACTGGCCTCCCGCCCTGAAGGAATCCGGCGCGTGGCCTTTGGCGAGTCTCCGGCAGAGTTTCCTCAACGGATCGCTGACCCGGCTGCTTGATCCGGACACCACTCTGCGCAGCAGGATTGTCGAGTTTGTCTCTAAGGGCGACTTCGGGCTGGCTTCAGGTAAAAAGCCTGACGGAACGTATGAGCGTATATGGTTCAACGAATCGCTCGGGGTTGACGAGGTAACCTTTGAATCGGGTGTATTCCTTCTCTTGAAGTCAAAGGCCAAGTTATTGAAGACCGTACCGGAACCGGGGGCTAAGACTGAACCTGTTCCTGGACCCGAGCCTACTGCTGCCGGGAGGGACGGCGAGCCAAGCCAGGGGCTTAGCCCTGAGTCGGAACAAGGTACTACGCCAAGTGCGGGAACACGGACGTTCCGAATTTCCGGTGACGTACCGCCGGAGATTTGGAACCGACTGGGAACGAAGGTGCTGCCGAAATTGCGCAGCGGATCGGATCTCAAGATCGGGATCGAGTTCTCTGTGACCGTTAAAGGGCAGCTCGCACAGAGCTTCGAAACCGATCTCAAACAGATACTCGAAGACTTGGGCTTATCGGAGCGGATACACATCAAGTGGGACAACTGACGTTATGGGCTTATGATTCTTGAAACGAACTGGGATCGCCCAAAGAGTGACCCTTAACTTGAACCAGTCAGGCGGGTCACTCTCGTTCGGGCCACGCGGAGCGAAGTTCACCGTCGGGTCCCGCGGGAAACGGGCGACGATGGGCATTCCGGGAACAGGCCTTTTCTACACGACCAAGCTTCCGAACGGGAGGTCAGGTGGCAGGCAAAGCGCGTCCTACTCAGCTCCGGCCGTTCCTACGGTCCGCCCGGAAGACCGGCTGACGCTGGGTTTCTTCAAGCGGCTCATCACGCCGGACGACGAGGAAGCCCTGGTGGACGGGTGCCGGGAGTTGGTGCTGGGGAATGAGGACAAGGCGCTTCAGCACCTTGAACAGGCGGCACACCTGGCCGCGGAGTCTACCTAGCCGGATTCCTGGCGCTCAAGCAGGAGCGGTTGATCGAGGCTGCGAACTACCTGGTGACGGCCGCCGAGAAGCACAGGCGTCTGGGCCGCTACTTCTCCAATTACGGTATCTCCGCCACCATGAGTCTCCCCATCACAGACGAGGTGTCCGCGCATGTGGGCCCGGATCTCCGCGGCGTACTGTTGGGCCTGGTGGAGGTCTATCAGCGTCAGGAGCGCTGGGAGGATGCGATTGCCTGCCTGGAAAGGCTGAAGTAGCTCGAACCCGACGACGTGGTGGTGAAGTTGTCCCTCGCGGAGCCGCTTTTGAACGCCTGACCGAAAGCCTGCCAGCAAATGCGCTTTGCTCGAAGAGGGTAACACTGATATTATCCTTGACGACTACCATAGAGTATGATACATTATCACCCGTTACTTTCTTGTATCAGGCTGGCGTGTTTAGAGATAGACGACGAGAATAGGTGAGCCATGGAAGAAAAGAAGGAGAAGGAGCGGTGGATGACGGTTGCCGAGGTGGCTGAATATCTCCAGCTAAGCAAATCGAAAATCTATGCAATGGCTCAAAGAAATGAGATACCTTGCAAGAAGGTCGTGGGAAGATGGCGTTTCAAGCGTAGCTTGATTTGTCCTGCCCCAGTTGAAATTGGAATTTTGGGATCGTAATTTAAGACACTTTTCACAGGAGAAAAACGATGCCCAAAACGCGCAAAAATTACACGGACGAACAAAAGGTCTCTATTCTTCGCAGCCATCTGATCGAAAAGGTCCCCGTTTCAAATCTATGCGAGGAACTGGGACTGCAGCCGACTGTATTCTATCGCTGGCAAAAAACGCTATTTGAAAACGGAGCCCTCGTCTTCCAACGTCATCCTGATAATAATAAACGGACAGATCGGAAGATCGCAGCTCTCGAAGCTAAACTGCTGGCCAAGAACGAGGTCCTGTCCGAGCTGATGGAAGAACATGTGGCGCTAAAAAAAAGTCTTGGGGAAGTCTGAAACATCAAACCGTGCCAGCCCAGACACGCGATGCAGTCGTCGATTTTATCGTGCGCTGGTCTGATCCGTCGAAAATTCACCTTTCAACGTTTCTTGTCTGGCTCGGACTCGCTGCCAGCACGTTCTACAGCTGGCAGTCACGTTACGGTAAGACCAACAAACACAACGGCATGATTCCGCGAGACTTCTGGCTGGAAAACTGGGAAAAACAGGCTATTATCTGCTCCTATGCCGAGCATTCGACCGAAGGTTATCGACGATTGACATACATGATGATCGACGCCGACATCGCTGCGGTCAGTCCGACAACCGTCTGGCGCGTCTTGCACAATGCGGGACTTCTAAGCCATTGGAACCGCAAGCCATCGAAAAAAGGAACCGGCTTCAGACAACCTTCGCAACCGCATGAGCATTGGCATGTAGACATTGCGTACATCAATATCCGCGGCACATTCTATTATCTGTGCGCCGTTTTGGACGGCTACAGCCGTTATATTGTTCATTGGGACATCCGAGAATCAATGACCGAAACGGACGTGGAATTGATTCTGCAGCGGGCAAGGGAACGATTTCCCCAAGCCGGACCGCGGATCATTTCAGATAACGGACCGCAATTTATCGCTAAGGATTTCAAAGAGTTCATTCGCATAAGCGGCATGACGCATGTGAGGACATCGCCGTATTATCCCCAAAGCAACGGCAAGATTGAGCGATGGAATCAGTCCGTGAAACGGGAATGCGTCAGACCGGGAACACCGCTGTCGCTGGATGACGCGCGTCGTATTATCGCGGAATACATCGATCAATACAACAACATCCGGCTGCACAGCGCGATCGGTTATGTAGCGCCGAAGGACAAACTTGACGGGCATGAAGACGCGATCTTCGCCGATAGGAAACGTAAGCTTGACAAGGCGCGACGACGGCGCGAAATGAATTATTTGTCCGTCAAGGATTCTATTGCCGCGACGGTTGACATTACGAAAAAAGCTGTTTACATTTCTACCGCCGGTTGAAACGGAGGCAGGCTCTGCAGGGATGCAACCTGCCAAGAGCCTGCCCCCGCGAAGGCGGGGGGATAGACCGGCAGGGGCTCATCGGAACGGTGGGTCAGGCGTGGGGAGGGAAACTTCCCCACGCCTACACAAAAAGAAAACAGATATCACCGGACGATAGACCCCTTTATGCTTAGAAAACCCAACGCTGAAAGTGTGCATATTTTTCATGTTATCACTCAGCGTACCAACTAAGATAAGCAGGCCAAAATTCCAAATCCCGCTGAACCAGGACAGATTGATGCGTGGATGCTTTCTGCTCCAGAAGGGGTCTCGGAGAGAAAGAAGTAGAACAGAGAGGAGAATACTGTGCGCAAGCGAACCGCTTTCGTGATCTTGATTTTTACAATTCTTGTGATCGTAGCGGGACTTTTCTTATGGATGCACCGTCCAGCTTCGCGGAGTCCTGGACACCTTCGTGTTGGCTACCAACCAACGATGCTCTATTTGCCCGTGTTCATAGCTCAGGATCAAGGTTTCTTTGAGAAACATGGAGTAAAAGTGGACCTCGTGAGATTTGGCTCCGCGAACGAAATGGCACAGGCTCTGGCGACGGATCGAATAGATGTTACTGGGATGTCCTCTCTTACAGTATTAGCAAATCTCGAACGGAATTCCCCAGGACTTTTTCGTATATATCTTCTTGAAGTGCTCACGGAGAAACTCTCGCCTGATGCCCTTGTCGTGATGGAAGGTAGTGAAGTGCGGTCATTAGAAGATCTCAGAGGAAAGAAGCTCGGCCTGCATCCGGGTACTACGCTTCGTACTTATGCTGACCGGTTTTTGCGCAGTCAACTTGGCGAGAACCACGGTGTAACATTTGTTCCCCTGCCACCACACTTACAGGTACAATCACTTGAGTCTGGAAGTGTAGATGCACTATACACCCTCGAACCTATACCGACTTTAGCCGTCTCAAAGATCAAAGCACGAATTGTAAGCCGTGGATTACTTGCGCGTTATATCCACGATCCGTTCTACGCTGGTGCGGGTGTTGTATCGGCAAATACGCTTAAAGAACGACCTGAAGCAATTTCTGCTTACCGTGCAGCTATCCGGGATGCCCTCAAGTTTATCTCGTCTAATGAGACTGAAGCGCGTACGGTCATGCCGAAGTACGCCTCTGTCTCCCTAGAGGTTGCACAACACATGAGTCTCGTAGGTTGGACCGAGCCGCGAAGCGTTTCTCTTTCAGACTGGCGCATGGCAATTAAAGTTCTAGCTGACATGAAGCTCATTCCATCGGAGGTAACGCTTGAAGATGCGTTCCTTGGTAACTAACACTACCTCGCTGAAGGAAAAGCTTTCCTCTCCTAGTCTCTGGATATGCAGAGATAGACCGGATTGGCGTGCTTATGCATGGAATAACTCGAATAAAGTTTTATATGGCCCCGTATCTTCCCGGCGGTTGGGACTTTCATTGGGTATCAACCTATTTCCCACTGGAAAAGTCTGCAGTTTCAATTGCATATACTGCGATCTGGACGTTAAACTAGATGCTTCCGGCTACGCACAACTGATGCCTACGGAACAGCTTCTAAATCGGTTGGATAGAGAGTTTCACTCCTACCTTAAGGCAGGAGGCGAGACTCCAGATTCTATCACGTTCGCAGGCAATGGGGAGCCCACACTTCATCCTGGCTTCGCAGAGATGGTGAAGATAGCAAAACGACTTCGGGACCAATACTTTCCAGAAACGCCTTTGAATCTTTTTACGGATGGCGTTCACCTTGTTCAAGAAGGAGTCATTCAATGCCTTGATGATTTCTCTCGAGTGTTTCTAAAAGTAGATGGCGGCTCAATGGCTACCGTAGAAATAGTTAATGGCTCTGACGCATGGATGGCTACTATGCAGGCAGTGAAGGTTGGCCAATCATTGAGAAATGTGGCTGCTTCGACAATAGTGATTAGTGGTGCTTCTGGCAATGCAGAAGATATTCTGGGTGAAGGATACAGCCAGCTTCTCCATATCCTCCGACCGTTGGAGATATACCTTTATACACTTGATTACCCAACCGTACGGTCGGATATTTCTCCTGTTTCTTTAGACTTTCTCATGGAATGTGCTTATTCTGTGGCTACGCGGATTGAATCACCGGTCATAGCACTTTGGCGCCACCATCGTCATCCAACGCTTGAGGGTCGCAACTTCCATGAATGACGACCTCTTGATAGAACTGCGCAATGTGGGCTTTTCTTACTCGGATACCGCCAGGGGGGTGCTTTACAAATGTAACTTTACGCTGGGTAGAAGTGATCGGATAGCATTATATGGTCCCAATGGCTGCGGGAAGAGTACTTTCCTGTACCTTCTTGCGGGCCTTTTGCACCCGAGTAAAGGGAAAAGGGTTGTCAGCAGCAGTAGCCAAATCCAGACAGCATTTGTTTTTCAAGATTATTCACGCTCGTTATTGAACTGGTATTCCGTTGAGGAGAATCTGAAACTTGCCTTGCAATCTCTCGGGGATCCACTTGACGTCAAAGAGGCACTATCAAACGTTGTAGGGGAGGCTCCTCCTGATTGGGCGACAGCTGCTTTGCAGAAATACCCTTATCAACTCAGCGGGGGGCAGAGGCAGTTGATATGTCTGCTTCGAGCTCTTATTAGTTGTCCGAGTGCGCTCTTCTTAGATGAACCGTTATCAAGCCTTGACGTGTCACACAAACGGCTTGCTGTTCAATTTCTTTGCCGGGCTGCCGTGGAGAGAGACGCGGCATGGGTCATAGTTGCGCATGATCTTGATGATTGTTTCCTAACGGCGGACAGAATTTTGGTGGTAGATGGCCCACCTTTGGTTTTTCGCCGATGGGTAGATGTGCCCCTTGGTTGGCCCAGGGATTATCAAGCTTTGAGTTCCAAAAAAGTCCAGATGGCACGGGAACATGTTTACGAGGTGCTATGGCAATGCAACACAAACGTATAGCACCAGTGCTTGGAATATTGAGTAGCATTGCTCTATGGATCGCAATCGCTGCTTCTATCGGGGAGTTTCGCCGATTTCTACCTTGGCCTTGGGAGGTGGCCGGACATCTTTGGAGAATGCTTGCAAGCGTCGAGTGTTGGACAGACATCGCTCTAACCGCCGCACGGACAATAGTTGCCTTTGGAATGGGCATCATTTTAGGAGTGCCACTCGGGATGTTACTAGGCCTCACTCCCCGATGCTATGATGTTGCGCAAGTTCCTGTAGATTTTATCCGAAGCGTACCAGTTACAGCGTTATTTCCTGTCGCTATGCTCTTCTTGGGTGTCGGTGACGCAGCAAAGCTGGCATGTGTTACAACCGGGTGTGCACTAATCTTGCTCGTTTACTCTGCTGGAGCAGTTCGAAATTTGCCGGATATATACAATCTGGTCGCTCAGACCTTACGGCTTAACCGGTGGCAGGCATTCTGGAAAATCACAGTGCCGGCCTCTCTGCCAGAAATCGCCAACGGTCTTCGTGTAGCGGCATCAATCTCCCTTATTCTTGTCGTTGTTTTGGAAATGTTTATCGGATCAACGAGAGGACTTGGACTCCGACTTTATGACGATCAACAACTTTTTCGAATCCACGACATGTACGCTACACTGTTTCTAATCGGCGCACTTGGGTATTTCGCTAATGTTGGGTTGGCTATCCTCCAAGAGAGGCTCTTACATTGGGCGGGAAAATAGTACAATCATGAATGTTGAGGAGTACAGTAGTTCTGTTCGGCATTGATTGATAGGAGGCAACCGAGGAAGTGAAAGCTCTTCTTGTACACCCAGATTTTCATCGCAGGGCGGTTTCAGAACATTCCCTTGCTGAGGGGTTTAGCCCCCCTGCTCTTGGAATAAACGTGCTTGCGAAGATTCTTGAATCGGAAGGACATCATGTAGAAGTACTTGATTCGCTTCGACTCTTGCTCAGATATGACCCAAGTCGGATGCCACGCTTTGAAGAAGAGATACGCCGCCTCCTGTCTTCCGATTCCATAGATGTAGTTGGAATTAACGCCACGTCGCCAACACGTCGTATTGCCCTCAATATCGCGAGAACTGTACGTCAAGTTTCTCCACAAACGAAGATCGTTATCGGTGGTCCTCACGCTTCGATTGTAGGGCGCCCCTTCATTAGTCGTTATTCCAATATTATTGATGCTCTAGTAACAGGAGAAGGTGAAGATGCTTTCCCCCAATTGCTTGCCGCATATGGCAACAATGAGATTAACCCCGAATCAATCCCAGGTATTATCCTTGGAGAAGGAAAAGAGCTCTCACCAAGGTTAATTAAAGATCTCGATGCTTATCCTATACCTACTTACATCGGATACCGTTCCGAGGCTTGTGGCGATTTATTTGATACACTTCCTGTGATGACATCACGTGGATGTCCATACCGGTGCTCTTTCTGTTATTCGAGAGCATTCTGGAGCGGTCGTTTTCGTTGCCGCAATGTGAAACGGGTTGTTGACGAGGTAGAATACGGCATTAGCGGTCTTGGTCTCAAGAAGGTGCACTTCAACGATGATGTGTTCTCTTATCCATTGGACCGTGCGAAGGCAATTTTAACAGAGATGCTAAGAAGAGGATTGAGACTACAACTTTACTGTACAACTCGAATGGATTGTCTGGACGAGGAATTCCTACGGCTCTTTGAAGCCGTAGGTGGCGGGTGTATTTATTTCGGCATTGAGACGGGTTCAGAACGTCTGCGCAAGCTCATGGGAAAAATGTACACGAATGAAAAGATACTTGACAGCATGGCATTATTGCGGCGGCACCCCGCTATCACGGTAGGTTTCTTTCTGATGTTTGGCTATCCCACAGAAACCGCAGAAGACATTTCTGAGACCGAGAACCTCCTGCGGAGAGCTCGCCCGGATGAGGTGACATGTAACTTAGCACATATACATCCTGGAACCCATCTCTATGAGGTCGCATCGCAAGAAGGAAAGTGTAGTTTTGAAAGCTGGATAAATGAGGAGCCATCTTTCTTCCCATACGAAAGTTGTCCCATTAAGCTGCAACGGTTGTATGATCTGTGTAGAAAAATGGAAACACGTTTTGGAGTTCCTCGTCATAGAAGTGTCTTAATTCGTGATCTGGGATCTAGCAGAGGCGAAAAAGCAGACGTGACTAAGCCGCCAGAGGAAATTCGTGCTAATGACTGTCTTGGTGGAGTGAATAGCCAAGATCCTACAAGGAAGCCTTTACTTACACCTTGTGGAGGTGCAAATGAGGATCCACCACAGGATACCGTTGAATGGTCGATGGGTTGACTGGCAACACATCCGGGATTTAATCGCAGCAATCTATTCCGATTGTGACGGGGACCTATGGCTATATGGGACGGATTTAACCGTGCTGACTGACGCAACGAAGCATGGTCGCTTTGAAGATCTCTATGTAAATACTCTCGATCACCCGCTGTTTAGGAACAAGATCCGAGCGTTATTCTTCCTATTTGATGATGTTCACTATGCTACTTTTGCTAATCTAAACTCCCCGCAAGATCTGCGAGGGCCACGTGGCAGATTAATGCATAACCTCAACCAGTTAACCGTTTGTAGACTGGCTACAATCTATATTGGGCGAATCAAAGACGTTGAGACCGCCTGGGACGAAGAAGTGATAGAAAAATCTGGTGTAATAAAGAGCGGATTTGCCGGAAGTGCCTGGATTCTCCTCACTCACCAAGGTAGATTTGGTTCCGAAGTGGAGCACTCCATTGCCATATGCAGACTTATGCAATTCCCTTTTGAACTTAAATCCAGTGAAATAGAAACTGAAGAGGTTTTGCCAGGGAACGACCAGACAAAGATAGTGGCGGCAAGCTGGGCACAAGCAGATTCGTCTTCTGCAGTTCGTGTACTTTCCGAACGGATTTCTGAGTACTTTAGGTTCTGTTTCCAGCAACGGTTTTTCCAATCTCTGGAGCCTATATATGAAAAGGGGAAATTGGTCTCCATAAAGTTAATAGACGCGCGAGACTTTGATTCAATTCGGAGTATTCACAACTATTGTCAGCAACTTGAAGGACAAAGGTTCAGAAGGGAAAGTAAGATATCGGCCACAGATCTACTTGCCAATGCTATGGAGCTCCCTGAAGAAATGAAGGCGGAACCAGAATGCTCCGTTAAATCGGATTCCCACCAACAGCTATTTGCTTGGAATAATATCGAGCGACGCTTTAGAGCAGGCTGGTGTGATGTGGGCATCGTTGCTGCCCTTCCAGATGAATTTACGGCAATCAAAGAGGAACTTGCCTTGCGAATGGCGGAACAAGGATTTGGCCAACCGTATTTTGAACGCGGATACTGGCGCGGCTATTATCAAGCATCGGCCACTGGAAGAATATACAGCCTTGCGTTAATGGAAGCTGGCACCTATGGAAGTGTTAGGTCTGCTGTAGTATCTGCAAAAATGATTTGTGAGCTTAAGCCAAAAGAAGTTGTACTTTGCGGCTATGCCGCAGGAAGAAGACCGGGAGGGAAAGGGCAGGTATTGTGCAGGGAGTGCGGTGAGAGCGTGTCTGAAGAAAATGGTGATGTTGCCAACCTAGATGAGGGACCACTATTTGGGGATCTTGTTGTATCTACACGAATCTTGCCTTACCTATACGGCAAAGTTGTTGGAATGAAGAGAGGGAGACAGCGGTTGAAAGTGGAACTTGGAAATGGGGTTAGTGCAAGGGGGGCCATATTCAGGACCGCCCAGCGCCTAAAACGCAATCAAGATCTGTGGAAAGAAGTAGATCGTATTCCATGGCCAACCTGTGAACGATGCAAACAAAAGCCTGTTAGGTCAGGACAGAGATTCCCGAGAGTACATTTAGGAGTAGTGGCGTCGGGTTCATTAGTGATTAGTGCTGAAGATGTAGTCGACTGGCTTGAAAAACAAGACCGACGCGTAATTGGAATTGAGATGGAGGGCGAAGGGATAGCAGAAGCAGCTGAGGAAGCAGCGGGCGAGAAAACGGGGTTTGTGGTCATAAAGAGCATCGTGGATTACGCTGATCCCCGGAAAAATGACGAGTGGCATGAAGAGGGTGCACGCATAGCGGCACGTTTCATATTTGCCTGTCTCGACAAAATGGGTGGTGTGTGATCGCATGGAGAAAGGCATAAAATGCGAGAGCTATGGCGGGCGACAAACTTGCGGCACGGCTTGCGACATCTGGCTCAGACCGGAGCGGGAGGAAATCCAAATCTACGCCGTTTCCGCCCTCTCGGGAATGCCCCGTTTTTATTGTAAGATGATGCGTATCAAAACGTTGGGTGATTTCTTGGCGGTGGATGGCTATAATGAGAAGGGTTGCAAACGGGGAGCAGCAGTGTCGTGATTGCAAACCGTGGGCGCTAACTGGTTAACAGATAATGAGTTAGCCTCGTCCTCGGGGATGGTCTCCAGTGCGTGCTGAAGCGTCGATCCATCCGGCAGTCGGAACGTGAATTCATACCTGTCTTTATCGTGAACGAGCACTTTCTCCACCAGCGTTCGGAGAAGGTGCTTTTTCTGTTCGTTACCGCCGTTTTCCAGTACGGCTTCCAAGGCGTCCACATATGCCTTGATCCCCTCCTGGTCGATCTCACCCAGGCTCATCCCTTCGATATCCCCTTCCAGGTTTGACTTCTCCTCTTCCAGTTGCTGCAGGCGCAGGCTGAACTCCTCAATCTTCTCGTTCAGCACTTCGGGCTTCAGCGTCCCCGCTTCGAAGGCGGCGAAGTAGCGATCCAGGGCGCTTTTCGTCCGCTCGATTTCCTTATCCACCTTCTCCAGTTCCCGCGCCTTGTCC
>Ga0180301_10003974_pt1 | contig 11473 bp, 11 predicted proteins | sample GuaBasSediGuay16_FD_121797 | JGI IMG/M metagenome (GOLD analysis project Ga0180301, IMG submission 121797) | Subseafloor sediment microbial communities from Guaymas Basin, Gulf of California, Mexico - Guay16, Core 4569-2, 12-15 cm | ecosystem: Environmental > Aquatic > Marine > Hydrothermal... | reverse complement strand
ACAAGGGGAGAATCGTACCCGGCACTTCAATCTTCGTTCTGCTGGCTGAAGACTATCTGAAAAGAAAGGCTGGGGCGCCGGTTGTTTATGAAGTCAGCTGTTCTATGATCATTGAAGAGATTATTCGGGATTATGGAGGAAAACCCGTACTAAGCCGCGTAGGGCACACCTACATCGTAGACAAGATGCTAAGGGAAAAGGCGATCTTCGGAGGAGAGACAAGCGGCCACTTCTATTTTATGGAACTATACGGATTCGACGACGCGATTTACGCAAGCCTTAAGATCGCCGAGATCCTCTCGAGAAGAGATGAGAAGTTATCGGAAATTGTTGACTCCATGCCTAGATATCCCAGAATACCTGGAAAGAAATTCGAATGTCCAGACGAGATAAAATTTCAGGTAGTTGATGAATTGTCCAGAGAATTCAAGGAGATAGGGTATAAGACTCTGACAATCGACGGTGTTAAGGTAATCGAAGACGACGGATGGTTTCTCATAAGAGCCTCCAATACTCAGCCGCTTATCAGATTGACAGTTGAAGCTAGAGACGAATCCTCCTTAAATAGGCTAGCGTCTTTTGCTGAGACGAAAATCCTTGAAAAAATAAGAAACGTTAAGGCAATATAGAGATCATTCTATAGGAAACCGCAACAGTGCGGCTATTCCTCCAAGCGAACTGAGTTTAGCGCCAGCCTCATGCTCTGTGCTTACTATGATGACCTCGCCGTTTTTATTTTCTACTTCCTGCATTAGCTTCTCTAGATCTTTCCTTTCCTCATCGGACGCTTCGCGTAGATGAGAATCAGTTAGCAACAGTTTTTCAATAGCCCCAAAGGAATTGGCTTTCTGGACGGCTTTCGTCCCGTAGGCTACGTTTCTTTGATCTTTACCTAGACGCTTGAGAAGTTCCTCCACTGCTTCCGTTTCCCGTGCCACCCGCATATGCCTCAAGGCTTTGCTTAGGACGCCTGAACGTAGAGCCTCATAGATTCCAGCTTTACCTGTGCTATTAACGCTCTTAACATCGATTATTCTTTTCTTAAGCTCCGGCTTCTTCTCTAAATATCTTAAAAAATCATCCTTTATGTATCCAAGCCCAAGAACAATTACAGGGATATCTCGATTTCTCTGCGTCTCCTCTATAGCTCTGGAGGCAGACTTGAATAGTTCCTGAAGCATCCGGCTCCTCTCGTCGGATTTGAGTTTTCCAGGCAATGTGATTCTCTCTTCTGCTCTTATGTTAACTCCGAATCCTCTGAGAACTCCAATACAATATCCCTCATCATCAATTGAGATCACAATTATGGGCGGCACCTTTCGTTCGGTGGCGCGCTTCAGCTGATCCAAATGATGCTTCATCCATCTACGCTTTAAGATTCTCAGCGGCTTGTTCAAAACTATATTCAAGGTATGATGAGACCCAGCTCCCACCTCTTCAGGAGCTTCACAAATTATCCCGTGTATCCTTAAACGATTCATGTGACGATCCCACATGACGTTTTCGACGGTCACACCTAGCGAAACAGAGATTCTCCTACCCTTCTCCGGGCGGTCATACCTATCGTCCAATCTAATCTCGCGGCTCGTTCTGGCATACACCTTGTCGCCCTTCTCAACTATGTTATATAATACCCAAAGGTCGTCGAGAACCTCAGGCATCACAGTAACAATGCCATGCTTAATGTCGTTACGTAGAATCCTCATCTAAACCATTCATCCCAAACTAAGCAATCCGCCTCTATAAATAGAAGAAATATTGTTAAACGTATCGAAAAACTTATAGCATTCCTCTCTCCCTAGAGTATTTCTCTGGGAAGCCCAACCTGTCCAAGAAAGAAACCCCCTTCTCATCTCCCCGGCAGCTTGGGCTTCCCTTATCTCTTTTTCTTCAACAGAAAGAGAGTGGATTTTCGTGAATGTTTATGTATATTATCCCTGCTAGTTTCACGCTGGACTTTTTCTCAGCGGCTTACGTTTCAGTTTGGTTCCGCAGGTCTCACATTTTTCGAATTTATAGTCTGGGGGATATTTCTTGTGGCATGCAGGGCAGTAGAGAAGCCACTTAAGATGGAATTTTATGCCGTATATTGTGACAGATGCATAGTTCACTGCAAGTTTCTTTGCGACATTTTGAATTGAATAGTCATCCGTAATTATCGTAGGCGTATACCCTTCTTCTTTTAGCTGCACCGCTAATGCAAGGATTTTCATGTCTGCATCTGATAGAAAAAGCAGATCACCGACCTCCTTAGAGACCTCTCTCGCCACGTTTAAGGCATGTGCGCTGGGTTCACGGAGTTTTAATCTTCCAGTCCTGATAGCGGTGTTAAACCTCAGTTTAGCTATAGAATTCTTCGTCAGCTCCTTTTCTACATCTGGGACTGAATAGACTTCGTCATGGAGGCCGGAGGCGCTGACACCTGCTATGAAAGCTGTTGTGTCAAGTATCACTGCTCTCCGTTCGTTCATCTTTAGCCTTCCTCTCTTGAGAAGAGCAGCCTAGCTTTCAAGCGGTGGTAGAAGCTACCTTTAAATCGAATGAATGAAGATTCATACTTGGACTTTTTAATGGTTATGAGAGGAGTTTCCTTATCGATTTCTCTCTGGTAATCGCCGTCTATGACTACCATGGCGGTTTTAGGCTTAAGCAGCTCTAAGGTCACTTCAGACGAGGAGGAGAAGACTATTGGACGTATAAATGTGATCGGGCAGACAGGCGTCAAAACAAAAGCGTCAAGATCAGGATCAAGGATAGGGCCGCCTGCTGAGAATGCATAGCCGGTTGAACCGACCTGGGAAGCTATGATAACGCCGTCAGCTCTGCAGTCTGTGACAACAACGCCGTCTTTTTTTATTCTTACATGGAGGAGCTTCGCTAAGTGCCGAGACGTAACGAAGACCTCATTTAGAGCGTCAGGAAGCCTTTCATCTCCTATGAAGGATGCGATCTTGCCGTAATGTTCGATGATATAGTCTCCCCTCAAATACTTCTCTACAGCTTCGATCGCTCTATCAGGAGTCACCTCTGTAAGGAAGCCGCGGACGCCCATATCAACCGCAAGGATCGGAGGCTCAGGCTTCGGAATTCGAAGGCATGTTCTAAGAATCGTGCCATCTCCGCCGATAGTCACTATCAGATCGGTCTTCATCTTCTCGAGGGGAGTTGAGCTGCTATGCCTATTCATACGCTCTGCTAGGATGGGTTCTAATAGAACTTTGAATTTCTCAGTTTCGAAACGGTCAACTATCTGAGCAGCAGCAGAAATTGCCTCTTCGCGGTCAGTACGGGCGACTATGCCTACTTTCTTCGACAACTCCTAACACGCCAAGATAACTATTAAGTTGAGACTTATTAAACTGCAATACTATAGGCTGATGCTATTATTTTGCTGTTTCCATCCTTTTTACATTTATGAGTCGAGATCGAAGGGATAAACTCCTAACTGTTCGGATTGAAGATTGTCTAGATCATCTCACAAATGAGGACATTTTTATTCGGATCATCTATGGTCCCTGAAGATTTCCATATTTTAGACCACAGTCTATGTAATGGATGATGTTTTGCTGAATTTTCCTTCTTAACGGCGTAGTGATCGGCATAGCAGTAGGGCAGAGAATGAATCCGCCGCCGGATGACTCGTCTTTAATGGCCTTTCTGACATGTCTCTCTATTTCCCTTTTGGTTCCGATCTCAAGCAGTCTCTCTTCTATATTTCCGATAAGCACTACTCGGCTTCCAAGAATCTTTCTGGCTTCTCTGAGTTCTACATCCCCATCTGGAGGAGGCTCGAGAGGATCAATCGCATCAACATTCATTTGCTTGATAGACGGCAGCACACGTTTCACTTTTCCATGAGAATGAAGTCGAGCGTACCCGCCGTACTTGTGTAGGAGATCAACCAGATCAGCATCATAGGCTGTTACTAGCCTATCAAATTCCCTCGGATGGAGATATGGGGGAGTCGCATATTCGGGGCCGCATATACGGTACAACGTAACAGCACCGCATCTTAGAAGATGATTAAGATAATTACATATACGCTCATGGAAGAAATCCATTAGTTCAAAGACGATTTCTCTGCTCCGCATATACAGTTTGAGGAACCTGGACAAACCGAATAATTCAACTGTTAAGCAAAGAGCATCTGGTATATCTCCCAGAATAATGCCAGAGTCGCCTAGCCTTCTGTCAAGTGCGAAGAAAGAGTCCACGTTCGGACGCCACGGCTCATAGGGGATTGAGAGGATCTTCTGGGCATCTTCGATATTCTCGCAGAGATGTTTAATTGTCCAAGAAGTATGAATGTCGTCATCTTGACGCTTAATTATCTCAACGGAGCCTCTGGGAGTTTCAATCACCGTCCTTGTGTAGACCGATCTTCCATCCCTCCAGCTCTTACGGTTAATACATCGCCCATCGATCACACCGTAAAAAAGTACAGGCTTGAGAGTTCGAGGCGCCCAAAAATACATTTTGTCAGTTTTTCCCTCCGCATACTTAAGTATCTCCACGTATTCTTTGTGAAGATAGATCCAATCATCATAGAAACCATCAAATTCGTATAGGGAAATCGGAACCCTATCAACCTCTTCGCCTTTCAAAGTTCTAACGAGACGAGATCTACTGCTTAACATTTCCGAATTCCTCATTGCGTAGTGTCGCATCGTAAAACCGAAATAATGAAAATAAATGACGCTGATAAACTATAAAAGTACTCGTGACCTAGAAGAATATAGCAAATCTGATGGAAGTGTGATGCTATGAGCAAACCGGTTGACGTGGGAAGTCTCAAGACAGGTAGCTATGTGATAGTGGATGATGAACCATGCCGCATAGTTGACTTGACGAAGTCTAAACCTGGAAAACATGGCGCCGCTAAGGCACGTGTAGTTACGATAGGCGTCTTCGACGGCGTTAAGAGAAGCTTCGTGAAGCCTGTTGACGCAAAAATAGAAGTTCCAATAATCGAAAAAAAGACGGGACAAGTGATATCAGTTTTGCCTAACGCCATCCAAATAATGGATCTAGAAACCTACGAGGTCTTTGAGACTCCATTCCCGGAAGATGAGGATCTCAAGTCACAGCTCACTGAGGGCGTTGAGGTAGAGTACTGGCGCATACTAGGGCGGACGAAAATCATGAGAGTAAAATAGAGGCAATATTAAAGAGAAAGGCGCCATAGAAAGTCCAATTATCTTTTACTTTTCCGCCTTAATTTCTCTTATCACCTCTTCTATTATTTGTAGGGTTTTTTCTATGTCTTCTTTTTCGATGCCTCGATGAGTGACAAATCTAACTCTAGTTCTGCTTATGCTATTCACAAGCACTCCGTGGGCTTTCAGTTTCTCAACAAATGTGTCAGCTAGAATTCCGAGATCATCAACGTCGCACATGACCATGTTCGTCTGTACAGTCCTCAAATCGACATGTAGCCCCTCTATTTTGACCAGCCCTTCGGCTAAGAAACGTGCGTTTCTATGATCCTCTTCTAACCGATCGATCATTTTCTCAAGAGCGATTATTCCTGGAGCTGCTATTATCCCGGCTTGACGCATTCCCCCGCCTAGGATCTTTCTGATTTTTCTGGCTCTTTCGATGAACTCTTCGCTTCCGACGACTATCGACCCTATTGGGCAACTTAGTCCCTTCGAGAGGCAAAACATGAGGTTATCTACATGCCGGGTGAATTCCTTTACATCGACTTTCAAAGCTACGGCAGCATTAAAGATTCTGGCTCCATCCATGTAAACCCGTAGACCATGCTCTTTTGCCACTTTGCTTATGGCTTCTATTTGAGAAGGAGTTACGATCGTTCCGCCTGCTCTGTTATGCGTGTTCTCTATGCATACAAGCGTCGTCTCAGCGTAATGCAGAGATTCAGGTCTAATAGCCGCTTCGATGTCGGCTGGATCCATTACACCCATCTCTCCTTTAACAGGTATTGGGAGAACCCCTGCGATAGCTGAAATTCCACCTACCTCATACCAGTATATATGCGAGTCTGCTTCGAGAATAGCGCTATCTCCCCGTTTCGTATTCGCTGTGACCGATACAAGGTTCGCCATTGTTCCGCTTGGCACAAGCATAGCCGCTTCTTTACCCATCTTCTTCGCAGCCATCTCTTCCAGCTGGTTTACCGTGGGGTCCTCCTTGTAGACATCGTCTCCAAGCTTCGCGTTTCTTATAGCCTCAAGCATCTCCTCCGTGGGCAGGGTGACCGTGTCGCTTCTTAGGTCAATATACTTGACGGTTTCCTTTACGCTCATTAGCTCACATCACCTTCAGAATACAACAATGAACAGTTAATTGATAAAACTTAACGTTACTCCCTTCTTCCAATATGTACATGTATGGCTTCTCTGCGAGAAGAATATATTTAAGAGACAGGGCCAACAGATTAAAAATAAATGGCACCATAAAAAACGTTCATCTAGCTTGTGCTTGGAGAGACAAAATTGGCTCTGGAAAAACTCGGCTCTTCTCTATATGAGTCGCTAAAGAAAATTTTACGAGTGTCTACTGTTGACGAAGCCGCGGTCAAAGAATTGGTCCGTGATCTTCAACGTGCTTTGCTGCAAGCTGATGTTAATGTGCGGCTTGTCCTAGAACTCTCGAAACGCGTAGAGGAACGAGCCCTAAAGGAGAAGATTCCGCCAGGCGTCTCGAGAAGAGAACATGTGATCAAGGTTGTATATGAGGAGCTAACGCGTTTCCTCGGCGAGAAAACCATCCCGCTGAAGGTGAATCCGGGCAGAAGAAACGTATTCATGCTTGTGGGGATCCAAGGCTCCGGGAAGACTACAACGGCTGCTAAGCTTGCCAGATATCTTCAGAAGCGAGGCTATAAGACCGCGTTGATCTGCGCAGATACTTATCGTCCAGGAGCATACGCTCAGCTCCAGCAGCTAGCGAGTCGAATAAATGTTCCAATCCACGGCGATGAAAACGGAAAGAATCCAGTAAAAATCGCTTTGGAAGGGCTTAAAAAGTTTGAGAACTACGATGTAGTCTTGATCGATACTGCGGGAAGACACAAAGACGAAAAAAGCTTAATCGAAGAGATGAAGGCCCTAGAAAAAACAATTCATCCAGACGAAATAATAATGGTCATCGACGGAACAATAGGCCAGCAGGCGGCAGTGCAAGCTGAGGCTTTCCATAAAGCAACCCCAATAGGCTCAATAATCGTCGCAAAGCTCGACGGCTCGGCGAGAGGCGGAGGAGCCTTATCAGCTGTCGCGGCGACCGGGGCGCCCATCAAATTCATAGGGACAGGTGAGAAGATCGAGGATTTGGAGACCTTTGATCCGCCGCGATTCGTCAGTCGACTTTTAGGTATGGGTGATCTTCAAGGTTTAATCGAGAAGGTCCGTGAAGCTGAAGTTAAGGTTCCTGAGAAGAAGGCTAAGGCTTTCCTCAGCGGAAAATTCACCCTTGCAGATATGTATGAGCAGTTCGAGGCGATGCGAAGCATGGGGCCGATTAGCCGGGTCTTAAAGATGCTTCCCGGATTCGGCTATGAGATCCCTGGGGAGATGATGGATCTAGCTGAAGAGCAAATGAAGAAGTGGAGGGTTATCATTCAATCGATGACGCCGGAGGAAAGGGAAAATCCTCGGATAATAAAGTCTTCTAGGGTGAGACGGATCGCAAGGGGATCTGGAACATCGGAGAGAGATGTGAAGCTTCTAATTCAGCAGTACAACAAGCTTAGGAAAGTGATTAAATCCTTTAGAAGAAAGAGACTTCCATTTTTCGGTAGAAAATTTCCGATGTAATATCGGTGTTAACAGATCATGCTTGGAGTGGCAGCTTCTCCGTTTCTCTTAAGTTAAAGCCTTCATGGACATATCTTGCTGAGTGAGAAGGAGAAAAATTTTGGGTCCTCTTTTACCATCCGGTGCTGTTTAGATAGTAAAGCTTTAAAACATTGAGGTCCTAACAATAAAGGGAGTTATATGGAGCGTTTTCTCCCAATACTGTTCGTGATTCAAACACGGTTGAGAGAGATCTTGACTAGAAATGAGAATTATATGTCTTCATGGAACATAGAGAAGATCGGTGATGTCGGCGAAGATCTTCTTAAACTTGCCCAAGACGTGTATCCGCAGCTAATTGAGGTTGAGCATAGAGTGCTTTTTCAATCTATAAGAGAAGCCGGTTTAGGAATAAGGGCGAGGGTAGCTGAAGTCCAGAATGGAAAATTGAGGGAAGAGGACAAAGCGTATTTCCGAAACGTTCATGAAGCTCTTGGAAACATTTGTGGGAAGATTGAGACAGGCGAGTATTACAAGGCGTTACTTGACGTGGCTGCTAAGAGAAAACGGGAACGTCTCTCCCCCTCTTCATAAATCCTCATGTAAGAACGATGCAGAGAGACCCTTATTATATGCGTTTTTCCTTTTTTCCATGTTTGATCAAGCATTTCTTTAATAGGTGAAAGATCATGCAGATTGAGCTGAAGGGACGGCCGATAATGTCTGGATTTTCTCGCGGAAGAGCCTTAGTGTCTAACAGCCCGCTTAGCTTCTTAGGCGGTGTTGACCCTAACACAGGAATTGTAATTGAAAAGAATCATGATCTCAACGGCAAATCTGTTGCGGATGCCATTCTCTGCTTTCCTCATGGTCACGGATCAACTGTCGGGAGTTACGTTCTTTACTCACTTGTAAAGAGGGGAGTCGGCCCGAAAGCAATCGTTAACGAGGCCGCTGACCCTGTGATTGTAGTGGGAGCGGTGATCGCAGAGATTCCTATGGTAGACAAAATCGATATCTCTCAGATAAATACGGGAGACCTTGTTGAGGTTGATGGCGATAAAGGCATAGTAAAAATTCTGGAGAGAAGGAGCCTTGTATCTGACTAGAGAAGAAGAAAGAATCTATGAAGGAGAGGAAGGCTGGGCCTATCAGATAGCTATGAAGATTCTAGTGAAGCTAGGCGACCTTTTCGAAGCGGATAGACTGATCCCAATAGACTCAGCGCATGTTTCCGGGGTCTCATATAAAACAATTGGTGATGCAGCTATTGAGTTTCTAGAAGCCCTAAATAAGGCAGGAGCAAAATCGAAGGTTAGGTCCACGGCGAACCCCGCAGGGATAGACTATAATCATCTGGAAGAAATGGCTACGCTTCCTAAGTTGCATGAAAAGCAGACGGAAATACTCAGACTTTACAGGAGCATTGGAATAGATCCAATTTTGACATGTACGCCTTATTATATAAGAAAGCCAAAGGAGGGAGCGCATCTCGCATGGGCAGAATCCTCCACAGTTATTTACGCTAACTCCGTTTTACACTCCTGGACGAATCGAGAAGGAGGACCAAGCGCGCTTGCAGCTGCGCTGATTGGAAAGACTCCAGATTACGGGATCCACAAGCCTGAGAACCGTAAAGCGGAGGTCTCGGTTAAAATTGAAACGGATCTTAGGAATGAGGTGGAGTTCGGAGCGCTAGGAGCTTATCTGGGAAAAATTTTGAAGGATGAAATTCCCTTCTTCGAAGGTCTACCGCATCCTGAGGAAACTTGGTTAAAGCACCTTGGAGCTGCGATGGCTTCTACAGGAATGTCGTCTCTCTTTTATCCTTGCTCTTCTTGCCCGAAAAGTTCCGATAGGCTTGAGACGTTAAGTGTCGACAAGGGGGATTTAAAGAACGCGTTTGAGAGTCTATCTACAACTAATGAAGATCCAGATATGGTCTATATTGGTTGTCCCCATTGTTCTTTTGAAGAAGTGAAGGAGGTAGCTCAGAGAATTAAGGGCAGAAAGGTTAAAGACGGTGTTAAACTTTGGATTTGCACTTCACGTCATGTTAGGAGAAAGGCTGATAACTTCGTTAAGATCATCGAGGCGGCAGGTGGAAAAGTCATATCAGATACATGTGCCGTGGTGACTTGGCTTAAAGAGATAAATGTCGATGTCTTGATGACTAACTCAGCGAAGACAGTCTACTACGCACCGACGATGAACAGAGTGGAGACGATCTTCGCATCGCTAGATCAATGCATAAAGGCAGCTTGCCAAAAATAGATCCTTCATGCACATCGACTATCTGATCCCCTTCAGGTTACTGACGATCTCTGCAGCTTTCTTTGTCACCGGTATTTCTGCTTTCTCAAAGTTCTCCTTTGGAACATTTAATGGACGTGTAGCGTCTATCCCCATCTTCGAGGTCAAGCCTTGCTTTTGATCCGCTGAGGGGTCCAAGGTTGATCCCCGCGCGTTTGGTATAACTATCAGGTCCTTATCTGCTTGAAATCGAAGAGCCAATGCCCGCTCAACTTCTTCAGGATTAAAGATATCGATGTCTGAGTCTACGATTATGGCGTGCTTAAGGCTTGGATGGGCGGCGAAGGCGGCTAAGATCGCTGTCTTTCCATCGCCCTCCGTCTGCTTCTCGATAGAGATTATAGCGTGAAGCCATCCGCAACCACCCGCAGAAAGATTCACTGCTTTAACTTTTGGGACAACTTTTGAGACAGATTCGTAGATCGCTGCTTCTCGAGGCAGCCCCATCAGCAGGCGATGCTCCGGTCCTCCTGGAAGAAGTGCTTGATAGATATAGTCCCTTCGATGCATAATGCTGATTACCTCTACAACCGGCTGAATTCTTTGTATATCATAAGTGCCTGTTATATCAACGAAGGGCCCCTCTTTGACCTTCTTCTCAAATGAGATTTTCCCCTCTATTACGAGCTCAGCCTCTGCAGGAGCATAAGCTTCCACTTCCATGCATTTAATCAGTTTTAACGATCCCCTGAGAAGCCTATTCGCGACAGCGTACTCGCTGACGCCGAATGGGGGAGAAGATGCGGCTGCCAGGAGAATTGCCGGATGAAGACCTATTGATATCGCTACTTCCAAGTCTCTCTTCTCTTTCTTCGCCATGCACCAAAGCTTAAAGAGATGTCTAGGGACAAGCCTTATGGCTAAGTGATTATCATCCAGTACCAGAAGCCTATGGACTGAGACGTTCTCGATTTTTCCATCGTTGCTTCGAGCTGAGACTGCCGCTGCGGTTATATACGGTCCAGAATCTCTCTCGAAATGAAGCAGGACGGGAATCTCAGATAATCTTGGTTTTTTCTGAATCTCCATAACCGGGGCATCTTCAACAATCTCTGGAGGAACCGGTGCCCTTAAAGATTGAGACAATCTCGTATACAATTCGTCAGGATGAACTTCTAAAGCTGAACATATTCGACTACGAGTTCCGCAGACATTTGCTGCGACCTTTGCGTTGTAGCCTTCAACATTCTCGAAGAGAAGTATGGGACCATTGGAGAATGCTTGAATTATCGATGGAATCTCAAACTTGGGGGATACCCTGTCGCGTATATGAAGAACCTCGCCCTGTTTTTCCATCTTCTCCAAAAATCTTCTAAAACTCATTTCAAGTCTCCACTTTTTTCAGTATTTTATCTAAAAGGTTTAAAAATGCATGAAGCACTTGTTTATCATTCGTCGTT
>Ga0180301_10003973_pt1 | contig 11474 bp, 11 predicted proteins | sample GuaBasSediGuay16_FD_121797 | JGI IMG/M metagenome (GOLD analysis project Ga0180301, IMG submission 121797) | Subseafloor sediment microbial communities from Guaymas Basin, Gulf of California, Mexico - Guay16, Core 4569-2, 12-15 cm | ecosystem: Environmental > Aquatic > Marine > Hydrothermal... | reverse complement strand
GTTCCTTTGCCTTTAGATCCACCTAAAGAGTGTAGTTTCTATAGCCGATGCAGAGAAAGAAAAGAAGGTATATGCAATAAGGATATACCCCCCCTAGTTGAGATAGAAAAAGGACATAAAGTGAGGTGTTTTCTTTATGAGTGATACTAGAATTGAAAAGGAAAAAAATGTTCTTGTTGAAATAAAGAATCTAAAAAAATATTTTCCAATAGAGAAAGGATTCTGGAGAAGATTAGCAGGTTATGTAAGAGCAGTAGATGATGTAAATCTTTTTATAAAAGAAGGAGAAACAGTTGGTCTTGTAGGTGAGTCAGGATGCGGAAAGACAACTTTAGGAAGGTGTATCTTGCGTGCTATTGAACCAACAGAAGGACAAATTTTATTTAGAAAAGATGAGGGTGACATCGTAGATATCGCGAAGCTTGATAAAAAAGAGCTTCGCTCAATAAGAAAGGATATGCAGATGATTTTTCAAGATCCCTACTCCTCTCTTGATCCCAGAATGACAGTTTTAGATATAATAGGCGAACCCCTGGTGGTAAATAAAATTGCCAAGGGGCGTGAGATGGAAGAGAGGGTAAAGGATCTAGCAAAGGTTGTGGGACTTAACATAAAACATCTAAAACGTTATCCTCATGCATTCAGTGGAGGACAGCGCCAAAGAATTGGTATCGCAAGAGCACTTGCAACAAATCCTCGTTTCATTGTTGCCGACGAGCCTGTTTCAGCTTTGGATGTCTCTATTCAGGCACAGATATTAAATCTCCTGCAAGATCTTCAAAAGGAATTTCATCTAACTTACCTTTTCATCTCTCATGATCTAAGTGTGGTAGAACATATATCAGATAGGGTAGCAGTTATGTATGTAGGGAAGCTTGTTGAAATGGCAGAGACAGAAGAACTTTTCCTAAATCCAAAGCACCCTTACACAGAAGCACTCCTATCAGCTGTTCCTATACCTGATCCTGAGGTGAAAAAGGAAAGGATTGTTCTCAAAGGAGAGGTGGCAAATCCTGCAAATCCTCCCTCTGGATGCTATTTCCATCCCCGCTGCAATTACTGTATAGAAAGATGTAGAGAAGAAGAGCCACCCCTACAGGAGGTATCTCCTGGCCACTTTGTTGCCTGCCACCTTGCAAGGGAACTGAAATTAAAGGGAGTCCCTGCCTAATATATCATGTTAAATCTAAAAAACCCCCAGAAAGAAAAAGTAGCAGTAATCGCAGATGATCTTACGGGTGCAAATGAAATTGCTGCTATTATAGCAAGAGAGGGAAAGAAAAGCTTTGTTTTGCATGGCTTTGTTGATGAGAAAACTCTTGAGGAGCTCTGGGAAAGATATGAGGGGATAGTATTTAACCTCAACTCACGCAATCTATCTGAAAAGATTGCTTACAGGAAGGTAAAAAATCTCATATCCTTTTCAAAAAAGATTAGGAAAAGACTCATCTATAAAAAAATAGATTCAACAATGAGGGGAAATGTAGGAGAAGAAATAGATGCTATATTGGATACAGGATGCGTAGATATTGCAGTTTTAGTTCCCGCACTCCCGGAGATGAAAAGGATAACTGTAGGGGGGTATCATATTATAGAGGGACTACCTCTTAGCCAAACCTTTTATGCTGAAGGTAAAAAAACCTCTTTTCTTCCCGAGATTGTAAGAGCTCAAAGTAAATATTTGGTTGGATATATTGATTTAAAAACCATTGAATCAGGACTAGACAGTATTGTTCATAAACTGCTACAGGAGTATAAAAAAGAAAAATTGATCTTAGTCTGTGATTGTTATAGCAGGGAGAATCTAAAGTATATAAAGGAGGCAATTATCAAATCAAAGTTAAAGGTGCTACCCGTTGGTTCAGCTGGTTTGTTCGAGGAGCTTTTTTGTACCGTAAAATTTTCTTTTCTTCCTTCCTTAATTATTTGTGGTTCTCTTAACAGATTAACAAGAATGCAACTTAATCTGCTTTTAAAAAAAGAAAAGGCAGGATATCTTGAACTTCACCTTAATTCAATTTTCTCTGGTAAGGAAGAAGATGAGTTAAAAGACCTCAAAGAAGAGGGCGAGATCTTTCTTGCTCAGAGGAAAGATCTTATAATTGCAACACCTGAGAAATCTTATAAAAGTGTAGAAAAAGCAATTACTAAATATCTTGCTGTTCTTGGAGGATACTTCCTTAAAAATTATCCTCTTGCGGGCGTAATAGCAACAGGGGGAGACACCGCTATGGCATTACTTGAAAACCTTGAAGCAGAAGGCATTGAAATAATTGATGAGATAGAACCTTTCATTCCTGTGGGTATTATACACGGAGGCAAAGCAGAGGGAAAGGCCATTATCACAAAGACAGGTGGATTTGGACAAGATGATGTATTTTTAAAAGCTGTAAAGTATCTTAAGAAGAGAAGTTCTCAAAATTTAAATCTTTAACTTTTTAATAAGATCCTCTAAAGTAGAAATTTCATAGGATTTGGGAGTAGAAAGAGAGGAGTTTATTCGATTAAGATAAAAGGCCCTTACCCCAATCTTGGAAGGAGCAAGGTAGTCTGCTTCATAGTTGTCTCCAATATGAATAAGGGAAGAGGGAGAAATTTCTAATTCCTCGCATATTTTTTGGTAAAATTTTTTTTCTTTTTTTATCATTTTATAATCGGAAACAGCTGAAAAAATTTTTTTAAAATATTTGTAAATCCCGCTTCCCTTCAACTTAACTTCAATAAAATTTTTGCTCATTGCAGAAGCAATAATAAGCATATAATCTTTCCCCTTCAGTAAATCTAGGACAGGAATAACCTCAGGGTAAAGCCTAACCTCCTTTGCGTATTTTTCAAGAACCTCTATCTCACTCACCTCAAAACCAAAGTATTTCAGCCAATAATCAAGCATATACCATTTTATATCATTTTCACCAACCTTCTCATACTCCTCTATTACAAGTTTTTTTGCCTTTTCAAAATCGACTTTATATTTTTTTGCATAAAGCTCTGGTATCTCTTTAAACCAGACAAGCTCATTGTATTCAGGTTTAACCAGTGTCCCATCAACATCAAAAGAGACAATAGTCTCCTTCATTTGAGCCTTTTATCTGTAACTATCTTTTGAGGTCCTTTTTGAGATAAAGACTTTTTCTCCACAAGTTTAACTTTTGTTCTTATCCCAAGTTTCTCAAAAATAACTTCTTCTATCTTTGCCTTAAGTCCTTGAAGTTTTTTCATCTCATCAAAAAAAATATCCTCTGATACCTCCACCATAACATCCACCACATCCTGTGTTCCTTCTCGATCGATTATAAGGCGAAATTGAGGTTCAGCGCCCTCAATTTGAGTAAGAATATCTCGAATCTGACTTGGGAAAAAACTCACACCATTAACAATAAGCATATCATCGGTACGCTTTGTCACATTCCGCATTCTGATGAAACTCCTTCCACATGCACACAAAGAGGTATTAAGAGAAGTTAAATCTCCGGTTCTATATCTTATAAGAGGAAAAGCTTCTTTAGTAATAGTTGTAAGAACAAGTTCTCCTTCCTCACCAGGAGGAAGAACCTTTCCAGTTTGAGGATCAACTATCTCTGGTATAAACTGATCCTCAAATATGTGAAGACCACATCTTTTCTCACATTCTGCAGAAACCTTTGGACCGGGAATCTCGGGTGGACCATAACTTACAACAACTTTAATCTTAAGCTTTTCCTCAACTTCAGCTCTCATATCTTCAGAGAAAGGCTCTCCTGTAAAAATTCCAATTTTAAGCTGTAAACTGGCAATATTTATATTTTCTTCTTCCATAGCAGCAATAAGTTTTAAAGCAAAACTCGGAGTGCAAAGAATAACTGTTGTGCGGTAGTCACGAGCAAGAAGTAACTGTTTTACTGGATCAAGATTGGGAGCCGGAATAACTGATGCACCTATAAGCTCTGCTCCATAGTGAAAACCTAATCCTCCTCCAAAAAAGCCATAATCAAGACATATTTGCACAACATCATCTCTTGTTACTCCGCCCCCTGCTAGAACTCGTGCACTTACCTCTGTCCAGTGCTCTATATCATTTTTAGTATAGCCAATAACAATAGGTTCCCCAGTTTGAGAGGATGTACAATGAAGTCTTACAACCTCTCTTAAAGGTACAGCAAACATACCATAAGGATAGTTTTTAATGAGAGTTTGCCTATTGGTAAAAGGAAGTAATGACAATTTAGAAAGAGAATCGATATCTTCGGGAATAATTCCTATCTTGTCAAAACTTTTCCTGTAAAAAGGCACACTTCGGTAAACCCTATTAACTGTAGCCTGCAGACCCTCAAGCTGGATCTGTTCTATTTTTTCCCTATTCAAACTCTTAAAATTTGGATTCCACAATTTACACTCCTTTTCCTCTACTCCCATACCTCTTGATATCCTCTACCAAGATAAGCCCTTTTTATCTCTTGATTTCCCAAAAGTTCCTCAGAGTTTCCCTGCATAACTACCTTGCCAGTTTCGATTACATACCCTCTATCTGCAATTTTTAATGCTGCGTGGGCATTTTGTTCCACGAGGAAGATAGTTGTTCCCTTCTTCTTTAATTCTAAAATAATTTGAAAAATCTCTTTTACTACCTTGGGAGCAAGTCCCATAGAAGGCTCATCCAAGAGAAGAAGTTTCGGCTTTGCCATAAGAGCTCTTGCAATTGCCAACATTTGTTGCTCTCCGCCAGATAAACTTCCTGCGATTTGTGTTCTCCTCTCTTTTATAATAGGAAAAAACTCAAAGATTCTCTCAAGATCGCCAAAAATTTGAAATCTCTTCTCTCTCTTAAAGCGTTGGTAAGCTCCAAGAAGAAGGTTATCCATAACAGAAAGAGAAGTAAAAAGCTGTCTTCCTTCAGGAACCAAACTTATTCCCTCTTTTACTATCCTTTGAGGTGACATATGAGTGATATCTTTTCCACAAAATGAAATCTTACCTTTTTTCGAGGATATAACCCCTGCAATGGAATTAAGAAGAGTGGTTTTACCTGCTCCATTCGCTCCAATTAAAACCACGATTTCACCTTCTTCTATATGCAAAGAAACCCCTTTCAAAGCCTCCAGGTGCCCATAAAAACTTTTAAGATTTCTTATCCTGAGCAACTTACTCTCTCCCTAAATAAGTAGCAATAACCTTTTCATTGTTTTGAATTTCCCTAGGTGTTCCCTCTGCTATTACTTTACCTGAGTTGAGAACCACAACCTCCTCAGATATATCCATCACTAAATCCATATCGTGTTCAACTAGAAGAATAGATATACCCATCTCTTTTATCTTGTATATAAGCTCAGCCATTTGCTGAGTTTCTTTTATATTAAGGCCAGCAGCAGGCTCATCGAGGAGCAAAAGGACCGGCTCTGTAGCAAGTGCCCTTGCTATCTCCACAAGACGTTGTTGATGAAAGGTGAGTGTATCAACAGGTCTGTTTGCTTTTTCTTGAAGTCCTACAAACTCAAGAAGTTCCATAGCTCGAGAATAAATTTTTCTTTCCTCTCTTCTTGCACTTCTTAATTTAAAAATACAAGCCAAAAACTCGGACTTTGTTTGAGAATGAAGACCAACCATTACATTTTCAACTGTGGTCATATTAGGAAAAACCTGCACATTTTGAAAAGTGCGAGAAATTCCCTTTTTCACAATAAGATGAGCCCTCAATCTATCTATTCGCTCCCCCTTAAATAAGATTTTCCCACTACTGGGAGAATAAACACCAGAGATAATATTAAAAATAGTGGTTTTCCCAGCTCCATTAGGACCTATTATGGCTTTAATACAGTTATTAGATAAAGAAAAACTAACTCCATCTAAAGCTACAACTCCTCCAAACTTTTTCCGAAGTTCGACAACTTTTAAAAGGCTATTCATTTTTTTCTTTTTTTATTATACTAAACACTCCCATAAGAAGGCCTTCAGGAAGAAAAATCATTATTAAGAGAAGCACTGCTCCATAAATTAGTATATCGTAATCCTTAAAAATCCTCAAATACTCAGGTAAAATAGCTAAAAGAGCGGTTCCCATTACTGCTCCCCAAATGTTTGCCATCCCCCCTACAGCTACCATGGTCACCAAAACTACAGAAAACATAACAGTAAAGCTACTAGGAGAGACAAACGTAACAAAATGGGCATACAGACTGCCTGCAATTCCTGCAAAAATTGCGCTTAAAATAAAAATCTGAAGTTTGTATTTTCCAATGTTAATACCCATTGCCTGTGCTGCCACTTCACTCCCATGAATAGCACGAAGAGCTCTTCCTACCCTTGAGTGGATTAAGTTAAGACAGATAAGAAGGATCAAAAGAACGACTGTCCAAACAAAGTAATAATATGCAACATCTGAGTCAAGGGAAAAATTTCCCAAGGAAAATCTTGGAATCTGCCCAAAACCAGATGGTCCTCCAGTGTATTCTATCCATTCATTAAAAACAATATAAATAATTTCCCCAAAAGCTAATGTTGCCATTGCAAGATAGTGGCCCTTAAGTTTTAACGCTGGAGCTCCAATTAGATATGCTACCCCAGCTGTAAGGAAAACGGCTGTAAACATACCAAACCAAGGAGAAAACCCAAACCTAGTTGAAAGAATGCCTGAGGTATAGGCACCAAGACCAAAAAAAGCTGCATGTCCAAGTGAAATTTGCCCTGCATACCCCATAAGGAGACTAAGACCTATAGTTATTAAGCTATATATGCCAACAAATACCAAAATTCCTACATAGTAAGGATTACGAACTATAAGGGGAAGCGCAAAAATAATACCAACTAAAACTAGCAGAGAATAAAGATTTTTCTTTCCCACAAAAAGCCCCCAACAAATTTTCTTTATTCCTTTGTTCCCATAATTCCACTAGGTCTTAAAAATAAGACAACTAAAAGAACAAAAAGGGCAATTGCATCCTTGTATCCAGAAGATATGAAACCTGCTCCAAGAGACTCCATAAGTCCTATGATAAAACCGGCAATAACCGCTCCCACATTACTTCCAAGTCCACCCAGCACTGCCGCAGCAAATCCCTTTATGGCTAGCATTGTCCCTCGATCGTAGTTCATTAAAGTAACAGGCGTTATAATAATTCCTGCAATTGCTCCAATAGCTGCACTAAGAGCAAAGGAAAATAAAATCATTAATTTAACATTTATCCCCATTAAACTTGCAGCAACTTTATTCACTGAACAAGCCCGCATAGCTTTTCCAGTTAAAGTAAAGGTGAAGAAAAGAACCAAAAAAAGCACTAATGCCGCCATTATACCCAGTATCCATAGGATTTGAGGTGAAAGATATGCTCCAAAGACTGATATTGGTTTATCTGAAGAAAAAGGAGGAAGAGTGTAAGTTTGTTTTCCCCAGATAAACATTGCTCCACCCTTAAAGAGAATAGAGCCTGCAACGGTAATTATAATTAAGGTTATGATAGAGGGGTTTTTTAAGGGATGAATAGCTCCTCTCTCAAAGGCAGCTCCTATAAGAGTAACTATTGCCACAGAAATAAAAAAACCTAAAGGCATAGGAAGATGAGCAAGCTTGGTGAGAGAAATCATTATCATCCCACCAAGCATAACAAACTCACCCTGGGCAAGATTTATAATTCCAGTCGCATTGTAAATTATATTAAAGCCCAGAGCTATCATTCCGTAAATAACACCAATAGCTACTCCAGTAAATATATACTGGAGTAGCTGGCTTGTAAAAGTCATGGAGTGCTACCTGCTTATCTTAAACTAATCTTCGCCTAAAACGACAAACTTTCCTCCTTTCACAACAAGAAGCTCAAAAGCATCCTTTGTTAAACCGTTGTGATCCTCGGGAGAGAAGTTAAATATACCTCCTGTTCCTACAAACTCTTTTGTATATTCTATGTTTTTTCTCATAGCCTCAGGCCTCGGACCCGCCTCTTCCAGTGCATTAATAACAAGCCATAAAGCATCCCAGGCATGTCCTCCAAAAGTACTCACATCCTCTTTATATCTATCCTCATACATCTTCTTATACCAGGCAAGTATGTCTTTTTGTGGATGGTCATCAGGAAGCGTATCAACAGCAAGAAGCCTTCCTGCAGGGAAGATAATACCTTCTGCAGCATCACCTGCTGCCTCTACGTATTTTATATTTCCAAACCCATGGCTCTGGAAAAGAGGTATATTCATATTTAGCTGACGCATATTCTTAGCAACAATAGATTGTGCTGGTACTATAGACCAATTGACAATAGCTTCCGCATCTGTAGCTTTTATTCTTGTAAGCTGGGCTGTCATATCAGTATCTTTTGGACCATAGGTTTCATCTGCCACTATCTTCATTCCATACTCAGGAGCAAGTTTTTTTAGCCATTTTCTTCCCTGAGCTCCAAATGCAGTTGTTCCTGTAATTATCGCTACCTTGGACATTCCTTTTTTTCTCATATATTCATAAATTTTACGGGCAGCATCACTATCCTTTTGGGGGGTTTTAAACACCCATTTTTTCACAGGTGATACAATTGCCTCAGCTGCAGCACAGGAGACAAGTAAAACTTTTTCTTTTTCAACAATAGGGATTACCGCCATAGTTGTTCCACTTCTTGAAGGTCCAATTATAGCAAGAACCTTATCTCGATAGATCAGTTTTTTTACAGCATTTACAGCCTTTGCCTCGTCACCTGCAGTATCCTCAATAATAAGCTTGAGAGGATGTCCATTTATTCCTCCTCTGGCATTAATCATCTCCTCAATCATAAGAGCGGTGTTTTTCTCCGGTTCGCCTAGAAAGGATGCTGACCCTGTTATAGCAAATATTGCTCCTATCTTGTAGGGTTCTTTCTCCTTTGCCCAGATAAAGCCTGCCCATCCTAATGTGAGGATAAATACCCCCACAGCAAGGATAATTTCAATTCCTTTTAGCTTTTTTATACACCTTTTTCTCATCTTTCTCCTCCTCTTCTTTCATGAATATACTATTTGTCTCAACTAATCCCTCTCTAAATAAAAGTGAGAATATTCTAACAAATTCACTTTAGCTGTCAAATTAAGGCGGCAGTCTGGAATTGACGCCAATACACTTTTCCTTAATATGTTTATTTATAAGCTTGATTGCAACTTGATGAAAGTGAGGTTAGAATGTCTTCTTTAAAGAAAAAAACACTTGGAGCGCTTATTATCCTGCTTCTTATTTGGAGTTTCCCCCCAGTAGTTATCAAATACCTTGATCTTTTTTTCTCACCCATGACCCAAAATTTTTACAGATACCTTACGGCATCAACATTTCTTCTACTTCTCAGTCTTTTTCTTTTCCCTAAAAAACTTAAATTATGCATAAAAAATGTTAAACACTTTATTGTTCCAAGTTTATTTTTACTTTTATGGCAGACTTTTCTTGTTTACGGAGTGAGCTTAAGCAAGGCAAATACAGCTGGATTTTTGTCAAAAATGACAGGTATTTTTGTTGTGCTTATGGGGTGGACAGCACTACCTGAGGAAAGAGAAACCGTCAAAAGAAAAAGCTTTATAGTAGGTTTTGTTCTAGCGTTTAGTGGAGCAGCTATTATAATTTTAAGTAAAGAAAAACTGACCTTTTCTCTTGGTTCGCTTCTTCTTCTTATCGCTACCTTTTGTTGGGCAATGTATACTATACAGACAAAAAAGATTTTGCAGAAACTACAGATAAACTCTCTTACCGCTATGAGTTTTGTAAGTGGATGCACCTGCTTTTTTCTCTTTTTCTTAGCCATGTTAGAACTTGGGAAGATAATGGAGGCTCCTCTACATGCCAACCTTATCCTTTCTCTTTCTGGATTTTTACTCGTAGGGGTGGCAGGTGTTTTGTATTATTTTCTTTTGCAAAGAATCGGAGCCACCATCACTAATACAGCTATGCTTTCAACCTCTTTTCTTACTGTAATTTTTGCCTTTGTTTTTTTAGGAGAAAAAATGACGATGCAACAAATTGTTGGGGGATGCATTGTAGTAGTTGGATGTTATTTTGTTTTAAAACAAACATAACCTTACTCTTTATTTTCCCTTGTAATCTTTTAATGCTTTGCAAAATTTTTAAAGATCTTTTACAATACTTTTAAGATAACTTTTAATCTCAGGTCCAACTTCTTTATCTTTAAGAGCATATTTTATGTTTGCCTTAATCCAACCAGCTTTAGAACCCACATCGTGGTGTTCTCCTTCTATAAGACATGCGTAGATAGGCCTTTTTTTAGCTAAATTAAAAATACCATCTACAAGCCAAAGTTCATTATCCTTTCCAAGAGGAGTTTCTTCTAAAGCTTCGAAGATATCCGGAGTTAAAATATAACCCCCTATTGATGCTATTCTAGAGGGGGCTTTCTCTGGACCCGGCTTTTCCACTATATTTTTCACTCTTAAAACTCCGGGTTTAACCTCTTCTCCATCTATGATTCCATATTTTTTTGTCTCCTCATCACTTACAAGATAGGCAGTAAGCACAGGATTTTTATATTCCTCATAAACCTCCATAAGCTGCTTAAGACGAGGTTTTTTGCTTTCCACAAGGTCATCTCCCCAGACTACGGCAAATGGCTCATCTCCTATAACTGATTTTGCATTTAAAACAGGTGTGCCATTGCCGTAGGGTCCTTTTTGTCTAATAAAAATAAAATCAGCCATTTCTGAAATTTTACGTAACTTAGATAGAACTTCCAATTTTCCACTTTTTTCTAAATGTCGCTCAAGTTCAAGATTTCTGTCAAAGTGGTCCTCTATTGAAGTTTTATTTTGACTTATAACAAATATAACTGTTTTTATCCCTGAAGCTACTGCTTCCTCTACAATGTATTGAATAGCTGGTTTATCAACAATAGGTAACATCTCTTTTGGTTGCGCTTTGGTAGCGGGAAGAAAGCGAGTACCAAAACCAGCAGAAGGAATAACAATTTTAGTGATCTGCCCCATATAGTACCTCCTTTTAACCTTATTTATACATTTGCAAACAATATCTTCTGATACTTTATTTTCCCGTCCTGCTTTCCTATTCTAGCATAATAAGGTTATATATCAACCTCTACAGGTTCTACTCTTGTCATTACGTAAAATGACGTTATAATATGTGCCTATCTTAAGATGGGAGAAAAAGAGGTAGGACAAGATGAATATAAAACTTGTAGCTTGTGATCTTGATAGGACTTTAATAGAAGGAACTTCCTTGCTTCCAGAAGTTAAGGAACTTCTTGTTAAATTACCAAAAAAGGGGATTAAATTTGTTATTAATTCAGGTCGTCACCTGGAAGATATTCTTAATATCCTATCCCAAAGCAAACTCAACTATCCCCAAGGATACCCTGAAGCTATAATTTCTAACCACGGAATATCAATTCACTATCTTGCAGGAAAAGGTTACACCGCCGATAAAGAATGGAATGAAAAAAGAGAAGAGGAACATGCCATCCTCCGTCAGGAAATTGGTTGGAGAGGTAAACTTTGGGAAAAAATAATTGAAGAAAAACTTGGCATTATCC
>Ga0180301_10003972_pt1 | contig 11475 bp, 17 predicted proteins | sample GuaBasSediGuay16_FD_121797 | JGI IMG/M metagenome (GOLD analysis project Ga0180301, IMG submission 121797) | Subseafloor sediment microbial communities from Guaymas Basin, Gulf of California, Mexico - Guay16, Core 4569-2, 12-15 cm | ecosystem: Environmental > Aquatic > Marine > Hydrothermal... | reverse complement strand
TATACGCTAGGATATCTATTCTGCCGGTAACTAGGACCTCTCTACCATCATCAAGAGCGATTTTCTTCTCAACCTCTTTCTCGATTTCAATCCTATCATAGCCTAGAGCCGGATAGTAGCTCTGTAGAAGCTGCTGCAAACCGGCATGAGCAACCCTGCCAAGAATGAATGAACCCTTGAACTGAGCTTGCGATGCCTCCGGAAACCTAAGCATGTAGAGCCATCTTCTCGGGCACTGAGTTAAAGCAGAGACCCATACCAGAATACCGTTATACTCCTTAACCCTCCTAAAGTGGTCCTCAAACTCTAGCAACTGTAGCCTATATAGCAGCTCCGTTAAGTCTTGAGCCTTCAAGTCATACACTACAGAATTCACGGAACCCATCACCCTTCACCTCTTTACAACAACTGGAAGCTGCTTTGAGCTGCTACCGAATATTATCTCCTCCATCAGCTTCTGAACCCTTTCATCAGCTTCAATCTCCGGTGGAGGACCGTAGACCATGAAGCCTATTTCCTTATCGAGCCTCTCAATAGTTGCCTCAAGAAGCTCCTCAATGTTTGTAAGGTCCTCGATGTTGTATAGGTCCTTCCTAGAATCTAGGTATACTTTACCTATTCTAATATTATAGAGAGCAGCCCGGAGGTATGCCCGAGCCGTTAAAAGCTGGTGCAGTCTCTTCACATCGAAATTCAAGGGAGACCCGCCCAAAACTAGTCACCAAGTTTAATTTGACAAATCACTAGATAAAAAGCTTATTGCGGGTAATGGAGAGCAATTACCCTATCATCACTTCTCGACAACACCAGACTTCACAAGAACAACTACCGCCACTAATTCGCAGACAAAGAACCCTAGACCTCCAAACAGATAGTCTCTGAGCGAAACCAGCCCAAGATACATTAACAGCCCAGCCGATAACACAAAGAAGAACAGCGTAGTTATAATAAAGTTAACTGCATCCATCAAGCTCCTCCTTTTCCTTACGAATGCCACTCCTCATACACCTCAGCTAATTATTTTTGGTAAACTACCAAATTAAATATTAAATCTAGCCGCTGTACGAGACCGGTTACACGCATAACCGCTGGTTACGGGTGTAACCCTCAAACCTAGTCCTCTTCTCCGTAAAGAAACCCCTTCAACTTCTCGATATTGAAGCTAGTGCCGAAAGCCTTCTCGAAAGCTATCGAAATCGCTTCAACGAGCTTTAGAAACTCGCTAGGACTAAAGACAACTGCATACTCTTCATTATAGCTGCTTGGGAGGTCCACTCTCTTCCTTATATAGGTATACTTCTTGCTACCCCTCCTCACAGTGTTCTTAGATGTGCTAACCGGCAACCTATGAAGCTGGACCTTGCTTAAAAGTTCAATGAGTTTGCCCCCAACATCAGTGCTTGTTTGTCCCAAACTATCACCATTTCTAATAATTGAACGTTTGTCCCCAAAATCTCTTTCCTTTAGCGGAGGTGTTTGGGACAAAACCTTGGGTTGGCTAGGCTTCGGCTTCCGCTGCTGTTGCTGCTGCTTCTCTAGCTCCTCAAGAATGCGGAGCAAGTGCTTGCTCATAGCTGGGTCCCCTCCATAAACTTCTCAAGAGCCTCCATGAACTTGTCATAGGGGACTCCCGGCTTACCATTATAGCGGTTATCATAGAATCTAATGGATTTGATGACTGCCTTGAACAGCTCACGCTTATCCTCCTTACCATAGTAATCGTATGCAGCTTCATTGAGCCATCCATCAATGTTGCCCTTACGTTTGAAGATAGCTTGCCAAACCTTGTCACCGTAAGCTATTCTGGTATTGCTTAATCTAACATAGCCATCTCTTTCAAGCTCCTTCAAGAACTCTTTTAGCTCACTAGGTAGGTCATCGAACTTTAGGCTGCTATCCTCACTGGTTAGCTCCTCAATCTTCTTGCGAAGTTCTTGGTTTTCACGTTCAAGCTGCTGCAACCTTATGAAGAGCGGTTTAAGGGCTTCGTTGAGTTTTGTCCCCAACTCTCTTAGAACAAGCTCGAAGCGGTTGCCCCACTTCTCAAACGTTAGATACAGTAGGTTTGCTAGCTTTGCTGCAACTGCTTCGCTTAGCTGGGCAGCCTCTAGCTGCTGCCTAGGTAGAGACCCCTTGATTAGCTCTAGGTCCTTCTTAATCTCCGATAGGACCACCGGCAGCCTAGCCATAGATATTACTCCATCAACAATCTCCTCAAGGCTATAGCCATTCCAAGAACTGGTCCGGACCTCTACACGGGTCCCACCATTCGGCATGGACTCCTTCTCATCTGGGTCAACAAGGTATATCCTAACAACATCCTCGTAGTACTCTTCGAGAGTCAATGACTTGACTCCCTCCATAATCTTGACACCATCTAAATCGCAATTGATTTCCGGTGCAACCATCACCTCGAAGTCCTTCAAAGAAACCTGCCTACCGGTAGCTTTCCTCATAACCTCGGGCAAGAAGAACTTGCAGAACCCAATAAACTCCTCAAGGCTAAGAGGATTATCCGAAGCCTCCAAGAAAACTTGAGCCGTGCCATCCCTATTCGCTTGAATAGTAAGCCAACGCTTAACACCAACCTCCATCCTAACAACCCACTGCTTACTCCTATCAATATACCTAGCCCTACCAAGCTGCTGCAACAACAACGGAACAACCCAAGGCTTCATAAACCTAAGACCAAGCCTATGAACCATAAACCTACACACCCGCTTCCCACCAACACCATCACCGCCACCACGCCACGAACCCCCTACCCCTTCATGCGATGGCTGCTTGGCTGCCGGCTGTTGCTGCCGCTGAGTAGTAGTATTATTGGTAGTATCCTTCGGTGTGCCTCTGTTTTGAGAAGAAGCTTCCTTGTGTCTAGAACCGTTCTTCCTTCGGCTTCTCTTATTGCTGCCGTTTTCGTTGAGAATACCTAGCTCCTTAAGCTTCTTGATAACCTCATCGGTTGCTGGACCTATGTATATCCAGACCCGCTCTTGCTTCTCCTTAACATACTTTCTAGCGTATAGGTATAGCTTGCCCTTTATCCTCCTAAGCTTTATGACACAGCCTTCCCTATGTAGCTGAATAGCCTTTCCAAGAACTTGGTTACAGTTGTAACCAGCGGTTACATGTGTACTTGAGTTACACCCGAGCGTAGGGTGTAACTCATTGTGGGGTGTAACTCTGGGGTGTAACTTGTCGGGTGTAACATCGGATGTGTAGGGTGTAACCTTGAAAGAATCTTTGGTTACACCCGTAACGCTTATAGACTTCTTTCCACTATAATTATCATGGTGCATGCAGACCCGCCCTCCGAGCCGGTGCCCGAGCCGAGCTGGGGACCTTGATGGGGATGACCATGCCCAACCCCCCTTCTACAGTATATTAATTTGACAAAACAGATTTAAGCGTTTTCTATCTTGGTTTTGTCAAAATATTTATATCCCATAGTATTTATGTATAAATAGGGGTTGTGTAATGGGTAAATGGGTTTCAGTGTACTTCAATGATGCTGAATACCGGAAGCTAGAGAAGATTCTAAAGAGGGAAGAGCAGCGTAGAGGTAGAAAGATTTCTGCTTATGAGCTTATTAAAGAATGGATTGCTCCAAGACTAAAGGATGATGGAGAAGAAGAGGCTAAGCCCAACTAGAGCTACAAGCGAAGTACTTAGGGATATCACCGTAACCATTACTGGGTGCTGGACATCCACTCCTAGGGTTCTTAGGCGTTGTGTTATAACCAATATGACTATTCTCATAATCTGAACCGTTACAAATGCTGCCCCATAAGTTATTATATCTGTGGACCCAGACAATGCAGCATAGACCATGTAGCCCATAACAAAGCTCATTAAGAGAGCTGCTGTTTCATAGGTCCAGACCCTCATAGGCTCCGGCTTCTTCTTAACAACAAACTTACCCGTTCTATAGACTCTCGCATGATAATAGGTTAGGGCATAGGTTGCCGGCATCGAAACACACGAAAATAGAGCCACATCAAACATTTCTGGAGCAACACCAAAGAACCGGAGAAGCAGCATCAATAGAACTATGCTTAGGAATAGGTGAAGCTGTGTTGCTTCAACAAGCGTGATATCATCTACCCTAGTACTTAAGGACATCCCAGCTCCCTAAGAAATAACTTAGATGAAAGATGATAAAAAAATTAGGTTCCTTTTATAGGAATCAGTACTTTATTTTGCTCATAATGGACTTAAGCGTCGAAATGCCTTCGTTGACACACTGTTTGAATTCGTTGTAGGTTTTAGCAACACGGCTACATGCTTGAAGTAAAGGTTCAAAGACTTGGTCTAAATCATACCCTCCAATTTCGTACTCATTGAGTTCTTTCTTTATTCGCTCAATCCAGTCTTCCTTGTTGCTGGGCATTGCCAATCACCGCTGTCAACCTCACTTCTTTTTGACATACTTTCTGTTCTTCTCCCTCCACTCGCTTATCATTGCCCTTGCTTGTCTAGCACCGGCACTCCATGCAATCGCTAGAGCTGCCACTATTATAATTACTAGGAGAATTACCATCCAGTACTCTAGCGTGATGTAGAAGGTCTTCTCATAGTATGCCGTTACCACGTAATCCTCGGTCATATCGAGGGTTACGGTTGTCTCGTTTGTCTCTCTACCATCATACTCAATCTTGCTGAGCACATACTTGTATGGGAATTCTACTATCTCGCTCGGATAGGTTACATTAATGTCTGATGGAGCATAGACAGTGACATTTGTTGTCATGGTTAGCTCTACTTCATCGAAGGCTAGCAGCACAACCTTGACATCAACGTTCTTCGGTGTGCTTGTTAGGTTTGCATGATACATTGTGCTTGCATCAATAGTAACGTTCATGTCACCGGTTACATTGATGGTGTCAAGAATGTAGTACTCGCTCTTCACAACAACGAGGTATAATCCAGTCTCTGATACTGTTAGTGACACGGTACCATTCTCATCCGTATTGCCTTCAAATACAACAGTTCCAGCACTATCATAGACTGTTACCTTTGCATTTTCAAGAGGTTGCCCGTCCGCTCCGTAAACGGTTATGTTTACTGTTGGGTCTGTGGCTGCTAGTGCAATGGCTGGTGATACCAGCAATGCTATCATTAGTATTGCGAACATGGGTGTGACTATATGTGCATACCTCAACTGCATTCACCAAGAAAAAATAAGTGTGAGATATCTAAAAAGGTTTTTCTTGCACATTCGATGATACTAACTATGTGGTGCTCTTGGGATACCCCACCCAGTGATAAAGTCCTTGAACATGTTTATATGCCTTGCATGGTTATCGAGCCACTCTATGAAATCATTAATTGTTGGGTCCCTACCATGCCAATAACGGAAATACTCAATGAAATCTGCTGCTATTGCAGCGGCTGCCGGTGTTGCCATAGAGGTCCCGCTCAAGGCAACGTAGTATTGCCCTACTTCGTATTCATCTGGGAAGTCAACGTATGTTGATTTAGTTGATACAATCATTACACCGGAGGCTACAAGGTCCGGCTTCATCCGCATATCAACAGTAGGACCTAAAGAGCTGAATGGAGCAAGCTTATCCTTATACGGGTCCCATGCCCCTACGGCAAATGCCTTGCGAGCAACTGCCGGCACAACGATAGTTGTTGGGTAGTTGCCTTCGTTGCCCGCTGCTGCAAATACCCATACTCCCTTCTTCTCCACAAGCTCATCAACTGCTAGGCTAAGCGGGTCATTTCCATCGGAAGCAAATGAGGCTCCCCATGAGAGCGAGAGTATCTTAATATCATATTTCTCTGTATTATTATAGACCCACTCAAGGGCTTCTAAGCAAGTATCCATGCTCGCTACTCCATCTTTATCGAAGGCTTTTACCACAACGAGATACGCTCCGGGTGCTATGCCTTTAAACTTCCCGTTTGATGCCCATCCCCTTCCAGCAATAATGCCGGCAACATGGGTGCCGTGTCCATTGATATCCAAGAATGCCGGTTCTCCAAAGTCATGCCAAACTTGCTTATCGAACTCTAGTAGCTCTGTAATATTGGGATTCTCCATGAGGTCCCAAGTAACATACTCTCCGGTATCGCTCCATACATAGAGCATTGACGCAAGGACTTTGATAATGCTCCTATTCTGCTCATCGAAGAAGTCTGGATGAGTATAATCAATACCGGTATCAATGATGGCTACCGTGACATTGCGTCCAATCCAAGGTCCGAAGGCTTCGTGAAACTGATTATCTATGTCTACTTCATCAAAGTTCTCATATTCCTTAACATCTAAGAAGTGTAAAGGTGCATGCCTAAACCGCTTCTCCCCATAGATGCTAATCACTCCGGGAGTGTGGATAAGTCCACGCAACTGTTCTAATGAGGAGAGCCTTACCTTATAGATATGTAGGTCTCCAATATGCCATTCCTTGACTGGGTCTAGGTCCAGCTTAACATCTCCCTTAACGGTTACATAAGCCATAACCGTGTTGCCGGCTGCAAGAGCATCGTAGACCTCCGGGTCAACACGGTAAACCATCTCTTGGAAAGGCTTAAGCATGTAGACCGCAAGAGGGAGAGAGACAAGAATTGCTAGAATCAGAGCTACGCTCGATGCTATCTTCACTACTCTAGGGTTATGCGTGTAGCCACCGGTTACGTGTGTAACCCAGCTAATGCTTCCTTCTAACGAATCTGAATCCTTCCTTCTCACGAATCTCCTTTTCCTTCGGACATACATAAGCCATCACCATTTCGGGTTTAGGCAAGGGCTTAGTCTCGGGCTTGACCTCTGTAGCAGCCTCCGGTGCTCTCCACATCAAAATGTCCTCTATAGAACTATACATAATCAGTATAGATATGGGCAGCAGAGCCTTGAAGAACCACGTTTCGAAGTAAACAAAGTAGCTTATGCTGAATATCAGCATCCCCAGCCCGACACCGAACAACACCATTTCAAATACCATATCGAAGGGCATGAACCATTGAGGGAAAAGCCTCTTTCTATAAACATAGTAGTAAACATCTTCGAATTGGTCTATGGTTGCAAGAGCAAGGACCACCGAGTATGTTGGGTTGCTCTGCCACATCACATAAGCTAGAATTGCTAGCAGCATTAGAGCAAAGCTGTTGACAATAATCCTCAGTAGCCTAAACAAACGCATCTCGCTCCCCAAGAAATATGTTAAAAAAATGATATTTTAGGTGTTTAGGTTAAGGCTTTAAATCATGCCCATTGCACGTTTCTTGTAGTATTGATACCCTACGTAGATGGCTGCTACAGCAGCTATCACAGCCATGATGACTAGTGTGTAGAACAGCGAGTTGGTTATCGCAATCTCATGGTCTGTGGCTCCGGCAATTAAGAATGCTACGGGAATAGCACCAGATGCTATTCCACCATATACCAACATTACAACTCCAAATGTAAAGATGTACCATAATGGCACGGCAGACCGGCTTATGATGCCGGCTCTTGCCATGAAGTGCCCAACGAATATTAGACCAATTGTTAGCGTTATCATCAGCCCTAGGCTTATCGGGTTGGTGATGATTCCCGCTTGCACTAGTGCCACAGCGATAATTGTTAGGAGCACGAAGCCAACCGCTAGTATTGCTTCACGAGTTGATACTTCCACCTTTGGAGCTTCTGCCATTTAGACTTCACCAATATAACTTTATCCGCTCACTCATTTTTAACTTTCCTCCTAACGAACATAAATTCTTTTGCTTCATCAGCTATATCACTCAAGGACCTCGTAGTCCTCTTTACCACAAACCTTGTCTTGGTCAACGGTTCTTCTTCGAAATCACTTTCAATAGGCTCTTCCTTAGGCTCCGGCTTCTTTCTCCTAAAGAGCCTTAGAATTCTGGGTGTTTCATCGGCTATTGGCTGCTTCCTAACATATTTGTACTTCTTCCAAGGTGCCGGAAGCTCTATCTCCTTGATTATGACACCAAGCGTTAACCAGCCGTTATGAATAATGTGATATAGGATTGCACATAGTCCAGCTCCATTGTACCACATCATGCCGTAGAACACAGCGTTTGCAGCATAGTAGAAGGTGCTAGTGGCTGTGAAGAGGAGCTTGGTTCTTAGTGGATAGCTTGAAAGGTACTGTAGCTGCCATGCTGGGTGCATTGCAACCCATACTATCGAGCCTATTACAAGCCCTATAGGACCGAAGAATATGTAGGGCAAACCCCTAAAGAGAAGCTCTTCGAAGAGAGGATAATACAGTACTGTTACTGTTACTGTTCTGAAAGCAGCTTCATAGCTCATGTTTATCGGCAGCAACGGTGTTACCCTATCCTCGAAGCTCTCCGGTCTAATGCCGGCAATCCTCTCGATAGTTACACGTATAGCCATTGGAATCAGGACTAGTGCTACATACCAAGGGAAGTAGTAAACCAGTTGATAGAGCAGCGTCTGGGCATCAACGATGAACTGCTGCATCGCTGCATCCCTAGTATTTTCTTACAAACATCGTATAACTAAAGCTTATTGATGCGAAGATTGTAATCAATACAAACGTCATGTATCTGAATAGCAGTGCAAGCCAAAAGCTAATCATAAAGATGGCAAAGGACATCCACCTAACGTATGATGGTGGTGGAGGCTGCTTGTGCAGTTGCATATACCTCATTGTAAACACTTGGTCACCAAGCATCAAGATAAGCAATGCCCATTCCATCGCATACCAGAGAGGGTAATACATTTCAATCCATTCAACTGGGATAACCCAAGGTCTGGTCAAAGCAACTCTAAGTGCTTCAAAGACAGAGATGCCCAGCAAATCTCCAATCATTTGCACGATTAACAGCATCGAGAGAAGCGAGCTTATGACATTCGATATCTTCTCACTAATCTCCAATGCCCTATCAACATCAATCTCCGGCATTCTTAATCCCTAGTAAACCTAGTGGTGAAAAAGATATAAAATATTTTGTCAAATCATCTAGCGAGCAACAAGGGGACCGTATATCTCTCTATATACTCTATAGGTATACTCCTTAGCCTCCTCCGGCACAATCCCATGAGTCATAGCAGCAACAATAATGTTCTGTAGAACCCACCTCTCCCTTCCAGTAAGCCTCTCAATCTCTCCATCCCTAATAACATAGGTCTCGAAGAATGGTCTACCTCTTCTATATCTTCCTAGGAGCCTCCAATAGGCTTCCCAGAAGATTCTACGGGCTTCCGAGTAAAGCGATGAACCGGGTCCAGCTCTAGCAGCAGCCGCAAAGAACTCATCAATCTCCCAACAGTTGGGGTCCGGATAGCCTTGCTCTAGCCAACGTGGGTTCTCTGGAAGGTCCTTTCTACAGATAACAAGTCTTACCGCTCTCTCAACAGCCCTAGCAGCTTGGTGAAGAAACCTCTTTAGCCTAACGAATAGCATCGGCTAGCCCCAGAAGAAGAATATATGAAAAAAATGTTTTACCTTTTGTGGTTTTACCCGAGAGCTTGACCAAAGAGCTTAGTATGTGACTCCTAATCTCTCAGCGAGCCACTTCCAGTCTCCTACCCTCTTCTCCATCTCCGTTATGATGTCTGGTGGCACGTCGGTTATCATACCTCCCTTAACCTTATCACCAGCTCCCCAACAAGCCGCAATAACAGTGTTCCCGGGAAGCCTCTTGCCACCATATTTTGTTCTGAATATTGGTACTCCACCAGCACCAAGACATCTCCTTATGAACTCTCTTATGGCTTCGAGTCCACGTCCAATTACTCTACCCATACGGTTTCACCAAGTAATAATAGCGTATTTGGGAAATTTAAGCCTTGCGAGAAAACTCAACGTTTTACATCACTTCCTTGTTTTACAGAAACCTTGAGAGCCGAGAGATACAGCATCAGTGCTCTTCGGATGCCATCACTTCTACATCCGATAATACCCTTTTCAACGAGTTCATCGAGCTGCTCTAACAAGTCCTTGGGTATACGGACACCTACATAGTCTGTTTTCCTTAATACACTCTCGACTTGAACATCTTTTAGGTCCTCCTCTCTAAATATCTCGGTCAACATAAGCATGCCGGTCTTCAAGTTTCCGAGGGCAAATGCTTTGTATACCTTCCTAGTCTCAAGGTCTAGAAGTTCAACCGCAAACTGCCTTAGAACCCGGGTATTGAAGGCATAGTCAAGCTTGTCCTCTGGTATAAGGTCCTTTAGTATATTAAATTTATACCTTAGATATCTAGATAGAGACCAGTCAAGCTTCATCAATGCATAGTCACGGTCCTTAGATGACTTCTCCGGAGATGGGCAGAACGCTAGATTACCGAAGCAAGTACCATCTATTTCTTGTATTTTCTTGCCGTGCTTAAGCATAACCTTAACAAAGTCATCAACAGTTATACCAAGCAGCTTAAGAGCTTCCTCAAGAATCGGGCACCTCTTCTTCCTCGGGTCACAGCAGAACACAATACTCACTAACCTACCTCCCTCGCAAAGAGGAGGCTCCCCAATCAAGTCCCTCCAAGAATAACGGTTCTTCCTCATCTCCTATACACCACCTTACGAAGCGTTTTGAGTAGAACGTATAGGTTCGAGATATAGGATTGTGCATCTTCGGAATCCGGGTCAAAACCACGAATCACAATCTCTTTGGTCCTTATACCATCGTGCCAACGAATAATCACATTCGGGAAGGCTTGTGCCCCTATACGCTGCAAGTACTTCAACACCGGTTCAATCTTCTTTAACCTCTTCTTATGCTCGGGCAGCCCATAGCGTTCAATCCATTCCGGAGAGAATGTATGAGCCGCAACACTCTCCTCATAGGCTGCTACACTCTTGTTGCCAAGGTACTTGACTATGAAGGGTATGTTAAGCTCATCACATATCCTTCTCAGCAACAGCTCTAGCTTGGCACAGCGTGGACAGTTAACATCATCTTCCAATATGACTTCAAGCAGCACCTATCTCACCCTCCTTCGCTTTCTCAGCTTGTTCAGCAAGCCACTCTATCTCCTTAAACCAGTCTTTACTAGCAGCTTCCTTGAAGGTGAAGTACAATCGTGTTGGTGGCTTGGCAACCTCGTGACCCTTAATCGGGAGGTTGATGAGGTTCGGTATAGACACCATTAGGTTTGTGGACCTACCAATCCAGACATGCTCTTTTGCTCCATAGGGGTTGGTAATGGTGAAAAATCCCCATGTTGGTGGAGCTGCTCGCTCCTCCTTAGGCTTCTCAGTGACCATCCTTCTACGCTGCATATACTCGAATACCTTTAGAATGAAGCCAACAATAGCACGAGTTATTGCCTCGGAAGCATAGTAGAAGATGCTGTAAACCATGTTTTCACCTCCTAGCCGGTCTCAAGACCATGCGGTTATCCGGTGTGTAGTATGGTCTTGCATAGCCGGTTGATATTAGGTAGGCAATGGCACGGTTGAACTCATCACGAGTCTTATCATCAATCTTAAGCTCTATAGCAAGCTCATCAATGCTAGCCTCTCCCTTACGAATCAAGATGTTGTAT
>Ga0180301_10003971_pt1 | contig 11476 bp, 20 predicted proteins | sample GuaBasSediGuay16_FD_121797 | JGI IMG/M metagenome (GOLD analysis project Ga0180301, IMG submission 121797) | Subseafloor sediment microbial communities from Guaymas Basin, Gulf of California, Mexico - Guay16, Core 4569-2, 12-15 cm | ecosystem: Environmental > Aquatic > Marine > Hydrothermal... | reverse complement strand
AGGTACAGGGGCAAGACCTTAGAGGAGCTACTCAACATGCCGATGGATCAGCTACTGCAGCTGCTTCCAGCTAGAGCTAGAAGATCCTTACTTAGGGAGTCTGACTCAAAGGTGCAGATGAGAAGACTCGAGATGGGCATTAAGGATTCTCCAAGAATGAAATTACTTAAGAAGGTAATGAAGGCCAGGGAACTACTAGCTCAGGGAAAGAACGTCGTGATTAAGACTCACGTAAGAGATATGATAATTCTCCCAGTGATGGTGGGCTTAACGATAGCCGTCTACAACGGCAAGGAGTTCGTTCCAGTTAAAATAACCCCTGAGATGATAGGTCACTATCTAGGAGAATTTGCACCAACAACAAAGAAGGTTGAGCACGGAGAGCCTGGCTTAAAGGCGACAAGGTCAACGCTCTTCGTTGCCATGAAGTAGTATGAAGTTAAGAGGTATACGGATTCCACATATAATTTCAAACATTTTCTTGAACACTCCAATACCAAAGTCTAGTATTAGCTTAGGTTCGTTTAAGTTAGCAGTTTTCATCCTACTTACACTTTGACAAGTAATTCTTTAACTTCATGAACTCATTCTGAGGGAGTATAAGTCTCACAAAATTGTCTACAGAATACCTTATTGTAACTCTGTATATATTTCCTTTAACTTCTTTTATATTAAATAACTCAGCAATATCTTTTCTATTCTTACGTAGTGTCGTGTACTCCATACCCTGCACATCATCTCTATTTATGGCTATTTCCGAAGTACTTAGTGTAGACTTAATAAGTAACTCTGCTTCTTTCTTTGACAGCGCCCCCTTTACCGAGGTCAGCACGCAACCTATCTTAGGTAGAGGTTTAATAACTAAGTAATTATCGTGTAAGAATACCTTAGCCCGTAAAATAAAGCGATTTAAAATCACGTATGCATTGCTCAGGACTTTAAGTGGCATTATTGGCTAACCTTTAGCGACACCTATTGGCCTCAGTCTAGCAACGAGGGCAGCTATCTTGACCTTATGCGTTACCATGGCTACCCTATCTACGTCCTTGTAAGCACCTGGCGCTTCTTCAGCTATTACACGTCTTGTTGCTGCCCTTAGATAGATGCCCTTACTCATTAAGTTCTGCGTTATTACTCCGGGGTTGTATGTTCTTATAGCAGCGGCTCTGGATAGCCAGCGTCCTGCACCATGGGCGGCCGAGTAAAATGTTCTCGCTCCTTCAGGAATTCCGATCATTACGTAGCTTGCCGTACCCATGGATCCCGGTATTAGTACTACCTGACCGATGTCGCGGTGATCTTTAGGTATTTCTGGGTGTCCTGGTGGAAATGCTCTAGTAGCTCCCTTCCTGTGTACCACTACTTTAATCCTCTTACCGTTGATTACATGCTCCTCTACCTTTGCTATATTGTGGGCAACATCGTATACTATGTGTAGGTCGAGCTTGTCGGGGTCTGTTCTAAATACTCTGCCAAATGACTCGCGAACCCAGTGCGTGATTAGCTGCCTGTTAGTCCAGGCGTAATTAGCTGCAGCAGCCATAGCTGAGAAGTAATCCTGGCCTTCCTTACTGTTAAATGGAACTGAGGCTAGCTCTCTATCGGGTGGTGTAATATTGTACCTACGCATTGCTCTTTCCATAGTTACTAGGTAGTCACTTGCTACCTGATGGCCCAAACCCCTCGAGCCTGTGTGTATCATTACCGTTATTTGGCCCTCGTATTCTATCCCTAGCTTCTTAGCTACTGTCGGGTTGTATATTTTGTCAACTACCTGTATTTCTAGGAAGTGATTGCCAGCTCCTAAGGTACCGAGCTGAGGGGCACCTCTTCTTTTAGCAGTGCTACTCACCTTACTTGCGTCAGCGCCCTTCATAGAGCCTCTCTCCTCTATGTGTTCGGGGTCGTCAGCCCAGCCGAAGCCTCTCCTAATAGCCCACTCAACACCTTCCTCAAGAACTCTATCTAGCTCGCCTGTGCTCAGCCTTATCTTACCTGTACTACCAACACCTGACGGTACGTTACGGAATATTTCATCTACTAGCTCCTTTATCTTGGGCTTCACGTCATCGATACTTAAGTTTGTCCTAAGTAACCTGACACCGCAGTTGATGTCGTAGCCGACGCCTCCAGGTGATATTACTCCCTCATTAACGTCCATTGCAGCGACTCCACCGATAGGGAATCCGTAGCCTTGGTGTCCATCGGGCATAACGTACACTGCTAGCTGAACGCCGCTGAGGCAGGCAACATTAGCTGCCTGAACTAGCGTGAGGTCATCTCTCATTTTACTTAGTAGATACTCATCTGCGAAGATAACTGCAGGTACTCGCATGCACTTCTTAACTCCTTTAGGTATTTCCCAAGTGTACTCATCAACTCTCTTTAACTGAATATTATGGCTCATACCGAAATCTCCCTAACTCAAGTCCGTAATGTAAACTAATAAAGCATTTCGTTATGGTAAAAGTTATAGGGACCTTATGGCTAGTTTAAGTTTAGAGTAAAGCTTATGAGCTTATAAGCCCCTCCTAAAAAGGTCTAGGCAGTGGAGAAGGTGGTGAACGCATGCCTACATGGCACTACTCGGTGAAGAAGCTTGACCCGCAAAGGACAGCTAAGGCTATGCTCTGGGATGCTGACATATCACTTAAGGAGTCCTATGAGATACTCAAGGTTATTAGAGGTATGAAGCTTAAGGAGGCAGAAAAACTTCTTGAGGACGTCATAAAGATGAAGGTCCCAATACCCTACGTTAGGTATAAGTTATCAATTGCTCACAAAAGAGGGCTATCAGAGCGTTTCCCAAGGTGGAAATCCCCTATAGGTAGGTACCCTGTCAAGGCAGCTAAATTTATCCTCAGGCTCCTCAAAAACGTAGAAAACAATGCCGAGGTAAAGGATCTGGATGTAGATAGGCTGGTCATAATTCACGCAGCGGCGCATAAGGGGCCATACTTGAAGAGGTGGATGCCTAGGGCTTTTGGTAGGTCAACACCTAAGTTCAGGACCTTAACGCACTTAGAAGTAGTTGTTAAGGAGGTGTGAGCTTGGTCAACATAAAGCAGCACTTTATTCAGTTAAATCTCCTAAGGCTAAAGGTCGATGAGTACCTAGCCAAGAACTTTATGCGTGCAGGATACTCTAGGGTTGAGTTAATAAAGACGCCCCTCGGAACACGCGTGATTATTTACGCTGATAGGCCAGCACTAATAATAGGTAGAAGAGGACAGACGATACGCCAGCTTACCGAGGTCTTAGAGAAGTACTTTAAGATAGAGAATCCGCAGATAACAGTTACTCAGGTAGAGAATCCAGAGCTCGACGCGAGGGTTGTAGCGACAAGGTTGGCTTTAGCTATAGAGAGAGGCTATCACTTTAGGAGAGCTTTATTCGTTGCTCTTAGGAGAGTCATGGCAGCTGGTGCTGTAGGTGCTGAGATAGTGATAAGCGGTAAGTTAACTAGCGAGAGAGCACGCTACGAGAAGCTAAGGGCAGGCAAGGTATACAAGACAGGAGCTCATGTAGAGAGGCTCGTTGATAGGGCTGTTGTACACTTATTGAGGAAGCCGGGAATGTACGGCATTGAGGTACTTATCGTCAAGCCGGGCGAGCCCGACGACATTGTGAAAATAACCCCGCCTGAGGAAGTACAGCAGCAGGCAGCAAGTGAGTCATCAGAAAAGCTCCAGGAGAAGGGTGAGGCCACATGAGTCTCTCAGCAGATGAGATAAGGAAGATGTCCCCTGAGGAAAGAAGGAAGTTGCTTAATGACTTAAGGATCGAGCTAATTAAGCTAAGAACCCAGGCATTCCTAGGGACACTCACTAATGTAGGGAGAATAAGGGTCGTGAGGAAGAACATAGCTCGCATACTGACTGTAATGAGGGAGGAGGAGCTAAAGAAAAAGCAAGGGAAGAAGTAATGAGGAGAACGAAATCTAACTTAATTTACCATGAATTAATAGGACTTAGGGTCCACGTTAAGTTCCATACTGATAAATCACTAATTAACGTTAAGGGTAGGGTAGTTGATGAAACTAGGAACATGCTTGTCGTCATGACCGATGAAGGAAGAGAGAAGAAAGTACCTAAGTTTGGTGGGGTATTTGTTTTTAAACTCTCGGACACCGTGAGTGTAGAAGTACGAGGTGATTCAATAGTGGGTAGGCCTGAAGAAAGATTGAAGAGGTACGGAGGTGGTAGGTAGTGAGCGAGAAGCCTAAGGTTAGGAATGTAGGTATAAGGTATGAGGGACTAAGGCCTCCCGAGAAGGTCTGCGACGACCCGCTCTGTCCCTGGCATGGCCACCTGAAGGTTAGGGGAGGCCTGCTCGTAGGAAAGGTTATTAAGGCGAAGATGAGGAAAACCGTTGTTGTGGAGAGGGAATACTTAGTTTACATAAGAAAGTATATGAGATACGAGAGGCGTAGGTCTAGAATACACGCTCATAATCCGCCCTGCATTAATGCTCAGCCTGGTGATACGGTACTGATAGGTGAAACCAGGCCTTTGGCGAAATCTGTAGCTTGGGTAGTGCTGGGTGTGCTTGAGAAGGGTGAGGGTGAGAGCTAATGCCTAAGAAAGGTGGTGCAGCATTTAGTAGAGTTAGGAGAGTAGAGGGTATACTAGTAGGTACGCGCTTGAAGGTAGCTGATAATAGTGGAGCTAAGGAGGTTATGGTAATAGGTGTTCCGGGCAGGAAGACAAGGTTAAGGAGGATACCTAGTGCAACGGTTGGTGACTTGGTGGTGGTTACGGTAAAGAAAGGTAATGCTGACCTTGTTGGACAGGTAATGAACGCTGTCATCATAAGGCAGAAGAAGCCATTCAGGAGGCCTGATGGCACGTGGGTTGCTTTCGAGGATAATGCGTGTGTTATAGTGACACCTGAAGGTGCACCTAAGGGAAGCGAAATTCGTGGGCCGGTAGCTAAGGAAGCGGCGGAGAGGTGGAGCGGTATATCAAACCTTGCGACAATAATTATTTAACTCTGATCTAGGTGGTAAGGATGAAGACCTCATCAAGTCAGCCTAGGAAGCAGAGGCTGATGCTCTATAATGCCCCACTCCACAAGAGGCACGCGTTATTCAATGCAAAGTTATCTAAGGAGTTAGCTGAGAAATTAGGTGTTAAGAGGCTGCCCATAAGGGTTGGTGACGTAGTTAGGATAATGCGCGGTGACTGGGCAGGGCATGAGGGGAAGGTAGTTAAGGTAGACTACAAGAGGATTAGGATATATGTTGAAGGAGTAACTATTAAGAAAGCTGATGGAACACCGGTCTATTACCCTATTCATCCATCGAAGGTCATGATAATAAAGGCTGATGTTAGTGACAAGGTCAGAAAGAAAATAATAGAGAGAAGGAGAGGTAAGGTCCCTGTTGAGGAGGTTGAAGAAGTTAAAAAGGAGGAAGAGGAGAGGAAAGAACAGGTAGGTGAGGAAAGTGGCTAGGATGGGTGGAAAGAGGCATCTGAAGAGGCTCGCGGCCCCTGATTTTTGGCCTATACTTAGAAAGGAGTATAAGTGGGTAGTCAAGCCATCACCTGGCCCGCACCCTATTGAGAGGTCTATTCCTCTGCTTGTTTTAGTAAGAGATATTCTGGGTTATGCTGAAACTGGTAGGGAGGCTAGGAAGGTTATTGCTGAAGGGCACATTAAGGTAGATGGGAAGGTGAGGAGGAACTATAAGTATCCAGTAGGGCTCATGGACGTCATTGAGATTGTGGATACAGGAGAAACCTTCAGAATGGTTCCCGTCCCTGTTAAGTTCATGATGCCCATACCCATAAGCAAGGAAGAGGCGTCGTTTAAGCTGTGTAGAATTGAGAATAAGACGACGGTGCCTGGTGGACACATTCAGCTAAATTTGCATGACGGTAGGAACGTCTTAATTAGGGTGTCAGATCCCACAAACCCTGAAGAAGATATCTACAGGACTATGAGTACTGTTAAGATATCCATACCTCAGCAGAAGCTTCTAGACTACTACCCACTAGAAAAGGGCTGTGTAGTAGTAGTGATTGGCGGAAGGAACGTAGGTAGAGTAGCTAGGCTGGTCAGTATTAGCGAAGGAATGAGGCATTATAGGAAGCAGGTGACACTAGAGGACTTCAAAGGGAACACATTCTACACCACACTAGATAAAATAATGGTCATAGGCAGGGAAAAGCCCGAAATAACTTTACCTGAGGGAGCGGTATGAGTTTGAGTAGAACTAAGTTTGTTATTGACGAAAGCATGATGAATGAGGTACTTAAGAAGTGGAGTAGCAACCCGATGTTAAAGCCTAGGATAGCTAAGGTAACGGTCAATATAGGTGTTGGGGAGTCAGGTGAGAGGCTGCAGAAGGCAGCTAAAGTTCTTAAGGATCTAACAGGGCAGGAACCTTCTATAAGGTACGCTAGAAGAACCATAAAGGAGTTCGGAATAAGGAAAGGTGAGCCCATAGCTGTGGTAGTCACCCTAAGGGGGGAGAGAGCTAGGAGCTTTCTTGAGAAAGCGCTCGAGGCAATAGGCCGTAGGATTAAGGCATCGAGTTTTGATGACTACGGTAACGTATCCTTCGGTATACGCGAGCATATAATGCTACCAGGCGTTAAGTACGACCCTAATATAGGTGTCTTCGGTATGGATGTGGCTGTGACTCTTGAGAGGCCGGGCTTCAGAGTTATGAGGAGACGACGCAGAAAATCCAGAATACCCCGCCGACATAGAGTCTCTAAGCTTGAGGCAATCACTTACTTTATTAAGGAGCTAAATGTTAGGGTGGTATAGCATGGGTAAGTACAAGCCACCTGTAATAAGGAAGTACGGAAGAGGAGTGCAGGTGTGTGTAAGGTGTGGCAGCAGAGATGCTGTTATTCAGAAGTACGGACTATATCTGTGCAGGCAGTGCTTTAGGGAGGTGGCACGCGAGCTCGGATTCAAGAAGTACAGCTAGGAGGTGAATTGGTATGGTCTCGATGGATCCACTAGCTAATGCTCTGTCGACAATAATGAATAATGAAATGCGCGGTAATAGAGAAGCGGTGATAACGCCAGCGTCAAAGCTAATTGCTATGGTACTTAGGGTAATGCAAAAGTACGGATACATAGGTGAGTTCGAGCACATAGATGACGGCAGGTGGGGGAAGATAAAGGTACAGCTCCTTGGGAGAATAAACAAGTGCGGCGTAATAAAGCCGAGGTTCTCAGTTAAGTATAAGGACCTACGAGAAATGCCTCAATGGTTGAGGAAGTACCTACCATCAAGGGACATAGGCATAATTATACTCTCAACGCCGCAAGGCGTTATGTCGCATCGTGAAGCATTAGAGAAGAGAATAGGTGGTGTCCTGTTAGCGTATGTTTACTGAGGTGATTAGAAATGCCTAAGGAAGTAATAGTGAGGGAGGAGATACCCGTACCTGAGGGTGTGAGCGTAGAGATTAACGGTAAGGAGATCCGCATTAAGGGACCTAAGGGTGAAGTAGTGAGAGACTTCAGCTTTGCACGTAATGTGAGGATACTTAAGGAGGACGATAAGATAGTTGTTGAGTCATACTTCGCTAAGAGAAAGCAGAAGGCATTGACGTACAGCATAGCGGCCCACATACAGAACATGATTGATGGAGTAACTAAGGGATTCAGGTATAAGCTTAAGATAATTTATTCGCACTTCCCTGTTACAGTTAAGGTTGAGGGGGATAAGGTAATAATTGAGAACTTCTTAGGTGAGAAGGCGCCAAGAATAGCTAAGATAGTTGGCAATGTCAAGGTAATAGTAACTAAGCAGGACATAATCGTAGAGGGAGTCAATATCGAGGAGGTAGGACAGACAGCAGCTAATATAGAAAGAGCGACAAAGATAAAGGGTCTGGATAGGAGAGTTTTCGTTGACGGAATATATATCTACGAGAAGGGTTATGCAGAGGGGTGAGTAGGTAATGGAGAGCAGTGGGGCAAGTACCCAGAGTGAGGCTAGAGTTAGTAGAGAAAAGTTAATTAGAATGATAAGGAGTAAGAAGAAGCCAGAGTTCCTCAGACATTTATGGTGGAAGTTCCCGAAGTTCAAGAATGATCCTAAGTGGAGGAGACCTAGAGGTATAGATAATCCTATAAGGATGAAGGAGAAGGGTTACCCACCGATAGTTAGCGTAGGCTACCGTACGCCAAGGTGTATTCGAGGACTTCACCCGACTGGCTTAAGGCCTGTCGTAGTCCATAGTACAAAAGAGTTGGAGAGCCTTGATCCATCAGAAGTCATAATATACATAGGCTCTACGGTAGGCGCCAAAAAAAGAGCTGAGATTGTTAGTAGGGCTAAGGAACTGGGTTTCTTAATCGCTAATGCGAGGTGAATAGTGGATGGTTGACTTAAGCACACAGAAAAGGCTGGCAGCCGAGGTCTTAGGGGTAGGTGTTTCACGAATTAGGATTGATCCTGAGAGAATAGAAGATGTAGAGGCTGCTCTTAGGCGTGAGGACATAAAGAGGCTAATTAAGGAAGGTGTTATTTGGGTAGAACAAGCGCGCAGAAATTCGCGTGGCAGGTGGAAGGAACGTCATGAGAAGAGAAAGAAGGGTCATAGAAGAGGCCCAGGAAAGAGGAAAGGTGCTAAAGATGCTAGAACTGATAGCAAGGAGAAATGGGTTAGGACGATAAGGAAAATACGTAGGTATCTGAAGTGGCTAAGAGATCATAAAGTATTTAGCAAGGACGAGATGGAAAACAGAAGAATATACAGAAGACTTTATATGCTAGCTAAGGGCGGGACATTTACCTGCTTAGCTGACCTCAAGAGGTACTTGAGAGATATGGGCTATGAGGTAAGATAGTCATGGCGCGCGGACCAAAGTATAAGGTACCAAGAAAGAGGAGGAGGGAGGGTAAGACAAACTACTATAAGCGATATAGGATGATTAAGTCAGGTAAGAGAATTAGAGCCGTCGTAAGGAAGACAAACAAGTACATAATAGTGCAGATAATAGAATTTGCTCCGCAAGGGGACATAACGCACGTAGGTGTTAACAGCAAAATATTATTTAAGCTTGGCTGGAAAGGCGATCCCAACAACACACCAGCAGCATACCTAACCGGGCTAATTGCTGGGCTAAGGGCTAAGAAACTCGGAATAACCTATGCAATACCTGACATCGGCCTTCACAGACCGGTGAAGGGCTCAAGAGTATTTGCGGCAATTAAGGGCTTAAGGGATGCGGGCGTCAAGGTTCCTGCATCTGAGGAGGTGTTGCCTAGCGAGGATAGAATACGGGGCGAGCACATAGCTAAGTACGCGAGTATGCTGTACGAGAAGGATCCAGCCTTATTTAACTCGAGATTCTCTAATGTACTAGCTCGTGGACTAGATCCTAGAGATTTACCTAAACACTTCGAAGAAGTTAAAAGAAAAATTATCGAAACCTTTGGTGGTGAGGGAGCATGAGTCAGCAGAGCCTTGAGGAGTGGGTGCCTAGGACAAGGCTTGGGTGGATGGTTAAGGAAGGTAAGATAGCAAGCATAAAAGAGGTATTTGACATGAACCTAGTTATTCAGGAGCCCGAGATAGTAGACTACTTACTTCCAGACCTAAAGCATGAGGTAGTAGACATCAATATCGTTCAGAAGCAGACAGATGCCGGTGAGGTAACAAGATTTAGGGCTATGGTTGTAGTCGGTAACTTCAATGGGTATGTAGGAATAGGGTTAGGTAAGGCAAGGCAGGTGAGGCAGGCAATTGAGAAAGCAATACGTGATGCTAAGCTAAATATTATTCCGGTTAGGAGAGGATGCGGTAGCTGGGCTTGTTCGTGTAATGAACCGCACAGTGTCCCATTTACTGTGGAGGGGAAATCAGGTAGTGTGAGGGTTAGGCTTATACCAGCACCTAAAGGTACAGGTCTCGTAGCTGGTGACGCAGCAAAGGTAGTTCTGAGGTACGCAGGAATTAAGGATGTATGGACATGGACTAAGGGCGAGACAAGAACTACCATAAACTTCGTCGCCGCAACATATAACGCATTGAGGAATACATACAAGTTTGTTACTGTATATGACTGGAGCAGGAGGTAGGCACCATGGTTCTTTACGCTATAATAAGAATTAGAGGAACTGTTGATGTTCATCCAAAAGTAGAGTCGACGTTGAGAATGCTAAGGCTCATTAGGAAGTTCCACGCCGTACTATACCCAAAGAACCCCACTATTGACGGCATGCTTGAAGTGGTTAAGGACTGGGTGACGTGGGGAGAAATAGAGAGAGACGTACTTAAGGAGTTAATTCTCAAGAGGGGAAGGCTTGTAGGAAATAAGAAAATAACAGAGGAAGCAATAAAGAAGATATTTAAGGTTGACAATATAGATGAGCTTGTTGACGCACTACTTGAGGGTAAGATACTATGGCACAAGTACGATGAATACGTAAAGCCAGTTTTTAGGTTGCACCCACCTCGGGGAGGGTTTAAGGGAAGCATCAAGAAGCCTTATAAGACGGGTGGAGAACTCGGTTACAGAGGCAAGGAGGTTAACGAACTACTGAGGAGGATGATATAATGGTAGTAAGAAGAAAGAAGAGGAGTAGGTACATGAGAGGAAGCAGAACTCACGGATACGGCAGTATAGGCCAGCATAGGAAGAGTGGCAGCAAGGGCGGTAGGGGAGCTGCAGGATTCCACAAGCACATGTGGTCATGGGTAGTAAAGTACTTCCCGGACTGGTTCGGTAAGCACGGCTTCACTAGGCCAGTAACCCTTACGACTAAGGTAAGGTCAATAAATGTTGGTGAGCTAAACGAAATAGTAAAAGAGCTAGAGCTGAGGGGTGAACTTAAGTGCGAGGACGACAAGTACGTAATAGACCTAACAACATTCGGTATAAACAAGCTACTCGGTCGCGGTAAGATAGAGAAGAAGGTTAAGGTCATAGTGTATTCAGCATCTGAGAAGGCAATAAGTAAGATAAGAGAGGTAGGAGGGGAAGTAGTACTACTGAAGAATATCGGAAATAGTGGCTAGAGTTTAGGTGGCTGAATTAGGCTTAAATTTTCTTTAATATGATTACGGGGCTAAGGTATGGGTGTGTTAAATGTTCTAGCAAGGATAGGTGAGTACTTCCCGTCTCCGCCAAGACCTACACGTAAGCCGGACCTGAAGAGGAGATTATTCTATACTTTCTTAGCTCTCGTAGTTTACTACTTAATGGCATCTACGCTAGTTTTCCCACTAGCGGCTTACCCTGAGGTTAAGGGGCTGGAGCTACCTTCGATAATCAACGTAGTGTTTGCGTCCTCCAGAGGCAGTATAGCACAGTTAGGTATAGGCCCGATGGTTACTGCAGGCTTAATCATACAGATTCTAGTTGGTGCTAAGATCATAGAGTTGGATCTAACAAACCCGAAGGACAGGAAACTATTTACTCAAGCAGAGAAAGGGCTCGCATTTATAATTGCATGTGTTGAGGGAGCAGGCTTTGCAGCATATTATGGCCTCAACATATT
>Ga0180301_10003969_pt1 | contig 11477 bp, 10 predicted proteins | sample GuaBasSediGuay16_FD_121797 | JGI IMG/M metagenome (GOLD analysis project Ga0180301, IMG submission 121797) | Subseafloor sediment microbial communities from Guaymas Basin, Gulf of California, Mexico - Guay16, Core 4569-2, 12-15 cm | ecosystem: Environmental > Aquatic > Marine > Hydrothermal... | reverse complement strand
GTTAGGGCGCCAGGTAATAATAACTCATGAGCCAGAGAGAATAGTTTCTGCAGCACCCTCTATTACTGAAATACTATTTGCCATAGGGGCTGGAGATAAAGTTGTAGGTGTCGATGAGTACTCAAACTATCCGCCAGTAGTGCGTGAGCTAGTTAAGAACGGCACCATAGAGGTGATCGGGGGCTTCAGCACTATTAACATAGAGAAAATCGCTCTGCTGAGGCCGGACGTGGTCTTCCTAACAACAGGTATTCAAGAGAAGTTCATCAAGGAATTAGTTAGCATGGGCATTACAGTCTACGTACTCAGCGATAAGTCCATTGAGGATGTATTTACGGATATCTTGGTGATCGGCGTAATAGTTAATAAGGCAGATAATGCCGTGAAACTCGTTGAGGAGCTGAAGGCCAGGCTAATGAAGACTTACTTAATAGTTCACGAGTACCTAAACAAGACGAATACTCAGACACTGAAGGTTTACTTCGAGGTGTACCCAGATTACTGGACAATAGGAAGGGACTCGTTCATTAACGACATCATTGTGTTGGCAGGCGGCAAGAACATATTCAGTGATGTTGAGACGCCGTACTTCCCAGCTTCTCCAGAGGAGATAATAATTAGGAATCCAGATGTGATACTGACAACAGCTATGTACGGTAGCTTTGGCCCTCCTGAAAACTTAGTAGATAGGATTAAGTCGAGAGAGGGCTGGAGTAATATAACATCTGTTAAGGAGGGAAGAATCTACGTGTTCAAGGGCGCGCTAGAGGACATTATGGTTAGGCCAGGGCCTCGAGTAGTAATTGCTGTTGAGGTATTAGCGAGGGTCCTGTATCCTAGGGCATTCAACATAAGCAGCATACCTAACGTAATTGACGATAGTGTAGTTAAGTCTTGGGGAATACGCTTAACTGATGGGGTAGGTGAATTATCCTGCATAATGGGCTCAGCACCGGAGACAGTGGTGTTAGAGAATACCTAGTCAGGAGGCGCAGGCGCTTCGTATACGTAATAGCTCTTTTAGCTGTAGCGCTAATTTGCGCTTCCCTAACGCACTTAGCCCTAGGCTCCATTGTCCTTAATCCGTTCGACGTTGTGCTGAAGGGGATCTACTTTGCTGCTGGAATATGCAGATTTAGGTTATTTAGAATGATTGCAGCACTGCTTGTTGGTTCTCTACTCTCTACTTCAGGCTTTTTAATCCAGGTATGTACTAGGAACCCCTTAGGTGACCCTTATCTGCTCGGTATTTCATCTGGTGCCTTATTTGCGGTTACGCTAACATTTGCATTTCCACCGCAGTCCCCACTAATATTTGTCTTCAGGCCTCTAGCTGCATTTATAGGCGGCTTTCTTGCTTACACACTAACACACGCAATAGCTATGAAGGCGGGATACACACCGACATCCATTGTACTTAGTGGCGTTGCAGTAGGTACAACGCTCTACTCGCTCTCGCTCCTTCCGCAGTACCTGATTCTCTTTGATATACATAAAGTGTTTGCGTGGTCCATGGGCAGCCTAACAGGAGCTGGGCCTATCGAATTACTTACCTGCCTAGCTATTCTAGTTATAGCATTCTTGATTGTCCATAACTACCTTCCGATTCTTAATGCCTTAAACGTAAGTGACGACTTCGTTAGGGAGCTAGGCTACGACCCGTTGAAGTTAAGGAGAATTATGACTGGCTTAGCAGCCCTCACAGCATCCATATCTGTTGCTTGGTTCGGTATCATAGGTTTCATAGGTCTTGCAGCGCCGCATATAGCGAGGAGACTACTAGGTAGTGGTGATGTAAGGTATGTGCTGCCTACGTCCTTAATTACAGGCTCAGTGCTACTGCTCCTCTCCGATACTGCAGCTAAGACGCTATTCTTACCTCTCGATATGCCAGTAAATATTATTGTGTCCGCTATCGGTGGCCCAACATTAGCTATAGTGCTCGTGAGGATGAGGAAATATGCTGGTAGTTAAGAACCTCGAAGTATTCTATGGTAACTTTAAGGCTATTAGTAACGTCAACCTAGAGTTAAGGTCTGGCTCGCTTGTTGCTGTGATAGGGCCTAATGGTGCGGGTAAGTCAACATTGCTTAAGGCGATTGCTGGTATGTTAAGTTATAATGGCACAATAACTATTGAGGATGTGGAGGTAAGAGAGTTAAGTCCGTGGGAAAGGGTTAAGTATGTGACGTATGTGCCAGCCACTATAGCAACGACGGTAGATATTACCATAGGCGACTTACTCTTAAGTACTGAGGGTGTTGACCTAGGGTTGCTCGAAAATTATGTGCGTATGTTTGATTTAGGAAGCTTACTGAATAGAAAAATATGGGAGGTAAGTACCGGTGAGTTGGAGAGGGCACTAATAGTTAGGGGGCTATCGAGATTTTCTAAAGTGTATTTATTTGATGAGCTGCTCTCACACATCGATCTTAGGTACCAGATAAGGGTTCTAAAGCACTTGAGAACGCTAGTAAGTGCGGGAAGGCTTGTCTTAGTTGCTTCAAATCAGCTGAGTCCACTGCTTAACTTTACTGACTATGTAGTAGCGATTAAGGCAGGTAAGCTTCTCGCGGCAGGTCGTACTGTTGAGGTGATATGTAATGAATTACTTAAGGAGTTATATGGCGTTAAGGCAGAGATAGTAAAACATAGAAACATAATCGATGTAGTACCTATTGATGAGGTAAAAACTGAGCTCAACTTAAGCTGATTCGCTACTAATTACAAACTCCTTAAGTGCCTCGTCAAATACGCTGTCAACCTCAAATATCCTATCGTTCCACCCCAACCTAGCGTAGAAATTACGCAGTAATTTAAGAGAAGACAGAACCTTGGTGAAATTCCTCATAATTCCGCCACATCACATATCTTATCAACACTTTTATTGTTTCTACAAATTTCTACAAAATGAAATAGGAAGCAGTGGCGTAGAGCCGTGGGCTATGTAAGAAAAACTTTTGAATCCAGTATTTACGATATTTCTGGGCCCGTCGTCTAGCCTGGTTAGGACGCCGCCCTTACAGGTGTAGAAATCGCTAAGAGAGGCGGAGGTCCGGGGTTCAAGTCCCCGCGGGCCCACCACTCATTAGTCACGTTCTAATTCACCTACGTGAAGATGTGCCTACTTTTTAATGATGGATCTTTACTTAATTAGCCTGCTGTGTGATTGTTGTGATGCATAGCCATGGTGTCTCAGGCCGATGACGTGTTTGATGGCCTTGTTGAGGAATCTATCCGTGAGTTGCTGAAGGCTTTTACTGATTTTACGTTAGATTTAAGTATTTCTGGGTGCTTTACGGGCTTAGATGACGTAGGTTCGTGGGCCCCCTAGGTAGCTAGGGGCGAGCTACCCTAGTAAAGGACCCCCGGGTGAGGGCGTAATAACCCACCCACCATAACCAAAAACACCCAAAAACAGCAAAACAACAGCAGGCGGGAAACGCTGTTGCGGGTCTAGGAAAGGATTGAGTAAATGATGAACTTGTTGATGTGGAGGAGAAGGCTGAGGAATGTATAGTGAGGGCTAGCGAAGGGATTAAGGACTTTGAGCCGATAAGTAGAGATCTCTTCGAAAATCTACTAAGGCTTCAATTCATTAATGAGTTAGCTGAGGAATTAAGGAAGATAGAATATGAAAAGGCAAGAGAGTATAGGGTGCTTATGGAACGGGCAGCAAGGAGATGAGTGCAGGAAGTATCGAGGAGGGGCTTAGAGAACTTAAGAGAGCGCGTTTAGGAGGCCTTAGCGAGTTCATGAAGAAGTATGAGGAAATAGTCAGAAGGGTGAGGGACTCCATACACGAGAGGAGAATAGTCTACTCCCTCCCCAATGATTTTCTAATAACGTAATTAGTAAGATTGGTAACTATAACATGGTAGTTATGGGAAAGAATGCTTCATCTATTATGGACGGTGGAGAAGGTAAAGCAGAGTTATTGCTAGTAGGTCTGGGCAAGCCCGCTAAGCAGTTAACTTTAAGTAGTATCAAGGAGCTAGGAAAACTCACGGAAGGATTCAAGCCCTTCTGGCTTCTGGTACGTGACGCCTCAAGTGACTTAGTGAATGAATTAATTTATTTACTTAATCTGCCCAAGTCCGTTGCCAAGGCAATAACTAAGCCGGTACCTACAAGAACAACAAGTGTTAGGCTTAGGAAGTACCGCAATCTATTGTTCCTCACCCTTGAGTACGTTAAGTACGTGAAGGGGCCTGCTAGTATATCCTTTAACCCGGTTTATGTTATTGTGAGTAAGGACTACATAGTAACTATAGTGAGTAGTAAGGCTGAACCAACCACGCATCTCATTGATAGAGTGCGTGAGGAACCCACCAATGTCTTTCATTTACTCTACTTGCTCCTGGATGAGATAATTAACTCATACTTCTCTGTCCTGGAGCTAATTAGTGAGTGGATTGAGGCACTAGAGGATGGTGTAATTACAGGGCCTAGACAGTATCACTTAAGGAGAGTTCAGGTGATTAAGAGGAAACTCATGTTTCTGCGGAGGTCTTCATGGCGCTTACGAGAGGTGGTGCGTGAGATCTTAGGCAGTGAGTTCCTAAGTACTAATGAGGAGCCTTATAAGTACATACAGGACCTCTACGATAATGTCCTAGAGATAGTGGATATCGCTGAATCATGCAGGGAGCGAATAGCTGACTTACTGAATATGTACTTAACAAGCATAAGCAATAAGCTTAATGAAATCATGAAGTTCCTTACAATAATAGGCACGATATTCATACCGCTAACATTTATTACAGGCATCTATGGCATGAACTTCAATACTAAGATAAGCCCATGGAATATGCCTGAGCTCAACTACCCATACGGCTATCCACTGGTGCTCGTAGCAATGGCTATAATAGGAGCAGTAATGCTTATCTACTTCAAGAAGAAAAGGTGGATCTAGGCCCGGCGTGGAGGTGCGTTATTGGCTAAGATATCCCTAGATGAGGTACGTGAGCTAATTAACGGGCTACTCGAGGAGGAGGTACTTAGGTCCGGTATTAGGTTTAGACTGCCTGCACCTGTAGCATCTAGGAACACTGGCGATGTTCTCTGGAGTAGGCTTAAGAGTGTGCATCCATGGATAAAGCATCCCCGCGAGATCCTGCCTGCAGCAAGAAGTGTTATAGTCTTTGCACTACCGCTAAGTGCTGAAGCCGTAGAGAGCAATGTGGAGGGTGAGGAACCATCTATTCAGTGGCTTAAGGAATACCTCGTGGGTAATAAGATTATTGAGAAGGTAGGTAGAAGGGTAGCTGAGGAGCTAAGAAATTGGGGATTTAAGAGCATAGCTATAATGCCAACGCACAACTTTGATGTAAGGTCATTAACCGCTTCGTGGAGTCACCGACATGCAGGATACGTGTGCGGTCTCGGAACCTTCGGCCTTAATAACATGCTAATAACTCCTAAGGGATGTGCAGTAAGGCTAGGGACGATACTTACAGAGGCAGTAGTTGAAGAGACGCCTAGGCCAATTAGCGAATACTGCCTAGAAAAGAAGGGAATATCATGTGGCATATGCGTGAGGAGGTGTCCTGTCAGTGCTTTCTCAGCGTGGGAGGGCAGCGGTAAGTTTAGGTGCTTTAGTAGACTAACGGAAATAGCCATAAGGTACTATAAAGTGCTACACGGATATGCTGATGCCTGCGGCAAGTGTTGTGCGGGCTTACCATGCTCCTTAAGAATACCTTGAAAAGTATTTTAAATTTCGAACTTAAATCTACTTGAGGCATTAATTGCAGTTACACCCGATGAAGAGCCGTTGGGAGCCCGCATCGGCGGAGTCGTGAAGAATCCCCTGGCTCTAGAGGGTTCTTCTAGCCTTTCTTGACAAGTACTAACCTTAAAGCATAATACGTGTCGCTTAACTCTCGTCTACCTACTGATATTTAGAGTAGTCTAACTTTCTCTGCTGTTACCCTAGCGTTACGTAGGGAATCTAATCTTCTTTTTGCAATTGCTCAAAAGTATATTTAGATGTGTCTAAATTTTATTGACGGGCACATTCCAATGACTATAAATAGGGAGGATGCGGATACCCGTGAATGTGATATAGTTGTTGCTGTAGCTGGTCAGCCGAATGTAGGGAAGTCTACTTTATTCAATGTCTTAACTGGGGAGAGCGTTAGGGTGAGTAACTGGTCCGGTACAACAGTTGAGAAGAAGGTAGGTGTAAGAGAAGTTAAGGGAAGGAAAGTATGCTTTGTTGACTTACCGGGTATTTACGGTTTAAGCGCCCTCACACTTGATGAAAAGGTTGCGAGAGATTACCTACTCGCAGGTAACGCTGACGTAGTGCTTGTTTTAGTTGATTCGACAGCTCCTGAGAGGACGATATACCTAGCTATTCAGATACTCGAGCTAACGCCTAAGGTTGTCATAGCATTAACTAAATCTGACCTAGCGCATAGCCAGGGACTCCATATACATACAGATAAGCTTGAAGCTAAATTAGGTGTTCCAGTAATTTCTGTATCAGCTATCAAGGGCTCAGGCTTAAGGGAATTAATTAATGCACTTTTAGATGTCGCAGAAGGCAAGCGAGTGAGGAGGGACATAATTAAGATCAAGTATAATGGCATTGAGACGTACCTTAGTGAGCTAGAAGAAGATATCGAGGCAAGTAGGGTACTCTCTAGCTACCCGAAGCGGTGGCTGGCACTGAGGCTTCTTGAAGGTGATGAGGATATAGCTGAGTTGCTGAAGAAGCTCGGGGCTGAGCACGTAGTTGAGAAGGCACTGAGGTACCGCGAGGAGATAAAGCGCATACTCAATAGGTCACCCGAGGAAATAATAGCTTCAAGTAGGTATGAGTTTGCTGACTCACTGCTAAAGGATGTAGTTGTTAGAGTTCATGTAGCCGCGAGAATAAGTTACCTAGACAGAATATTTCAGATACCGATCCTAGGACCGGTAATCAGTGCATTAACGATATTCTCGGTATTTGTTATTGCATTCATAATCAACCTTGGCTTCCCGCTAAACATAATAGCTGACTTCGCAGGTGCGCCGCACATAGCTGAAATCGTTGAGAACTACAGCCTTAGTGGGTTACTTACGGCTCTCTTTGTTTATATAGGTGATGTAGTCAGGGAGGCTATATCGCCTGCTTCAGAGGTGTTGGCGAGCTTAGTAGCTGATGGAATAATAGGTGGTGTAGGAGCAGTCCTATCATTCTTCCCCCTAATACTCACGATATCAGCTATAATGGCGACTATAGAGGACTCCGGCCTAGGGCCCAGAATAGCTCTGGCACTACATAACTTCTTCTCTAAGTTTGGGCTCTCAGGTAAGGCAGCATATCCGATGTTCATCTCACTAGGTTGTAACGTACCTGGCATTATGGGGTCCCGAGTAGCCGTTGATGAGGCTGAGAGGTTAGAAATGGTTGTATCGTTACCATACATACTCTGCCAGGCGAGGCTTATAGTACTCCTCTTTGCTGCTACTGCATTCTTTACGTCGCCCATCTTTCAGGCTGGAACCGTAACGTTAGCGTACGTAGTAAGTATAGCGGTATTTCTGCTATCCTCGCTTTTCCTAAGGCGTGTAGTATTTAGAACTAAAGAACCTCCAGAACTCCTAATAGAGATACCGCCACTACATAAGCCGAATGCAAAGGTAGTTTGGTGGCTTGCATGGGACTCAGCAAAGCACTTCCTTAAGAAAGCAGGCATAATAATATTCGCACTCAGCATCGTAACTTGGTTAATGTTGGCATACGGACCACACGGCCCTACAAGCGATCCCTCAGAGAGCTATGCGGCACTTGCTGGTGCGGCAGTAGCCCCTGGACTGTCAGCACTCTACGGCTTAGACTACGACACCTCATGGAGGATAGGCTTTGCACTTATTAACGGTTTTATCGCTAAGGAAGGGCTCGTCTCAGCTATAGCTATCATGCAGGGAGTTAGTGAGGAGGAGGCGTTCCGCACACTCAATCTAACACCAGCACAGGGGATAGCTATACTACTATTCTTAATGCTCTACGTCCCATGCTTAGCTACAGTAGCTGTAATTTACCAGGAGACGAAGAGCCTGAAGTGGACAGCCTTCTCAATCGTGTATATGGTATCGGTAGCTACGCTTGTATCGGTTCTCGCATATGTCATAGGTAGCACGTTTTAGTTGGTGTCTAACTCCAGCAAGAATTCATTATAGTAAAATACTCCAGCTTTCTTAAAGTTAATAGTAGGTGATAGCTGGTGAAAGCCCAAGAAAGCATGGAGGATTTACTTGACGAAATTAAGGAGGAGCTGGAAAAGGGCGTTGAGAAGCTAAGGATACTAGAGGCGTTGAGGCCCCAAGATTTCATTGACATACTTGAGCGCCTAGACAGCGAGGATAGGAGGAAGCTAGCTGTAATGATACCTGACAGCGTGTACGTAGAGATAATAGCTAAGTTGCCTCAGCAAGTTCTGAATGACGTACTAAAGGTACTAGGTATTAGGAGGCTTGCTAGGATAGCCATTGAGCTACCTGTTGACGAGTTAGCGGATCTTCTAGAGGCTCTTCCACCATCACTCAGAATATCACTGTTGAGGGAATTACCAGCGTGGAAAATTGCTGAAGTGAGGCCTCTGCTCAAGTATCCGCCAGAGACAGCAGGAGGTATAATGACTACGAGAATCCCTGCCTTCTACGAAGAGAGATTAGTGGGTAATGCTGTAGAGGAATTTATTGCTAGATCAGAATTCGAGGGATATGATACATCAAGATATATATACGTAGTGGATAGCAAGGGCAGGCTAAGAGGAATAATCGACATAAAGAGATTTCTCACCTCACCCCGCAATAAGAAGCTAAGGGACATAATGATGAGAAACTACATAGCAGTTAAGGCAGACATTGATCAGGAGGAGGTAGCTAAGCTAGTAGTTAAATACGACCTAGATGAGGTGCCAGTTATAGATGATGAAGGTGTCCTACTGGGTGCTATAACGGCTGATGATATTATGGATGTGTTAGTTAATGAAGCAACAGAAGATCTCGTTAAGTTCGGTGGTATAGTTAAGATACGTGAGCCTTATCTGGCTGCGAGAATACGTGAGTTGGTCCGTAAGAGAATAGTGTGGCTTATAGCGCTGTATTTGGGGGATCTAATAAGTGTGACGATAATAAGCAGGTACGAGGCACTGCTATCAGCAGTCATAGCGCTTTCGTTCTTCATACCGGTACTAACCGATACGGGAGGTAATGCAGGTTCCCAGGCAGCGACCCTGGTCATTAGGTCGCTAGCAATGGGGGAGGCTAGGCTGAGCTTTAGTGACGCGCTGAGGATTATAGCTAAGGAGACGGCTACGTCGCTGATTATGGGTGCACTGCTTTCACCTATAGCGTTTAGTATAGGGTATATAATGAGCGGTAATGCACTGGTAGCACTAACGCTAGGGTTAGCCATAATACTTGTGGTTTACGTAGGCAGCATTATGGGTGCGATGTTGCCTATGGTAACGGCTAGGCTAGGGCTTGATCCAGCAGTTATATCTGCACCACTAATAACAACCGTTGCTGACGCTACAGGGTTAACGATGTACTTCACGATAGCTACGCTGTTAATAAATTATCTACACATATAATTCTAGGTTATAGCTCCTAACATAAAATTTCAAATTAGGTGTGCTGAGGCCTAAAAAATAGCAGCTTTTAGGGTACCCTCTCATATTTCTCGACCGAGACAGTTCCGTACCCTAAGATCTTTACGCCATTAACGGACTTAGACTCATCGAGGAGCTCAACCTTAATCTTGAACCTAGGATAGAGTCACTGAGCTATGGAGCTAGTCATCAACAGTGAAACCCTTTCCCCATCAATCCTCACATTAACTACGCCAAACCACCTGTAGCCTTTCCTCAGGACATTAATACTCTCAACTGCTGTCACAACCTCTATGCTGCTGGAAGAGCTCAAGGCGATTAAACCATAAAGTTACAATTACTAGGGTAGCTAACTTAAAACTTAGTGAGTCCAGCAGTTATTCTTTATCTCCTTGTTTTAAATATATTATCTAGTGTGGTAAGTAATGAAGAAGCCGTCAAGCATAGCTAATATAGTCAGAGACTTTATAATTTCCCATCCCTTCCTGAGGGAGTGTCTTATTTTAGGTGTCGTTAATTACAGCGCGTTAGCTCGCTACCTACTTTCTGAGCTGAAGAAGCACGGATGTGAGGCATCTCTAGGCGCTATTAAAATGTCCCTAATTAGGCTGAGGGAGGAGCTGAAGAAGATTCATACATCGCTGAATGCTAAGATTAGGAAGATAGTTGCTTCCTCAGTAATAGAGCTTCAGACAGACCTAGTAGTAATAAGCGTCTACAGGAACGTAGTTCTGCCTAAAATAACTCGAGTAACGAAGATAATGGAGAATGCTAGATTCTTTCAGCTAACTCAGGGAACAGTAACATTTACCATCATAGCAGCTAAAGAGGTAAGCAAGGACGTAATCGATCTCTTGGGTAAAGAAAATATTGTGGAGTACCTAGATAATCAAACAGCAATAATAATGGTTAGCCCCGAAGAAATAACTAAGACACCGGGTGTAGTAGCACTCATATCCTCAGTACTGGCTAGCAATGGCATAAACATAACACAAATAATTTCATGTTATAGAGAAACAATTATTGTATGTGATAGGAAGGAGGCATCCAAGGCATACAGCATTCTTGAAGACCTAATAATATCCGCAAGAGGAGAGCTAGGTATATAATGTTCTATATGTAACAATAACATAATAATTTGGTAATAGATGTTACATAACGTATAAAAACTGACCATTCGTAAGGCAGTTGGTGAATAGCGTGAAGGTGGTACTTGCGTTTTCAGGTGGTCTGGATACGTCTGTTATTTTGAAATTGCTTCAGGAGAAGTTAGGTGCTGAAGTGGTTACTGTAACTGTGGATGTGGGTCAGGAGGAGGACTTTAAGAAAATCGAGGAGAAGGCGTACAAGCTAGGAGCTGTTAAGCACTACTACATAGACGCTAAGGAGGAATTCGTTGATAACTACATAGCTCCTGCGATTAAGGCTAATGCGCTCTATGAAGGTGTGTATCCGCTCTCAACGGCTCTGGCAAGGCCACTAATAGCTATGAAGGTAGTTGAGGTGGCTAAGAAGGAGGGGACTGTCTACGTCGCACACGGCTGTACAGGCAAGGGCAATGACCAGGTGAGATTTGACTTAGCCATAAAGTCGCTCTACCCTGAAGCAAAGATTATCGCGGCTGTTAGGGAGTGGGGCTTAACTAGGGACCGGGAGCTCGAGTACGCAAAGAAAGTTGGCATACCTGTATCACACGGAATCTACAGTATAGACGAGAACCTATGGGGCAGAAGTATTGAGGGTGGAGTTCTCGAAGACCCTTATGCCGAGCCCCCCGACGACGTATTCCTATGGACGCAGAGCCCAGAGAAGGCACCCGATAAGCCAGAGTACGTAACGATAGAGTTCGAGAAGGGCATTCCGGTG
>Ga0180301_10003967_pt1 | contig 11479 bp, 11 predicted proteins | sample GuaBasSediGuay16_FD_121797 | JGI IMG/M metagenome (GOLD analysis project Ga0180301, IMG submission 121797) | Subseafloor sediment microbial communities from Guaymas Basin, Gulf of California, Mexico - Guay16, Core 4569-2, 12-15 cm | ecosystem: Environmental > Aquatic > Marine > Hydrothermal... | reverse complement strand
TGGCATCTTCCATGAGGGATTCTTCCTCATTCTTGGTAATCATGATCACCGGAAGGGCCGGACGAAGATTTTTGATTTTCTCCAAAACAGCCAGACCGTTCAAGCCGTCCATCATTTCATCCAGTAAAACGGCATGAAAATATTCTTTCCTGATCAGGTCCAGAGCATCCACCCCGTTCGTCGCCGTTAAAACTTCATAACCCTTGTTTTTGAGAAAAAGAACGTGCGGCTTTAAAAGATGTATCTCATCATCAACCCACAATATCTTCTGTTTTTTCAGATTCTTCATAGTTATTAATTTACTTCAACTTTTATATTGTCCCAATGACTTTAAAGACGATCCCCCCAAAGTTCCCGCCCTTGGAACAAATTTCAGAATTTTCTCATATAAGGAAAGAGAAAAAAAAAGAAAGGCGGAAAATCATGAAACGGTTACAAACAGCATTACTTCTTCTCATTGTATTTGTCACTCCGATGGCAGCTTCGGTTCTCGACGATTTAAGTTCTGAATTTATCAACGTTGCCGATAAAGTCAGTCCGGCCGTCGTAACAATCCGCGCTGAAAAAGTAGTGCGGCGTCCTGATATTTTTAACGGATGGGAATATGATTTTTTCGGATTCCGATTCCCCCAGAACCGGGACATGGAATTTAAAACTGATATATTGGGTTCCGGTGTTTTAATAGAGGACGGATACATTTTAACCAACAATCATGTCGTGGAAAATGTTGATAAAATAACTGTTCATTTAGCGAATCGGCATAAATACAAGGCGGAAATCATCGGACGGGATCCCAAATCGGACATTGCCGTCCTCCAAATTGACGGGAAAAACCTTCCGGCAGCCAAACTGGGGGATTCGGATAAATTGCAGGTAGGTCAATGGGTTTTAGCTATTGGAAACCCTTTCAGCGACCAGCTTTACAGTACAGTTACCCATGGTATTATATCGGCCCTTGGGCGCTCCCGGGTGGGACTGGTAGATTATGAGGATTTCATCCAGACGGATGCAGCCATTAATCCCGGAAATTCAGGCGGTGCCCTGGTGAATCTGGACGGTGAAGTTATCGGAATTAATTCGGCCATTGCCTCCCGTTCCGGCGGATCCCAGGGAGTGGGCTTTGCCATCCCCATCAATCTGGCAAAACGGGTCATGAAGGATCTGATAGAAAACGGCCGGGTTATCAGAGGTTATCTGGGTGTGCAAATTCAGGAAGTCGATTATGAAATTGCCCGGTCTCTGGGTTTGAAAGAAGTGGCCGGTGCCCTGATTGCCGATGTGGTTGAAAACACACCTGCCGATAAAGCAGGACTAAAAACCGGGGATCTGGTTTTAAAAGTGAACGGAAAAAAGATTTATACCTCTTCAGAGCTGCGGAACACTATTTCTGCCCGCCGCCCCGGAGATAAAGTGACCCTTCGGCTTTTAAGGGACGGAAAAGAAAAGAATATTGATGTAACCCTGGAAGAACTGCCGGAAAACCTGAACCAGGCAATGGAAAGCAAGTCCTTTCAGGATGGTCCCGGTTTTTCCGTTCAGGACCTTGACAAGAACTTGGCCGCAAGATATGGCATAGAAAAAGATAAAGGAGTGATTATCACCGAAGTCCAGTCCGGGTCCGAAGCGGCAAAAAAGGGACTCCGTCCCGGCGATATCATCATCAGGGTCGGTGATGAAAAAATCTCCTCCGTTCGTGAATTCAACAAAGCCTTCGATAAATATGAAAAGGGCGATTCTGTTTTATTGCTTGTTCAGCGAAAAAATCTGAAACTTTTTATTGCCCTTACCATACAATAAGTACTTCTCAAATCCCCTCAATGTTCCTCACAAGGCCGCCCGGATCCGGGTGGCCTTCCTCTTTTTACCCCACCCGTAAACATGATAAACACTTTCATAAAAAGCGTATTTGTTATAATTTGAGTTATGAATTTCCGAACACGTGCCGCATATCCGCTTGATGCAACCATGAAAGAGGCTCTGGGCTATATTGCAGGGGGGATTCCCGCCTTAATAAAACTCCTTTTTCGTTTAGTGAAAGACAGAAGAACGCCGGTTCACATTAAGATCTGGCTTGGTGGTACGATTCTATATCTCATATCCCCCGTCAATTTTTCCTTAAAACGCTTTAAACGTTTCCCTTTGAAAATTATAAACTATCTGGATGACCTGGCCCTGTTACTTATTGTTATACAGAAAATTCTGGATACATGTCCCCATGAACTGCTGGATGCTTACTGGGATTATAAAATTCCCATCATTGAGTGGAAGGATATGATTTACAAGGTACGTGTTGATTTAAAGGATTTCAGACATTCATAACGGAGGTTTTAATTGAACAGCGTTTTTACCCGATCCAGCGGTGTTCTCATGCATATCACATCACTGCCGGGTCCATGGGATACTGGTGATTTTGGAAAAGAGGCTTTTCAATTTATAGACAAACTGCATCAGGCACGGCAAACCCTCTGGCAAATATTACCTCTCTCCATCCCTGATGCTACCGGATCTCCATACGCCAGCATCTCCGCATTTGCAGGGAACCCATTGTTCATTAATCCTGAACGTCTTTTGGAAGAGAGGCTTTTACCGGAGGATCGTTATCGTGAGCTTATGTCCACAGACAAACCCCTCGTTGAAAAAAAGAAATTATTACTCCGGGAGGCCCGGCTTCATGCCCGGAGTTACGACAGCACGCTTTCTGCCTTTGCCGAGTTTATTGATAAAAATCACTACTGGCTTATCGATTATGCCCGGTTTAATGTCTTGAAGGATGTGTATCAGAGCAAAGATTGGACATCCTTTCCCGATAAATATAAATGGCGGCATGCCGAAGCCCTTGAAAATCTGGACCGGGAGCACCGGGAAGCGATTCGGCAACACATGTTTGAACAATTTCTTTTTAACCGGCAGTGGAATCAGTTAAAAGAGTATGCCCATGCCCGCCATATCCGGATTATCGGCGATATCCCCATCTTTATCTCACACAACTCGGCCGATGTGTGGAGCCATCCCGATTTGTTCAAACTGGACGACAACGGCCGGCCGTATGTGGTTGCAGGAGTTCCTCCCGACCTCTTCAGCAGTACAGGTCAGCTTTGGGGGAATCCCCATTACCGTTGGGACCGGCTGAAAGAGACGGGATATACCTGGTGGATTCACCGCCTGGAGCACTTGCTGGAGTGCGTGGATTATATCCGCCTGGATCATTTCAGGGGATTTGAAAGCGTATGGGAAATCGATGCCGGTGCAGCCACAGCCCAAAAAGGAAACTGGGTTCACAGTGCCGGCCATGAGTTTTTTCATTATCTTCGGGAACATTTGGGAACCCTGCCCATCATCGCCGAAGACCTGGGTGTAATCACCGAGGAAGTACGAAAACTCCGGGATGATTTTGAATTCCCCGGCATGAAAATCCTCCAGTTTGCTTTTGACAGTGATAATAACCCCTTTTTACCGGAAAATTTCGATACAGATCTTTGCATTGTGTATTCCGGAACCCATGATAACAATACGACCCTGGGGTGGTTCCGCCATGATGCATCACCGGAAGAGAAAGAACGCTGCCTTCAGCGATTGCATTGCGATCCCGACGATGTCCCCTGGAACATGATCCGATACGGTATGGAATCCAGGGCGGTGTGGATGATTTCTCCCCTTCAGGATATTCTTGAACTGTACGAAAAAGCCCGGATGAACTTTCCCGGAACAACAGAGGGAAACTGGAAATGGCGAACGGATATGGCCCTTTTTGATGAGAAGCGGATCAACAGATTAAAAAAGCTGACTGAAAAAACGAATCGTATATAAACTAACGGATTTTTTTCCGGTAGTACCAAAAATCCACACCCTGATTCTGCCAGTTACCGAAGCGTTTAATTTTCTCACAGGATGGAAAAAGAAATTCCAGATTATCCTCTTTTTCATGACCGCTGATATAACGAAATCCGTTTCCTGCAAGCCAGTTTGAAAACAGGCGGATCAAAACCCTGGAATAATTTTGCCGTACATATTTGGGATGAATAAAAAATGAATGGATGTACACCGTATCGCCCATACCCCAGTGTGTATCACATTTTACCCAGCTTTCTTTATTGAGAGATTCCAGGGCGATGCCGACAATATAAGCAACCGGCATGCCTTCATGACGGGCCAGAACAGGGAATGTTTTGGGATAATGGAAATATTTCCGGACGGATGTGGCATTAAACCGGGCGTTTTTGTCCGGATCCTCCTCCTGGAGGGCGGACAGGTTAATAATGGCCCGGGCATCCTTGTCGTTAAGCTGGCGGACCAGTTCAAGCTGAAATCCGTCCGGAGTTTTAGCCAGTATATCCACACGGGATGTCTCTTCCTGCTGCTGAAAAAGCGATTCGGTTTGTCCGTTCATATCCCAAATATAATACCCGGAAATCTGAATGAAAAATTTCTTTCCTTCTCCCATGGTAAATAATTCGGATAAAAGCTCCCTATGTGATAGAATAGTAGATTTATAGCAGATCTTCTCATACATTACCATGTTATGAAACAAGAAAATAACAGGAGAAAGAGCCATGAGTCAGAATGATGTACTCCGTTCTTTTACGGATCAACTAAAGATCAATCCAAGAATGATAAAGAGTTTTGTGATTCTTGTGATTGTTCTTCTGCTGCTTTTCACATCCTGGTTTACAGTGGGTGCTGAAGAAGTGGGGGTTATCCTTCGTCTTGGAAAATTCAGCCGTACAGTCAATCCGGGGCTGCATTTTAAAATCCCCTTCGGTGTGGAACAGGTTTTCAAAGTGCCTGTCCAGCGCCAGTTGAAAGAGGAATTTGGTTTCCGGACCCTTTCTCCGGGTGTGCGGTCAACCTATGACACCCGGAATTATGAAGATGAAAGTGTAATGCTCACCGGAGATTTGAATGTGGCGGTTGTGGAATGGACAGTCCAGTATCGGATCGATGATCCTTACAAATACCTTTTCAGGATTCGGAATGCCCGGAGCGCCCTGAGGGACATGACTGAAGCCACGATGCGGGAAGTTATCGGAAACCGGACCGTCGCTGAAATCCTGACCATCGGCCGGGCGGAAGTGGCCAGCACCGTGAAAGTAGAACTTCAAAAAATGGCAAACAGTTACGAAACCGGTTTCCGGATTGACCAGGTGGTTTTACAGAATGTCATGCCTCCGGAACCGGTGAGATCCTCCTTCAATGAGGTTAACGAGGCGCAACAGGACCGGGAAAAGCTTATTAATCAGGCCAAATCAGAATATAACCGGGTTATCCCGAAAGCAAAAGGACAGGCACAGCAAACAATCCAGGAAGCCGAAGGGTATGCCTTAAACCGCGTGAATTCGGCAAAGGGACATGTTGCCATGTTTAATGCCGTATTTGAGGAGTACCGGAAAGCACCTGACGTGACCCGTCAACGCATCTATCTGGAAACGATGAACGAAATCCTGCCCCAACTGGGCAAAAAATACGTCATCGATGAGGATGTCTCCGGAATATTACCCCTGCTGAACCTTGACAAATAAGCAGAACAACAGGAGATAAAACCATGAAAAAGTTACTTTTTCTCATATTATTGATCATCATCGGGGTGGGCTTGTATTCATCCATTTTTATCGTGAATGAAACCGAGCAGGTGATAAAAACCCGTTTTGGTAAACCTATCGGTGAAGCTATTACCGCTCCGGGTATTCATTTTAAAGTCCCCATTTTGGATGTACTGCACTATTTTGATAAACGGTATCTGGAATGGGATGGTCGTCCAAACCAGATTCCCACAAAAGACAAACGGTTTATCTGGGTGGATACCTATGCCCGTTGGCACATCACCGATCCCCTGAAATTTTACCAGCGTTTGTATAACGAGCAAGGTGCCCACTCCCGTCTGGACGATATTATTGACGGTGAAACACGAAATGCCGTGGCTTCCCACAATCTGATTGAAATCGTCCGGAAAAGCAACCGGGAATCCATGATCGATTCAACAGCTCTGGACGAAATTATAGTTCTGGAAGAGATTGAGGTCGGCCGGGAAAAAATCGGAGATATGATCCTGAAAAATGCTCAAAAGCGGTGCGAGGATCTGGGTATTGAAATTCTGGACTTTGAATTCAAGCGGATCAACTACGTCCAGGAGGTTCAGGAAAAAGTCTTCGAACGGATGATATCCGAACGGAAACGAATTGCGGATCGCTACCGGAGTGAAGGTCAGGGGGAAGCATCCCGCATTCAAGGAGAGAGAGAACGGGAACTTCTCAGGATCCGTTCCGAAGCCTATCGTAAGGCTCAGGAAATAAAAGGGAAAGCTGATGCCGAAGCGACGGCCATTTACAACCTGGCTTATAACCAATCATCTGAAAGCCGTAAGTTCTATGAGTTCATGAAAACCATGGAAACATATCAGAACACCATCGACAGCTCAACAACCGTGATACTTTCCACTAAGAGTAAATTCTATAAGTATCTCAAGAGCACCGGAGATCTGTAATCCCTTTACATTCTGTCAATCATATTTTCAAAATAAACAATGTGATGTAAAATGAAAGGGATATCATAAATGATGAAATCAAACAGGAAGAAGTCGTAGGATTTCCTCAGCTAAACAAACTTGCCCCACAGTTTACGGCAGTGACAACACACGGAACACTGAGCCTGTCGGATTTCAAAGGTAAGTGGGTCGTTCTCTTTTCTCATCCGGCAGATTTCACACCCGTGTGTACTACCGAGTTCCTTGCCTTTGCCAAGAAACACGATGAGTTTGTCAAACTGAACACGCAGGTGATCGGACTCAGTATCGACAGTATTTTTTCCCATATTGCCTGGGTCAGGAATATCGAACAGAATTTCGGCGTGAAAATTCCTTTCCCATCATTGAAGATCTGAAAATGGTCGTGGCTAAAAAATACGGCATGATTCAGCCGGATGCATCAGATACTCAGGCCGTACGCGCTGTTTTCTTTATCGATCCGGAACAGAAACTCCGGGCCATGATCTACTATCCCCTCTCCAACGGACGGAACATTGATGAATTCATCAGAATTCTTAAAGCCCTTCAAACATCCGACAAATATGGCGTGGCCACACCGGAAAACTGGAAGCCCGGGGAAAAAGTGATTGTTTCGCCACCCAAAACACAAAAAGATGCTGATAAACGGATGACGGAAAACTATGAAATCACCGACTGGTACTTCAGCAAAAAAGAAATCTGACAAGCGCTGACTCAAATATTCCCACGTTTGTTTACTGAAAAAGAAAAGAAAAAGGGTTCTGACGTTCGATAAATTATAATTGTTATATTTATTGACAATGTATTAGAAAAACTGTAACTTTTACAATGAAAAAAAGGAGAATCATTATGTCTACAATTGTTGATGTTTATGCCCGGGAAATTCTGGATTCGCGGGGAAATCCCACTGTTGAAGTGGAAGTTTTACTGGAAAGTGGTGCTTTTGGCCGTGCTGCAGTCCCGTCCGGGGCATCTACCGGCGAACACGAAGCGATTGAGCTCCGCGACGGCGGTTCCCGTTTTATGGGAAAAGGTGTTTTAAAAGCGGTTCAGAATGTTAATGATATTATTGCTCCCCGCCTAGTTGGCGAGGATGCCATGGATCAGGCGTATATTGACAACATCATGCTTGAGCTGGACGGCACTCCCAACAAGGAAAGTCTTGGAGCCAACGCCATCTTAGGTGTTTCCATGGCCGTTGCCCGTGCTGCAGCGGATTATCTGGGTGTTCCGTTATATATGTATCTGGGCGGAGCCAATGCCCGGCGTTTACCGGCTCCCATGATGAATATTCTGAACGGTGGATCTCACGCGGATAATAATGTGGATTTGCAGGAATTCATGATTTATCCTGCCGGAGCATCCAATTTTTCCGATGCTCTCCGTATGGGTGTAGAAGTTTTTCATAACCTTAAAAAAGTATTAAAGGAAAAAGGATTGAACACCGCTGTTGGAGATGAAGGCGGCTTTGCACCCAACCTGAAATCCAACGAAGAAGCCCTTCAGGTGATTGTGGAAGCCTGCAAACGGACGGATTACAAATTAGGTGAAGAACTTTTCATCGCGCTGGATGCCGCTGCCAGTGAATTTTATCACAAAGAAGACGGTTTATATCACCTGGCTTCCGAAAACAAGAAACTTACAGCGGCCCAGATGATAGACCTGTATGAAAGCTGGCTTAACAAATATCCCATCATATCCCTTGAGGATGGACTGGATGAAAATGACTGGGATGGCTGGAAACTGATGACCGAACGTCTTGGTAAAAAGGTTCAGCTTGTAGGGGATGACCTTTTTGTCACCAATCCGGTCCGCCTGCAGCGGGGTATTCAGGAAATGAGTGCCAATGCTATTCTGATCAAGCTGAATCAGATCGGAACGGTTACGGAAACTCTGGAAACCATTGAACTGGCAAAATTGCATGGATTCAACAATGTCATCAGTCACCGCTCCGGTGAAACTGAGGATACTTTTATTGCTGACCTGGCCGTAGCAACGGGTGTTGGACAGATTAAAACCGGCTCCGCTTCCCGGTCTGACCGGATTGCCAAATACAATCAACTGCTGCGCATCGAAGATGAGCTCGAAGACCAGGCCATTTTTCCGGGAATCAAAGCTATCCGTCCTTAAATGGTTCGCAGGACGCAACAAAAACTGACGCCACAACTTGTGATTAAGTTGTTGGTGTTGCTCCTAATCATAGCCGTAGTCTCCCTAATTCTGGGAGATTACGGCTTTTATGCCTATTACAAAACACTTCGACAGGAAAAGTCCGCCCGCCAGGAACAGGAATACCTGAGAGCCCTGGAACGGGAAAAGGCCCGGGAGCGGGACCGCCTTGAAAACGATTTACAGTATCTTGAGAAAATTGCCCGGGAAAAATACCGCATGTCCGAAAAAGGGGAAATTATCTACCGGGTAATCGAAAAAAAACCGGAAAAACCCCAGGACAAGCCATAATCCCATTCTCTCATCCACTGTCGACAGGTATATTTGAATATGAAAATCCTCTCTACATGGTGCCTACTCATCGTATGCCTTTTTGCTCTGCCCCGACAGAGTCCGGCAGCTGATACCACATCTGTCCGTCTGTATCAACTCAATCACTATTATACACTCAATGCCTTTTCCCATTTAAGTATGAACACTCCCCATTTTCTCATCAGAGCCAATTACCAAAACAGCAGCAATGTTTATAAAAAGCCCGGCAATCCCACCCGAATAAAACAGGAAAATGCACTGGAAACCCGTTTCCTCTATAAAAAAAATCCCCTCTTTTTTGTAGGCCCATCCTTCCGGGGATATCGGTTGTCCGACGAGCAACACAGCTCAGAAAACGACTATACCAACAGCCGTATCGGAATGTCCGGATTATTCCGTAAAAATCTTTCTCTGTTCGGGAATGCCGGTCTTTTTCGGGAAAAACGCCGGGGAATTCAGGATGTGGGATGGTTTTCCACCCTGGAACTCCTCGACGAGAACCGCAAACAAATGCTCACACCCGCCCTGCGATTTCAATATGATAAAACACCTCACCGCACAAATTACACCACGGACAACTCCCTTCAGTTTAGAACAGCTTTTATCGAAGATATTTTTAACAATCTGAACCTTCATTTTAAGGAAACCCGCAGGGAATACTTCATCAATCCTTCCGATTTGTCCCTAACTGAGATACGAACCACAAGCACGCGGCAGGTTCAGGACAAGCTCTCTTATATTTTCCCCTGGAAGATCAGGTTTTTATATCATGTCCGTTTTTCCTCCACGACGGATAAACTGGATTTCTACCTGTCCGACAGCTCTGCAACCCGAAAGCGGGACAGCTACCAGTTTCACAATCAATTTGCAGTCATGAAAAGACATGGGGCTTTGAATTTGAGAGGGGAATTCACCATTGACCAAAATCAGGATCAATCCTCGGCCAACCGTGAGGAGATCAGAGTCCCCGCTGATTATAAATACGCCCGGAAAACCATCAATACACAGGCGTCATATAATATCGACACAACCGACAGCCTCTTGCTGCGGTATCAGGTTTCTTTGCTGCATTTTGACACGCCGGACAGCAACAACACCGACGACCGGGATGAACTCAGCTATGTTGTAAATCCCCAACTGAGTATTCGTCTATCCCCCTATATCCGCTGGAACCTGTCCGGTCAAATATATTTGCATCATCTGATTTATCTTCATGCGGGGCGTTCGGGTCAAAATCACTGGAACCGGGTCTATTCTCTCCGGTCCCATTTGAATCTGGCTATTCCAGCCCGGTTGAACTGGTCTTCAACTCAAAGCCTGAGTTCCAATTATTTTGTATACGATTTTGAAGATTCCGCTTTTGTAAATGTGAGCAGCCGGATTTTTCGATCTCTTTATATTGATCAAAATGTGGATTATTTCTTATCGTCAAACTGGGGAATATCCCTCCGACTCAGCGGGCGTTTTGAAGATGACGGTACGCTGGATTGGAACCGTTTGGTTCAGGATAAAAGCTCTGACCGGATACAGGTCAACCAGGAATACCTGATGACGTACCGAAAGAAGTCGATTAAAATATTCGGCGGACCCGTCTTTTCAAAACGGTGGTTTTACCAGAAAGGATTCGATGAACAGTGGTCTCTGATCCATTATGTCTATCGTAAGGGAATCACCGGGGGATGTCAGTTCCACAGGAATGTGCAGTTTAAATATACCCTGGAAGCAATCCGGCAAACCGGACAGAAAAAAGTTTACAATCAAAACGGATTTCTCCAGATACACTTTATATTGTGAGGTTTTCATGAACGTTTCTCTCTACGAATTCATTGGTTATGCAGCCACCTTGATTGTTGCCATTTCTCTGATGATGCGTCAGATTCGGCGCCTCCGCATCTACAATCTGATCGGATCTGCTTTATTTTCCTTATACGGAGCTCTTATCGGCGCCTGGCCGGTGGCTGTATTGAATGGGTTTATTGTCTTAATCAACATCCGGGAACTGATTTCACTCAGCAAGCGGGATATCGTATTTAAAGCACAGAAAGTAGATGTGAAAAATTCCTGGTATCTTAAATACTATCTGAACTTTTTCCAGGAGGATATCAAACGGATTTTCCCTGATTTTGCCATCCGGGAAGGAGAAAAGTACGAATCTGTCATCATTATGCGGGATGTATTACCTGCCAGTATTGTGATTCTTCGTAAAACAGAAGGGCCCGAAGCCGAAATCATTCTGGACTTCGCCCATCCGGAATTCAGGGACATGCAAAATGCCCGGTATTTTTTCAGGAAAGGCTGCGAGTCCCTGAATCTCGAGGGGAAAGAGTTTTTTATAACACCCGGTATGGAAAAACAGCATATCCGCTTTTTAAGGAAAATGCATTTTAAACCCCATCCCCAAAAAGAGAATTGGTATATTAAAAAAATTGGAGTAAAAAATGTCTGAAGCACAATTGTTCGGCCGGAAAGCCCGGGAATGGATCGTGGCGGCAGGATCCCTGG
>Ga0180301_10003966_pt1 | contig 11483 bp, 14 predicted proteins | sample GuaBasSediGuay16_FD_121797 | JGI IMG/M metagenome (GOLD analysis project Ga0180301, IMG submission 121797) | Subseafloor sediment microbial communities from Guaymas Basin, Gulf of California, Mexico - Guay16, Core 4569-2, 12-15 cm | ecosystem: Environmental > Aquatic > Marine > Hydrothermal... | reverse complement strand
TCCTATAAGGGGGCTGGGTAGAGCCGCTCCGTTGTATACGCTTAGGGCTCCCATAGGCTCCAACGAGTTCAGCATAGACGACATCATAGGTCTCATCGGCGAGGCTAAGCGGAGTATAGACGCTAAACGATGTGTCATAGACTCCCTAACAGCTTTAACGGTTCAATACGATAGCCCTTTCGAGGTCCGGTACAACATACTCAGGCTCGTCAAGGCGTTAACGGAGACCGGTCTCACAACCCTGCTGCTTTCAGAGCTCAGCGAGGAGAGGATGGATGCTCAACGGTTTGGGTTCGAGGCTTTCATAGCCCAGGGTGTGATCGTGTTACATATGATCCGTATAGGCGACTCGATAAGCCGTGCCCTAGAGGTGCGTAAGATGAGAGGTGTTAAACATCTTCAGAGGCTTTGCCCCATGAGGATCACGGATAAGGGTATAGAGGTTTTCCCTGAAGAGAAGGTCTTCGGTCTTTAAGGAGGTGAAACGGTGAAGCCTCAGAGTTTTGTGAAATCTCTTGAAAACTTCTACGTGGTTAAGCCTCTAAACCCGTTCAAGTCACGGGTCAAATACATGACGAGCTTTAAGCTCGCTATAAATCCTTATAGAGGATGCCCGTATAAGTGCGTATACTGCTACATATACGGCTATACCCGGATGTCTGACATCAGATACCCTGCCTCTAGGAAGCTTTTTAAAAGAAGGCTTAGACGGGATATCCGGGAGTACGCTAGGCTCGGTCTCCCGAAATACCCTGTTTATCTATCCCCGAGTTGCGAACCCCTCCATCCTTTCTTGGAAAATAGGTATGGGAATACACTCTACGCGTTGAAAACCTTGAAAGAAGAGGGGTTCCCCGTGATCATTTCGACCAAGAACCCGTCTAGGCTTCTTAGAGAGGAGTATCTCGAGGCTTTGGATAGGAAATCGACCACTATACATATTTCGGTTCCATTCCTTGACAACCGTTTCGAACCCAACGCCTCGTTACCTATAGGCAGGATCTGGGCGGCCTCCAAGCTGGTGAAGGAGGGGTTAACCGTCTACATAAGGGTTGAACCGATAATACCGTCCTACGGCGCTATAGCTGGGCAATCGAAGATGGAGCTTAAGACGATAGTTAAAGAAGCTAGGAAGGCGGGTGTATACGATATAATCTCCAAGTGTCTTCTGCTCTCGATAGGGGTTAGCAAGGTCTACCCCAGCTTTTACAAGGAGCTTAAGCCGTATTATCTCAGGCATGGCTACAGCGACGGAACATACTATATGCTAGACTACAACACAAGGATCAGGCTGCTCATGCCGCTTTATAAGGCTTGTAGGCGAAACAACGTCCGGCTCTGGACGCAGATAAACGACCTGCCGTTCTCCGAGACTCCATCATGCAACGAGTTAGAAAGCCTCACATATTTTAGATGACTGGCCTCCGCCGAGTAGAGGAGAAAGACTTTTCATTCCGGGGTGAGTATGCTTACTTACGCACATATACATATATTTGCTAAGAAAAAGGGAAGAATTAGGGTGTTACATGACGCCTTTCTGGTTTAAGTAAGCTACTTCGACCTTGTAGTATTCCATGAGCTTGTCTAGCGTGTGCACGTGAGGTTCGAGCGTGCAGAATCCATCGTATCCATCATCCTTTAGACGCGTGATCAGTCCTTCTATGTTCACGGCACCGTATGGTAGCGGTGGATAGAATATGCTATATGAATTGTTCGGCGGGGCGAAAGGTGCACCCTTAGCGTAATCTGGGTGTACTTCAGGTATGAACCTGCAACCGTTCTTCACATGAACATAGGCTATATAATCCTTAAGCACCTCATATGCGTATGGGAAAGGCTCGACGTTCGCATGGTAGTAGTTGGTCGCGTCGAAGTTTGTTTTAAAGTATTCGGAATTCAAAGCCTTGAGGATCTTAAGCATACCTTCAGGCGTCCCAGAGGCGTCGTGAGCCTCGTTCTCCAAAACCACCGTAACCCCCATTTCCTCCGCGTAATCCACTATCGGTCTCATGACCTTAACGAACGGCTTAATGTCGGCATCATGCCCTAGCGCGAAATAATAGACGTAGCAGTTCACGAAGGGTGCATTAAGCTCCTTAGCGACTCTCACGGTCTCCTTCATCGACGCGATGTACCTATCCGGTTGCTCAGCCATCTCCTTCACGAATGCATCTCCGTTCGTGACACAGGCAACTCCAATATTATACTTGTCGAGGAGCTTTTTCGTCCTCCTTAAGTCCTCCCCGCTACACTTCTTTCCTCGGAATCCTCCAACTAGGTTGAAGGTCCAGAGTTCAACCCATGAAACCGAGAAGCTTTTGAGTACTGAAAGTATCTCTCTAAGCGATTTACCAAACCCGCCGAGCTGTTGGCCAGATATGGCTAACTTCATCCCCATACCCCCGGTATCTTAGGCTACGTCGATCACCACCTTGATGCATTCATCAGGCTTCTCCCAGTTAAACCTGAGTGCCTTCGCCCCCTCCTCTAGGGGGAAGTGATGGGTAATCATGCTTTTAATGTCGAGCTTACCCTCAGATACCCACCTCACGGCAAGCCTCATCAGCTTCCTCACTCTAGCTCGGTCTGGCCAGTTCCTCGGGGGGCCGAAGTGTCCCAGCTTTGTAGCCACCCTGAAGTATGGAACCTCTACAGGCTCCGACACGTGGGCGAATATATAGAAGTGACCTCCAGGCTTCAAAGCCTCCGTACCGGTGAAGACCGCCTTGCTTGCCCCGGCTGTGTCGAAGACTAAATCCATAGGGCCGAAATCCCTCTTTATCAGCCTACCCAGCTCATCCGGCTCGTACTCTGAAGCATTATACGTGGCATCAGCACAGACCTTCCTCGCGACCTTAAGCCTATTATCGTAGATGTCTGTGCCGACCACCACTTCGGCTCCAAAATTCCTAGCATGCTGCATAATGCTTAAACCAGCCGGTCCACAACCAAGTACAAGAACCTTATCCAGAGGTCTTACGGTGGCCCATGCAAAGAATATCGTCGAGCCTCCTGTCAGCTCAAGCACGGCTCCCTCGTCATCGGAAACGTTCTCGGGAAGCGGAGCTATGGTAGCTATCTGACGCACATCTATCTTGACATACTCCGCAAACCCGTCGCACCACGTCCACTCGCATATCCTATCTCCTATCTTAAGCTCTGGGTAGACCTCGTTAACTTTGGAACCCATCTCGACAACTTCTCCGCTGAACTCGTGGCCCAGTATAATTGGATATCTTGCAGGTTGCCAACAGCCCTTCACTGGCGGCCGAAGTCCCTGGCTTAGCTCGTAATCTGGATGCCTACAGATACTAGCCCTACGTACTCTAACGATTATCTCATAGTCGCCCTCGAGTTCTGGCTTAGGCACGTCCTTCACAACCACAACGCCAGGCTTTTCGACTACGACCGCCTTCATATAACCACCTAACGTAATACTCTACTACAGTAATTATGTACCTCCTTTTTTCTTTTTGCCTGTAGCAGAAAAATTGTGGGCTTAGAATGGGAAGAAGAACCTGTATATCCCAACTATATCGCTGAAGAAGTTGATTCCCATGAAGCCTGCCGCGATAGGCATTCCGTATTCTTCGTAAAGCTTAGACCCGCCGATTCTCAATGTAAGCCACTTTAGAAGCCATCCGAAGAAGAAGGCGCTAATTAGACCTCTCTGACCTACTGTTAAACCGTAGGATAGTAGGAACCCTACTGGATGGAATGGGAACCAGACGAACTTACTTCTGAGAAGCCGCAAGGTTGCTATGATCAAAGCCCCTAATATGACATGAGGCGTTCATGCTTCGGTAGGCTTCTGGACTCGGAGGGAAATAGCAGCTCGTCGTCTTCAATCCGCCCGTAGACTTCACGTCTCTCGTTCAAGTATGCCTTCAAGGCTTCGACCGCCTCTCTCCCGAGGAACGTCCAGTACTCAACACCCTCCTTGCAAGCGTCTGGAACAATCTTCCTGAGCTCCCCCGTGATGTGCAGTCTCAGGGGGGATTACTCCGGACTCAAGCTGTTCCCTAACCATCCCATAGGTCAACGCTCTGAGAGCGCTGTTCCTCAACCCGGATTGGAACAAGCACAGGATTATAGCCCTCCACTTGAGAGAACGGCTGTTTCAGTCATCCTGTAAACCTCCTCATGAACTCGTAGTCTTCAAGCTCAAGTTCGTCAAACCCGTTAGCCTTCAGAAAACTCTTCAAAGCCTTCAGGTAGTTGCTCGCAGCAGCCCTCCTGCCCCTCTCAGCATACATATCGCAGAACCGCTGGACAAGCTGTTCAACCCTCTCCCTACTAAGCTTGACAAGCTCGTCAGGTGAAAGCCCAGACCACTCGACAAACCAAGCCAACGCCTTCAAGTAGAGCTTAACTGTGCCGACAGAACCCCTCCTCGGGGGGTGGGTATGCCGGCCGTAACCCTCCTTCTGTTTTAGGCGGGATCCGACTGACGCGGCATACCGGAGCCTCGGGTGGAGGCTCATAGGCTCCATTCGCCTTGACGCCCGCAGGTCGGCAGTTTCACCCTCACACCCCGGTATCGTCAGCGGTTGAGCCGTGTATCATCCACACCCACCGGGGGGAGGTGTCTTTTCTGCGCCGGAGCCGGGGCTCTCGCCCCCCACGTCGCCGTGGTGCGGCTCCACCTGCGTGGAGGAGTTTCCTCCAGACACCTGGATTAACCCCAGGTGCCCGGAAACCCACCCACCGGCTTACCCACCCCGTTATCGATAGGAGTTGCTGGGTTATATAAAGATAGAGAAAAATGGGTTTGGAAGAACGTGCGGTTATTTCTTGAGTAGTCTGATGAACTCTCTCATGAAAGCCGGTAGGTCTGGCCATGCCCTACTTGTTACGAGGTTTCCGTCTACGACTACCTCCTGGTCGAGGTATACGCCACCCGCGGATTCTATGTCCGCCTTAAGAACTCCATAGGCTGTGAGTTTTTTTACCCTTGACAAGCCCATACGCTGTCAAGACTAAAGGACCGTGGCATATGGCAGCGACGGGTTTACCTTTTTCGAAGAAATGTCTCACTATGGGTTCAAGCTCGGCGTATGTCCTTATGTACTCAGGCGCTCTCCCACCTGGGATGATCAAGCCGTCGTAATCTTCAGGTTTAACCTCTTTAAAACTCAGGTCGACCCAGATAAACCTGTAGCCCGGCTTCTCGGTGTATGTTTCTATCCCAGGTTCAAAATCGTGGACGACCGTGAGCAGAGGCTTCTTACTCGGAGCCGTCACGTGAACCTCGAACCCCTCCTCCTTCAGCCTCCAGTAGGGGTAGAATATTTCCTGAGCCTCTACCGCGTCACCAGCCGCTATCAGAACTTTAACCAATAAACATCACCACGAATAAATATTGTACATCTATTTGTTAAATCTTTTACCGCTTAGGGTAAGACTTTACCTGGGTTTAGTATACCATTTGGGTCGAACAGTCGTTTGATACCCTTCATGAGCGCTACGTGGGTCCGGCTCATGTACTTCGCGGCGCTACCCTTCCTAACGGCCCCCACACCATGTTCACCGGTTATCGTCCCACCCAGCTTGACAGCCGCGTCGTATATTTCCTCCCTAACCCTATCATAGTCTTCCATGCTCCACCCCTCCTCCTTCATAATGTGGACGTGTATGTTTCCGTCACCAGCATGACCATAGGCCGGCAGATAAGTGCCATAACGCTCGGCTATACGCTCTACCTCATCCATGAAAGCCCCTATGGAGGCCGGTGGAACGGTTGCATCTAGAATATCCACCATGTCAGGCTTAAGCGCCGTATAGATCTCGCTACGGATTTTAAGGATCCTATCCTGCTCCTCTCTGCTTTCGGCCAGTAACGGCTCGAGAGAACCTAGCTCCTCGCAGAGGGCGAGGATTCTCTCGCACTGCGCGTAGAGCGCCTCCTCGGACGGTTCGGCTAAGACGAGTATGAGAAAGCTCTCTCCCACTTTACACGGCCACTCTAGACCCAGGTGTTGCGCAGACCTCTCTATAGGAGTCTTCTCGACGTATTCGAGGGCAAGCGGTAGTATGCCTGCTTGGAGGATCCTCGGGACAGCCTTAACGGCTGTGCTTCGTTTCTCGAACGGTATTATCAGGGTCGCCATGGCTGGGAGTCTCGGATAAAGTCTTATCCAAGCCTTCGTTATGACGGCTAGCGTACCCTCGCTCCCGATTATGAGCTGCATCAAGTCGTAGCCTAGGTTATCCTTCATAAGCTTACCTCCGAGCCTCAGTACCTCACCAGTAGCTAAGACCACCTCTAAACCCCTCACGTAATTCCTGATAACCCCTGTCTTAACCGCTCTAGCTCCACCTGCGTTACACGCTATGAGACCGCCTACCTGAGCCCCCTCATCACCTGGATGGGGTGGGAAGAAGAGCCCAGCCTCCTCCGAGGCCTTTATCAGGTCTCCTAGCGTTGCACCGGCCTCGGCTTCTGCCATGAGGTTTTCCTGGTCGACCGTTATCTTGTTCATCCTTTCTAGGGATAAGACTATGCCGTTGAGGGTGGGTATGCATCCTCCTACGAGACCGGTCCCTCCTCCCCTGGGAAACACGGGTATCCGGTGTTCGTTTGCATACCTCAAGACCTCTGAGACCTCCTCCGTCGAGCTCGGCTTGACTACGACCACGTCCCTGGATGGGATGGGTCTTATAGGCGGAGGAGTTTCATCTAGTAGGTATCCGGCTGTGAGGTCTCTGCCGTAAATAACCCAGTCACACCCGACTATCTTCCTAAGATCCTCAATTGTTTCTTCATCCATCTACCGATCCTCCCTTAATTCTTTTCAAAGCTTCGATAAGTTTTGGCACGACCTCGTATAAATCTCCTACCACCCCGTAGTCTGCGACCCTGAATATTGGGGCCGACGGGTCTATGTTTATCGCCACTATCACGTCAGACCCCCTCATACCCGCTAGGTGCTGAGGTGAGCCTGAGATGCCGCAGGCCACGTAGAGCCTAGGCTTAACCGTGTTACCGCTGAAACCCACCTGGTAATCTTTAGATATCCACCCCTCATCCACCAAGGGTCTGCTAACCCCTAAGACACCGCCTAACAGCGACGCGAGCTCCTCGAGCATCTTCAGGTCCTCCTTACGCTTTAGTCCCCTACCCCCGGCGACGATCACGTCCGCGTCTGCAAGGTTCACCCTCCTAGCAGAGATCTTACCCAGAAACCTTAAACCGGTCTCAAGGGCTTCTCCGGGCTGTTTTTCCACGATCACCCCTCTCCTCGAGGTGTCTCTTCTGGGCGCCTTCATAACCCTGTATCTCACGGTGGCCATGACCGGCCTACTTCTAGTTTTTATGTGCGCTAGTATGTTGCCTGTGAAAGCTGGTCTTATCTGAACGAGCTCACCATCCTTGTCGACTTGGAGGTCTATACAGTCCGCCGTAAGCCCTGTGTTCAAAGCCGCCGCCACCCTGGGGGCTAGACTTCTGCCAAGCGGAGTAGCGCCGACTAGAAAAACAAGCGGCTTGGTCTCCCTCGCAAGCTCCACCAGCACATGCTTATATCTGACGACGTCGAATGTCTCGAGCGATGGATGGTCGTATAGAAATACCTTGTCGGCTCCGTAGTACACGAGCTCCCTAGCCTGCTTCCTGACACGGTATCCTAGGAGTACGCTCCAAAGCTCCACCCCCAGCCTATCGGCTATCTCCCTACCCTTACCTAGGAGCTCGAACGAAACTGGATGGATGACTCCGTTCTCATGCTCGGCGTATACGAGTACTCCTCCTCTAGCCGACGTGCTCAAGGTATGAACCCCTCCCTGCGTAAAGCCTCTATAAGTCTCTCGACGGCGTCTTCACCCCTGAATATCAGACCCCTCCTCCCCTCCTCCGAAGGTATCGTTATCTTGGTGACTAGCGTCATCGAGCCTTGAAGCCCAAACCTACAGGTCTCACCGTAGCCCGCTAAGCTGTCGGCATCCCAAACCTCCACCTTCGCCCTCCTGGCTTTGAGCACGTCACGGAGAGTTGGGATCCTAGGTGTGTTTATATCCTTGGTTACCGTTATCAACGCCGGTAGCGTAACCTCAAACAGGTACTTGTCACCCATATCCGAGACCACGAGGATTCTATCTTCTGAGACCTCTCTAACCTCGCATACATACGCCACGTGGGGGATCCCGAGGTGCTCGGCAACCTCTGGACCCACCTGACCCGTATCACCGTCTACGGTTTTCTCACCACACACTATGAGGTCGAACTTGCCGAGCTTCCTTATGGCGGTAGCCAAGGTGTAGGAGGTGGCTAACGTATCAGCTCCGGCGAACCTTTTATCGGTTAATAGTATCGCCCTATCAGCCCCCCTGGCTAAGGCGTCTCTCAGGCTTGATTCCGCTTGAGGAGGTCCCATGCTTATGACGGTTACTCTACCGCCTAGCTTCTCCTTAAGCCGGACGGCCGTTTCCAACGCGTTTAGGTCGAAAGGATTCGTCTCGGCGGGCGCTGAGCTTCGGTCAACCCTACCTGTCTCTATGTCGAACCTCACCTTTTCGATGTCGGGAACCTGTTTGATGAGTACGACTATGTGCAGATTTCAACCCTCCCGGTAGCATAAGGGTTAAAACCTTAGAGGGTTCAAAAACTTATCTCCTACGTGAAGCTTAACCTTTTATGTGTAAACGTTGTCACCTAAGGCTGGGTAGGTTTGGTTGCCAGGTTTATGGGCTCCAGGCTTAGACAAGTTCAGGAGCTTGCTTAAACTTGAGCTTACCCAGATGTATGAGGAGGGTTTCGATGTCGAAGAATTCTTGAAAAATCTAAGACTCATCGACGAGATGGGGTTAAACGAGCTTAACGAGCTTTACCGTAAGCTCAAACACACCCCTGTTAGGAGAGGCTACCCCTACACTGAGCCTTCAGACCTAGACGATATAAGAGGTTTGAGACCTAGAGGACCTAGGAGGCTTGCACTAGGTTATCCTAGGGAGATGCTTAAGGACCGTGTGGCCGGGGCTTGGTTCGGTAGATGTATTGGATGTCTCATCGGTAAACCCGTCGAAGGATTTGACAGGGAATTGATACAGAGGTATCTTAAGGCGGCGGGTGAGTATCCCCCAGGAGGCTATCTACCGGCTTTAGATAAGGCGGTCGAAGGACTGCCGAGCGATTTCTCGGAAAGCAGGAGAGGTATGCTAAGGGGGAGTATAGAATGTATGCCTAGGGACGACGATATAGACTACACGATCCTTAATTTGCATGTGTTGGAGACCCACGGTTTCGATTTCACGACTGAGGATGTCGGGCTTGAATGGCTCAGCCATCTACCGTATAAAGCCACCTACACGGCTGAGAGAGCGGCTTATAGAAACTTGGTCCTAGGTCTAAAGCCTCCTGAAACAGCCGTCTACATGAACCCTTACAGGGAGTGGATAGGCGCCCAGATCAGGGCGGACCTTTGGGGATACGTCGCACCTGGTCTTGTCGAGTACGCAGCCAGTATGGCCTATAGAGACGCGGTGTTAAGCCACGTGAAAAACGGTGTATACGGAGAGATGTTTATAGCGGCTACGGTTTCAGTCGCCTTCGTGGTGGATGATGTCGAGGAGGCTCTGAAGATAGGTTTAACGGAGATCCCGAGGTCCTCGAGGCTTGCTGAGGTTGTGGAGAACACTATGAAATGGTCTAAAGCCGACGGATGCTGGGGTGAGACATGGGAAAGGGTTATGGAAGCCTATGGCAGATACCATAGGGTTCACGTGTTAAACAACGCCGCCATTGTCGTCTTATCGCTTATGCATGGAGGAGGAGACTTCATGAAATCGGTCGGCATATCCGTCATGTGTGGCCTAGACACCGACTGTAACTGCGCCACAGTCGGCTCGATACTAGGGGCTTTAAAGGGGTTAAAGAACATACCCGATAGGCTTGTTAAGCCTCTGAACGATAGGGTTAGGAGCATGGTCGCCGGCTTCGACAGCTCAAGCATAACCGAGCTAGCCTTCAGAACACTGAAGCTGGCGCTTAAACGGTTAAGTGCATGATGTATCCCAGGGGGTCTAAACGAGCTCTAGGGTCTTCTGGACGGCTGAAAACCATCTGAGATAGGAGTTTAAGGCCGCTCTCAGAGCGGTTAAATCTCTAGCTTTGAACGTCAAAACCAGTTTATTCCCAACCCTGTCTATGGTCACAGTCACCCTCCTGGACGGTAGACTAACCGTTTCAGGTTTCAAAGCCTTAAGAATAGGCTCCAGCAGACCGGGTTTAACCTCTAGCTTGACCGAGCATTCGACCTCAAGAGGTCTCTGCATCAGCCTCTATCAACCCCTGATCCTCGCAGCCACCCTACCCATCTCTGTAGTGGGTTGGTAGGCTCCCCCGGCGAACTTATAGCCGCACTTGAAGCATTTCCATACCCCTACGCTCACCCGCTTAACCTTACGCATACCGCACTTAGGGCAGACGTAGACGCTTTTAGCAGCCCGCATAACTCGGGCATACCGTTTCCTAAGCGGCGCCCCGTATTTCGCCTTGAGACTGCCTACTCCCGCGTTCTTAGGACCCGGCATCCAGACCACTCTCCCTCCTGACGATTTCTATGAGCTTGGGGGCGGTTTTACACGCTATGGAAACCGCCTCGAATACCTCGTCGACGGATAAGCTTCCGTCGAGCTTCTGAATGGCGCATATTCTCCCCAGCTCGTCGACGGATATGCACACTCTATTATCTAAACTTAACTCCTCCTCGAGGTTGGGGTCGACTATGAACGGTCCGTCATCCGGCTTAGCGAGGGTTATAGTCACAGGTGTATGCAACACGGGTAGCGGTATGTATTCTTCCTCGTACCTAAGCTCTCCCTCGTCTACGCTAAACTTCCTTATCTTGGTGTTCAGCAGGGCAAGTATCGAAGCTAACGCTGAGGCGTCTATGAAGTTTCCATCATGGTCTAAAACATATATGTCTAGGAAGACCACGAAGACCCGTCTACCGGGCTCTATGCATAGGCTCTTCAAATCTATAGTCTTTGTCTCCCTGAGGGTTCTGTCGATAACCCTAGCGAGCTCTATAGCCGTCTCGTCAGGCGGCCCCGGCTCGAAGGCAGGTGACGCAAGGGGGACGAGCTCCGCGTTAACCGCTAGGACGCCTTGGTCTGGGACGTCTGAGAACGGCTCACCTATCCCGACCTTAACCCCTGCTAAGACCTTCGTGGAGCCTATCGAAACCTGAGCCGAGCCGTTAGCCCTACTTATCAAGCCGCATTTAACGTCTATCGGTCTGTAGTCTAACAGACCCCTATCATCTATCCTAGACCCCTCTTTAAGCATGCTTATTATCCTACTCCTCACAAGTTGGGATACCACCCTAAACGTCTTCATCCTCCTCACCTTTAATGGAAAGATACTTGCTCCTAAGAGTCTCCCTCTGAATCCTATTTATCTCCATACACCCCTTCACCGCCAGGTCGAAGGCCTGCTTAAACTCCTCTTCTGTGAGAACTCCGTTAAGCTGCAAGAGCACGACCTT
>Ga0180301_10003965_pt1 | contig 11483 bp, 15 predicted proteins | sample GuaBasSediGuay16_FD_121797 | JGI IMG/M metagenome (GOLD analysis project Ga0180301, IMG submission 121797) | Subseafloor sediment microbial communities from Guaymas Basin, Gulf of California, Mexico - Guay16, Core 4569-2, 12-15 cm | ecosystem: Environmental > Aquatic > Marine > Hydrothermal... | reverse complement strand
TAATAGTGATAGGGTAAACATGGTTGTCATAGACTCTAATGCTAGGATAGTAACTATGAAGACTACATGGTTCCCCGAGGTGACGCTACACGGGTTCCGTAGGGATAAAGCTAGGGATAATAGATTGAAGAAGCTGAAAGAGTTATTAAGCTATGCTAGGAGAATCGGTGTAGATTATGTGGCTTTCAAGAATCTCTTTGTAGTGAAGAGACGTGGCAAAGTAAAGTCTCCAAGCGAAAATAGGAGGATAGCGAGGTTTGCAAAAAGAGAGCTTCTCCAACATGGAGTGATAATGGCTCTAAAGTTAGGATTAACACCAATACTAGTAAATTCCAGAGGGACAACGCATAGTAAAGAACATGAAAGAATTATGCTGAATAAAGGTCTAGACAAACACATGGCGAGTGCATACATGATAGCACAAAGAGGATTAGAAATAATTAAAAGTAATTAGAAGTATTCAAAAACTTGCAAGGCTTATGTTTGTGATAAGCTTAATTCCTAACCTAACTGTAGCTGATGAAATGGGTATAAGTTTCTTGGAAAATAGAATTACAGCTCCTTTGGCTCTCATTTTCTTATTCATTTCGATAGTTTTTATTCTTTATAAAGTAAAAGAAGATCATGAACAAGTAGAATTACTTGAAATAGACCCCTGGTCTGAGATTAAGGATAATTGTTTTAGTTATGTTTGCATTGACTGATTATATATAGAGATACCTTCGGGTCTCATAGCAATGAGTAGAGCAGTAGCAATACTTTTACTTGGAAGGCAGGATCCAGAGACCTTACTCTCAAGAGCGGACTGGAATACAATATTCCTTCTGACATCCTTTTATATAATTGTAGTGGGTTGGAACGAGGTGAGGTTCTGATGGTCATGTTCCATGAAGCAGCTCAAGCCTTGAGAGCGTATCCGGATATAACTTTAATGCTTAACCTATGGACTTCGCACTCTTCTCTTCAATCATAGATAATATTCTAGTAACCCTGACTCTTATATCGATAATAAAGCAAATTTTAATGACGCTGAATTTTTCCTGTGAAAAACCTAACCTAGAGCCTAATTTTTGGTGTAAATCTAGGAGGTAATCTAACCCCTATAGGGCCCCCATCTAATATAGTAGCATTAGGGATATTGCGTAGGAGAGGGATAAGAGTAAGCTGGAGAAAGTGGATTAATGAATATACTCCTCTTGTACTTTTACAGCTTCTCATAGCAAGTCTGTATCCTCTATTACTTCCTATGAATGCTTGTTAAGCGTTCATAGAATTATAGAAGATATTTCATGAATATGTTATGACTATAAGTTATATTAGGGGCCCGGGCCGGGATTTGAACCCGGGACCTCGGGGTCCACAGCCCCGCGCTCTGACCAGACTGAGCTACCCGGGCCACTACTATCTATAAATGATCAGATGTCTAAATCCTAAATTTCAGATATCTTATTTAAGCCTTCTTATTAACGCCTTGGGCATCTTTATGACTCTTCATAGTATAAAGCCCTATACCAATTTCGTACGCGGTTATAGCTCTGGAGACCACTACCCAAGTATCAAGTACTTCATGGAAGATTGAAAGTTTCATGTCCGCAAGTTTCTCAGTATCTTCTGTAAAGTTACCTCGTTGAAAACCTCCTATGATGACTAGGGGCTTAGGTGTATTAGTTAAAATTTCTGCAAGCTCTATTAAACTTACTTTTTCTCCTTTTTCATTCATTAATATAGTCTTAGTTGGAGCTATCTCTCCTACTACATCCCTAATGCTCCCCTCTCTAAGGGAAAGTAGAATTTTCTTTCCCCTAGGTGGTACTTTCCTTAATTCAAAAAGTTGTTCCATTAATCCTACGAATCTATAATAGTTACGAGGTAATCTAGTCTCAGGATTCACTTCTATAATGTAGTCCGAAAAAGTATGGACATAGACTTTGAGCTTTCCAACTTTATTTAGGGGAGAACCTAGTGCTTCTAGTAAGGCTATATGTACGATATCAGGTCTTCCTCTTTTCTCTATATGAGGAAGCTTTTTTACAGCATTATAATGGAATGAAAGATCTAGTAATAGTTTTGAGGGGGATTTTCCCCGTTTCTTTGCATATTTCCTAATTACTGGATGACTCCATACTTCTCTTGGTATCGTCTCTAAAGCAGCTTCAGCTATAAGTAAATATAACATCGGCTTAAAAAGATATAGTGAGTAATGATTAATCTTTCGGTATCATTATGAAGCGTTATATAAGGGAGGTAGCCTTAGAGAGAATTGAACGCTTACTTAAGTTAGCTGACGAAGTTTATATTCTAAATGAAGCTCTCTCTAGACGCTATGTAGAGTTAGCCCTTAAGATCGCTACTAGGTCAAGAGTACGTATACCTAGACCATGGAAGGATAGATTGTGTAAAAAATGTCTATCAATACTAAAACCCGGAGTAAATTGTAGAATTCGAATCAGATCGTATAGAGAGAAGCATATTGTTATTAAGTGTCTTAAGTGTGGTCATATAATCAGAATTCCTGTACATCGTAGATTACGGGTAAGGGCGCGTAGGAAGTAAAGAGGCTGTATAACATCATCTAATACAAGTGATCTTAACGCTTGTAAAGCGCTTAAATAATCAATGCCTGCACTTGCTTCTACACTACCTAAGCAATCAACTCTTATTACAGGTAACTTCGTAGTCTCGTAAACTATGTGTATATCGATTTGCGGCATATCATAATCGAATAAGAGGATCCTTAGCTCATGAAAATACTTACTACTTATAATTGCTCTAGCTAATTTTTCACTACTTACTTTATCCTTAAAACGAATAACTAAGACTCCATCAACCCAGTATTTCCCTCTAAAAACAACACCTACTATTTCATTTAATGAAAATGGTTTTAACGCTAAGACTCTAGCCTCCTCTTTAAGTTGATACGAAATTCTCTTAGGCATGAATTAAAGTCCACCTCACTTATTATCTCTTTAAGAATATCTGCTAAATTTGTCGTTAAAGTATTAAGCGTATGCTCTCTAGACGCTATTGCGTACTCATCAAGCCCTTTAGCTAGTTTAATAGAGAGATCTCTTAGACTAGTTAACCCTTGAAGCCATGCTATAAATAGTATAGCCTCAACAAGATTAGCTACTTCTGACTTCTTGACTCTATGAACTCCTAAAATTTCTTTTAATTTAATGATCTTAGCAGCCTTAACTAAGACAGTATTAGGAACCTTTATAGCCTGAGGTGAACCTGCAATAAGGCTTAGTGTTAATGAGAATACAAAATTTATGAATGTATCGCCTAAACCAGCTAACGTCTTTATCTCTCTAATATTTACCTTCTTGATATGTTTTCACCGCCTTAAGAAACTCCTCTTTAAATTCATCGCTTACGCGAATTATTTTACTCGCTGCCTTTATAAGCGCCTCTTCAGGAGTCTCACTACCGTTAGTCCTTACATAAAACCTAGGAATTCCTACTAATGGGTGGTCTATAGTGTAGCCTGCATACTCTACTGATTCGTCTTCAAAAAGGGTTTTTCTTAAAATATTACAAAAAGTATGACCCTCGCCTTCTATTTCTAACTCTATATCGTTCTTCCCTCTTTTTATCACTCTTATCTTCACGAATCTTCCTCCTCCCTTAGTAAGATTTCTAATTTAGATAATGCTTGATTAAATTCCAATGCCAGAGTGTATGAATCTTCGCCAATCTTCTTAATAAGATTTGCTTCTTCTAAATCTGCTATAGCATCGTAAATGCTTGTGTCCCTGATAGAAGTATATAGCGCTACTAAACGCTTACACATAGGGGTCATCTTCATAAATTTCATCTCTTCATAGGCATCTGATATAATGGATGCTATATCCCTAACGTCTTCAAGTCTGGCATCGGTCTTGACATATCCTCCCTCTAAGTGTGCCTCATAACCTTTAAACCTTAGCGAATATACTAGTAAGTTAAGAGGTATTGCAACTCCTCTTATTATGGAGACTATTTCTTTAATAGAGTATGAAAATAATCCTTTAGCATCAGGGTATAGTATCCCTTTTACAGTATTTGCTATCTCGTAAGCTTCTGTCATAGCGTTTCTAATTATGTCTTTAGGTCCATAGAAGACTATCCTGATCTGCCCAGGTCTTGTTTCTGCTTTGAAATTTATATATCCTAAACGTTCACTTAGCCTTTCAAGTACTTCAATCATCTCTTCTTCAGACTTTACATCTATGCATATGCTTCGTTTGATGAACCCACGTATTTTCATGATTAACTCCTCATCCTAATATAGTACCTATACGCAACTTTGCGTCTTTCACTTCTCTTACACTTTGTACAATATAAATTCATATTTCTTAGTATTAAAGGAGAAAGGCATGATGAACAATAAGCTAGTACTACACCAAAATCCTTACCTTTTATTGATAGAAGATACGGAGGTGTAGATGTTAGTACTTGAGCTCTTATCACGTCACAGATTCTTATAGCATCATAGATTGATCTTAGAAATGATGTAGTAATCTTGGATATATGCAGAAGTCCCGAAAAAAGGTATGTGCTTCTTGTACTTCTTCCTTCTATTGCAAAGATCTTAGCACTTGCTATACTGCCTTTTACATCCATTACTCTAGCTAATACGACATTCCCTTTTTGTGGGAGTATTAGACGTTGTGTTACTTTCTTAATACTAACTACGTGCCCCTTTCTATCATATATTGGTAATCCTATTACCTGGGAACGTATATTACCAGTACTATCCTCATAAGTCCCAAATCCTGGTAAATATTCCTCTATGACACACAATCTATCACCAGGAAAGACAAGTTCATCCTCGTTATCTTTATTAGGCATCTCCTCCTACCTCTTAACTTCTATTCTATATAAATCTACTTCTACTACATAATGCTTCTTAATGTGAAACGTAAAGATAGGGTGTATATCAAACTTCATTTTCACTATTTCGCTTATCTCTCCCCCATTTTCCTTAATTAATTTTTCCAAATAAGCTCTATTCTTTTCACCTGATTTATGAAGTGAATAAACAGCCTCTCGTGCGATGTTTAATGCTTTTATTAAGAATAGGCTATCCATACCCCTAAGCTCAGGCTGAACGCCAAATGGAGGGTTCTGTATAACAACATCTACTGTTACATTAACTCTCTTTACATCTGCTAATATCCAATCGGTTATCTCACTCACTTTCAGATTGAATGAGGCTCTTTTAGCAACTCTGAGAGCTATAGGATCTATGTCAATACCAATTACCATATCGGCGCCTATTATTGCTGAACCTATAGCTAGTCTACCAGTACCACATCCTAGATCGCATATTACCTTATTTTCTATATCTTTATGTTTAAAATGAGCAATCCAGAGGATAGTAGCAGCTAAATAGCTAGGTATAGTATATTGTTCTAATTCAACTCTTGGCGAAGGATGTATTGGCACTCTTTCTAAAAGGACTTCTAGTTTCTTTCGTGTAAGCCCTTTCATAGTTTAGATCCTCATTTGGTACCCTGCTATATCTCTCCTCTCTAATATGAATTCAAGTTCATGGGGAGCTATTATAGGTATTTTCATTACCCCTCTATCGTCTAAAGCTAACCTAGGACAACCCGTATTCACAAAGACCTCTATTGATGGAAAGGAGAGTAATTTATCCCACGTAATATCTCTCATAGTTAATATAATTGCTTTCCTTCCATGTTCTACTATTCTTTGCTTTATTTTAAGGGCTGTTTTGATATTAAACTGTCCACTCTTTAAGCATACGATTATTCCAAAAACCTTAGCTTTACTTGCTCTTAAGATATGTGAAATGCTTAATGCATATACTCTTCTGTACTCTTTTTCAATATCTATTATATCATCGCGATAAGGGTCCAATACGTAGACTTTCTTACCCGTGGCTATCCTTAGACCAAGACCATGAAATAATCCTCCTGCTATTATAATATGCGCATCTACTAGGTCATTTATACTCATCGCTGAGGTATAATTACAGCCTATAACAATCCCATCAGGTACTCCATATCCCCTTCCTATGTAGACATTAAATCCATGTTTCCTTAGAATACTCCTTAGTTCTTTATGTAATGGTGAGTGTTGGATAACTGCTGTTACCCCTACTCTTTTGATATTTGCCTCATTTAGTACTTTAACTAGCTTATTACACAGTTTTTCACTTAATGTCAAATTTGAGAAAGCTGAGATATATAGAACTGGTATATCTTCACCAGGATAATATCGTGGAGTATGCCCGTAATGTATTATTAGGTCCGCCTTAAGCATCTTGGCTTCTTCAAAAGCTATATCACAAGCGCCATATGCTTTCTCACCTGAAATGAATACTATTACTCCTTTGGGTAAAAACTTCTCAAGTTCCTTTACTATATTAATAGCGTATCTCTTAAGTCCTTCTGGTAACTGGATTAATACCTTTCTTGCTCTAAGAAGCTTAATTAAGGACGCAACCCTTTTTATATCAAAAAAGTATCCTACCTCTTTCAATATAATCCCCTTATGGTGATCACTTTATGGATCTAGATAGTATAACTAAAGAGGAATTAATTAGCTACACTATCAACATGATGAGAAAATACGGTATTAGGCCTAAGAGAAGGTTAGGACAGCACTTCGTCATAGAACCTAGATTGATTAAGGAAATGTTAATGGCAGCAGAAATAAGCAAGAATGATATAGTCCTAGAGGTAGGCGCGGGTATAGGTACTTTAACACAAGCTTTAGCTGAGAAATGTAAAAGAGTCATAGCTGTTGAAGTAGACAGAAAATTAATAGGTGCTCTCAATGAAGTCGCTATGAAAGAGGGAAATGTAGATGTAGTTCATGCTGATATACTGAAATATAAGCCTCCTTCTGAAGTCAATAAGGTCATTTCTAATATTCCATACAATATATCCTCTCCCTTTACCGAGATGCTCTTGAAGAGGTTAAACTTTGAAGTAGCTGTAATCACCTATCAGTTAGAATTCGCTAGGAGACTTTATGCTTCTCCTGGAGATGATAATTATAGTAGGCTAACAATACTCGCTTACTATTACGCAGAGATAAGACCTATAAAAGTCATACCTCCGGCATGCTTCTTCCCACGACCTGATATTTTCTCTGAACTAGTGCTCATCAAACCTAAAGAAGAAAAGCCCTTTATACTCTCGAATGAGGAGTTCTTCTTCACCTTTGTTAGAGAGCTTTTTTCTCAAAGGCGTCGTGTACTTAGACATGCACTTCAACACGTATTTAAGAACTTAAATATAGATACTTCTATACTTCCCTCCTTAGAAAGAGACTTAAGCAGCATCCTCAGAGAAAGAGTAGAAAAACTTGATCCAGAGACTCTAGCAAAGATATCTAATATCATTTGGCATCGTATTGAGAGATAAGCTCATATCCCATATCGAAAAGCTGTTCATTGTAAAATTTCTCATTTCTCAGTACCTTTAAGAGATCCTCTTTACTAATCTTCATAATAGCTGATATAAAACCTAGTATTATCATTGCATATTCTTCACTTTTTAATTTCTTCTGAGTATTAACCATGTAGAGATCCGCACCGTAATTATCAATAATATTTATTATTAGCCTCATATTGGGGTAAACTAGGTATTGTTTAACTTCACTAGGGAGCGATACCTTATCTGGGAAGAGGAGAACCTTACCATTGAGCTTTAAGAAGCCCAGAGCACGAAGAACTTCTAAAGACTCCATAGACACGAGTATATCAACATTGTTTGAGATTAGAACCTCAGGTTTTACTTTCCCTAGGACTACATAGTATATGGTAGAGTTATACTCCCTAATTATTGTGGTAAAGTATGGTATGCCTAAGTTAGAGAATACATTAAGTAGAAGCTTCATTACAGCATGGATCCTTTGCGTATCTGCATCTATGAGAACGACTCTTATAATGAGCTGCACGCTTTTTCCCTAATATAGACTTATGATACTTCTTTTTCTTTTTAATCTACAATAAAGAATATGAGGGAGATTCTAGGGCTATTATCTGGTGTATGAATGAGAACTTGGCATATTGTACTTAGAAGCGAAAATGGCGATGTGTCTTTTAATTTTATAGATATTATTGATGCTACACTCCAATTATTAAGAACTGATTTAATTGATAGAATAGTCGATAATGCTGATACTTATGAACATTACAACATTTCATCAGCGATTAGTAGGATAGTCTCTCCTGAAGGTGAAGATATGACTGATAGACAAATATATGTCCTTCTAGCTAAATCAAAAGAGTATGGTATCTCTGTAGGATATCTCTTAGGAGAATTGCGTGTTAATGGGGGAACAGCATTAGCTATAATAGGTTTATGGCCTCCAGAATTTGCTGAATTAATGGAGAAGAGTAAAGATAATAAACTATACCTAAGAGCTTTAGCCAGTATAGTGATGGAACCAAATGCATGGGAAAGTGTAGACCTCGTCTTTCCTACATAAGAAGAAACTTTTTATTGTTTCTATTTTCTATTATCTCCTTAGAATATGCGGCCGTAGTCTAGCCTGGCAGGACGACGGCCTGCCACGCCGTTGACCCGGGTTCAAATCCCGGCGGCCGCACCATGATCTCTATTCAGTTAATTTTCAAGAATGAGAATTATAAAAAATAAAGGAGAAGGACTTTCCCTCTACATATGCTATAAGGTATCATTTTTACTTCTCTTGGAATAGTTCTACTGCTTTTTCAATTGCAAATCTTACATATTCACTACACGCATAATCGTGAACTTTCTCTAAGTACTCTTTCATTCCTTCCTTAGTCTTTAAGTCTAAGCCTGTAAGCTCTCTACAGGTTATAGCACTCCATTTACTTTTAAAATCATCTAAAATTTACTAACCTTGAACCAGGTAGCTTCGGGATTTCCATCATCGCTCTTTACCATGCCTTATATCATAGCCATTACGACTCCTGTTATGGTGCCACATATGAGTCCATTTAAAGAGAATCCTGTAAAAGGATTTAGTTATACTTAGTTAGTACATATGGCAATGAGAACCTAGCTCATTCTGTATTTTAAAATTCTTCTAGGATACCCTGATGCTTTGACTAATAAATAAATCCGAACAATAATGAAATTATTATCAAGGGATTCCTATGGTGGTTAGAGTTGGTATAGTTGGTTGTGGTAGTGTAAGTTGGGAACATATTAGAAGGTTAAGCATGTTAAGTGAAAATGAAGCTAATATTGTTGCCTTATGTGATATAATCAGAGATAAAGCTAAAAAGCTCAGCTATTTCGTTAATAGATTTAGGAATATAGCTCCTAATCCATTAAGTGATCAAGATATATTCGATGATTATGATGAAATGCTTGAGAAGGCCGAATTAGACGCTGTTATAGTCTGTACCCCTCATACTTTACATTATGAACATGTCATGAAAGCTCTTAAATGCGATTTGCATGTGCTTGTAGAAAAGCCTATGGCTATTAGTGTAAGAGAAGCTGAAGAAATGGCTAAGGAGGCTTCTAGAAGGGGTCTAATATTATCTATAGGTTATCAAAGGCATTGTTGGCCTGAGTATGTCTATGCTAGGCGCAAGATTCTTAGCGGTGAGTTAGGTGAGCCTCGTATAATAGTAGGTTGGCTTATTCAAAATCTAGTTATTGCTGGAAGGTTTTATCTGGATCCTCAACTATCTGGTGGTGGTCAACTCAAGGCTTCAGGGACTCATTTAATAGATGCTATTCTATGGATAACTGATACTGAGCCTGTGAAAGTTAAGGCCTTTATGAATAAGGCTGGAACACCAGTAGAACTTTATGTTTCACTAGCTGTTGAACTTTCTAATGGAGCACTAGCTTCTATAGCTATATCTGGTGGACATCCTAGGCCTCATACAGGTGTTACAGAGGAGGTAAGAGTATGGTGTTCTAAAGGAGCGATACACATAGTAAACGGTAAGGTTTATACAGAGGATTCTAAAGGTAATATAACTCAAGTTGATAGATCTCAACTTCCAAGAGTAAGTCCTAACCCTGATGTGAACTTTATAAGAACAATACTTGGGAAGGAAGAAAATCTAATACCTGCTATATGTGGTGTTAGAGCTACTAAACTCGAAGAAATGGCCTATCTAGATGTTGGGTGGTTAACACTTAATAAACTTAAACAATAGCAAAAATGGTACATTCATTAACAAATTAAGTAGAAACTGAGGACTAGAAAGACGTTTAGCTATTTTTGGTAGCTCCTCTAAACGTAAATGTAAGGTGCATCATTTGAAACATATGTTGGGTATTATGATTAGATTCTCATTAGGGATAGCTCGTGATACTCCTTTTTTATTAGTTCTAGCACTTTATGCCTTAGCCTTGATTTTAAACTCTTTCTTTCAATTACAAATCCTTTAAGACCTATGCTCTTTTTTACTACCTCTCTAAGTACAGATAATAATGTTGCTTCATCTCTAGAGATACTTTCTATAACGTATCTAGGTATTATGTGTGCTAAAGGTATGTTTCTTTTAAGGCACTTTCTTGACAAATTGGACGCGTAATGTAGCCCACTTATACCAATATAACTCTCGTCCTTTATATCCTGCCTCTTAGTAACTTCTAATAATGCTCTCGCTAGAATCTCTCCCGCTTTTCTATTCTTCCATTCATTAGGGGTACTACCTATTTCTATATAAAAAACTGGCTTATTACTGATATAAGGCCCATGATGTGTTGCTTCATAGCAGCAGTCCCATCCTTGTTTATCAAATCCGTATTCTATGAATGAATTATAAATATACCTAAAAGTTTCAATCATATAGCCTCCATTACCATAACATACAGACCAAGGCTTTCCACCGAACTTAGCATCACCCATAAGATTGCCGGGAACGTGAATAGAGAGCACAGGTAGGCCACTTTTCGATTCATGTCTTGATGCGAAGATTACTATTTGATATTTTTCTACTAATTGTTCTATACCTTCTAAAAATACGGTATCCTTGGAAACTACGTATATATCAAACTCCTTAGAGGAATACTTTAACTTGACTTTCGTGTTTCCTACCTTACTTTGCAACTCCTCTTTATCAGTACTTATCAGAGATGTTAAATTCTCGATTATATTAATGCCTGCAGCATCTCTTTCCCATGCTATAATGCAAAACATAGTATATCAAAGAAGCTTTATATCTCAAATTTATTAAGGGTATTGCTAAGAAGTAATAATCGTAGAGCACTATCCTCTTCTTAAAGAGGAAATTTTAAGAGGGTTGATAGCTAATAGATGCCGAGGGTTGAACCCTTATGGATTTAGAATCAATTATTAATAGATTTATGCAGATAGCCTCTGAGTCGTTACCTAAAATTGCAGGAGCTACAATTGCTCTATTCCTAGGTTGGGTATTTGGAAGACTAATAGGTAGAGCTTTAGCTAGCATTATCCGAAGACTTGGGATAGAAGAGTCCTTTAATAGGACAGTCCTCGGAAGAGCATTAAAAAAGTCGAATATTACATTATCACATATAGTAAAT
>Ga0180301_10003964_pt1 | contig 11484 bp, 12 predicted proteins | sample GuaBasSediGuay16_FD_121797 | JGI IMG/M metagenome (GOLD analysis project Ga0180301, IMG submission 121797) | Subseafloor sediment microbial communities from Guaymas Basin, Gulf of California, Mexico - Guay16, Core 4569-2, 12-15 cm | ecosystem: Environmental > Aquatic > Marine > Hydrothermal... | reverse complement strand
TCAGAACCTCCTCTATTCCATTTCGAATATTCCTTATAGATTCTGTTGCCTTCGAGCCTGCGTCGACGACCCTCTTCGCCATTTCTAATGAGTCTTGCGCCGTTTTGTTAACAACTTGTGAAGCTTGCGCTGTTTTATTCAACATCTGAGATAGGGAATTCATGCTTTTTGAGGATTCCTCGGCTATCTGTGAGAGTCTCTGGGCACCCTGAGATACTTGTTGAGATGCTGTAGCCACTTGCTGCATGTTTTCTGCAAGCTGGTTTACTAGGTTTGAGGAGTTCTCTGCATAATTCTTTAAGTTCGTCGCTGCCTTTTTAGCATCGTTCGCCGACTCAAGAATGCGATCAATTCTTGCTAGAATCTCCGAAACATCGGTGTTTTCCCTATCTCTCTTTTCTGCTAATGTATTCTTCTCTCCAGGACTTCTAGCCATTTTTTAATTCTCCCTCTTCTCATAGACTTTACAGAAATTTAAGAGATAAAAATTGAATAAGAATTATGATGTAAGATTATTTACAGACAATCACGTCTTATTTTTTGGTAGATTCTTCTTTTATTGTCAATGCACACAAATTTTCCCTGAACTTCCTCAGGTAAGATTTCTGATTTTCCAATTATTAAGAAACCTCCCTCGTTAAGAGCATCATAAAACTTATGGCATATCCTAATTTGCGCCTCTTTAGAAAAATATATAAAAGTATTTCTACAAAAAATCACATCTAAATAGCGATATTCTATCTCTTGCGTCAGATCCAAATATCTGAAATGTACCAGGCGTTTAATACATTCTTTAACTCTGTATTTACCATCCATTTTTTTAAAATATTTATCCAAATAAACTTTATTTATTCTAGAGACTTCCCGTTCCTCATACTCCCCTTTCATTGCCTTTTTAAGGCGAAAAATATCAATATCTACAGCGTATATCGAAACCAAATATTTATTAATATTTGATCCGAGAACATCATTTATTATAATACTTATAGTGTATGGTTCTTCCCCGCTCGAACAACCGGCACTTAAAATCCTTATAACTTTCTTCTTTGCAATCAATATGGGAAGAATTCTAGTTCTAAAATAAGAGAAGACATCCGGATCTCTAAAGAAACTTGTATAATTCACAGTTAAATCTCTTACTAAAAATGACCATTCATCAGAATTATCCCTAAGAAGTTTTATATAATCCCAGTAACTCTTTAAACCCAAAACTTCCATTCGATAATCTATTCGTCTACGCACATAGTTATCTCTATAATAATTGCAGTCCAATCCAAGTTTCTTTAAAATCAAATTTTTTAGTATTTCAAAACTCGTATCCTCAATACTTCTTAAATTTTTATATTTCAAATCCATTTACAAATCATCCCAATGTTTTCGCTAGATTATTGTGCGCTTCAAACAAGCATCTTAATCAAAATTTATATCATAAAAGCATTGTGTGTAAAATTTTCATATTAACTAGTTTTTATTAGATAGTTCCTATACTAAATCATTTTAAATCTGCTTGGCGGTGCGGAGGCTTCAATGGGCTCGATCCTCGTCGTGGATGATGCCGCTTTTATGAGAATGGTACTTAAAAAGATAATTCTTCAAAGCGGCAATAAAGTCGTTGCCGAGGCGAGTAATGGAGACGAAGCAATAATAAAGTATAGGAAGCATAAGCCTGACATGGTCTTCTTGGATATAGTAATGCCTGCTGGAAGAATGACAAAGAACGGTATAGATGCCCTAAAAATAATAATGAAGGAAGATCCCAATGCAAAAGTGATAATGTGCAGTTCGATGGGTCAGCAAACGCTAATAACAGAAGCATTAAAGATTGGAGCTAAAGACTTCGTGGTGAAGCCTTTCCGGCCCGAGAAAGTTCTTGAAGTTCTCTCCAAATACTCGTGATAAAAATGCACATTATGGAGACACAAACATGAAGAAAGAAGATGAAGTGCAGCCAATTCAGATAGGTATGGCGGAGATGGTTATATCCAAAACTCCAGCCACAATCATAACAACTGTAGGTTCTTGCATAGCGCTTTGCATGTATGATCCAGTAATTAAAATCGGGGGGATGGTACATATCGTGTTACCCAACAATCCATTCCCCAGCGAAGAAAAGGAAAGGAAACAGAGGTATGCGGAAACGGCTGTAATGGCATTATTTTCAGCTCTTATTTTAGAAGGAGCTGACAGAGAGAGAATAAGAGCCAAGATTGCAGGAGGCGCAAATATGTTCCTAAAATTTGGCTTGAAATGTGAAGCCCTAGATATAGGAGCGTATAATGCGAAAATGACAAAAAAGAAACTAGCCGAGTTACACATTCCTTTAATAGCTGAAGATACGGGCGGAAACCATGCCCGAAGAATAAAGTTTGATACTGATTCTGGAAGAATGACCGTAATCACAGATGAAGAGGTGAAAGTAATATGAAAGGGGAAAGAAAAGAGAATGAAGCGTTAAATAATGACTTGCTTCGCGAGATAGGAAGTATAGGTGCAGGAAATGCCGCGACGTCCCTTTCAGATCTCATTCAACAAAAAGTGCTAATTACATTTCCTAAAATAGAAGTAACCAATCCAAAAGATATTCCTAAAGTGCTTGGACTACAAAATATGCGAGTGGTTGTGATTCATAAAAAGCTGCAGGGAGATTATGGTTGTGATATCATGCTAGTTTTTCCTGAGAAAGAAGCGGAAAAAATAGTTTCAACCATGGCCAAATGGACGTTTGGGATAGATGGTTTAGATGAAGAAATGAAAGCCTCAGCGGTTGAAGAAGTCGGGAACATAGTTATAGGTTCCTTCTTAAGCGCAATATCTAACTTCACCGATATTGAACTAGTTCATACTCCTCCAGGCCACATGACAGATATATTTGATGCCATCTTGGATAGAATTTTAGCAAAATCGCACTCTCCAGATGAGAATGCAGTGATCTTCCATACATGTTTTGAGAGAGATGAAGGAAACATCTATGGGGCAGTGATTATCTTCTTAAGTGAAGAATTACAAAGGGAACTTGTTCAGAGGGGGAAAGCATGGTTAGAATAACGATTTTAAGCTTTCGCCAAGACCGCTCAAAATATTCTTTCCATATTTATGAAAAGCGCATAGATTATTCTGATTAATTCTTTGCAGTTCGTCCAAAGAGCAACACTTTCTATATTTCTTCTATTATTCAAGCACTTCTTTCTCCTAAAAAGAAACAACAATTCTTTTCTGTCAGAAATCAAAAAGAACGGCAACACAGAATTATAATGATCATAATTGTTTGAGAAAAAAGTAAATTTTGGAACGGTTCGAAAATCAATATTCTCAAGTCTCGCTTCTCTGATGAAGAAGAAGTTCCTCGAGGTGTTCTCAGCAATGAGGCTAACTTTAACGCCATTTCTTGAAGATATCCTCAATTTATCTAGGAAGCCTAAGTAATAGAGACTTTTAAGGTCAGCCTCGGAAACTGACATACATATTTCTCGCTTAGCTCTGTCAAGTATGCTATTTGCCTTAAGGATAATTTGCTTATCTCCCTGCAATATCTGGAAAACCTCTTTTTCTTCTATTTCAGCATCAGCCTTGGGAATCGAATACCAAAAATTGATAATGTCCTTTTTCTTCTGCTCAAACTCCTTTATTTCCATCCTTTTCTTTTCTATTAGGATATCTATTGTTTTCTCTAATGGAACAGCAACAAATTTGAGTGGTTTTCCTAAAACCGATAAAATCAATCCTCTTCTTTCCAAGTTTCTTAATAATCGATACGTCTCCGTTCTATAAAGCGAAAGAGCTTCTGCAATGTCTCTGGCCTTTTTCTCTCCTGTCTTAGCTAGATAAAGATACACTTTGGCCTCATTTCTAGGCAGTCCCATTTGAACCAAGTTTTCCTCAACTACTTCGAGTTCCTCTAAAAAATTGCATGTTTTTCTTAGCTGTGCTACTTTCCTCATGAGCTGCTCCAATTTGCTCTTCCCGAATCTAGGATGAAAAAATGTTTATTTTTAGTTTTTGAACGAAAAATACGTGTTTTTCAAAGATTTTAGTTTAACCACGATCATCTTCCATATTCTACTAAGAAGGATTAAAAATTCTGCTGAAAAATGTTTGTTAAAACTTATTCCAAAAAACTTATTCAAATAATCTCCTAAAAGCCTTTAGTCCTCGATTGAACATTACATCCATCAATTTTTGGAGAACCCATCTTTGCCAAGCATCTTCCCTTTTAAACGAGAGAAGAAATAATTGCGATAAGTAGGTAAGACGATAAACCTGACAGAATCGAGTAGCATCTCTTCTAATGAAGCTAATAACTTGTTAGCCAAGGCATTTTTCCTTCCTTGATCATTTCATAAACTTTTGTGATGCCCACTCGTTCAGTTTCAATAACTGTGCTCCATACATTCTTAAATTTTGGAGCCTTCTCAGACAACGCTTGTAGAATCTCAGCTCTAATTCGGAGCTCTTTGTAAAGTTCGGGGGTTTTATCTGTCCCCCATCCTCTATAAGGAAGAATTTTCGCTTCAAGAAATATGCTTGAACCTCTAAACCTAAGCCTATCCGCATCGGGGTCATATATGAAAACTGGGAAATAGTTGAGACGTTCATTATCCGCGTCATATGATATGATCTCATTGACTGAGAGTACTCTCCTAACAAGTTTAAGGCCTCGCTTGATTCTGTTTTGGAAGATGGCTAGGTTTAATCCGTTGATGTGCGTCTTGGGTACGTTTATTGGCGGTGAAGTTAATCTTTGAAAGAGCGTCTGTAAGTCTCCGGCGTGAAATGTTGAAAGTACCGGGTGTCCCGTCTCGATCGCTTGAAAGGCTACTTGTCCCTCTTCCCCTCGGATTTCACCGACGATTATATAGTCTGGCCTCTGCCTCAAGGCTGCCTTTAGTAGATCAAACATGGATACGACACTTCCTGAATGGAGCCTCGTTAATTCTCTAACCCAGTTTCTATGTGCCAAGTTTACTTCTGGAGTTTCTTCGATGCTTACAATTTTTGAGTCCGGCCTTATTAGGCCTGTAAGTGCATTTAAAGTGGTTGTTTTGCCAGATGCTGTTTCTCCGCAAATGAAAGCTGATATTCCAACTTCCAAGAGCATCCACATATATGCGGCGAACTCGGCTGAAAAAGTGTTCCAACCGATTAAATGTGCTACGGATATGGGTTCTTTGGGGAATTTTCGAATGGTAAAGTTGCTGCCTTTTAGGCTAATGTCATCTCCAAATACGACATTGAATCTAGACCCATCAGGTAAGTGGATGTCAATGATCGGATGAGAAAAACTCAAAACATGCCCATACCTCTCGGCTAAGCTCCTTAAGAGGAAATCTATATCTTCCTTTGGAATCTCTATGTTGCTCTCAAGAGGCCCGAAGAATTTGTGGTAAACATATACGTGTCCAGCTCCCGGTACGCTGATGTCTTCAAGCCATGGATCTGCAAGAAATATGTCGATAAATCCATGTCCAATCCTCTCTCTCAGGAAGTGATAGAGATAATAGGCTCTTTTGTCTTCTGGTATATTCAATTGTTTTTTTGCAATTGCCTCATTAAAGAGCCTCGTGATAACTTTCTCTTTTTCCTCAATACTTTCAGCAACTATTGTTCTTTCACTTATAAGCTTCGCAATAACGCTCTCAATCTGATCTAAGATTTCCCTATCGGGCTTCTCAGGCTCAATAATATTGTATTTGCCGATCTCTCCGCCAGCCTTTATATGGATAAAGATTCCGCGTTCAAGCGGATATATCAAGTCCAAGACAAATGCCGCAGACATTAAATCAGCTTCTGTTCCCAAACTGCTTGGATCCACAATGTAAAATGGCTCTAAACCATGTTTTTTGATGTATTCCGCCAAGTATGGATATTTCTCTACGGCCTCCTCGAGGGTTTTAGGTTTTTCGAGTTCTCTGAAGAGAGTTAATCCGGCTTCGTCTTGTTCTCTTTCATTCTCCTGACCAAAGATAGAGAGCGGCTTCTTCATCCTAACCTTACTAAGGGCGCTTTTAAGATTCCTAAACGGATGCGAAATTTTCATTCAAATCACACTCTTGTACTCTGCATTTTTAAGTAACGTTTCGACTGATCATTCTCAAATTGAAAATTGATCGCTAGATCTTCACGCCTCCCAATGGCAAAACCCTCAATCCTACGAAGGGGTTTATCTCTAAACTTATGGAATCCTTTCTTTCCCCAGCTGTCCCCCATAGCTTAACCACCTTAAGCAGCTTTATTGAAACGCCCGCCAACTCCGCGTTTGAAAGAACAAGATAGACATCTGATGATGCCTTAAGTTTCATGATAATGTTTTCTGGAAGAAAGTTTGGGTGGAATGTTAAAATGATCGTTTTTCCATCTGAAACGAGATTCTTCATGCGCGTTATGAACGTTAAGAATTCATGGGGAGGAGTCTCCATGGCTAATACGCTTAAACTATCGATGACAACAGCATCATAACGATCTTTATAAAGTTCTAAAAAGCATCGAGTAACCTTAAAGAATAGGGAGGATAAAAACTTGCTCCATTGTCCTCCTTCAACATGCAGAGGATATATTTCAAGTCTTCCCTTAACATAATAAGAGAAAGGATCCAGTTTTATCGATTTCATTTTTTCAAGATATTCCTTAACTGTCGTTTCGCTGGTTATTACATACACGTTCAAACCTGCCTTCAGCATGGAGTGAACTATGTGTTGTGTAAGAGCAGTCTTTCCAGTGCCGTAATCTCCCTCTACAGAGGTAAGGGAGGGATGCGGGAACCCGCCGCCTAAAGAATCGTCAAGATCCTTGATTTGTAAGGATATGAGTTTCAAGCTGCTCGGACCTCCTCTTTCATGGCGGAAACTCCATAATGCGAAATGAAAACGATAATAACGGTTCCGTTAGTGGGTATATTCGGAGCATCTGCAGGTAAGGAAACTATTATTTTTGCCTCTTCCCCCGGGTTGATATACGTGTGAGTTGAAGGGTTGAATGAGACAGTTGAGTTTTGAACTTTAATCTCTGAAACAGTATAATCCTCTATTAGATATGAATGCCAAGTATTATTTCTATAGGCGATAATAACGCTGTTCCAGTTAAAGTCTTGATTTTTTAAGAAGATCGTTTTTGATCCCTTATTCTTAACGTAAAATTGTACGAGAGAAGCGTTTATATTCACTCTGTCAAGTTCGATTTGAACATCTAAGTCTCGATTTGGTAATGTATTTAATGTGATTGTTAGCTGGTTTATCGCGTATAATAACGAGGCTGTTACAACGCCAATGAATGTTATTAACCCTATTAAGATAACAGCTGATGCGGCGACTACGGAGAAACCCATTCAAACCACCTTACGGTGGAGGTGGAAATAGATAACTATCCGGTATACCTCTAAATGGAACAATTTTAACTTCATAAATTGAAGCGTTGATGTCAGTATCTGGATAAGCCTTTATAATCGCGGTTTCGCCGATTTCCCATACGCCATCACCGTCAACATCAATTAAATTAAATTTTCCGCTGCCAACAGTTGCTTCGCTACTATAATAGCAAAGCGTCGCCCGTCCGTATTCACCGACGTAGACGTCGATGACTGAAAAGTCTGTGATCGGCATTAAGCCAGTATTCTTCGCGTATATTATGAAGTATCTAGGAGTTGTAGTTTCGTTGATGGTGGCGTATCCTATATCAATGCGCGTGTTTAGATCCCTCTTAGAGATGTCAATTGTCTGAACGATATTACTCTGTAAAGAAAGGCCTGCATACATGGCTTGTGCTGAGATCCCGCTTGCCAAGACTACTGATGCTATTAACAGAACCACTTCAGTTATCGTCGCTGAGAATCCCATCTATCTCACCAGCTTTTTCAATCGGTTTCTTTTGAGCACATTAATGGCTAGTTCATGAATCTTTTCGGTTTTAACGTCTACTCCAAGAGCCTCGGCTGCCATGTACATGGCAAGCATGATATCTTCTTCTGAAAGCCCCTTAGATTTAGCATCAGTGAGAGCATCGATCATACTAGAAATGTGAGTACTGGAGCCCTTCGGAATAACACCGAAATATTCGCAGTATTGGCAGATCCTCTTTAAGATATTCCCGTCGAATCCTAAGTCAAACATGGTATAGATCCATCGTATCAAAGAAAAACCATGCTTAAAGTTTGAGGGCCATTCCTCTAAATTGATTTCTGCAATTTGTTCTTCAGCTTGTTCTAGGGTTTCTGCAGTTGATTTTTTTGCCTCCAGATCAGTTTCAAGTTTCTCTTCTCCAACTTTTTTCTCTTCTCCAACTTTTTCCTCGTTTTCTTTCTTTTCTTTCACGATCTGTACTTTTTCGATTATGGGTTGAGCCTTATCCAGTTTTTCAAGATCCTTTTCACTTGTTATTACCCTTAACAGATTAAAGGGATTTTCGATTTCGCTAACGGCTGATCTAATATCGACAACAGCCTTCTTCAAATCCTCAACTGTCTGCTTTATCTCATCTGAGGAGCTTTGAACGTTAGCCTTAAGCCTATCGATTTCCCTCTCTAATTTATCAACTCTATTTTCGCTTTCAACTTCATCGTTTACACTCTGCTCTTCGCTCATCCCAAGTCCCGAAGACAAGCTTAATTTAGACAAATTAAAGAGATTGTGAACTAAAGCCATGGGCGATAATCACGATGTTAAGAGGAGAACTCAAAGAGATGGAATTCGCCTTGAGGTAAAAGGCAAATAGGTTTAAGAGATATCTTTTATCTTTATGGATGCATCTGAATTATCAAAGAGGATTCTGAGATGCGGGGAGAGATATCAGCTGTTGCTGCCATGCGCTGATAAACTCATGTGCAGATCATAGATTTAGAATGAAGAAACGTGAGGAAAAGCCTAATTCTCAAGATAGTTAATTCTTTATTGCTCTATTGCCTCCTCCTCTTCAATAAATAGAAGATTATTGCCGCCGAAATAGCTATGGCGATTATGATCAGATAAGCTATGTGCATGCTGGGCTTGAACCCTGCTCAGTATGGCGGAGATGTCAACCTTATTTTTAGTGTGAGTTATCTCCACGGCGGGTATTATCGCTGCGAACTGTGAAAATCCCTGAAATGAGACATGTCCAAACCAGCATATTATTTTGTATTAAGACGTTACTGCTTGGAGTGATCCTGTGAATCTATAAAGATGAATTCTCTGCCTACGAAGCTCTCCTCTACGCTTGTATAGAAGGAGTTCGGAACGAATGAAAAAGTCGATTTTGGATCCAGATCTCGCCCATCATTTTTAAGCTGGCAGCTTCAGAACCTCGTGACTTGGAAGCCTATATACGGCAAGTTTGGTTCCGTCCTTGCATGCAACGATCATTAGATAGGCGAAGTCTGATATTGTTGTAGAGGCAACCCTCCATTCATTCCCCAATGGAGCCCCGCTTAACCATCCCTTAACGGGTCCTGCCTCCCATATCCTGCTAGGAACATATCCATAATATGTATAGTGGCTTTGCATATCAAATAATTAAATAATAGATTAAATGCTGGAAGGAGTAGAAAGATCAGAAATTATTGAGACATTACGAGTCTTCGCCATATTCATCAGTCCATACTTAGAATTCTTTGTTTCCAAATTTATTTTTTGGCCATGTCCTGGTTTCGTAATTTCCAGATTTGTCAAGTAGCCTTTTCGACTTATTTAACGATCTAGATGTGCCTCGTGTATTTCTTGGCGGAGAGCCTACACTATAAGGATGCCCATTAGCTTTTCCTCATCTGCTAATTGATTTCCGCAATGCTTATCAGCCCTTAAGCCGCCCTAACCATCATTTTGTGTAACTACTGCCTTCGTCACCATCGCCAGCGCTGCATGAATCATTCTTTGTATAGACTCAATCTCTAAGGGCATCTAGGCTTAGCAGAGCGAAGAAGCAGAATATTTCTGTTTATTGAAAGCATTCTTATCGCTCTGTTCTTCAGGAGTGTTAAAGTAGGCATGGTATCTGCCTATGCGGATGTCACGTCTCAAGTCTCTAGATGAAGCTTGTGTCTCGTCGCTATACGCGATTTTATCGGCATCAAAAGTAGCATAGGTGGCATTATTGGATTACAACTACCCTTGCCTTTTCAGCGGCTTTGTTAGCAGCGATAGTAACCTCTAGTGTCTTAACCGCGTCGCTATAGGGGGATCTAATCTCACTTCCATCCTCCGTCGCTACAGCCCTAATGAATGTTCGATCCTCCTCCAGATAGGAGTCAACGGTAGGCCTTATCTCCCTAACCTCATCGTCTCTGTAGATCTTTAGGATTCCGGAGTGGCCTCCATGCTCAACAACGGCTTTCTTGGCTATTATCTTCAAGCCTGTCCCAGTGAAGGTTTTGCGGCTTGCACATGTGCTCAGAATGACGCCTATAGCGCCGCTCTTAAACTTCAAGGTTACAAGAGATACGTCCTCAGTCTTAAAGCCCGGCACATCAGTTAATAGTAGGGTGTCCAATTCAGCATAGACTCTAGTCACATCTCCAACGAGGTATCTCGCCAAGTCGAATACATGAGTGCTCTGCTCTATAACCTGCCCCCCACTCTTCCTTTTATCTATCCACCAATGTCCAGGAGGGAACCAGAACGGGTCGATATATAGGCCCTCAACCATGCCTACAGGCCCATTCTCCTTTAAAACCTCCCTGGCTAGGACCGTAGTATCAAAGTATCTCCACATGTAACCTACAGAGCTCAGAACGCCCGCTTTTCTTATTGCGGATTCTATCTTCTTGGCGACATCAATACTTAGCGCCACTGGCTTCTCAACGAATATGTTTATGCCACGCTCTACGATCTCGGGTTCAAAGCCATGAGCGAAGGGTGGAACGCAAACGTAAACGGCATCCAGTTCTTCCTTGTCAAGCATCTCCTGGAGGCTTGTGTATGCCTTGGCTTCAACCGATTTGGCAGCCTCCCTAGCCTTCTCCGGGACAATATCATAGAAGGCGACCATCCTAGCCTCCCTTATTTTCCTCAGCCTATCCATGTGCGTATGCGCTATGCCCCCGCAACCTACAAAACCAACCTTAACAACCAAACTAAAACCCTCCAGCGTCAATTATCAAATTTGAAGATTCGTTAGGCTCTCATCCTCTAATAATCTTTACCTCTCCGTGGAGAGGCCGACGGCTCAGCCCTTAAAGCCCACGCCATGCCTTGAACGCCATTCTCTGATATACTCGGCGACCTCGACGACTGGAGCTACCCATATCCTATCCCTATAGGAGCCAAGAAAATCTAGGAGCTCCCTGAAATCCACATCAGAGACTGAGAGGTGTCCCTCATTTATTCCATGGAATGTTAGAATTCCCCATCTGCCCTGAGTGTAGGCCCTTATGACATAGCCGATCATCTCAGCGCCGCTCAATCCTTCAACTGGCCATGACCAGAGGTAATGGAGGTCGCATGCAAGCGGAGAGTTTGCGAGTCTCCTATTTACGCCTATCCCCCTCGCGGCGATGAAGTATCGGGCTACTATCGGAACATAACT
>Ga0180301_10003963_pt1 | contig 11488 bp, 13 predicted proteins | sample GuaBasSediGuay16_FD_121797 | JGI IMG/M metagenome (GOLD analysis project Ga0180301, IMG submission 121797) | Subseafloor sediment microbial communities from Guaymas Basin, Gulf of California, Mexico - Guay16, Core 4569-2, 12-15 cm | ecosystem: Environmental > Aquatic > Marine > Hydrothermal... | reverse complement strand
GTCCTGAGCTACGTTCTCGATAAGGGGCTCGATGGGCTGCCCCTGATTGCTGTGGGCGATTCCCACAACGATGTAGAGCTGTTTAAGGTCAGCGACTACTCAATAGCGTTCTGCCCTGTTGACAGCGATGTTGCCTCCGAGGCCGACCGCGTGATCGATGAGTGCAGGGTTAATGAGCTGATCGAAGAGGTTCTGCGCTTCATCAACACAACCTATAAAAGCCGTTCAATGCAGGTATACTCGCATCCAGGTGTGTGCAATGGCATCTAGGTTCAGGCTGGGACTACCGACAAGAGTTGAGGAGAGGTACGACGTAGTTATAGTAGGTGCGGGTCCTGCAGGTCTAACAGCAGCCCTGTACGCCGCTAGGTACGGCTTGAAGACCGTGGTGGTGTCGAAAGATATAGGTGGGCAGATGGCCATAGCGCCCTTAGTGGATGACTATCCCGCAGTTCCCGAGGTCACGGGTACGAAGCTCGCCGAGCTATTCTCCAGCCATGCAAGGAAGTATGGCGTACCTATACACCTGGACGAAGTGGTCAAGCTATACAGGAAAGGTGAGCTGTGGTGCGCCGAGACCATAAGTGCCAAGAGGTTCTGCGGTTACGCCCTCATCCTAGCTGTGGGGAGCGTTAAGCGCAAGCTCAATGTTCCTGGAGAGGACAGGCTTGCGGGGCGTGGGGTTTCTTACTGCACGACATGCGACGGCCCCATGTTCAAGGACAAGGTCGTGGCGGTTGTCGGAGGAGGGAACTCGGCACTTGTATCAGCCCTCTACCTAACGAACATCGCTAGGAAGATCTACCTGATCCACAGGCGCGATACCTTCAGGGCATTCCCCATCTACGTGGAGAGCGTTATAAAGCACCCGAAGATCGAGTTGGTGCTCAACAGCGTGGTTGTTGAGCTTCTGGGCGAGAGGAAGCTAGAGGCGGTGAGGGTGCGCAACGTAAAGACCGGGGAGGTCAGGGAGATCAGGGTCGAGGGCCTGTTCGTAGAGATAGGGTCTGATCCGCCGACCCGCCTCTTCAAACAAGTAGGTATAGAGACGGATGAGAACGGCTATGCAAAGGTGAACCCCGATCAGAGCACAAATGTCGAGGGCGTGTTCGTTGCAGGCGACGCCGCTGGGGGGCCCTACAAGTACAGGTTCGAGCAGATAGTGACCGCGGCTGCAGAGGGAGCTAAGGCAGCCGACGCCGCATTTAAGTACGTCCTCAAGTTCAAGAAGCCTTCTTAACCTTCGAGATCACGGAGATCCCCTCTATACGCGTGTACGGGTACTGCCCTGCCTCATCCTTCTCGTACTTCTTAACCATGTCCCACACGTTGAGCAGCGCTAGTGCCACAGCGGTTAACGCCTCCATCTCTACACCTGTCCTCTCACGCGTCCTGACAACAACCTCTACGCACAGCTCATCGTCCCGGATATCTACGTCCGCACCCACATAGGTTATGGCTATCGGGTGGCATAGTGGGAGGAGCTCCCACGTCTTCTTAGCCCCCTGGATCGCCACAACCTTCGTTACCTGGATCACGTCCCCCTTCTCAACCTCGCCCCGCCTAATCCTCTCGATGGTCTCTCTCCGGAGCCTGATGCAGCCACGTGCCCTTGCCTCTCTGTAGACGACCTCCTTACCCGTCACATCAACCATGCTCATGCTCCCACCCGCCGCAGTGCCTAAGCGCCTCTTCGAGAAATATGTTGAGCCTCAGCTCCCGGTTAAGGGTGGTTTCGAAGCCGTGGCCGGGGTACAGGAGGGTGTTGCGTGGAAGGGTCTTGGCGAGCCTGCATAGGCTCATCATGAGCTGCTCCTCGGAACCCCCAGGTAGGTCTGTACGCCCAACAGTTCCGCTAAAGATGGTGTCGCCCGTGAAGGCGACGAGCGCACCGGCAAGGAACAGCGTTACCGAACCCGGCGTGTGGCCGGGGGTCTTGATAACCCTCATCTCACACCCCCCGAACCTCAGGACATCGACCTTGTCCAGGTCTATGTCGGGCGTTGGTGTCGTGCCCGGATCCTCGACTAGGAGGTGACGCGCCCAGGAATAGCTAAGCCGGGCCACCTCAGTGTCGAGTGTGCTCATTGCGAAGGGCGCTCCGAGGATCCTGCGCAGTTCCTCAGCACCATATATGTGGTCGAAGTGCCCGTGGGTGGCGACTATGTAGCGCACCTTCAGCCCTAGCCTATCTACCCACCTCACAACCTCGTCGCTGGGCTCAGCAGGGTCCACGATCACAGCCTCGAGGCTATCCTCGTCGTAGGCGAGGTAGCAGTTCGTGTCGAGGGGGCCTAGGACGAAGCTCAGCACCCTTAGCTTTGCCACTAGCCGCACCCGACTACTTAACGGGTTCAGGGGCTAAGTAGTGGTGTAGGCGGGTGGGGGTATTGAGGGCCATAGAGTTCCCATCGCTGCTCGCCGAGCGCTTCGGCACGTGGGTGTTCGAGGTACCTCCAGGAGAGATAGTCCTCAGCTCGTCACGTGAGGACCTGTGGAGGCATCCCCACATCAGGGCCTGGCACGAATTCCTAGAGAAGTACTGGGTCCCCGAGCCGCGCCCCCTAGCCGTGATCATGCCGTGTACGTCGGTGAAGCCCTATGGGTTATCGGCCACGCATAGGCTCTTAGACGCTAGGCTCAGGAGGCTAGGGCTGTATGACCAGGTCTCCAAGTACACGATATCGGAGCCAATGATCCTCGTACCACGTGAGCTGGAGCTCTACTACCCCTTCGCAAACTACGACTACCCCCCATCGACCCTAACCCCCGAGGGGCGTAGGCGCTTCGTAGAGCTCCTAGCCACGGCGCTACGCAAGGTGGTGAAGCATCACCGAGCCGTTGTAGCCGTGCTTCCCCGCCACCACGAATCTGTTCTTAGGGACTCGCTGAGGCTTTGCGGGCCCTGTAGAGAACACCTAGTTATGGTCCCCTATGGGAGGCTTGCTTTTCGCTCAGTCGCTAAAGCAGTTGATATCTTGAGGAGCCTTCTGGGGTGATCACGGTGCCCGTGTTCCCCGAGCTCGAACCATGGCTTAGGAACCTTAGGGACCACGCCATCAGCTACATTAGGAGCGTTCGGGAGAGGTACGCACCGATAGTTGAGAAGAGCATCGAGTGGATTCCCCTTAGGGAGGGGCGTAGGGGCAGGGTAGCTGCCGTTGACTCGAGCTTCGTTGGCGTAGAGACCAGGCTCTTCTACGTATTCGTTGTGCAGAGCCTCGCCCTATGCTCAGGGGGAGACAGGTTCTCTAGGATAGCCCGCGCAGGCATAATCGACTACGCGAACCTGCTCGCGGTCAAGAGCGGCCGGGTTGTGAAGAGGTTCTCGCCGAAGAACATGCTGAGCTTCTACGCACAAGCACTGGAGCTGGAGTCCATTAGCAGCATTGCGGAGGGGGCCGAGCTCGCCCTCCTAGACGGCTCCATCATAACGTTCCTCATGTACAGGGGCCGGGGGATCGAGGAGCTCAAGGTGTATAGGGTTGGGGATGAGGAGCTAACACCGCTACAGGTCTGGAGCACCAAGAGCACCCTCCTGAAGAGGCTTGCGAGGATCACTAAGCCGGTATTCGTGGCGAAGTCCAGCCTCGCTGGGTTCTATACGGGCGGCTCCATGCCCGACATGGAGATCCTCGAGGCATTAAGGCTCCTAGGAAGCAGGAGGTTCGCTACACGTGGCTTCTCCGAGCCGCGCCAGCTAGGTAGGGAGGAGCTTATCCGCGCCTCCCGCATACCGCCTGAGCTCGCAGACTCGGTCCCGTTCACAGCTGTAACCGTGACCTACGCGAGGTTCGTTGATGGCGGGCCCATATACCAGGTCACGATCCCTGGAAGCGTGGACAGCGACGAGCTGAGGGAGATTCTCGAGAGAATTGCAGCGTGGTCCCCCGCGGGCTACCCCCTACCCCTGGAATCTGTGCATAAGCTGAGCAAGCTTACTAAAAAGGCTGTTAGGAAGCTGCTGACCCACTACGGGGTCCCGATGGTGAGCGGGCGCGAAGCTATAGAGTAGCAACTCTAGGCGCCTATATCGACCTGGCTATCTCTTCGAGCCTCTTCTTAACATCACTCAGCTTAGCTTCGAGCTCGTTAACCCTCTTCTCAAGCTCGCTCTTAGCCTTCTCGAGCTCGCTTAGCTTCGAGCGGCACTCCTCAAGCTCACGCAGCTGCTGAGGGGCTATACCCGTCGGCAGCTGTATCTCCAGCCTCCCGCCGCTGCGCCTAAGCAGCTCGTAGGTCTCCTTGACCAGCCTCCCCGCCTCCGTCTTACCGCCTAGGTGGTTCCTGATCGTAGTCTCGCTCCTACCCAGCTCCTCCGCTATCCTCGACACCGGGTACCCTGCCCTTTCGCGCGCTAGTGCACCCGCAGCGACCACTAAGGAGTCGAGCCAGGTTAACCTGTCCTCAGCCTTGTGTATCCTCTCAACCACATCTGGTCTGAACAGGGTTCCGAAGATCAGGGCTAGCTCGAGCTTCCTCACATCCTCTTTACCAAGGGGCTTCAGGGGGACCTCCTCGGCCATGCGCACCACCGTTCAATTCTGTTTATATACCGAGCTTATTTCCTTTACCCTAGACCTCCTCAACCCTCAGCACATCGCCCCTGATCCTCACAACCTTCCTCGGGTATACCACAATGCCCTTGTCGGTGATCTCGAACGGGTGCCTACGCATATCGTGCTTAGTCCCCCTCATTTTCCACACTATAAGCGACCTCACGAGCTCCCCGTTAACCTCATCTAGGTCGAGCCTTATGATCCCGTCGACCGCGTGCTCAACACCCGGCCCTCCAAACCCCCTCTCCGTAACGCTCACCTGGGACACTAGTATCGATGTTGCACCCAGCCCTGCGAGTATCCTCTTTAGCTGCATCAGCACGCCCCTAGCGACTGCAGGTTTCGTTAGGTATAGCGTCGATACCGAGTCAACAACGACCCTCTCTGCCCTGAGCTCCCTAACGGCCTGCCTAACAACATCTAGGAACTCGCCGAGGTCGTCAACGCTTCTAACAACGTACCTCTCCCTCTTAGCAGCCTCGCCAATCCCTCCGGTGAACGCATCAACTATTGCGAATAGCCCCTCCTCCTCAAACTTCCTCACATCCCACCCGAACTCAGCCATGTTCCTCCTAACCTGGACCGGGTGCTCCTCGAGAGCTACGAAGACCCCGGGCTCTCCACGCGTAAGCCCGTAGTAGATGTACTGCTGGCTGAATATCGTCTTGCCCGTTCCAGGCCCCCCTGACAGCAGCACCACGTTCCTCCTGGGGATGCCCCCGTTGAGCAGCTCATCCATGCCGGGTATACCTGTCTTGACCCTCTCGACCAAGCCCCCCACCACAGCTAATTAGTTAGAGAAGCAAGGTAATATATCCAACCACGATCGCTCCTGTCTACCACGCACCCCTATTTTACCTAGGAGCTGGTGATACTGCTAAGGGTGTGCGGAATGCCTGAAACTGTTCTTAACTTCGGTGCTGTGTACACACCATTCGCAAGGCTTGACAGGGCGTCCATACGCATCGAGAATGGCGTTGTGAAGAGTGTGAAGCCGTACTGGGTCGAGGGCGGGGAGGATTTCAAGGAGTACACAGCCGTGCCCGCCTTTGTGGATACCCACATGCATGGGTGCTGCGGTTACGATACCAATAGGGTTAGGAGTGAGGACGACCTTAAGTCCATGGCCAAGAACCTCCTAAGGTTCGGAGTCGGCGCCTTCGTACCCACCACCGTTACGGCACCCCACGAAGAGCTGCTCAGGGTGGCTGAGGTTGTAGGAGGGGTTGCGGGTAGCGATACGGGAGGCGCTGAGGTTCTCGGGCTACACCTCGAGGGACCCTACATAAACCCTGAGAAGAGGGGTGCTCAGAACCCCGAGTTCATAAGGCGCCCCAGCATAGGGGAGCTTGAGGAGTACTACAAGGCATCGCACGGCAAGCTCCTCATAATAGACGTTGCACCCGAGGTAGAGGGGGCCCTTGAGCTCATAGCGCACGCCCGTAGACTCGGAATACACGTGGGTATGGGCCATACAAACGCCACTTACGAAGAGGCGGTCAGGGGGATCGAGGCGGGGTGCGACCGGGCCGTCCACATATTCAACGGAATGAGGGGGTTCCACCACCGTGAACCGGGGGTGGTGCTCGCAGCCCTTGAGAACCCCCATGTGTACGTGGAGGTGATCACGGACTTCATACATCTCCACCCAGCAACGGTTAGGCTTGTGATAGGGTACGCAGGGTGGACAAGGACCGTGCTCATAACTGATGCTATCAGCGCAACCGCCCTACCCGACGGGACCTACGAGCTCGGAGGACTCAAGGTTATCGTCAAGAACGGCATTGCGAGGCTTGAGGACGGGACACTAGCGGGCAGTACCCTGACCATGGATAGGGCTGTTAGGAACGTGCGCTCGCTCGGGATAGAGCTAAGCAGAGTCCTAGCCATGGCCAGCTTCGTGCCCGCACGCTCGATAGGCGCTGAGAGATACGGGTGCCTAGTACCGGGCTGCTACGCGAATATAGCTGTGCTGGATAGTGGGCTAAACGTAGTAGCCACGATCATACGCGGGGATGTTAGGTACAGGAGGGCGTAGCCTGGCAAAACCACTTTTCCCAGGGCTCTACTGCCTAACAGCCTTTGTTAGGTACCTAGGCCCATCGATGGGGAGCCCCCTTAGCACTCCTAGGTGGTAGGCGAGCAGCTGCAGCGGTATACTCGAAGCTATGGGTGCTAGGTGTCTATCGGCTGTGGGCACGCCTATCTTGTGGCCCGGTAGGTCATGCGCTGCGAGCTCCTCCGAAGGTCCGATGACAACAACCGTGGCGCCCTTGCTATGCGCATCCCTTATCAGGGGGTACGTGGCTTCGGCTGCCCGTCTCTCAACAGGTAGTATGAATACTGTGAAGAACCCCCTCTCAACAAGTACCACTGGGCCATGCCTGAACTCTCCAGCCTCCATACCCTCGGCGTGCATGTACGCCGCCTCCTTAAGCTTCAGCGCCCCTTCTAGGGCTATCGGGTAGTTAATGCCCCTCGAGATCACGTAGCCGCTCCTGCACTCCGCCAAGAGCCTTGCCGCCTCACGCGCCTCCCTATCTATCCTCGGGAGCTCGCGGATCAGCTCATCTGAAAGCCTCTCGATCCTCCCGCTCAGCTCCCTAACCTCGTCCGGCGTCAGCTTACCTGCTAGGCGCCCAGCGTTTAGGGCTAGCAGGTACAGCAGCGCTAGCGTAGATGTGAAGGTCTTGGTGGCCGGTACGGCGAGCTCGGGCCCGGCACCTATGGGTAGGTAGAGGTTCGAGAACATTGCGAGCTTGGACCCGACGTAGTTCGTTATACCAAGGATCGTCGCTCCGCGCAGCTTGGCCTCGTAGACCGAGGATATCACGTCGCCAGTCTCGCCCGACTGCGATATTGCCACAACAACCGTGCCGGGCCCAACACCCTCTATGTAGTAGAGGGGGAACTCCGCTGCGCTTACAACGATCGGGCTGACCCCCGCGAGCTCCGTGAAGTAGTAGCTCGCTACGAAGCCCGCGTGGAGGCTCGTACCATCGGCTACTATGAAGATGTTCCTAGCGCCGTTCAGAAGCCTCGCTGCAAATTCTAGGAACCTCGCCTGGACCGTAGCAATGGTTCTGAGCAGGGCGTACGGAACCTCGTAGATCTCGCGGAGCATATGGTGGGGGTACCCACCCTTATCAACAAGCCTCGGATCCAGCTCAAGCCTGCGCGCACCCCGCTCAACCCTTAGTAGGTTTGGCGGGCGCAGGATCGCTATCCCCGAGCTACTCACAACGGCTATCTCTCCGCCCAGCACCTCCACATACTCCCTAGCAGCCCCGTAGAGAGCTGTATGCGTAGAGGCCACCGTGTAAAGCCCATCACCGATGCCCAGGTACACGGGCAGCTTCGAGGTGTACACAGCTATGGTGCCGGAGCGGTGCAGGGCAGCAACAACGTAGAAGCCCCTGAGCCTCTCGACTGCAGCCGCAAACGCCTTGAGAAAGGTCTCGCCCTTGGCGAGGCCATCCTCTATCAGGTGGGCCACGACCTCGAAGTCTGACCTCGACACTATCCTGTGCCCCTCCATAGCGAGCTCGTCCCTGAGCTCCTCGTAGTTTGCTATGGCCCCATCACCGGCAACCGCAACCTCACCACGGCAATCGATGTGGGGATGGGCGTTGTCACTGTAGGGCCTCCCATGCGTTGAGAACCTCGTGTGGCCTAGGGCCACCCACCCCCTCAGCTTGCTTAGCCCGAGAGCCCTATCGACATCCTCGACATCCCCCCTCTCCTTCAGGATCCGTAGCCCATCATCGCCTACAACAGCGATCCCCGCACAGTCATTGCCCCTGAACCTAAGCCTCTTAAGCCCCTCAACAACGAGGGGCGCCACATCCTCCCTCCTAAGCGAGAGGGCGGCGAATATCCCGCCCATGCAGCTCCACCTATAGTCTATGGGCACGGGAAGCATTAAATACGTTGTAACGTAGCGCCATCCCTAACCCTGAACATGCTGAGCCTATGCTCAGGCACCGAGCAGCAGGCATCGTATAGGGGATAGCCCTGCCTAAGCAGCTCGTGGTAAGGATTAGCGATCCTGTCTACAAGACCCTCATGTACAGCAGCCCTATCAAGCCCTGGCTTTAGCCCAAAGGGCCTCATGCAGCCTAGGTAGACCTCTCCTCTCCACACGCTACGTACAGTCCTTAGCAGGTGAAGTGCCTGTCTCAACTCCAGCTTAAGCCCTTCATAAGGCGTTCCAGGGGTTGGTATGAAGTACAGGATCGTTATGACCCTGAGCCCTAGATCGGCTAGGACCCTGAGGTCCCTAAGCATCTTCTCCTCGCTAAACCCAGGGTACATCAGCATTACGTGGGGCACCACACGCAGCCCCGCATCCATGTATAGGATTAGGCTCCTCACGTAGGCATCTCCTCCATACCCCACCAGCCCTCGTAGCCCCTGGATCATCCACGGGTCTGTCGTGAACTCGTAGTCAACGAGCTCAACCCCCGATGAGGCTATAGCCTCCGCAAATCCCCTGTTAGGCGCTAAGCCCGGGTGCATGCTTATGAATACGTCATCGCCATACTCTTTCTTCACCTTCTCAATGGCCTTGAGGAAGGGCACTACGGGGAGAAAGCCCTTCTTCGTAAACCCTCCACTTATGAGAAAGCCCCTTACACCACGCCTCACTAGGGTGCTCATCAGATCGTAGAGTCGCTCAGGCCTATCGGCGCTGATCATCCCCTTCAGGTAGTACCCCCTGCAGAAGGAGCAGTTCAGCCAGCACCTCTCACCGGTTATCGATACCGCTACGAACCTCCTAGAGTGTATAAACATCTTCAGAACACAACACCCCTGAGAAAATCGCTCCACTCAGCACGGGTGGCTTCGAGGAGCCGGCGCGAGGGTATGTTGTATAGGGGTCCGCGGGGAGACTCGTTGAAGAACGGTCTGTTGCAGTCGGGGCACCCGCTCGTTAAGAAGGCGTCTTCGGCATCCCTAAGCCACGGACCATTCCTGATCCTGAGCTCATCACCCCTGATCTCCGCGACCCTATATATATCGTAGCCCCGCTCTATTAGTAGCCGTGCTAGTTGCAGAGAGCGGTAGTACCTTAGGGGAGGTGGTGCGCACTTTTCAAGGGGCGTGCCCTTCACGGGCGTGAATGCGAAGAGGGCTATCCGGGCGCCAATACCCACGAGTATCCTCATGGTATCGATAGCCTCCCTAAGGCTCTCTCCCAGCCCCGCGATTAGGTGTACAACCACGTGCCCACGCCCCAGAACCTCTACGCCGCGTTTCATAAAGCTAATGTATGTTGACCAGCTGTAGGGCTTCATGATCTCGCGGAAGATGCGGGGGGTGAAAGCATCTAGCCCAACACCGAGGTAGTCAACCCCCTTAGCTACCAAGCGCCTCAGCGCGTACAGGGGTATAGGCGTCACTGCGAGGGATATTGGTCTGCCAACACCGCTGAGGGTATCGAGCAGCGAACCCAGCTCCTCTACGAACCCGGGCTTGATCACTGACTGCATGCAGAGCCTCCTGAAGATACGTAGCCTGGGCAGGATCTCCTCGAGCTCCACGGCGGGCCAGAGAACCCGGGATAGCCTGTCCCTTGGAGCGCGTGATGCTGAGGACTGTGGGCAGAATGCGCACCTAGCTGCGCATCCGCTCTCGCTAAACTGGAGCATGTAAGCTGTTGTTGGGGGTGCTAGCTGCTTTATCCCCTCACCGCGGATCAGCGCTAGGGTACCTATCGAGACCCTGACCTTCACACCACGCCCCGTTACCTGTGACGGGCAAGCGACTTAAGTTGTTACACCGTGACTCCTCCTGGGGGATCTTGTGAGGAGGGTTAGGCTTATCATTGAAGAGCGTGGTGCGCCCGCCTACTGGAACATGGCTGTTGATGAGGCGCTGCTAGAGCTGAGCGCTAGGGGTAGGGGGATCGAAACCCTTAGGCTCTACATATTCAGACCCCACGCAGTGACCATAGGTTACTTCCAGAGGATCAGGGAGGTCGTTAACCTAGAGGCTGCGCAGAGGCTCGGCGTGGATGTTGTGAGGAGGTTCACGGGTGGTGGAGCTGTTTACCACGATCCCGAGGGAGAGGTGACCTACTCGTACTCCGCCCCCCTAACACCTGGGCTTAGAGATGTTGCGCGGAGCTATCGCATCATATGCATGGGGATCGTGGAGGCGGCACGGCTCCTCGGCGTGACGAACGTTGAATTCGTGCCCGTAAACGACGTTGTTGCTAATGGGAGGAAGTTCTCGGGTAGCGCACAGGGTAGAAGGGGGGAGTGGCTTCTTCAGCACGGCACGTTCATGTACGCAACCGATCTCGATAGGCTTGCCGAGCTCCTCGTAGCACCACGGGAAAAGCTTGCGAGCCACGGGGTGAGGGCTGTTAGGCAGCGCGTCACGACGATCTCGGAGGTTTTGCACCGCGAGGTTACGCGTGATGAGGTCGTCAGAGCACTGGTAAAGGGGTTTGAGAAGGCCCTTGGGATAGAGCTCGAGGAGGGCGAGCTTACGGAGGAGGAGCTTAGGCTTGCTGAGGAGCTTAGCGAGAAGTACAGGAGTGCTGAGTGGAACTTCAGGAGGTGATAGGGGTGGCTGTGTTACGAGGGCGGGTGAAGCGGAGGGGTGGTAAGCTGCTCGAGGCGGAGCTAGAGCTCGATAGCTCCTGCAGGATCGTCAGGGCGGTTATAAGCGGCGACTTCTTCGCCTATCCCCCCACAGCCGTTGACGATATAGAGCAGGGTCTTCGGGGGTGCAAGAGCGCTGTGTGCATAAGGGGTGTTGTGCACGAAGCTGCTCAGAGAAGCACCTTTCTAGGCGTAACGCCTAGCGATATAGAGGAGCTGCTGGTGAGCCTTTGGCGGAGGTGCGCAGGGTCGAAGGGGTCTACGTAGGCACCTCTGGCTGGGTATACGACTGGAACCAGGGAGGCGACTTCCGATGGT
>Ga0180301_10003961_pt1 | contig 11490 bp, 12 predicted proteins | sample GuaBasSediGuay16_FD_121797 | JGI IMG/M metagenome (GOLD analysis project Ga0180301, IMG submission 121797) | Subseafloor sediment microbial communities from Guaymas Basin, Gulf of California, Mexico - Guay16, Core 4569-2, 12-15 cm | ecosystem: Environmental > Aquatic > Marine > Hydrothermal... | reverse complement strand
TTGCGATCAGTGCGATATTGGTGGCTTTCGCGTCTTCGTTCAGCGGCCTTCCTTCGAGGTCCGTGAGTTGCCCGCCGGCTTCCTGTAGTATCAGTTGTGATGCCATTATGTCGTAGCTGCTGAGGAGTCCTCGTGTGTCGATGAGCCCGTCGGTGGTGTTGTCTGCGACAAAGCACATGTCAAGTGCGATGCTTCCGAGTGTTCGTTGGATGATCTCTTTTCCAAGTTCGATTATTCCTTTTGGTATTATTTTTATGCCGTAGGAGTAGATTGAGACGATCGGTTTTGGCCGTGTTCCTCTTTTTTTGCCTGTGATCTTTTTTCTATTGATGAATGCTCCTCTGTTTTTAACTGCACTGTAGGTGTTGTTGTTTATGTCTGTTATGGCTGCCATTGTGATGTCGTTGAAGGTAGCGCCTGTGGTTTTTTCGGAGAGTGCGAGTGATGTGCAGAAGAATGGTATTCCGCAGGTGGCGTTGGTTGATCCGTCTACAGGGTCAAATACGAGTAGTGCCTGTGGATTTTTCCCGATCGTTCTATCTCCGAGTTCTTCTGAGATGATTCGTGCCGAAATGTCACGTGTTGTGAGCGCTGCGTCGAGTGCGTTCTCTGCTGCGAGGTCGATCTTTCGTGTGATGTCGCGTGGTCTTACTGTTACAAGTTCGCCGTAGTCTTGGGTGTTGGTCATAGTTTCTGATATGACGTCACGTATTTCTTGGGCGATTTCGCAGAGTGTGTTGATCTTCATCGGAATAGCTCCTGTATCCTCGCTGCTGCACGTCTTGCACATTCTTCGATTGTCTCTTTGTTGCTCTCAAGGTGTATTTCGGGATTTTGTGGTGGTTCGTAGGCTATGTTCACGCCCGGAACTGTTGCTTTTTTCTCGGATGATTTATTGTAGATTTCTGCTGGCGCGTACGTGTCTTTCCTCTTCGATTCTCTATTGATGCATATTTCGAGTGGGCATTCTACGTATGCCTCTGCAAAGTTGGGTATGAGGCTTCGTGCCGTGTCGCGGTACTGTTGCCTGTTTGCCGTGGCGTCAATAAAGACGTTTATGTTGCATTCGACGAGCAGGTATGCCATGTAGGCGAGGGATGCATACACGATATTTCGCTCTTCATCACTGTAGCTTGGTTTTGGAGTTATTGTTCTCCGTATTTTGTCAAGCTGGAGTATTTTAATCCTGTACCCTTCTCTTTTCAAGATTTCTACTGTTTTATTCGAGATGGCACTCTTTCCGCTACCAGGAAGTCCTGTGAACCAGACTGCGAATGCCATTATTCTTATCCTTCAAGCCATGACATCTTGCTTCTGAGCTCTTTCCCGATCTGCTCGATCACATGTCCGTGTTCTTTCTCTTCAAGTGCTTTCAGAACAGGCATATTGGCTTTGCCTTCGAGCACGAACTCTCTTGCAAACTCACCACTTTGAATTCTATCAAGTGCTTCCTTCATGGCTTTCCGTGTCTGCTCGTTGATGATCTTTGGGCCTACTGTAAGACCGCCGTACTCTGCAGTGTTGGAGACGTAATACCACATCTTGGTGAGCCCGCCTTCATGAATAAGATCAACTATGAGCTTTAACTCGTGGAGCGTTTCAAAGTATGCGATCTCTGGCTTATAGCCTGCTTCGACCAGTGTCTCAAAGGACGCCTTTATGAGTTCGCTGACACCACCACAAAGATCAACCTGTTCACCGAAAAGATCAGTCTCTGTCTCCTCTGCAAAACTTGTCTCAATCACACCAGCACGTGTGCCACCAATACCTTTTGCAAAACCAAGCCCAATCTCCCTCGCACTCCCACTCGCATTCTGGTAAACTGCTAGGAGACAGGGCACACCAGCGCCTTCAAGGTACGTTCTACGCACAAGATACCCCGGCCCCTTCGGTGCCACCATGAAAACATCAACGTTCTCTGGCGGGACGATCTGATGATAATGGATATTGAATCCATGCGAAAACGAAATAGCATTCCCCTGCTCAAGACCAGGCGCAATCTCACGCTGATATACATCTGGCTGCACCTCATCAGGAAGGAGCATGTGAACAATATCAGCTCTCCTCGCAGCATCACCGATGCCTAACACCTTCATACCATCTGCTTTTGCAACATTCCACGAAGAACCACCTTCGCGCAATCCCACAATCACATCCAAACCAGAATCGCTGAGGTTTTGAGCCTGAGCAGCACCCTGACTCCCATACCCAACAACTGCAATCGTCTTCTCAGCCAAGAGATCCATGTCAGCATCCCTATCATAGTACATCTTAACCATATTATTCACCTCGAATACCATTGATCGCCCGATAGATTGACAGACGGGTCTGATTAACCTGTTGGTAGGAGTGATACCTGCAGAGATAAGCTTAACGACGATATATATCGGCAAGATACCGAGTGGTGTGTACAATCTATTTCCAAAGTTGGATGACTCATCGATAGACTTTATTCTAACAACAATAGATCAGACGTACTTGAGCGGAAAGATTAATTTGGTTATAGTGTTATGGTGGTGTTGATGAAGAAGTTTACGTATGCTGGGAGTGGTGTGGATATATTGGCGGAGGATAGAGCGGTTTCGGCGCTTGCGGGTAAGATTACGTATGCTCGGAGGGGTTTTGGTGCTCCGATTTCCAGCATTGGTCATTATGCCGGGCTTATTGAGTTTGGGGATTATGTTTTGGCGCTCACAAGTGATGGGGTCGGATCGAAGATTCTTGTTGCGGATGCGCTCCAGAAGTGGGATACTGTGGGGATTGATTGCATAGCGATGAATGTGAATGATTTGTTTGCTATGGGTGTTGAGCCTGTTGCTTTTAGTGATTATATAGCGATTGATCATCCGTCGGTTGAGAGGATGGAGCAGATTGGGGTTGGGTTGGAGCGTGGTGCAGAGCTCTCCAATATCACGATTGTTGGTGGTGAGACTGCGACTTTGCCTGAGATAGTTCGTGGTTTTGATCTTGCAGGCACTTGTCTTGGGATCGCTTTGCGTGATCGGGTTGTCACTGGTGAGAGGATAGAGGTTGGTGATCTTCTTGTGGGGCTTTCGAGTAGTGGGTTGCACAGTAATGGTTATACTCTTGCGCGGAGGATAATTGAAGAGTCGGATTACACGTATCATGATCCCATGCCTGGCGGGAGGGGTAGGACGATAGGCGAGGTGTTGCTCGAGCCTACGAGGATCTACATCGATACACTCGGCTTGCTTGAGAGTGTTGATGTGCATGGTCTTGCACATATTACGGGGAGCGGATTGCTCAAGCTTCAGAGGCTCACTGAGTACGGTTTTAATATTTCGGATCCGATTGAGCCGCAGCCGATTTTCAGGTTCTTGCAGGATCTCGGGTGTGTTGAGAGTGATGAGATGTACCGAACCTTTAACATGGGCATGGGTTTCCTTGTGGTAGTCTCTGAGGATGATGCCCCTGATGTTCTCAGGCTTGAGGGTGCTCGGATCGTTGGCGAGGTTGTTAAGAGTGGTATCAGTATTGGGGGTATTGAGATATCCTAGCTTATCTGATCTTCACTCGTCTGCCATCGGTCGTGAGTCGGTCTTCTATGAAGAGTTTTACTGCTTCAGGGTATATCTTGTGTTCTTGTTTTAGTATTCGATCTGCGAGTGAGTCTGGCGTGTCATCTTCCAGTACTGGTACAGATCGCTGGAGGATGATCGGTCCTGTGTCGATGCCCTCGTTCACGAAGTGGACTGTGCAGCCTGTGACTTTGACTCCATAGTTGAATGCTTGTTCTTGGGCGTGCAGACCTGGGAAGCTTGGTAATAATGCGGGGTGGATGTTCAAGATTTTGTTAGGGTAGGCGTCGAGCAGTCTCTTTCCGACTATGCGCATGTATCCTGCAAGCAGGATCAGATCGACTCTTTCTTTGCGCATTAGTGTTAGTATTTCTTCTTCGTAGGATTCCTTTGTTGTGAACGATTTGGGGTTTACGTGCACTGCTTTTATTCCGTGTTCTCTGGCACGGGTCAGTGCATACGCGTCTCCAACATCGCTTACAACGACTGCTATTGCTGCGTCTGTTATGTGTCCTGTTTTGATGGCGTCTATTATGGCTTGGAGATTCGAGCCTCTCCCAGATACGAGCACTCCGATCTTCTTCATAGGCAATCTACGTTTTGATTTCTTCTCTTGCTCTTCTCAGGCATTCGGTTGATTGATCCATATTCTCTGCTGCACGTATGATCTCTTCCCCGACTCTCGTGTAGCCTGCGTCTTTTAGTTTCAATGCCCACTCGTTGAAGCTCTCACTGTGTTTCTCGTTGTGCTCTATCCAGTGATCAAGCAGGGTTAAAACGCCGCTTGGGTTTAGTTCTTCACTCATTTTCAACATCCTCCTCTATCATCTTCTTGCTGTGAATATCCTTCTCGATTATTGATTCGAACATGAAATATTTCTCGACATAGCCGCGCAACTCTTCATCCGAGATACAGGATACTCGCTGCTCGGTATCGTACAGTTTATGAATATCTCGCTGGATCGCTCGTATCCGTGGATCGTTCTTGTCAAGAGCGATGGTTGCAACGTGCATCAGCTCATTCATTTCCTCCTCGACCTTGTGACGGATCACCTCAAGCCCTGAAGAGTCCCCGATTAAGAGTTGTCGCTCTGCCCCGATCAACTCGGGTGGATAGGGCTCATACGTGAACGGATTCTTGATTACACCTGCTGCATGAATCCCGCTCTCATGTGCAAAGACGTTGCGTCCCACGAGCGCCTTGTTGCGTGGCACGCGGATACCGATCTCATCCTCCATAAAACGAGAGAATTCACCGATACTTGCGAGATCGTACTTGTCAAATCCCTGAACGCGTTGTTTCAGGAATAACAGTATCTTCTCAAGCTCGGCGTTCCCAGCACGCTCGCCGATACCAAGAAATGTCACGCTCGTCCAGTTAGCACCACACCAGTAGGCTGAGAGCGTGTTTGCGACACCAAGCCCAAAATCGTCATGCATGTGCGACTCAATGTTCTTAACACCGATCCTCCTCAAGGAATCTACGATGTACGGTATTCCAAAAGGCTCGCCCACGTCTAGGAAAGGCACCCCGAAACCGAGCGTGTCGCATGGCCTGATGATACACTCAGGATCTATCTCGATTATATCGGCGACGAGCGGTAAGACAAAGCCCTCGATGTCAGAACGAGTCATATCTTCAATATGTGCCCGGGTGCGAAGTCCATGGTCAACAGCATACTGGAGAGCACCGAGATACTTATCCCGTGCCTCATCCCGTCCAGAGAGCCCCATTTTATCAGTTATGTGCGGATCCGAGACCGACATCAAGATCCCTGTCTCACCGAGCCCATCCATGCTCAGGACAAAATCGATATCCTTCGGATTGGCTCTCGCCCAACCAGTGACCTCTGGAAACTCGTATCCCTGATCGAGCATGGCACGAACAGCATCACGATCCCGATCGTTAAAGACGAACGCCTCAAGCTTTTCAATCCCCATCCTGTGCAGATACTCATATATCGTAAGCTTATGACGCTTCTTCAAAACAACGCCAGCCATCTGAGAACCGTCACGAATGGTGCTGTCACTGATGAAAACCTCCTGGTCAAGTGGGAGTTTGATCCTGGGCAGATCATCATACGAGCGATACTCCTTCATAAAACACCTCTCCAATAGAACGGGGAGATAAACACCATGTCTAATAAGCTTAATGATTTAAAACGACAGGAAACAGAACGAAGATTCGCGTTCCAATTGACTTGTTATGGCTTATGTGCTGAGTAGGATTGAATGTGGGGCTGGTGAGATTTGAACTCACGATCGACGGGTCTCTCCGGATGATGGATGCTACTTACTTTGCAAGCAGCAGCCGATTACAGAATGATCGGCTTCAAGCACTGGAATGACATGTGTTCAGTGCTCCAACGGTTCTTCAACGCCCTCCACGTCTGGAGTGGCTCAGTTGACCCGTTGTTCATCATAACAATGACATATTCCGCTGGAGCCCGTCGCCCTTCCGGACTAGGCCACAGCCCCAATAACGACTCATATTCCATCAATCACTACTAAAGGATGACGCTCCATGGAAAATCCAGTTGTTGGTATAAGCCATCCAGTCCACTTGAAAGATCTGAGAGTATTGTAGTTCAATGGAAGAACGTATTGAACAGCAACCTGAACAGCATTGGTAGGGAGAATAGAGCAATCGGTATGCAGAAAACCGCTATGAGAAACCATAAAAGATAACCCAGAGCATTAACAGGCGTATACTTCCTTATACTAATCTCTGACGTGGCATTCGAACGTATTAACACCAAAGTGAGACACCTCAAATGACAAACAACAATTATCAGTTATAAAACCTTCTATTTAATCCTGCGAAGAGACTTTCTCGGAAAAGAATAAATCATGCAACGAGGAAGATTAAGCGGAAGGTGTATAATTATGAAGAAGTATATTCAGAAGCTCACAGAAAGAGAAAATCTTGATGAAGGCGAAGCAAGGGACGCTATGGGGATGATATTCACAACTGCAAGTGATGCACAGATCGCAGCTTTCTTAATCGCTCTCAAAATGAAGGGTGAAGTGCCAAGCGAGATTGCTGGACTTGCAGAAGGTATGAGAGACGCCGCGAGAACGATACACCCAGATGTCTCAGGTAGACTCGTTGATACCTGTGGAACAGGCGGGGATGCGAAGAATACGATCAACATCAGCACTGCTGCAGCCATAATTGCGTCTGCAGTAGGAGTGCCTGTGGCAAAGCATGGCAATTACTCAATCACATCACAATCGGGCAGTGCAGACGTACTGAAAGCACTCGGGATAACAATCGATCTGCCACCCGAACAAGTGGAGAGATGCATAGAGAAAATTGGAATTGGCTTCATGCTCGCACCGATCTTTCACCCCTCAATGAAACGCGTGGCAGGCGTACGGAGAGAACTCGGTGTGAGAACCGTTTTCAACGTCTTGGGACCTCTGACAAACCCTGCTGGTGCAGAGGCACAACTCGTCGGATGCTTTGATAAAAACCTGTGCGAAATCTTTGCAAACACGCTCAAGATCCTCGGGGTGAAACGTGCCATGATAATTCACGGAGATGGGCTTGACGAGATCACCACAACAGGCAGGACAGATGTAACAGAACTAAAAGACGGGCAAATCACAAGCTACAGCATCACGCCCGATGATGTTGGACTGCCACGTGCAGAGATAAAAGAGATCGAGGGTGGCTCACCCATCGAAAATGCAAGCGACATCATACGAATACTGCTTGGCAAAAAAGGTGCGAAACGAGACATTGTTGTGCTTAACGCAGGAGCAGCCGTCCTACTGAGTGGAATGGTGGAAAACTTACAGGAAGGAATTCAAATTGCGTGCAGCGTGATTGATGATGGAAGCGGACTCGGAAAGCTGAAAGAGTTTGTGAAAGAAGCAGGAAATCCTGACGTCCTAGATGAGTTGATCAAAAGTGTTACGCGTTAAAATCTGCGGAATCAAAAACCAAGACGAACTTGAACTTGCCATTAGAGCAGGCGCCGACGCCGTCGGTTTCATCACAGAAGTGCCTGTAGAAACACCCCGCAGAATCACACTCAAAACAGCAACAACACTAATAAAAAAAGTTCCAATCTTCGTTGAAAGCGTGCTCGTGATAATGCCCAAAAGCCCTGAAGAGATCCATCACATGGCAGAGACAGCGCGCCCCGGAGCTATCCAGATCCACACAGACCCAAAGCAGAAGTTGCTTGAAGCAATCCAAGACCTCAGAATAAAAAACAATATCAAGATCGTACAAACCATAGGAATCGAGAAAAACCAGACCCCACAAGACGTAGACGAACAGATCAAAAAAATATCCACATACATAGACGCAGTACTCCTCGACACCCAAAGACACGGCGGAGGCGGCGGCACAGGCAGAACACACAACTGGAGCACAAGCCGAAAGATCGTAGAAAAAACCAAACTCCCCGTGATCCTCGCAGGAGGACTGAACCACGAAAACATAAAAAAAGCTGTGCAAAGCGTGAAACCACACGGGGTAGACACAGCATCAGGTGTTGAAGTAAACGGTGTGAAAGACGAATACCGTGTTCGAACATTCATCACCCGCGCAAAATGCGAGAAAAATAAAAAGCAAGTTTTGAAACCAACTGGAGTTTTATAAGTATCTTAATAAAAAAATTATGTATTTTTAAATTATACCCTAAAATCTATCTTTTAGAAATTTCAAACTGCTTCCAACTGATAGATAGGTTTTACTTCAGGTCGCTTGAGGCGATGATATAAGCACCTGCTTCATCACCTCCTGATATTTCCGATCCAGCCAATCGAGGGGTGTTTGTTGATGAGCTTTGTTGGTAGTAATTCTTTTTAACCCATTGGTTGTTTACCTGTTTATGCGTCTGTTTCTGTTGAATGATTTTCATGAATGTTACGATTGTACACAGGTTTTTATTGCGGAGAGTGTTTGTTTATGATTAAGATTGCGGTGTCTGGCAAGGGTGGTGTTGGGAAGACGACCATCTCTGGTACTCTTGCTCGTCTTCTGGCGCGTGAGGGTTATGATGTCCTGGCGATTGATGCCGATCCGAGTATGAATCTTGCGTCGAGCATTGGGGTCAGGGATCCGCCGAAACCGCTTACTGAGCTTAAAGATTTGATAGAGGAGCGTGCGGGCGGTGTGGACGGGCTTTTTAAGGTCAATCCAAAAGTGGATGATATTACGGGGCGTTTTGGGGTTGTGGGCCCTGATGGTGTGAGGTTGCTTGTGATGGGGACTGTGGAGCGCGGCGGGGGTGGTTGTATGTGCCCTGCATCATCTTTTCTCAGAGCACTCCTGCGGCACGTGATATTGAAGGATTCGAGCGCGGTGATACTTGATATGGAAGCTGGAATTGAGCATCTGGGACGTGGCACTACTCGCGGCATTGACTTGATGCTGATGGTTGTGGAACCTGGCGCGCGTTCGATCCAGACTGCTCTGCGGATTGTTGAGCTTGGAAGCGAGATAGGGATAACGAATTTTGCAGCGGTGATAAACAAGGCAACGGACAGCAGTCTGATCGAGGAGAAGCTCTCTCTTCTGGGAATCCCCGTGATTGGCATTATACCCTTTGATCCTCTTTTGGTTGAGGCAGACCTGAAAGGGGTATCGCCAATTGAACTTGGAGGACCTGGTGTTGAGCAAATAATAGAGATTAAATATAGAATACTTGGTGAATACTTTGTCAAAGACGATTGAAACGCTTTTTCCTAATGTATTCATTTATTTTTGAGCGATGAAGTCTTATTTATTTGAAATAGTTGCTAAGGATTGTGCTGGGCGAATCGGTAGATTGGAGACTCCGCACGGCGTAATCGAGACGCCAGCCATCCTACCTGTGGTGAACCCTTTCCGTCAGAACGTCCCGCCAGGCGAGCTTGCAGAGATCGGTGCAGAGGGGTTGATCACAAACTCATATATCATCCATCGTAATATGGAGCTTCGCTCTGCGGCGCTTGAGGTGGGTGTGCACGGTTTTCTCGGTTTCAATGGTCCGATCATGACAGACTCGGGTTCATACCAGCTTTCTCAATACGGGAGTCTTGATGTCTCTTCGCGTGAGATTGTGGAGTTTCAAGCGGCTATCGGTTCTGACATCGGTGTCCCGCTCGATATTCCAACACCCCCTGATGTCACGTTTTCCCGTGCTGCAGGAGAGCTTGATGTGACGCTTGAGCGCTTGAGGGAAGCAGCTTGCGTTGAGCGCGGCGAGATGCTTCTTGCTGGAACCGTCCAGGGCTCAACCTTTCAGGAGCTTCGGCGGCGTGCTGGAGAAGAGGCGTCAAAGCTTGGTTTTGACTTATATCCTCTCGGTGCTGTTGTTCCGTTGATGGAGTCTTATCGGTATCGTGATCTCGTTTGGGTGATCGTGGCTTCAAAGCAGGGACTTCCACCCGCAGCGCCAGTTCACCTCTTTGGCGCTGGCCATCCGATGATGTTTGCGCTTGCGGTCGCACTCGGCTGCGACCTCTTTGACTCTGCCGCCTATGCCCTCTATGCGAAGGATGGAAGGTACATGACTGATCGCGGCACATATCATATCCAAGATCTGCGATACCTCCCCTGCTCCTGCCCGATCTGCTCAACACACACGGTTGGAGAGCTTGCCAGCGACGAGGGGTTGATTGCACGCCACAATCTCTACGTGAGCTTTGAAGAGATGCGTCTTGTCAAACAGTGCATCCGAGACGGAGCTCTCTGGGAGCTTGTGGAACAGCGTTGCCGGGCACACCCAAACCTCCTAGCGGGCTTGAAAGCTGCTGTGAACCATAGCGATTGGATCGAACGACTTGATCGGATGCCAAAGTCAACCTTCTTCTACTCTGGGCCCGAATCAGCGAGACGTTCAGAGATCCGTCGATTTGAACGATACCAAACGCGATTCGACCTCAAAGGAAAGGTTTTGATCAAAGAAAAAAATGACACAATCGAGAACTTCTCCGATTTCGATTATGTGATGGACTTCAAGCCACCCTTCGGCGCATATCCTGCCCTCTTGCGCGAGACTTATCCGTTCAACGCCGAGGTTACAGTATGGGATCACGAAGCCGTTCTCGTCGCACTTGAGAACGTGACACGGTTGATCCAGTGCAATCCAGATGCCAACTTCACATTCAAAAAACCCACATGGATCCCAGAAAAACTGATCAAAGAACTCAAAAAGTACGCGCACAATCTCACAGTGCAGTTGCCCGATAACTCATCTACCACTCCCACAGATTCTTGCGACTATGAATAAATCCTCAGTTTCGGGGTAATGTCTAAAGCCCCGGCCGTGCCACCCCCGAATGAATTCCGAGGCATCCATCTGCATGATTTAGAGCAATCATTTTTCAGCTCTCTTTTCCTTTCGGTAATTCTCTTCACTATATATAAAATTCTCTGCGATTCAAGCGATCACAACGACAACGTAAGTCGAATAAAACATTATTTCTTCCCTCTCGCTCTATATTCTGCTTTCGCTTCTCTTCCCTTAATCTCTTTCTGTATCCAACGAACACCAAATAGGTAGTGCATTGATATACCGATTCCCCAACCTATGAGTGGATAAAAGAACCAGATATCATCGGGAGAATATATGAAGTTGATGGCTATCAACATAGCGTTAACTATCACGTACGCTACCAGGTGAACTGAAAAATCTCTTTTCTCCTCTTCCGACACTATTTCCCCGTACGCCTTTTTGTATTCTTCTAATGGAATTCCTTCTGCCATATTTTCTCACCACCTAAGTCACTATACCCCGTACTTAATAGGTACAGGGTTTGTTAGCGCTTTTCGCCTATAGAGGTTTTGTTTTTATTTTGTCTTGTGCAGAGATATATTTTCAACTATCCTGCTTACAATGTGAGCCAGCAGCTTCGATGTAATCGAGGCGCATCAATCAAGGTTCAGCAGCTATACGTAGAAACAGATATCGTAACGTTTTCACCATTTTTTTACATTATAACTGTACAG
>Ga0180301_10003960_pt1 | contig 11490 bp, 15 predicted proteins | sample GuaBasSediGuay16_FD_121797 | JGI IMG/M metagenome (GOLD analysis project Ga0180301, IMG submission 121797) | Subseafloor sediment microbial communities from Guaymas Basin, Gulf of California, Mexico - Guay16, Core 4569-2, 12-15 cm | ecosystem: Environmental > Aquatic > Marine > Hydrothermal... | reverse complement strand
TGGAGGGGTCTGCAACCCCCCGGTTAGCACTGTCTCGGTGAAGAGAGTAGGGGGGAGACGGGGCTACATGGTGGGACTGGTTCCCGTATAACTTTTGATGTCTCGGTGAAGAATGTGTGATGGTGGCTCTAACCGGTTAGAGCCGCCGTAACATGGAAGCTCTCTCATTTCACTAGCTGCATAGACATTGTACCCCGGTTCAGAGTACTTTGTACCCCGGGCTGGGGTATCATTGTCTGAGAAAAACTCGTGTTGGGGTTTCTAGCGGGTTAGAGCCGCCTTCGCTGGGTCTATCCACTCTAGCTTCTTGTTTATGAGGCCTAGCTGTATGCAGGTTTGCTTGTACTGGCAGCTCCTGCATTTCTTGGGGCTGTGGTAGAATGGCTCTATTATCACCTTGTCCACTACCATTTTCCTGTAGAGCTCCAGTACTATGCCTAGGTAGGCTTCGAAGAGGGGGTCGTAGGTGAATGTTTCCTCGTGGTCCCTGTACTTTATTGTTATGACTACTGTTTTCACGGGGTAGTTTGTTTTCACCAGGTAGGCGTATGCTATTGCCTGAACCAGGTCGTTCGTATAGACCCTCATGGGGTATGGTGACAGCCTGCTGTAGGGGTGTCTCGGCGCCCTACCCGACTTCACCTCTATTATGTGTGCCGTATCACCGTTTATCCTCAGGCCGTCAGCCCTCCCCACCAGTATGACGCCGTCCATCTTAGCCTCCAGCTCTCTCTCGCAAGTGTAGCCGCTCCTCCTGAGCCTCCTCTCGGCGAGCCAGTGGTAGATCCTCCCCAGGAACAGCCTTAGCCTGTGCAGCAGCGGGGGCTTGGCCCTCAGGTAGTGGTCTAGGAAGACGTAGACCGGGCAGTAAACGAACCTGTTCAGCGAAGAAGGCCTAACAACAACTCTGTCTCCCAAACCCTGCCACCAGGTAGATAGTGGAGGCTGTGGGAGAAGAGGGTGGCCCTGTTATTGGGGCTCTAACTGGTTAGAGCTGCCGTGGCTACTTTTCTCCTCCAGGTCTCCGGAACCACTACAACGTATCTTGTGGTGTATGAGTCTACCTCGTATACTGCTCTCCCTAGCCTGGGGTTGTGCCTGAACACTACTGTCTCGAGGCGTAGCGTGTGGAGCCCTTTCTCCGGGAACGCTACTCTTGCGTCGACCCTGTGCTCTCCCTTCTTAAGCCCAATGCTCTTCAATACATGTATTCCCTTGGGGTGCCAGACCCCGGGGTACCAGTCTACCGTGAACACGGTTGATGGGCCGGAGACGTATGCAATGCCGGCGGATAGCTCGTAGAGCCCGCTGGTCTCAACAACCTCGACAACCATGGAAACCCTGAACCACCCCCCAGCAACAGCAACCGGGTCAGCCCATGCATACCTGATCCTCGTGTACCTCATCCTAGTGTACCTCGGGTTCACCTCTTTATATGCTTGTATATGTTTTTATATAAAGTGTCATCGGTTCATATTTGGTTCTCCCGCTCTGTCTGGGTTAGAGACCCAGTCACCATAACACCAGAGAAGACACTCCTCGCGGCTCCCGAAGCCAAGGCTCCTGTAGTCCCTGCACAAGTCTCTACAGATGTACATGGCTCTCCTGCTCCAGCGCCAGCGCCAGCGCTGACGCTAGGAACGCTATTATCACCAGCAGGGCTATCAACGCTATCGTCTTCCTAGCGAACTCCACTATGTCTGCTACAATGCTGTAGCCGGCGCACCCGGCCGCTATAACGCCTACAGCATAGCTCACAACATAGAGCATTAGCGTGAACAATGAGGAGAAGATGACCAGTAGAAAAAAGAACGCTATAGCCTCAACGGCACGCATACTCCTACCCGATTATCTTCTCCCACACCGTGAATATCTTCTTCGACTCCGGCTCATAAGGATGCTTGCTAGCAAGCTTGACAGCACTATCTATCAGCTCCTCCAGCTCCTTACTGAGGGCTGGTGGCTTCTCAGCCTCCTCTACAAGTTTTAGTAGGCAGTCGCTATAGCTTAGTCCTCTCTGCATACAGTAGCTCCTTACCTTCTCCCAGACATCCCTCCTGATAGAGGGCTTTGCATAAAACCTCCTCATGTACCTATTGATGTATTTGTCTGGGGACACGCTACCACCAGATATTTACAGTAAAGTTTACAGTATATATGGGTAGGGGTCTTCACGGAGAAATGCGTGTGGATCCGATATTTACAGTAAATTTACAGTAAATATCACCATCAAAGCCTATGTCTCAGCGCATATTTACAGTAAAGCTTACAGTAAATATGGAGTAGGCGTCTCTAACCGGTTAGAGGTGCAGAAAAGGAGACAGGAAATGGGCTAGCGCTATCCCTGCAGTGTACTCGAGTATGTCGCCGACAGTATACTCTGTCTTCTCACGCTTGAGCAGTAGCTCGGCTAGCTCGTAGGATAGGAACAGGAGTGCCAGTGGCTTGAAAAAATAGGTTGCTATCCCGGCCACGAGGTGTACCATGCTCCACCGGTCATCAAACACTCTGACCAGCATTGCACCTACCGCCTCCTCTTCCTCCTCCTTGCAAGCCAGTAGGGCTTGATACCCTTCTCGGCCATAAACTGTATCAGGAAGCTGTAGAGGAACGCCTTCACCGCCACGTATATGTCGTATAGTGTCGGCAGCCTGTCCCCAGGCAACGAGGACACGAAGGCTATCCCCGCAATTATCAAGCTGTCTATTAGAATCCACTTCAACGGCTTACCGGGATTCCTATCAGGGGGATCGTAGGCGAAATCGAGGATTGTTAATCACCTCATACTACTATGTTTCTGGAGCAGGGCTCTACAGCCCCAGGTCTATTCCCTCGTCTCTCCACTTTTCTATGTACTTCCTGTACCCTGTCTTGTCTGGGTCCAGTTCGCCTTTCCTGAACTTTGTGACTAGGTCTGCGAGGACGTCCGCCCTTACGTACACGCTCACTCTTTCTACGGGGAGCCCTGTTCTAGGGTCGTGTGCCAGCGGCGTGTCCTCTTCAAGCACAACCCCTAGCACGTACTCATTGGGCTTCCTCGGGTCCAGTCCAAGTATCTCTGCCTTGTACCTGTCCAGCTTCTCAATGACCTTCGGGAGCCTCAGGCTAGTCTTCTTCTTGAACGGCCTGTGCTTGCTCCAGCGCTTCAGCGACAGCAGTGGCCTCGATAGCTCGAAACCAGAGTAGCCGTAGTAGCCGGTCCTGGTTGCGCCATGACCGTTGTAGAAGCCTATCCTAGCCCACAGCGTATCAGCCAGTATTGCGGCGGCCTGCAGGCTCATGTAGAGTGAATAGCCGTAGTTCTCGTAGTATGGTTTCTTGTACCAGATGTGGAGCCTTGCCGTAGTGCCGTCGTAGTCGTAGTAGCTTAGTACCGAGTCACTTTCATAGCAGTCGGATGTTGCGTTAATGAAGACCCACCATGTTTCGCCCGGCGGCGGCTGAATATCGAGATACGTCCACGCGTGGATCGCCAAATCCAATGTCCCGTGTTGCTGGGCTATTATCGTTGACCAGAACGGGAACTTCCCAGGTAGTGTAGTTGCTGGAGGCACTATTGTTATCGGCATCTACGCCACCTGCTCTAGAGTTTTAGCTCGAAGTACCTGATAAGCGTGTTGGGTTGGTCGGCTAGACCGTATAGTGCTCCCCTGAGCGTTATGGCTGCATAGGCTCCCGGGGCTAGTGGGAAAAAGCATGCGCCGCTTGGGCCTATGTATACTGTCCCGGGGCCGGAGTTGTATAGTGCTAGGTCTATTCTCGATGCATCTGCTGGGGCTATAAGTGTCTCAACCGTGCCCACGTACACGGTGCCCGCGTTTGGTGTGCTCGCTATCTTCAACTGTTTGTTGAAGATCGAGCCGAGCCAGTCCCTGGCGCTCACAAGCGTTGCCTCGCTAGCCCTAGTTGACAGCGCTACGTTGAGGTTCGGCGGGTTCGGCACACTGCTAACAGCGACCGTGCCCTTCACGTCCTGTAGCCTATTGAATATGCTGCCTAGCCATGAGTGTGCTACGGTGTCGGGATAGTTTGCTGGAAAGTTTGTGACAGATACGGCGCCGCCAATATTGCTGAGCTTGCTGTGTATGCTTCCTAGCCAGCCGTGGGTGGCTGAGTCGGGGAAGTCTGTTGGAAGGTTTGTTATGGACACAGAGCCCCTTATGTCGTGGAGCCTACCGTATATGGAGCCTAGGGTTGAGTCCCTCGCTATGCCGAGGGTGTCCCCCTGAATATCTATTGGGAGCACTATGCTGGTGTCGAACAGCACTATCGAGCCCAGGATGTCGTGTAGCCTCTCAAAGATGCTTCCCAGCCATGCCCTGGCAACGGTGTCCGGGTAGTCGGATGGGAGGTTAGAGATGTTGATGTTGCCGCCCACAACCGTGACGCTGCCCTTCACATCCTGCAATCGGTTGTAGATGCTGCCTAGCCAAGCCCTAGCGACGCTATCTGGGTACTCGCTCGGGAAGTTGTTTACCGAGATAACGCCCTTCACGTCGTGCAACCTAGAGTGGATAGACCCTAGCCATGCACGGGCGACCGTGTCCGGGTATTCAGTTGGAAAGTTTGCTACATTAACGTTGCCGCCCTCCCTCAGGTAGTCCGTGGGCATATTGACTACTGTAATGCTTCCCCTTATGTCCTGGAGCCTACTATGTATGCTGCCGAGCCAGCTGTGTGTAGTGGTGTCCGGGTAGTCTGCGGGGAGGTTGGTTACAGTTACGGATCCTTTTACATCATGTAGTCTTGAAATGATGCTCCCCAGCAGTGCATGGCTTGTGGCATCAGGGTAGTCTGTGGGGAAGTTTTGTATGTTCACAGAGCCCCTTACGTCATGCAATCTGTCATGTATGCTTCCTAGCCAGGTATGGGTTGTAGCGTCCGGGAAGTCGCTGGGCATATTAGTTACTGCGACCGAGCCCCCAATACTATTCAGCTTACCATATATGCTTCCTAGCCAAGAGTGTGCCGTGGGATCCGGGTAGTCTGCGGGGAGGTTCACAACACTGACAGATCCCTTTATGTTATCTAGCTTACCATGTATTGAGCCTAGCCATGAATGAGTTGTTGTATCGGGGTAGTCGGTCGGGAAGTTTACTATGTTTACGCTACCGCCTTCCTTCAGGTAGTCTGCTGGAATATTGGTGACTGTCACACTGCCTTTCACGTCGTGCAATCTACCGTGTATTGAGCCGAGCCATTCATGGGCTATGGTGTCTGGGTACTCAGAGGGGAAGTTGAGGACATTGATGTTGCCTCTAATGTCATGTAGCCTAGAGTGAATTGACCCAAGCAAGTCATGGGCGATGGTGTCCGGGTAATCAGTCGGGAAATTGTTTACTGAAATGGTTCCTCTAATGTCGCTCAGCTTACTGTGTATGCTCCCGAGCCAGGCTTGAGCCACTGTGTCTGGGTACTCTGCTGGTAGATTAACTACCTCGATAGATCCCTTGACATCATGTAGCCTGTTATATACTGAGCCCAACCAGTTGTGTGTAACGGTGTCTGGGTACTCTGATGGAAAGTTCTCTATGTTCACAGAGCCCCTTATATCGTGTAATCTACCATGTATTGAGCCGAGCCAAGTATGCGTGATTGTATCTGGGAAATTGCTTGGGAAATTGGTTACTTGAACCGAGCCACCTATGTTGCCAAGCTTGTCGTGGATGCTCCCAAGCCAGGTATGAGTGGTTGTGTCTGGGTATTCTGTTGGGAAGTTCGTTACTGTTATGCTACCTCTGACGTTGTCCAGCTTCGCTAAAACAGAGCCTAGCGTCGCCTCCGAGGCAACCCCTGGAACCTCTACGGTTCCCCTGATATCATGGATTCTATCATATATGCTTCCAAGCCATGAATGAGTAACTGGATCAGGGTATTCGCTTGGAAAGTTAAGTATGTTTACTGAGCCTGATTCTCTCAAGTAGTCCGTGGGCATGTTCCCTACTGTTACGGTTCCCTTGATATCCTGTAGCCTAGCGTGGATAGAGCCGAGCCAACTATGAGTTACTGTATCCGGGTAGTCACTTGGGAAATTAAGCACATTGACAGAGCCCTTTACATCATATAGCCTAGCATGAATACTTCCTAGCCAGCTATGAGTTATTGAGTCAGGGTAATCGCTTGGAAAGTTATTGACTGAGATTGTACCTTTAACATCATATAGTCTCTCATGTATGCTTCCAAGTAAGCTATGAGCCACTGTATCCGGGTATTCTGTTGGGAGATTCTCTATGCTGACTGTTCCCCTGATATCCGAGAGCTTGCTGTGTATGCTGCCGAGCCATGAGTGGGTAACTGTGTCTGGGTAGTCTGTTGGCATGTTGGCTATGTATACTGTGCCCCCTATATCACCCAGTTTATCCAGGGCATCCTCGAGTAATGCAACAGTTTTTCTACTAAGGTCTAGTTCCTCTGCTGCACTACTCGATATCTTGCTTAGATGCCTCAAAACCTCGTTTAGGGGGAGGGACACTTTCTCACCTGGTGAACTCTACTTCCAGAACCGACTCTTCCTCGCTTCTAGCGTAGAGCGCTCTTATCACCGGCGCCGGGAACATCCATGTCTTGCTTGCGCCGGGCTCCACCCTGACCGGCTTGTAGCCGAGCATCTTCCTGCTCAGCTGGATGTAGCACGTGGACGGCCCCCTATTGTACACGGATACCCCCCTCCACTCGCCGCCCGGCCTGATCTCCCTCACGTCCCTGTAGACCGGTATCTCGAGCGGCAGTACCTCGCCGCTCGGCACAATGGTTCTCCTCAGCTCATCAACCCTGTCGAGAAGCGTCTCGAGCATTGATGCCAGGTCGTAGAGTATCTGGGTCTGCATAGCCATCAGAGCATAGGGTCTCTCAGCAACGAGCCTGGCAACGTCCTGGATCGGTCTAGGAGGCTTCAGCTCCCCCCTGCTCAAGCACTCCCCACCCGTTCCCGGCTCCTAGGCATCAATGCTTAGGGAGCAGCCCTAGCCCTCCTGTGTATTACGATCCTCCTCTCCCTGCCGCGCCAGTCAACCCACACTATCTCCTCCTCGTTCTCATAGGACCGTGTCGGCAGCAAATACGCCAGCACTATGAATGGGAGGAACGGCAGGTATATCAGCACCAGCACAGGGTTCCCGAGCACCCGCTCAAACAAGTCCCTCCCATCACCACCCATCCAGACACACCCCTAGGAGAAACTAAGCATATACACACTAATGAAACCATATGAGGAAAAATCACCTGAACGGGAGTATTTTGTACGGGTAACCTGTTGTTTTCCTAGGCACGTAGCTCACCCTCGACGGGTCGAAAACCGCTACTATGAACCTCCCGATCCTCATCTCCGTGCCATTAGCATAGTTGGTGACTATGCCTGGGTGCGTGGCGTAGAAGTCGTTGTCGAAGTCCTCTCCACACCATCTCAGCCACCCGTTTATGTAGACCCACCACCTCCCCTTACCGGTTGGCGAGCCGTTGGGGGGTATGAACACCACCGCCACACGGTTCCACGCATTCTTAACTGACTTGTGCTCGGCGGTGTGGTCGTATATGATAGTACCTCCCGAGCCGTAGGCGGTGTTGTACTCTAATTCAACGTGCCTAGGCCCAATCCTAGCTGGGTTGCAGTCCACGTAGCCACCGTAACTCCCGGTCAGGGTTATGCCTCCCCAGTTGTCGCCGAAGTAGATGTCGGCCTCAACTATGACACCCATATCAGGGCCTATGTATATGTCGTTGACGTAGCAGTAGTCGTAGCAGTTGGTGCCGGAGTTGTTGACTATCCTTAGCCACCTGTTGACCGTGTCCCACTCGTAGCTGTGGCACGACGTTGTACACGTCCACCTAGAGAAGTTATTTATTATGAACAGTTCATCGTAGAGTATCCGCAACACATCTAGGGGGATTATAGGTACGTCAAGTGCGAGCTCGTCCCAACCATCGTTGTCTGGATCCGAGCTAGGGGTTGCGAGGAGCTGATCCAGTAGGTCGGGTCTGTGTGAGATGAAGAACGGCAACAACCTTATCGGTATCGCCAGTTCGCTTCACCCTGTGAGCAGTTTCCTGTATAGTTCCATGTGTTTCCCGGCTATTTTCTCCCACGAGTTTTCCTCCGCGTACCTCCTAGCCTCCCTGCCCCACTCCTCCCTCAGCTTCGGGTCTCTGAGCTCCTCCAGTGCTTTTACCAGCTCCTCCATGGTCTTGTACCTTATGACCGGCTTGTCCTCGAGGGCCGGGTGGTCTGGAGCCACAACCGGCTTGCCTGCGCCCAGTGCCAGCGATACTATTCCTGACTCCGATACGGCCCTGGCCGGGTGCAGGACAACGTCTACTGCTGAGAGCCAGTGCTCGAACACTTGGTCATCAACGTAGCCAGTTACCCTCACGCCGAGCTCCCTAGCCGTTCTGAGAACCTCCGCCATGTACGGTGTAGTGTTGTTGGTGTGCCAGCCGCCCACGAACACCATTTCGGCTCCGACGCCCCTGGACATGAGCTTCCTGTAGGCTTCCAGGGCTATGTCGTGTCCCTTACGGTAGTCTATGAACCCGAACACACCTATCAAATAGGTGTCCGGCTTGATGCCAAGCCTCCTCCTAGCCACGTTCCTAGGTATGTTTATGAGCCTGCAGCCGTGGGGTATTATGAAGACCTTATCCCTGTCTCCCTGGAAGAGGCCGTGCATGTACCTGTTGTGCACTATAATGGCGTCGGCTAGCTCTGAGATAGCCTTCTCTACCGGGAACCCTACCGAGTGCATCGTAACAACCCTCCTGCCCCGTATAAGCCTGAGGAACTCCAGGAACACGCCCGGGTCCCAGGGGTTCCACACACCGTACTCGAACTGAATGTGCGTTATATCCGGTTTGAGTGCGTTAACCCTCCTGGCAAGCCACCCGGCATACTCCCTAGTCGGGGCTGCATACCTGTAGTGCGGGACTATCCAGAGCTCCACGTATTTTGAGAGCTCCTCCGCCAAGTACCTAGTGTAGGTTCTCAGCCCGCAGCGGGCAGAGCCCCAAGGAGAAACTAGGGTAACCCTCATTTCTCGTCTACCCATAAGTCTGGGTCAATGACTTCAAGGTCATAGCTACCACATTTAGGACATCTAGGTGTAACCGCCATCATTGACTCGAAGACGTGTCCACACCTCCTACACTTCAGCCTAAAGAGTGCAACTGCCGTGGTGGTACTAGGGTTGATCTGCAAAATGTTCTCCCATTGCACCTCGAGCTCCTTCGGTTGGTAGCTCCAGAGCTCGAAGCCACAGTTATAGCACCAGATGTGGCTGTTGCCGCAACAACTCCTGAGCCGGCTACCGCACCTCGGGCAAGTCCAGTCCTCCTCCCCCTTCTCGTTAACCGGGACTATGAACACGAACCTTCCCACCTTCTTGGGCTTGACCCCGACAGCAACCATCACGCACCACCTCTCACCTTCTGAGGCATGAACTCGCTTGATGCCTCCTCGAGTAGTCTTAGGGCTTGCTGGGCTATGTTTTTCCAGTCGTATTGCTTGGCCTTCTCGTGGAGCTTGGGCGCTATCTTGGACCTGTCGAAGCTCAGTGCCCTATCGATGAGCTCTGCGGCGTGGTATGGGTCTGGTATACCCCACCATGAGCCCCTGACCGTGTAGTGCCTTGCGAGAACCCTGCAGTTCAGGTCGAGGAAGTTCCACTCTGGAGCGGCTCCATGGGCTAGAGTCACTACTGGGCACCCGGAGGACTGGGCCTCGATCACAGGGAGCCCAGCACCCTCGGTGCTGAGCTCCAGCAGTACATCTAATGCATTATAGACTAGGTTCATCTCGGTTTCCGAGAAGCCTAGCCTGTAGTAGTGTTGCTCCGGGAAGACTACCTTTCCCTCCAAACCCATTGTCTTGATCACGGCGTCTAGGTACCAGCCCCCGTGGATGGGGGCGTCTGGGTGAACGCTGGTGTGGAGGTAGACCCCTACCCTTAGATCCGGGTTCTGCTCCATGAAGACCTTCACGCACTCTAGCTGGTTCGGCAGGAGCTTCCTCTCACGATTAACAGCGACTATCCCGATGACAACGTCCACGTCCCTGAACCTCGGGTTGAGCCTTGCCCTGAGCTCCTCCCTGGGCTTGTCGAGGATGGGCTTGTAGGTATCTGTCGAGACGCCATGGGGTAGGTAGCGTGCCTTAGACCTGTCGCCTCCCGACCTGACGTATTGTTCCACGCCCCACCTAGATGGTATCCATACCCTGACCGCATTGCTTGTTATGTCTAGCCACTCCTTGGGAACCGGTTCTTCTGCTATAGGTGAGTACATTATGTGGAAGACGGGGAGGTTCTGGATGCCTGGCACAGCATAGGGGTCTTTCAGAATAATGGCTACGTCGCAGTCGAGCCTGTGGTGCCAGAACGCTATGTCCTGTACAGAGGTGAGTGATGGAAGCACTTCAACGCCGAACAATTCCTTTGAGAAACCGCCCTGAGCAGTCCCGGCAAACGGCAGCAGGATAACCTCGTGCTCACCCGCCAAGTATGGAAGCAGGTGCCTAGTAACCGTAGCATAGCCCGTATTCAGCCAGAAAGCATCAGACGTGAAAAGGATTCTCAACACAACCCCCCGTTCAACTATTCTCGCAAAGGGTTAAAACTGGTAGGTTGTCTAGGGGGCTCTAACCGGTTAGAAACCCAAAAACAAAGTATTAAAACAGCTGGTTAAACCCGATGAGGAACAGGCTCCAGGTAGACCGAAACTAGGAGAGTTCCCGCACACCCACATACTTTGCTGTGAAGAAGGAATAGTTTCACTTTCACCCTACTCATAAGTGTTTACGTGTTTGTTTAAAGTTGTCTTGGGGGCTCTAACCGGTTAGAGGTGCAAAAGCATAGAAAAAAACTATTGTTTTGGCTCCACAAAGCCTAGCATGACCATGTGTATTGTTGGTGTCTGGTTCTTTTTTGTGGCGTAGAATCCTATCCTGTAGTAGGTTCCTGGGTGGAAGGTGAGCGGGAACTCTACTGGCACGGTGTCGTCTGCAGCTACGGGTAGCTTCATGTTCTTATCGTATGTTCCTGGAACGGTTCCCCACTCTATGATTACTCCGGCGTTGTAGTCCTCTGCTCCCAGGTAGGTTTTCGTGATGTTGACTACTGATCCAGCGGGGACTGTTCCATAGGCCCACGCCGGGTCGAAAACAAGGTCGGGTGGGTGGTAGAAGCTCCTGTCCGGCAAGTTGTAGATGGAGCCATCTACAAGTCCGTGCCACTCGGCCCTGATTGGCGTGTAGCCCGGTAGCTCTCCCCGGCGCATCAGGAAGTCTATGTCCATGGTTGGGAGCACCCTGGTGCTTGAGACCAGTACCCTCCTGCCGGTCTCCGGGTCGTAGAGGAATACCTTGAGCGGGTCGACTATGTTCTCCTCCCTCACCTTAAGGTTCCTGACCATAACCACTGGCTGCCACCAGGACATATTCTTGGTAAAACGATATTAGTAGTTTATTGGATTAGTAATCTAGTGGTGGGCGTTAGTGAGGCTTGA
>Ga0180301_10003959_pt1 | contig 11491 bp, 8 predicted proteins | sample GuaBasSediGuay16_FD_121797 | JGI IMG/M metagenome (GOLD analysis project Ga0180301, IMG submission 121797) | Subseafloor sediment microbial communities from Guaymas Basin, Gulf of California, Mexico - Guay16, Core 4569-2, 12-15 cm | ecosystem: Environmental > Aquatic > Marine > Hydrothermal... | reverse complement strand
CCTGGGAGTGGTGACCCTCCACAAAAGGTAGGTCCAACTTTTTTACGAGCATATTTGAACAAAGGAATGACATAGTGGTGAACGGCTGGGATATAAGCGCTAAACTCGGCTCTGGAACTCCTCCAGACACTATTGTGTGCCCGACAGATAAAGCCGAGATGGTGTTGGTGCCCAAAGGTCAATTTACCATGGGAATTACCCAGGAAGAACTCCGCCATATCTTTTTGCGAGACAGACGGGTGAACCAGGTATTTGCTACCGAGATACCCGCTCGCAGTGTAGACCTTGAGGCATACTATATTGATCGATATCCTGTTACGAACTCCCAATACCACACATTCCTTAAGGAAACAGGGCATCGAGCACCGTATCTCTGGAATCATCCCGTATGGAGAAAGCCAATGCAGCCTGTTGTGTTTGTAGGCTGGGACGATGCAAGGGCCTATGCCAGGTGGGCGGGAAAATCCCTCCCCACTGAGGCACAGTGGGAAAAAGCAGGCAGGGGAACAGACAGGCGTTTCTGGGCATGGGGCCATGAGTTCATCCTCGGTAGATGTAATTCCAGAGAACTCGGGCTTGGGAGCACATCAGAAATCGGCCTCTTCCACACAGGGATGAGCCCATATGGCTGCTACGACATGTGCGGTAATGTATGGGAGATGTGCGAGGGCCAATGGCAAGGGGGGTCTTTTCCCATGCGGGGAGGATGCTTTTTAGGGTCAGCAACCTTTGTGAGGGTTACCTGTCGCTGGAGCCCTGAAGATCCCATCAACGGCGCCCCTTGGCTTGGATTTCGCTGCGTAAAGGAGATTCCTGCGTAAAAATGGCGCTATCAATTTTATTGAACGCCTTTAAGTTCTTAAGTTTTCCCGCTTTAACCAGGCAGTCTTTGGTCACAAATATAATCTAACCCAATTTATTGAGAAGTTACCCGGATCAAGTCCGGCATGACGGTTTTGAGACTTTTTGCGAGACCATCAAGATTGATCTTCCAAACCCGCATTTGTTTAAAGCTGTAAATATAACAGGATGTCTTCCTTTTACACAAAACTGTTCTTTATTTGCAGGTTTGAGTCAGCATTGACCTTAACTTTTGTTTGGACCTCCTATCCACTTCCGACCTTTAATTCTTCTTTTCATAGAGGCATAATGATCTATACACTCTTCTCTGCTGCCTTCTCAACGGCCTCTACGATCTTTTTGTAGCCGGTGCACCGACAGATATTCGAGGATATCGTCTTGATTATCTCTTTTTTGGTCGGCCTTTTGTTCCTGTCAAGAAGCGCCTTCGCCGTCAGGATCATACCAGAGGTGCAGAAACCGCATTGGACCGCGCCTTTTTCCATAAAGGCCTCCTGGAGCGGGTGGAGTTTTCCATCCTTTCCGAGCCCTTCGATCGTAGTAATTGATGCGCCATCCACCTCCGGCGTAAGCACAAGACACGAACGAAGTGGTATGCCGTTCACAACCACTGTGCAGGCCCCGCAGGCGCCCACACCACAGGCCTCTTTCGCCCCAATAAGATCAAGCCTTTCCCGGAGAGTTTCGAGGAGGGTCTCATAAGGCCTTACATGGAGAGTTACTTTTTCATCGTTTACATGAAAGGTTACCTTCATCGTCTTCATCATTTCCCCTCCTGCAGGGCTTTTTTGCTCGCCCTTTGAATGAGGACACTGACCATCTTCTTCCGGTAATCCGGGGAAAGCGTTGTATTCGATACCGGCCTCGCATCACTGTATGCCTTTTCCGCTACATCCTTGAAAGCGCTCTCGTTTATGTCCTTAAGGTTATAGACAAGGGGGCTCGGCCCGATACCCCCGACACAGACTCTGCCTGCATTGCCCTTAGTGGAAACACCCACACCAAGTAAAGGATAATCGATGGAATCCCGAACCCTCAATTTTTCGTACGCACCTTTAGACCTTTTCATGGGGATAAGTATTTCCGTGAGAATTTCTCCGGGCATAAGCGTAAACGGGTTCCTTCCATCTCCACTGAAGATCTTTTCCAACGGCATCTTTCTCTCCCCCCGTGGGCCGACGAGCTTCACACTCGCAGAGAGGGCCATAAGTGATAGGGCATTGTCGCTGCAATAATTTGAAAAACATGCCCTTGCATTGGGGACAACATTACATGTTTCGCCTCCCATTTTGAAACAGAATCCACGTGCCGTTCTCCACTCCAGGGATTGATTATATAGGAGACAGCGCGTGTTTTGGAGAATGTTGCCTCCTATTGTGCCCCGCATTTGGAGTGTCTCGCAGGAGGTCGCATCGAGCGATTCATAGAGTGCGGGGAAATATTCTTTTACCGTGTTATTGTTCTTGAGTTCGAAGAGTGTAACGTTTGCACCGATTACCAGCCACCCGCCCTGATGAGAAATAGCTTTCAATCCTTCGATTTCCTTGAGATCGATGATAGCCATCGGTGTTGATAATCTCAGTTTCACCAACGGGATGAGGTCTGTCCCGCCGGCCAGATAACGGATCTTTCCGTTATAACGCTCATAAAAAGCGATCGCCTTGGCGATATTCTCGGCACTCTTGTATTCAAATTTTGGTAAAATCATCGCTTAACCCCCTTCTTTCGTTGCAGGGCATTCAAAACCCTGTCAGGCGTCAGTGGGAGCTCACGGAAAACAGTACCCGTGGCGTTCGACACGGCACAGGCAACCGCGCTGTGTGCATTCATCCGGATGGTAAGACCTCCTTCTTTTGCCCCGAACGGTCCTTCAGGGTCTCTGGAGCTCACAATGATCGTTTCTATGTCGGGCATGTCGCATGCAAGGGGGACCTTATATTCCAAAAGATCAGGGTTTAACAGAAAACCCCCTTCCCAGAGATTTCCTTCCATGATCGTCGCAACACCCGCCTGCTGTATGGAGCCTTCCATCTGCCCCTCCACCGCCATTGGATTGATTGGGCGCCCGCAATCGTGCGCCGCTGTAAAATGCGGGATCGAGACCTTACCGGTCTCGCTATCAATGGCGACCTCTGCCACGGATGTTCCAAAAGAAAATGTTCCTGCCATCTGTCCCCATGGCCTCGACACCCATTCCCTCTCAAAGTCGATCTTTGGGAAAAAAGAACCCGTGCCTACGATCGGCTCTCCCCGGAAAAAGGCCTCCCGCGCTGCCCACGAGATGCGCATTTTATTATCGGGTGTTTTCCTGGAATAGGCCATACGGTCCTTAAGACCGATGTCGGCTTCTTTCACTCCAAGTTTTTGAGCAGCAATAGCAACAATCTTCCTGCGGGCATTCTCACAGGCAACCTTCACCGCATTCGCCCCCACAAACGTAGAGGCTTGCGAGTAAGAACCAGGGTCGAGGTTCGTCGCCTCTGTGTCTGCATTCACGAGGTTGATATCCTCCATCGGAACACCGAGGACCTCGGAGGCAACCTGAATTGCCAGCGATTCGTTTCCCTGTCCATTATCAATAACTCCCGTTACGAGCGTCACCTGGCCGTCTTCGTTCATCTTTACGTAGCACGATGATCCAGAACGGAACCCCATGGGAAAACCACACATCATGGCCACGCACCCCATGCCTATCCCTTTGAATCTTTGTGTTCTGGCCCACTTCTTTTTGAAGCCTGTTTTTTCTGAGGCCTTTTGTATGGTTTCTTTGAGGCCACAGCTTGTAATCTTTGATTTTGTTGCTGTTACCTCTCCTGACGTCAGACCGTTCTTGAGCCGTATTTCCACGGGGTCCATGCCGAGTTCCTTTGCCATGAAGTCCATCTGCGCCTCGTTGCCTGCAAGAAAGGCCCTCCCGTGGCAACCGTACATTCCTCGTATCCCCTTGTTTGTAAATACCCGGTACCCATTATACCGGACATTTCGGAACCGGTAGCATTCCTCATAAACATAGAACGGAATCGAGGTGGCGATAGGACCGGTCGAGCTGTAGGCGCCACCATCATAGACCGCCCGGTAATCCTTCGCCACGATGGTGCCGTCCTTTTTCATCCCTGTCTTTACCGTGGCAATGATGTCGTGCACCTGTCTTGTGCTTGTAGCATTTTCTTCCCTGGAAAGGACAAGCTTGACCGGCCTGCCGGCCTTGATGGACAAAAACGATGCTATGAGATCACCAGGTGATACCTCCGAGCGACCGCCGAATGCACCTCCGGAGTTAATATGACGGATACGTACCCTGTTAAGAGGCATCTTCAGGAGGTTCGACAGCGCCTTGGCCCGGACATGGGGCCCGGCGTTCGGCATCCACAGGTCGAGAAAACCGTTTTTATATGAAGCGACAACCGCGTAAGGTTCCTTCATTGCATATGCTTCTCCGGCTGCCTTAAACGTATCCTCTCTCACGAGAAATGCCTTGTTCATAGCCTCATCAACTTTACCCACATCAATATTAACATGGATGTTGATATTGTTTGTAAACTCTTTATGGATCTGTGGTGCCCCCTCCTGCATGGCCTCCTCGGGATCAAAGACAGCGGGCAGCGGTTCATAGTCCACCCGGATATGCGAAAGGGCTTCCAGCGCCGTTTCCTCGTCAACCGCAGCGACTGCCGCCACGTCTTCACCGATGTAGCGGACCTTGTCCGTAGGCAACATAGGGTGATCCTTCGTATATCGAAAAACACCCCACTTTATCCCGTAAGTGTCAAAACCACTGATGGCAGCCTTCACTCCCGGCACTTTCAGGGCACGTTTCAAGTCAATGCGAAGAATTTTGGCGTGAGGATACGGGCTTCTCAATACCTTCGCTGCAAGCATCCCGGGAAGCTTTATGTCTGCGGTGTAGCATGCCTCTCCTGTAACCTTCGCAAGTGAATCACTCCTCACGACACGCTTGCCAACAGTTGTAAATTCATTTTCCATCGATACCCCCTTCATTTCCCTGGCTAAAGATGATGAACTCTTAAAAACTCAATATTGGGACGGCAAAGTAAAAAGCGCTCCCGGGACACAGGTGGGTTTTTTACGAAGCCGTCAAATATGGCTGCTCCACCTTCTTCAGCCGGATCACCGCCCATATTTATCGTGCACATACGCCAAGGACTCGTCTATTGCCTGAGCCGTCTTGTCCAGATCTTCCTCGCTATGCCTATAGCTAATAAATGCGTGATGGTGCGGGCTAAAAAAGAAACCCTTCCGTATAAGTTGAGTATAGAAATCATCCCGCTTGCCTTTTCGAGTATTCATTTCATCCTGCTTGAATGTTATGAAAAACATCGGTGCAACGCCGCTTAGCTCGGCCCCAACCCCATGCTTGTCTATGATATTCTGGATATTTTTCAGGAAACGATCACCCTTCACCCATATATTGTCAAGAACTTTATCGCGCTCCATGATTTCAATCGTTTTCAGCGCGGCAATATATGGCAGACTGTTCGGGAAGAAAGTGGAAGATATAAAAAGTTTAGATGCCGCGGCCATCATTACATCACTTTTCCCTGCGACAACACTGATAGGGTAACCGTTGGCCATCCCTTTCCCGAGGACCGTCAGGTCAGGGGTAACCCCATAAAGCTCCTGGGCCCCGCCCATTTTGAGCCTGAAGCAGGTGCGCACCTCATCAAAGACCAGAACAGCGCCGTATTTGTCAGAAAGCTTCCTTACACCTTCAAGGAACCCTGGCTTTGGTGTCTGCATCTTCTCGTGGAGTGGGTGCCCAAAGGGGGTCATAATGATGGCCGCAGCCTGATCACCGTATTTTTTCATCAGATCTTCGAGCTGGTCAAGATCGTTATAATGGAATTCATAGACATCCTCGTAAAGTTTCTCGGGGATACCCCCCTTCATCTCAACGCACCAATCATGCCATCCGTGGTAACCACATCGCATAATCTTGATCCGGTTTGTGTATGCCCTGGCAATGCGAATGCTCGCGGTAGTGGCATCCGAACCGGTCTTTAAAAAGATACTCAGTTCCGCGCTGGGGATAAGTTCGTTCAACTTTTTTGCGAGCTCATTCTGATACGGTTGTGTGAGGGTGAAACAGTAACCCTTGTTTTTTATCTGCTGTATAACGGCATCATCAACCTCTTCTTCCCTGTAACCCAGAATAATCGGTCCATAGCCACAAAGGAAATCGATATATTCGTTTCCGTCAACATCGGTCAATCTGCAACCCTTGCCATATTCAAGGAAGATCGGATACTCCCCCATGATAAAATCACTGGGCTTTCTTGCGCCCAGGACACCGCCGGGAATCAATGCTTTTGCCTCTTCAAAAAGCTTGAGGCTTTTTGTTATGTTAAGTTTTTCAGTCTCTTTCATGCAATATCCTCCTTTTAAAGTGCAAACATGGATGCTATCGTTTCCTTTTGATGTATCTTAGCGCCCCTTTGCAGAAACGCAGCAAGAAATTTTTCCGGATCGATGCAGCCTTCCGGGGCTACCACGCCTTTCACCGTAACATCACCGTCATCCATCATAAGGGCGGCGATCGAGGCGGGAAGGCCCGTTCCCGGCGCCATCCTGCCCACCATGTCGGCGGTGTAAGTCACCCTATTCCCCTGCCTCTCGCCTTTTACGATTACCTTCAGACCGGAAGCGGCAGGCCCATTATCCCTGCTTTTGGGGATCGTATCCCAGAGTTTCAACGTCAGATCATATGGTGTTACCTTTGTCCCTCTGACTTCTACTGGTTCTGTGCTGAGAAAGCCTGTCTCCTTCTGCTCCTTAATCAATTCATCTACCCATAATGGTATGAGGGCCCCTTTTATGACCACCTTTTTCACCCCTTCAATATAGCGAGGTATCGTGATCGGCTGCGGGTGGCCCACATAGCGAACCACACAGGCGCCAAGGGGTTCAAGGAATTGAGCCGTCTCCTCGCCAGCGCCACCGTCTACATATTCAAGCTTGCCATTTAGATACTGGGGTATTTTACCAGTAACCATGTGGAGGCTATGATCCCATGCAGCGCCAGAGAGCTCGGCGATACTTACCACCCAGAATAAGTGGATTTCGTCAACACGATCCAGTTGACTCGCATACCATTTGACTAATATGTTGTTCGTCCCCGGGTCAGAACCCATTCCAGTCAAGACGGTTACCCCGGCCTCTTTGGCGGCCTTATCAATGTCATCAGAAGAAAAAAGTATGGCAGCGGCCTCATAGTCATCGCAAATGTCTATATAATTGATTCTTGCTTCAACCGCTGCCCTGGCTACCGCCACAGCCGTCTTGTAGAAGGGCCCGGCGCAGTTGATGACAACGTCGTTTTCTCTGATTGCATCGACCATGCCATGATGATCGTTTATGTCGATTCTGGTGAGTGATGCCTTGTCGCTGGCACGTAGCTTGTCTTGCAACCTGCCCGGGTCTATATTGATATCACCAAGAGTGACACTTGTAATTTTCTCCTGCTTGATGAGATCCCTGGCGACCCCCTGGCCCATACCTCCCGTTCCACCTATCACTATTGCCCGCATTCCCGTTCCTCCTTGATAGATTATAGTTTCACCAGAAAAAATAGTCCGGGAAAGAACTAATTCCGAACATTACGGAAAAATCCGAAATGGGTATTTTACCCCACCCTGAAAAACAGGTCGACGATTGCAATCGACAGAAACATCTCCCTATTGAAGGCGATACCAAATTGCACTCTGTCCTGTCAAGCACCTAAATCCCTTCAGGGACGACCTCCGAGGCACAGCATCCTCTTTCGGCACGGCTTACTGAAAAAATGCCTTCAATGATTCCCAACCGCAGCAACTAAGCTCAGAGAAGACCTCGATTGTAGAGGAAATATCGCCTGAGGATCTAAGATATGCCAAAGACAAAATGTAACACTGTATACCAAGGCACTTTTCCCCTATTTATTGAGCCAATACGGATATTCTTCCTTGACCTGTATCATATAATACCATTTTTGGCTTGACAAGCATTTTGTATACAGTATACAAATTAAAATCAAGAAGTTATTTCTAACCTAAACTATTTGTAACCGTTCACGGTTGAAAAAGGTTCAATGTTTCAGGTTGTCTGTGTGCAACTTTGGAGATTGTTATCAGATTCAGTGGCTGCGAACACAGTGTAACAGCTACAATAAACCCTGTTGCGGGAAAACGCAAAAATGGGTTTGATAAATTTCCTGGTGTTATGTCTCTCTCGCCCGATGCTCCGCCATATTCGCGGAATATCAGCAAAGAGACTGAGGGCAAGCCCAATTGAACCTTTGAACCCGGAACCCTTGAACCTATGAACGTGTACAACGATTTTTACCATGTCAGAGAAAAGTATCACCATTTATTGTGGGCTCACCACTTACAGATAAAGGAAAAAATTTATGGACCAGGAAACAAAATTATACCCTTCATCATTTAACCCCTTATTTAACAAACCTATTCGCCCTGCTCCAAAAGAAATAGCTATAATCGGAGCAGGCACTATTGGCCCGGATATTGGATATTACTTAAAGAGTGCTATTCCAGGTATAAAGCTCCATCTCGTGGATGTTGTGGAAGAACCCCTCGCAAAGGCAAAAAAGAGGTATTCTGATTACGTACAAAAGGCGGTGGATAGAAGGAAAATGAAAGAGGACACTGGTAAGGCAATTTTAAACAATATCATCTATACAACGGACTACAAAGAGATTAAGAATTGCGATCTTGTTATTGAGGCAGCAACAGAAAACATTTTATTAAAACAAAAAATCTTTGATACGGTTGAAAGTATAGTAGGTGAAGATACTATCATTACCTCGAACACCAGCTCCATTCCCGCTGACAGGCTCTTTCGACAAATGAAAAGACCGGAAAGAACCACTGTTACCCATTTCTTTTCACCTGCGTGGCGAAGCCTTCCTGTGGAAGTTATTACCTGGGAAGGAGGAAGTGAGGAGATCATCGATTACCTGAACTGGTTTTTTGCTTTTACAGGAAAAGTTCCGATCATGACGGACAATGCCATTTGTTTCATGTTAAACCGAGTATTTGTGAATTGGTGCAATGAGGCAGCGTATTTACTTGACCATGCGTCTGCAAGCCAGATTGATAGTGTGGCAGAGGAATTTGTGGCTGCCGGACCCTTCTTTGTATTAAATATGACACATGGGAACCCTATCAACATTGAAACCAGCACCCTTCAGATGGAAGAAGGCGCCCATTACAGGCCGGCACCAATCTTAGGATCAGTTGACAGGTGGCTTACCCATCGCCCTGGAACCAAACTGGAGGTTCCTGAGGATATAAAAAATACCATCAGAGAGCGAATGCTTGGTATTCTCTTTTCCCAGTCATTTGATATTATTGATAGGGGTATTGGAACAAAGGAAGACCTTAACATTGGGTGTCAGCTTGCATTAGGCTTCAAGAAAGGGCCTCTGGATATCATGCGCAATTGCGGTGAAGCAGAGGTAGAGCGCATCATGAAAAAATTTGAAGATGCCAGATCTGGCTTTCCTCAAGCAAAACAACCGTTTTCAATATACCAGGATTTCAACCGCTATCTCCTTGTAGATGAAATTGAAGGCGTCAAGATTATTACAATAAGGCGACCGCAGGCAATGAATGCTATCAGCGATGAGATAAATAATGAAATCCTGAAAGTTCTAAAAGAAAACATAGATAACCCTGCTGTCAAAGGATTTATTATTACAGGGTATGGGAATGCCGCCTTTTCGGCAGGGGCGGATATAGGAAAGTTCCCTGCGACACTTGGAAACAAGGAAGCCGCGGCTCAATATGCAAGGGATTGTGCCGAGGTACAACTGTTTATGGATCAGATGGACAAGCCAATAGTCGCTGCTGTAAATGGCATGGCCCTTGGCGGGGGATTAGAAATAGCCATTCGCTGTCACAGCATAGTTGCGACAAAAAACGCCTTTTTTCAGTTTCCGGAGATAACCCTCGGCATACAGCCTGGAATCGGGGGATGCATTGTTCCATATCGAAAATGGCCTCAGGGTGCGAATATGTTTCATGAAATGATCTGCCTGGCGAGACGCATGACTGTGAAAGAGGCCCATGATATAGGAATGGTTACTTCGATATCCGAAGATTACTCCGACATGATACAAGAGGCAGTAAAAGAGGTTCACAAAATTGCTGGAAATATAACAAGAGTTCCTGAAGGAAAGGTTGATATCCCAGAAATTAGTATTCCTGACAACCCTATGGCAGGTAACTTAGCATTAAGCAAAGAGGCCATTTCTATAATAGTCAAGACGGTTAAAGCAGGTGCTGCTGCTGATACTTTTGCTGAGGCCCTTGAAATAGGATACCAAGGATCGGCTGAGATTGCCTGTACAGAGGCTGCCAAAGAAGGGATCTCTGCCTTTCTGGAAAAAAGAAAACCGGAATTCAAAAAATGATTAAATTAATTAGGACGCAGATTTTCTCCGATACTCGCAGATAACTACTTTAAAATATTTATGCGTATTAGGCACATTAAAAATCTTGATAATCTGCGTTCATCCCTGGCCCAGACCTGGCATGCAATGTTTAGGCTATATAGTCTGAGTCAATAGATACCACAGAGTTTGTATTATATGCAAAAAAGGTCGCGCCAGGGCAGGCTGCGGCCAAAGTGGGATTTACTGCTATGAACATAGTAACACTTATAAAACAGGTACCCGACACAACAGAGATAAAGATAGATCCTAAGACCGGCACTCTTATCAGAGAAGGGGTGGAAAGCATCATCAATCCTGATGATAGGCATGCAATCGAGTTAGCAATTACCTTAAAAAAGGATTTTGGAGGAAAGACTATTGTCATCTCCATGGGCCCTCCTCAGGCCATAGATGCCATATCAGAGGCAATGGGGATGGGGATAGATGAAGGGATATTGCTTACAGACAAAAATTTTGGGGGTGCAGATACATGGGCAACATCCTTTACCCTTGGAACCGCAATAAGAAAGCTAAATGCATATGATCTGATTATCTGCGGCAGGCAGGCCATTGATGGAGACACAGCACAGATAGGCCCGCAGATAGCAGAATTCTTAGGCCTGCCACAGCTTACCTATGTCAGACAGATAGAAGAAATTAGCGAAGGAAAAATAATCGTGCGAAGGGCATTAGAAGACGGCTATGAAAAAATTGAATCTCCCCTGCCTGCCCTTATTACTGTTATCGGAGAACTAAACACCCCCAGATATCCAAATGTTGACCTCTTGATAAACGCATGCAAAGAAAAGGCAAAGATAAAGACCTGGGATGCGGCAGATTTAGGCGTAACTGTTCAAGAAATAGGTTTGGGTGGCTCACTAACAAGGGTTATGAAGACTTTTTCTCCAAAAACCAAAAGAGTTGGCGAGATACTTAAAGGAGATAAAGAAGAAATAGTTAATCAACTCATGGAAAGGCTTCATGAAAAGCATCTTATCTGAGAGTAACGCAGGCTTCGCCTGAAAGGAGCAATATTCCAAGAATTTTACAAGGATGTTCCATGGCTATACATATTGATTACGATCTCTGCACTGGATGCAAACGTTGTGTAAAGATCTGCCCATATAATGGCGTAGATGTCAAGGATGGGAAGGCCGTAATAAATGACCGATGCACCTCCTG
>Ga0180301_10003958_pt1 | contig 11492 bp, 12 predicted proteins | sample GuaBasSediGuay16_FD_121797 | JGI IMG/M metagenome (GOLD analysis project Ga0180301, IMG submission 121797) | Subseafloor sediment microbial communities from Guaymas Basin, Gulf of California, Mexico - Guay16, Core 4569-2, 12-15 cm | ecosystem: Environmental > Aquatic > Marine > Hydrothermal... | reverse complement strand
GATACGCAGTCTTCACTGGATGCCTTGGCTCATGCGTCACGAGACTCTTCGACTTAGAGATCGGGGCAACTGGACTAACTGAATTTGCTGCTTGTCGTGCTGGAATTGAAACCGTGGCTGGGAGCATAACCTCAAAAACAAGGCCTGATTATTATCCCGGAGGCAAATCGATTAGAATTAAGATCGTGGTTGACAAGGATACTGAAAGAATAATCGGCGGACAGATAGTCGGAGGGGAAGAAGTAACTCAACGAATAAACGCTCTTTCATTCGCTATACAGAAGCAGATGACAGTGCGAGAGCTAGCTAAAGCTGACACGTGCTATGCCCCGCCAGTGAATGAGACTTGGGAGCCGATGGTTCTAGCCGCAGAAATCGCGATGAGAAGACTATAGATAATAGAGTCTCAACCGGATTTCAAATTAAAACAGCCTTCTTTTTCTAAATGTTTCGGTAATCATCGATTGTGGAATCGGATTCTTCAAGAAGGCCTTTCTTCTTTAACCGTCTAAGAGCTGCGCAGATCTCCCAAAGGTGACAGTCAAAGCTTCTCCAAATAGATGACAGAGGCAATGGTCCTTTCTCCTCGAGAAGCTTAAGGATCTCCCTTTCCAGTCTTTCCAGAGGATAACGTTTGAAAAGATAGTAATGTGCGCCTTTAACGACGCCTTCTTCATCCTCTAAAATAACAGTCATGATTGGTCTTCGCGTCTAAGATTCGAATGAAGCCTAATAAAAATTGTGAAATGAGCTCCAAGTAAGATCAGAGCCTGCCGTATTTCGCCATTATCTCCTTTACACGGTCCAATGGTATGGCTTTTCTCACATGGTAATCTCTGCCAATCATCGTTTCAGCTTTAAACAAGGCATTCACGATCGCCTCTTCAGTCGCCTCAACAGTAGCCCTATAGACCGGGTTGAGGAAAGACTCATCCAACTCAATCCCTCTTTTCTCTCGCCGTCCCCCATGTTTCTGCACGCTCTCTATGAGCGGTTCAATATCCCTCTTTGACGTGGAAAAGGCTATGACGAAGTCTCCGCTGTGAACTCCCCCATAAGAACCCGTTCTAGCCACGCCTAGAATCGCTCTTCTCGCAACCTTCCAGAGTTGACGTGAAGTCAATTTTAGATCCGTAGCCACAACAACAAATATTGAATTTGAGGTTTGAATCCCCCGTGGACTAACATCAGAGAGTTCCCTCCCAACTGGAACGCCGTCAATCCTCAAGTCTTCACGTCTACCAAAATTTAGCTGAACAAGCACACCTAAACTGAATCCATCTGTAACCCTAGAGGAGGTTCCTATGCCCCCCTTAAACTCGAATCCAGACATCGGTGTTCCACCGCCCACATTCCCCTCCTCAACAGGTCCAGTTCCGCTTGAGCTGTATGCCCTCTGCAGAGCTTCAAAGACATGTTGTTTTCTGACGTGTCGGCCTATTGAGTCGTTCAGGTACGAACCGTTAGTTTCACCCACAACGGGATTGATGGAGATGGCTTTAACGCCTACAACTTCATACATGTAATCAAGGAGAGCATCCGCCACAATCCACGTGTTAAGCGTATCCGTAAGCAATATGGGAGTCTCAATAACCCCCATGTGAATCACCTGAAGCAAACCCGTAGCCTTTCCATAAGCATTATAAGAATAGACGGCGGCTCTGACCTTCTCTTCATATGGGTTGCCTTGATGGGGAACGATTGCCGTTACTCCCGTCCTCACCGGTCCTTTCCCGATTATGAGCGGCCCCTCGCCTTCAATTATTGTTGAATGGCCAACGCCTACTCCATCAACATCTGTTATGGCGTTGTATCTACCCGGAGGCATCGTACCAATCTTGATGCCTAGCTCTCTAGCTCTAACTCGCTTTCCCAAATCTTTCCCTCCGAGAAACGTTGAGAAGTTTCCGCCATGGAAGAAATAATTTTTGGCCATGATAGGCTGGAAATGCATGGCTTTAGGTAGATTCATTCAATGTTAAGATTCCCTGCTCATGATTTAATGGGCAAAGAAAGCAGAGGTGGAGAGAACATTAGATAGGGAAAGTCATTAGAACACTTGTTGCGTTTATTTTATTGTTGCTTGCTCTGATGGAGGATTATTTAATGATAAAAGAGTCGAAAGTCTACTTTGCAAGTGCCAATGTGCCCATAGATTATATTCCCCGGGTTCCTCCAACCAAATGGTATACTCACAGCCTTGTCTATCAGACGAAGGAGATGGCTGGCAAGATTCTTGAAGATATAATCTTCCCCGGAGACACCGTGGCTATCAAGATTCATTTTGGAGAGCGTTACACCCAGTGCTACATTAGACCTATCTACGTCAGGAAGGTGGTTGACAAAATTAAGGAGCTCGGCGGCATCCCCTTCGTATGCGACACTCTCTTCTCTGGAGGAAAAGTCCTATACGATGAGAATAAGGAGCCTATTTGGTCTAGAAAAATGTGTGGATTTTTAGTGAATGAGTTTAATAACCGCGTAGCCTCTCTCTTTCCTTCATCTTCTCCAAGACATGCTTTTTGGCAATCTCAAGCGCCACGGTTCTGGGAGGTACATTTCTATCCTCGGCGATCGGTAAAATTCTGTCGAGGACCCTTTCAACAGACTCTATAAGCAGAGTTTCCGGTTGAAGCAATCTATTCAATTCTGCATAGCTAACCACAACTCCCCCCTTATTCGCGATGAAATCATTAATATTTACGATTCCTCTTTTGTGAAACACGGAGTAGGTCTCCTCGCTCCTAGCCGGATTGTTTGCAGCCTCAAATATGAAATCCGCCACGAGTTCTTTGGCTACGGTTTCATCGTAGATTCCTCCAATCGCGGCAGGTATGAAGATTCTCTTTTCATCCTTCGATTCCTTTTTAAGTCGAAGAAGTTCCTCGTTACTGACTATCTTCGAGTTTGGATGTTCACTCTTCAGTTTTTGCACGTATTCAATCACGGAATGACCATTCTCTTTCAGCTTTATCAAGTCATAAACATCGATGCCGTCCTTATCGTAAACTCCTCCTTGACTGTCAGTAACGGCGATGATTTTGAAGCCATTCTCAAATAACATGCGTGCAGTCGGCTTACCCACCTTTCCAAAACCCATCAAAGCAACTGTGCATTGATTCGGATCAGCATCATAATAATCCAACGTGTATTTTATAGTGTACCACAAGCCGCGTGCAGTTGCACCTTGCCTTTCCTCTATTCCCCCCAGCATCTTCGACTTTCCCGTCGCGGCATTTCTGTCGCCTATAGCCTTTACAAAGACATCCATGTCAGACGAGTCTGTTCCCATGTCCGGGGCGCTTATATAATGTTGAGGGCAGAAGGGCCTTATAGCCTCGGCAAAAGCCCTTATTAAAAGTCTCTTCTGCTCCAATGAGATGGTCTTAGGATCCGCCTTGATTCCAGATTTGGCTCCGCCAAAAGGTAATCCCTCCCTAACCCCAGCTATGGCACATTTCCAAGTCATTATTCTTGCTAATCTAAAGACTTCATCGACCGTTACATCTGGAGACATCCTTAACCCTCCCTTTCCGGGACCCGGCGCAGTATTATCTATGATGAGAAATCCGAGAAGATTCATCTGCGGCTCCCTAACAACGATGACTTTTTCAGGTCCAAACTGGTCGTAAGGAACCAAGAATTTCATGGACAATGTTTTTTTATCAACCTTACCGGCTTTTTTAGGATCCATGCCGCATCTTACTTCTTTAAAACCTTTTGATGTATGCGATATGCTACTAATAAATAGTTTTTGTTGCTTTCCTAAAGTCGCCGTTCAGTCTCATCTGTTCAAGAGTATAACGTGCTTACAAGACTGTAAGTTTCGGTACGTCCAAGTATCGTTAGAAAAAAGTTTTGAAGAGCCTTAGCGTCAAAATCTATTCAAAGTTCCGATTCGTCCCACCCGAAGATCTCACATGCATTCTTCCAATAGAACCTTTCCCGCAGTTCCTGCGGTATGCAGAGCTTGTTCATTATCCGGTCGCTGATCTCTATCCAGAGAGGAGGCTCAGGATTGTCTGTTGCAAAGCATAACTTTTTGAAGTACTCGAGAGCCGGGTTCTCCGCTGGGTCCGTCATGTCCGCTCCGGGCATAGGTGAAAGAGCTCTGAGAACCCACATTTCGTGATCCTTTCTTCCACTGCCTCCTGAGAAGTCATAGTAAATATTTGGGAAATGTTTTATCATGCTGAGGGCTTCGTGGGCATGAGGCTTCCCTAGATGCGCCCCTATTATCTTAAGCTTAGGAAAGGCTCTAGCTATTTTGTCAAAGTAGTATGGCCGCATATTGTTTGAGTCCACTCCGTACTTTCCATCCAGCCCATCTCTTCCGATGGCTACCCAGCCAGTGTGGAAGAGTATTGGCATCCCAAGCTTCTCCGCCCTCTCGTAGAGGGGGAAATAAATCTCATGATTATATGGATAGTAGGGGCGGATGAACTTTAGGCCAGCGAATCCTTGCTCTTTGAGCTCATCTATCTTTTCCGGGGGATCCGGATTTTTAGAGAGGTTTATGGCACCCATCCCGACAAGTATGTCTGGATACCGTTCCAGCCATGGTATCAAATCCTCATTCGTAAAGTAGGTATGCTTAGGAGAACGGGGCACCATGCATGCTACGCAAACCTTTCTGACGTTACATTTACGCCAGAGTTTAATTCGTTCCTCAATGTTCTGATAATGATGCAAATGCGTATGAACATTTATTATATACTTAGGCCTCATGCCCAACATCCCTTTTAAGTCTCAAAATAGACTCATTAATTCCTTTATATAATTTTACTGCGAATTTGAAAACGTAAAGCTCTCAGGAAGAAAAAGTGAGGACGAGACTTAAGCATAATACGGAGTGGGGCAAGTGAATCAAATGGTGGGGCCGGTGGGATTTGAACCCACGACCTCGCACGCCCCAGGCGCGAATCTTAGACCAGGCTGGACCACGGCTTCATGGAACTGGACTACGGTCCTCCCATGCCATGTCTCCGATAGTAGACCTCCGACCCCAAGGTGAAGCTAGAATAATTTACACTTTAATAAAGCTTAAGGCTCCAGAAGACCGAGAGTATTCTTAATTTATTTTATGCTTCATCTTTTAGAAAGAAACTGTTTGTCACCTTTTTGACTCTTCAGTATTAATGATAAAAATATTTAGGTGAAAGGTTTGATTAATCGAAGCCTTCCAAGTATTCTGCTTCCGCCTTGAGCATCTCGTTGGTCAGTTCTCGAATCTCATCTATTGTTAGGATGGAGCTGGTTAGCGGGTCAAGCAGCATTGCCTGGAAGACCAGCGTCTTATCTTTTTCGATGGCTGCCTTCACTGTGAGCTCTTGAACGTTTATGTTTGTTCGGTTTAGAGCTGCGCATTGAGGTGGAAGGTCACCGACATAGCATGGGTGGATGCCGTTCTTATCAACTAAACAGGGAACCTCAACGCAGCATCCCTGAGGCAGATTAGTTATCAAACCAATATTCTTAACGTTCCCATAGATTAGGCTCGGTTCGCCCGTTTCTATTGAGTGGATAATGTCGGAGCAGTACTCGCGTCCTCTCTTCAACGGGATCTTCTCATCACTTTCTAGGAGCCGTTTCAATGCTTCGTCTTGAAGAGGCCTCTGACGCATCTCAAATTTTTCTCGAAGATGATACATGAGCTTAAATTTCTCGAAAAGTTCAGGTCGCTTTCTGAAGTATGGAACATAATCCGACATGTGCTGGCTTGATTCGGTGACGAAGTAGCCGAAGGCCTTGAAGATCTCAACCCTAACGACATCCGGTCCGGCCCAATGTGCATCCGGTCTTGAATAAACTTCAGGGTCCTTAAACTTCTCTCTCAAAATTGGGTAGGCATCTCTTCCATGCCACTTGAGCTCCAAAAACCATGCCATGTGATTTATGCCTGCAACCCAATAAGAGATCTCATTTAATGGAGCACCGAGGTATCTTGCAAGGGTGGCCGCCGTTCCCTGGACACTATGACATAAGCCTACAGTCTTAATGCGAGTATAATCATACATGGCCCAGCAATTCATAGCCATAGGGTTAGTGTAATTTATGAGCCAAGCATCCGGGCAGAGCTCCTCCATGTCATGGCAAATATCAAGTAATACAGGTATGTGACGTAAGCCATAAAAGATCCCGCCCGGCCCAATCGTATCGCCGACGCCTTGCTTAATTCCATATTTAGCCGGGATCTCTAGATCTAGATTGTTCGCCTTGTCCCCTCCAACTCTTATAGTTACTATTACGTAGTCGGCTCCTTCCAAGGCTTCACGGCGATCAGTTGTTGATTCTATCTTCGTTTTAAAGTCATATTGATTCACCAGCTTCTTCGCGAATCTTGTTATGAGATCCAAGTGTTCCGGGTCTATATCCATCAGGGTGATTGTGCTGTCTCTAAGCTCCTCATAAGTTAGGAAGTCTGTGATTAAGTTTCTCGAAAAGACATGGCTTCCAGCGCCAATCAACACGATCTTAACCATAATCAGCTCTCCTCTTCATTACTATAGGCTGATAGCAACTTTAATCTTTCTTTAATCAGTTAAAAATTAATCTCATCTTAACAAGGCTGGATGTTCCATCCCTCTCATCATCTGGGATCTTAAGGCCTTTTCTGAAATGATCGTTGGACCTAAAACTATCGGTGATAAGGTATTCCATGGGTTTGGATAAATATATAAATTGGGATGCTGGATCAAAAGAAGCAGTATGTCTCTTACCTTTAGCATTTTCATCCCAGTCTATAGGGAATCCGATCTTCTCAAGCCTTTGTTAGAGAGGCTTCTGGCTGATCCTTATAAAGAAAAGGAGATCTTTGTAGTCATAGATGAGCCGACAACTAAAAGCTTCAGCATAGTCAGAGAATTTTCAGACAAGGTCCATTTCATCTGGAATGGGGAAAGAAAGGGCAAGGCGAATGTTCTCAATGAGCTCGTGACAAAATCGACGGGTGAGATCCTATTCTTCCTTGACTCTGATACTTTGATAGATGAAAACCCGGGAGGATTCCTGCACAGAATTGCAGAGGAGATGAGAGACGCCGATATAGTTGAGATGAAAAAGAAGGTTATACGTGATTCCTTCCTTGCGAGGATCATAAACTATGATTATTTGAGCTTCAGTTTTACGAATTGGTTCTTCTCCCAAAAACTGGGAAAATGTTTAGGCTTAAACGGCGCGGCCTTCGCCATTAAGAGGAAGGCATTCGAGGAGCTCGGAGGATTCAGACGAGTCGTCGTTGAGGATCTAGATATTGCTACTCGATCATTCCTCAAGGGCCTTAAATACAAATTTGTCAAGGACATCAGCATAAGCACCAAGGCGCCGTCCTCTTGGAGACAATGGTTCGAGCAAAGAAAGCGTTGGGGAATCGGAAGCGCCCTCTGGCTTAAGGAGCATTTCCGAAGCATAATAAAAATTGTGAAGGATCATCCGGGAGTCTTGCTTCCATCCTTTCTTTTCCTCTTCCCTTCTCTTCCCTTCTTCCTATTCACCTTGATTATGCCTGACGAGCTCTACATCAAAGCAATATACGTCTCCATGCTTGTTCTCTCTACACAGGCGAGCTTGCTCCTTCCCCCCACAGCCTTCACATCAACATCGCTTGCGTTTATGAGGAACCTGTTCGCCATGATCGGTAGCTTCGGAGTTTACTCCACATTGTTTTATATAATTGCGAGAAAGCTTGGATTCATATTCAATCCAGTAGAGTTCATGATATTCTATATCGTCTACTCGCCCCTCTGGCTCCTCATAATAATCGCCAGTTTAACTAAGGTCTACATCGGATACAAAAAATTGGATATAGACTGGAAGGTCTGATCAAATTCTTCAGCAAAGTATGCTTATGTTTTTGAGACAAACCTGTTTCCTTCAATGAAGAATCGTAGATTTCGATTTAAATCAGCCTTTACACCTATTCTTCTAGAGCTTGAGATTCTAATCTGAATCTGATTATCAACAATATAGATTGGACTGTTTTTTGAAGTTAAGCAAACACCATTCAGCCTCTTATCAATTCCAAAAGCAACCGTGAATTTTCCCGGTCCATTTGTCAAATCAATCAATCTTCCATCCTCACTAATTCCTCTGTTTCTCTTCATGACTTCAACTCCCTCTAACGGTTCTACGGCTCTTATGAGAACAGCGCCTACTCCACCCGGCTTATGGGCGACAATATTGAACATCCAATACTTGTGAACATTATAAATGAAGGATACTCCCGGTTCACGCCACATAAGTTTGTTAAAGTTTTTCATCCCATCCGAGGCGCGAGAAGCAGGATCCCCTGGGCCGTAATATGCTTCAGTCTCAACGATAAGCCCACTTAGAATCTTATCTCCAATTTTTCTTATCAGGATCTTGCCTAGGAGATCTTTAGCAACCTTCTCTGGGTCTCTTTCATAGAATCTTTTAGGCAAGGGTTCCCGCTGATCCAATACAGATCTCCACACGTTTGATATGGTTGATTAGGATGGAAGATTAATACGGTCCTTCTATAGATATGAGAGATGAAAACCTTCGATAAGTATATTACTTACGCAATATACAACATAATTCAGCGTCAAGCTCAGCCGTTCATAAATGGTTTAAAAATAAACTTGAATAAAATTTCATTCAAGTTTAGCAAAGGCTATGAGAAGGAATCCCCATGAGCTCAGAAGATAAAGGAAGAGCAAGCTATTTAGATCTCCTAATAAATACATTGATGGAACATGAGAAAAATCTAGATAAGTTAATAGAGAAGCTAGAAAAGATTTACGAGAATCTTCAAGAAACTTATGAAAAACGCGAAGAAACTGAAACTCGAAAAAAGCCTACCGTCAAGGAAAAGGAAAAGCCTCCGCCTTCAGAGCCGAACAGTTTGATATACATGAAATTGAAGCTCGGACGGGATATCGAAGACGTCATAAAAATAATTGAATCCCTCAAGGAATAGTCTCTCTTACCAAAAGATCATTCATTTAAGATGCGGCTTTCTTGGATACTTTGTAATTACTTCTTAACGTGTTTCATTCGATCATCAGAACATAATTGATCCTTCTTCGTTATAATAAAAAGTTGAACGCGGTGAGTTTGTATAAAATAAAATATAAATGATGTTTTACTGATCGATGCAGGTTAGAATCCATGTGGGAGGTACATGAATGCGTTGGGAGGAAACATTAGAAGGTTACGGCTCAATGATCGAAGGGAGACTGAAAGATTACTGTAAGGGTCTAATAAAAGAGGCGAGACGTTACCACCCCTTCATAGCGGACGTCTATTCAAGCCTCGAAGAATACATTCTTAGAAGAGGAAAGAGATTAGCTTCATGCAGCACCCTTCTTACATATAAAGGCTATACGGGTAGGATTGATGAGAACATCCTGAATGTCTGCGTTGGAATCGAGATCTATCGTCACTGCATCTTGATACATGATGACATAATTGATATGGATGCTTCCAGGAGAGGAGGAAAAACGATTCACAAGAGATTTGCGGAAGGCTATGACGGTCGATTTGGAGAGGGCGTCGCGGTCTTCCTCGGAAACATCGTCTACTCATTAGCGGCACGTGCAATAATAGACTCGGGTTTCTCGGAAGAGAAGATTGTTAAATCGTTATCGCTGCTTTCTGATGGCTATCGAGAGGTTAATGAGAGCCAGATGCTTGACTTGCTTTTTGAATATAAGGAGAACGTGGATGTTAATGAATGGCTTGTTATGGCTTCTAAGAGGGCCGCTTCACTCTTTAAGGTTACATTATTGACTGGCGCGGTTCTAGGCGGCGCTCCGAAAGAGGATTTGGAGAAGCTAGAAGAGGCCGCAGTAAATATTGGATATACCTTTGATATTCAAGATGATATTATAGACACATTTGCAGATGAAAGGCAATACGGCAGGTCTCCATGCCGAGATATCACTCTTCGCAAGAAGCCGCTCCATGTGATCTGCACCCTCAACTCAAATAATCTTAAAGAATCGAGAATTCTGAAGTCCCTCCTCGGCAAGAAGAGTCTTAGTCCGAAGGATGTAAGCCTAATAAGGGATGCTATTAGGAAGAGTGGAGGGCTGGAAGCCGCAAAGAAGACTTCGCATAAGCGTGCTGAAACTGCAAGAAGCCTTATTGCTCAGACAAACCTAAGTAGCGATGTGAAAGAATTCTTCAACTCCCTGATTGATTACATAGAGGAAAGTCTTGATTGGTACAAGTAGGAGAGATTGGAGAAAAATATCAACGATTCATTTAAGGCCATCGCTGAAACCGAAGGTTCATAAAGCTTATAAGCAGATCAGCTAATCTATCGCTCGGCGAACAGGGATGGCGAGAAGGTCGCAATTCGAAATTTACCTCGACATTCTAAAGGCAGTCGCTGAGGGAAAGAAGAAGCCAACGCACATAATGTATCGAGCTAATCTTTCATGGACAAGACTGAAGAAATATCTCGATTTTCTCATAGCTCAAGGCCTCCTTCAGGAAACCGTGAATGAATCAGCCACCGTCTTCTCATTAACCCAAAAGGGCAGAGACGTAATAGGTTACTACAAAAGAATCGAGGGAGTTCTATATCCGCGGAAAAACGCGATTCCTTCCGAGGTTTATGTGCAGTACAAATAGGATCTGTTGAAGCATCCTTTTAGGCCCTAAATGCGGTTCAGCGTTAAGCCTCCTCTTTATTTATCCTCTTTTCTTTCTTGAAGATAAAAAAGGTTACATGGTTGATTTTGTGAAGTTCAAGTCCTCAACGATCACGTAGGGCGCTAGGGTTGGGATGTCGACTTCCCACCATTTAACCCAGATTCGCGTTCGACTTATCTCCCGAATGTTTTTCAAGATCCGTAGCATGTTATCGCTTATTCTGAGTTCCTTTATTGAAGATGAGAGTTCTCCATCTCTTATCATGAACATTCCATCCCTTGGAATTGTGGAGAAATCGCCTGTCCTATAGTTCTGATATCTTAAGTACCAGTCATTCGTGACGTATATTCCCCTATCAATCTCGGCTAGGAGATCTTCAAATGATTTTTCGCCGGGTGCAACTATCAGATTCCAAGGATGCGGAGAGATCAACCCCGCGTTTCCAGTCGTTTCCACACTGAACTTCTTAGCCGTGGCACTGTTGTGCAGGTAACCCTTAAGGATGCCCTTTTCTATTATGACGTTTCTACGCGTAGGGACGCCTTCATCATCAAAGGCTCTCGCTCCATAAGAATCTGCAACTGTAGGATCATCAATAAGGTTCAATTTACTGCAGGCAACCTCGCAGCCGATTTTATCGACGAGGAACGATCGCCCAATATCGACAAGAAAAGCTGAGGAAGAGATTCCAACCTGACTGATCAGATCAGCGAAGACAAGCGGGCCTAGAAGCGCAGTATACTTCCCCGGCTCCCCCGAAGTAGGATTAGAGGCTGCTTTGGCTATTCTACCCGCGGTTCTTCCAGCCTCTGAAGGGTCAAATTTATCCTCATCCCGGCTGATCGATACAAAATGTCCTGATGAAACATCAG